>Ga0055538_1000196_pt1 | contig 36369 bp, 31 predicted proteins | sample AraplaCvi_mLB_r2_2_FD_55038 | JGI IMG/M metagenome (GOLD analysis project Ga0055538, IMG submission 55038) | Arabidopsis root microbial communities from North Carolina, USA - plate scrape CL_Cvi_mLB_r2 | ecosystem: Host-associated > Plants > Roots > Endosphere | place: USA: North Carolina | reverse complement strand
ACAGAAATAAGGCACTTCCTGTTCAAAATTGAACAAGAAGTGCCTTATTTTTATCTGAGAAAGGTTCGTTTTTATGAAAACGTAAGTTTTTCAGTGCCCTCATTAAAACGTAGCTCTTTTATCTTTATTGAACTAACGGTGCAAGCTTGTTGAAGAAACATGTTACGCTACAAAAGTGGAATTTTAAATTCCATCACTATATACGGTTGTGATAAATTGCTATTTACTTACTTTAATAATAGTACCTTGATTGATTCTTAATAAGTCTTGAACATTTATTTTAACTAATGAGTTTTCAGAACCACCACCAGTATATATGACATCCATATTTGTTACTTTGGGATCCACTAAAAACTTTGCTTGAAAACCAAAAGAAGGAACTCCACCTGGTGGGAAGCCTGTATGTTCAATAATTTCATTGCCGTTAGCAAGTCTTGGTTTTTCTATGTTTAGTGATTTGGCAACACGAGTCGTACTAGCTCTATCGTTTCCTTTTACAATAGCAACGATTAATTCATTATTTGAGTCAATCATGCAAATATTTTTTACAAAATCGTCTTCCGAACCATTAACTGCTTCAGCAGCCTCTTTTACAGAGTGGCATGATTGATTAAAAACGAAGTGCTCAGCTTTTACATCATTAGCGTCTAAAAATTCCTTCACTTTAGTTTCATATGAATTCATAAAGGTCTCCTTTTAATATTCTTATTTATGTAAATATTAGCATAATAGTACAAGTTTTAAAATCACTACTAAATAATCATGCAATTGCGCTAGAAACGAAGATCATTTTCCATGTAACTTCACCCATCAGCAATAATGGTAATGAACGTTTTGCAAATTGCTTTATCTCATAGGCACTTCCCAACAAGCTCTTACTCAAAAAACGCCTGAGTCTTCAACCTCAGGCGCTTAACATTTATACATTTTTACGAATCTATTTAAACCTATTTTGTTCACCGTATACTCTAAAACATAATCCATATGGGAGCATCCTACTATTCAAATGCCCTTCACATGCTGGCTCTTAGTTTTAGCCCGTAACAAATTTAGTGAGGTAAAGCGAGTTATTGCATCACACCAATTAGAATTTGTTAATGGTAAAAAGCTGCAGCAATTTCAAGTGCTTTTAGCGGCTCTTTGATTAAGTCAAGCGTATAGACAAGTTTTTCGTCCTGCCAAACAATTATATTTCCTGATTTATAAACATCTAAGCGCGCACAACCATTTTGTTTTGGAATAGGAAGCATATGTGTTTCTAAAAATTGGACTGCCTTTTTTGCAAGCTTCACACCTGCATCTGGATTGTCTGTTCGTGTATGTGTTGCTAATGCCCATCGTCCCTCATTCCAACCAGTCCATAGCGAACCAGCTCCAGCATCCTGATAACCTTTAATGTTATAGCCAAGATCAACCTTTTGACCACCATTTTGACTATAGTTCACAAATGAAATTTGCTCATTTGCTACTTTAGCGTTCGGATATTGCTTTACTACTAGCCTTGCTATAATTGTAGCTGTCTGTGAATTTTTAAGCTTTCTATCATTGAGTGGCAAATACTCTTTACTTTCAAAAAATAGTACTTCAACTTGGTTTGCTTCTGCCTTCGTTGTTGCAGTTAAAAATGTACCTTTTGTTATCGGAAGTTCTTTTGGTAAAATGATAGGTAAATTAGTTTTAAGCTGGTCCTTCATATTTTTGAGTACACCAGCTTGTGTATTAGAGGCTACTATGTTTCCTTTATTTATTTCAGACGCTTCCTGTTGATTTTCATGTGATTGACGCTCTTCTTCCTGTGGCTTGTTTGACACGTTAGTTTGTTGTTCTTCTTGCGACTTGTTCGGCACAGGTTCTTCTTGATCAGAGCATGCACTTATTATACTGAAACTTAAAAACATGACAATGAAAAGTATTTTTTTCATGGCATTGGCCCCCTTTATTTTTCCTATCCTTCTTTTCCTTTGCGGGAAGAAAACCCATTTTCTTTTATTTTCAAACCCCGAAGAGCAGCATCATCATTGTTTAATCCGTAAAACCTGTATGTTAGCGTTCATTACAATTCATATTTCACCTCCTAAAATTAGGATTCGTTTAGTAGACGTACATTTATGACAACAGTTTCACCGTTTTCCAAAAAAATCTAATTTGAGAGTAATACATGCTAAAGTTGCCGAAAGAAACTAAAGCTAAACCTATCCATTTGATTTCCCCTCTTAAACTGGAGAAAGTTGTAATAAACTATTCAATTGACCATTAAAACTTCACGATCCACCTGTTATGCTATTATGTGAGTTTCTCCCTCAAACAAAAGGTCGCATCGATGCAGGGAAATGTCTCCCTTCACCATGTTGCGACCTTGAAAGAAATTTATTTGTCAATGTAAATAGAAATGCGTTCACCTTTTGACAATTTTGCACTAGGTTTAATGATTTGATCATTTAATTGAATCGTTCCATCTTCAATTTTCTTTATGATCTGTGATCGACTCCAATCTTCAATTTGAATTGCAAGCACTTTATCAATTCGGTGTTTGCCAATTACATCATCTAATACAATGTATATCACCTTTATTCCTTGTTTTGCTAAGCTGATTATCGGAATCGTTGATAATATTGAAGCTTCTTCTTTCTGTTCCTCAACTTCAGCAACATGCTCTGAGAACGTTTTATAAATAGCTAACTCTTTTTATTCCACGTATGATTTTTTTCGCATTTATATATTGCATATTGGTATATATTTTTTCCATTTGCGTTATGCCTTCGTACATTTGTATCCGTAAAAACAGATATTCTCCCACACATTTTGCAGTCCTTCTTGACAGTTCGTTCTGGTATTTGAGAAAGTCTCCAGCGGAATGTAATATTTACCATTAATCCTTCACCTCTTAAGATAAAGGTACGCAAGCATCTATTTGGATATCTCGCAGTACAATGTAAAATTTATTGTTTAAATAAAAAAGGAGATCCTAAACAAGGACCTCCTGACGCATTGAGACTACAGGGTTGCTTGGTTCCTTTGTAATGAGAAAAATGGGCATACTACCCCCTTGAGAAAAACATTGTTTTTTTGAGGGTAATGCTATCCAATTTATTGATCATTACAAAGTAAAGTTTGGCATACGTGTTCTCCTGTATCCTTTCTATCCAAATAGGGTTATTCCAATATTACCATATACTTACACACAAATACATTAGAGTGTTATTCAATTATTGATATTGCTAAAAATTCACAGCCCGATTTACCCGAGGAATTCAAATTGTCCGAAAGTTATGCCCCGATATATCATAAGCACCGTTTTGAAAACAACATAAAACAGTTTTATTTAAAATAAAAACCTATCCCTTTAGAGCTCACAATGTTATAGCATTGATTCTTGTTAACGCACTCAACACCAATCATCTTCCAATTTCAAATCGTCATCATTTTCTTTTCTAAAAATACTTAAAAACAACTAGATAATTATCAATATTGTTCTCGAATACTATGAATACTATAAATTATAGAAAGGAGGGAAATAATTATGTCTTGTGGTAGTGGTAGAGGTTATGGCACAGGTTCAGCATTTGCGTTAATTGTTGTTCTGTTCATTCTTCTAATTATTGTCGGCGCTAGTTTCATGAGAGTCTATTAATACCCAACACCGCCCCCTAATGCTCATAACTATTGGAAGGTCATAATAATTTAACCTTTCACATTCAAATACTAAGGGTCATTATCCTCCGGTGACCCTTTTAAATTTTCCTCTGTCTCTATCATACTCAACCCTCAAATGCTAAAAAAACAACTATAACTTGGTTAGATACATTAAAAGCCGTCTTACTATTAGCAAAACGACCTTTCTAAAGGGCTCAAGCCGCCATGTTGGGTATTCTCTCCATATTTTGACTCTTCTATCCATGATTCTGATTGTTCTATCCACGATTTTGGCTCTTCTATCCACGATTCTGATTGTTCTATCCACGATTTTGGCTCTTCTATCCACGACTTCGCATAGAACTTGTAGCATGACGTAAAATGTTGAATCCACTATTCCAATACTGCCCAAGATGAAGTCATATCCAAAATATTGTTAATGCCCCGAAAATCTCTAATACCTGATTTCAATGAAAAATAACCCGTTACGATCACCATAACTGAATATTTAAACGCGATTAATTCCGATAAAAATTCCCCACGAACTAAATTCATTATACGATCTAAAATATGAACTCGTTTGGCGATGCCATTTACTACCACTGAGTCTGAAGGTAATAAAATAGCCATTAAAGCAAAGACAGCAGTTAAAGGAATTATCCAGTGTACAAACAGACCACCAATAATACGTTAATTACACTAAAACAACCGCGTTAAATTTTCGCAAAAATCAATTTATTGTGTTATGCTTTTCCTTAGCAAAAAAAGGAGGTACAGTCCAATGGTAAAAAAGTAAAATGAGAAAATCTTAAATTATGTTTTTTCCAACAAACATGTAGATTTTCTCTTTCATAGAATTAATATCTGATGTAGAGGAGAAATAACATGTTAAATAAATTAAGTGATACTATTTATTATTTACCAAATCAAAATNATAATGAACGACCAACGTTAGGATTGGTGTGTGGTGACCAATGTAGTCTAATTATAGATGCTGGCAATTCAACACAACATGCTAAAGATTTTTTACTTGAAATCGACAAATTAAATGTACCACCTATCAAATATTTGGTAATTACACATGCTCATTGGGATCACTTCCTTGGTATGAATGAATTTGAAGCAACTGTTATCGTTAATAGTCGAACAAACGAATTGTTAAAAGAATGGCAAAGTTATAGGTTTGATGATAATTCACTTCAAAAATATGTGAAAGCTAATAAGATAAGTGCTCGGGATATGGAGATTATACAAGCTAATATACCAAAAAGAGATAGTTTTAAATTGAATTCTCCGGATCTAATCTTTGAAAATACATTAACCATTGATTTAGGTAATAAAGTTTGCCTAATTGAAAAAATTAGAAGTACTCATACAGATGACTCTACGATTATTTATATTCCGGATGAAGAAGTTGTTTTTTTAGGTGATTCCGCATATTGTACAACAACAAATGGCCTATTTCATTTCAAGCAATCATTGTTATTGTCTATGATTCAAGACATTAAAAAATATAAAGCTGAATGGTTCTTACTTGGTCATGAATCGATCTGTGATTCCAATGAAATGAATATTTATTGGGAAGAGTTAACAACAGCAAGTCGAGCTGTAAAATCAACCTCATTAGAAAATGCTATTAAATGCTTTAAGGTAGAAAATAAAAGAGGCCCCAATGATAATGAATTATTTTTCTTAAAAGCATTTGTTAATGACCGTATAATTCAATCACAATAATTGATTAATAGCCACCTCCTTTAACCTTTTGGCATACCAGTTTCCTCAGCATACTGAGTTGTGGCTAATTTCATACCTTTGTCCACATTCTTTTTATTGTTTAAAATAAAGTTTATACAACTCAAAATCCGGTATTTTACGATAAATAAAAGAATCCATTTTGAAAAAAGATTGTTTCAAAATGGATTCTTCAATTACATATTCATTTTTCAAATTTAACTACATAGATATAGTTTTGGTTGCAACTGTTTGTTGAAATGCTTGATCATGCTCAACAAAAACCATTGTGGGATTAAATTTTTGAATAAGCTCTTCAATCTGCATGCGCGAATAAATATCAATAAAATTCAACGGTTCATCCCAAATATAGATATGTGCTTTTTCACATAAACTTTTGGCTATAAGTAGCTTTTTCTTTTGTCCACCAGAATAATGAGCAATATCTTTCTCAAATTGAATTCGGTCAAAGTCCATCTTACGTAGAATCGATTTAAATAACGTTTCATCAATCCCATGCTCTTCAATAAAGTCCGATAACATTCCCTTCAAATGAGAAGTATCTTGTTGGACATAGGAAATAACAAGGCCAGAACTAACATACATCGAGCCTGTATGCTGTATCGGATTTCCTAGAATTAGTTTGAGGATACTACTTTTTCCGCTTCCGTTCTTGCCATCAAGCACAATTCTGTCACCTTGTTCCAGTTTAAAGCTAATTGGCTTATTCACGATTTGGTCATCGTACTGAACAGACACATCAGCCAAAACAATCAATTCATTTGAATGAAACGCCAATGATTCTAATTTTAATGACTCCGTTTTTTCCACATTTTTCAGCAGTTTTGACTTTTCCTCAATAGCTTTTTGTTGCCTTGATTCAAGGTTTTTTGCTCTCTTCATCATCTTTGCTGCTTTATGTCCTACAAAACCTTTGTCTAACTTAGAACCCGAATTCGTTGTTCCATTTTTGGAAGCTTCCACTTGATTTGACCAACCTGATGTACGCTTTGAAGATTGTTTTAATCTCCCTATATCTTTTTGTAGACGCTCATTAGTTGCCTCTTCATGTTCCTGCTGTCTATCAAAATTCAACTTCCAAGAAGAATAGTTACCGCTTTGGACTTCAATATTGGCCCTATTTATAGATAGAATATGATCAACGCATCCATCTAAAAAGATTCTGTCATGTGAAATTAAGATAAACCCTTTTTTCTTCCTTAAATATTCAGAGACCATCTTTCGTGCTTCCGTGTCTAGATGGTTGGTCGGCTCATCAATTAATAGAAATTGACCTTCCGTCAAAAAAAGTGCAGCAAGCAACACCTTAGTTTGTTCTCCATTTGACAATGTTTTAAAAGGTCGATACATAACCTCGGCATCAACGTCCAGATAGGATATTTCACGAAGAATTTCCCAATCTTCTGCTTGGGGGCAAATTTCTTCCATGATTTCATGCGTATACTTGTTTTTATCCGAAACTGGATAAGGGAAATAATTAAATTCCACCGAAGAATTGATGTTCCCACTATACTCATAATTCCCTAATAATAAATTAAAAAATGTTGTTTTTCCTCGTCCATTTCGACCGATAAATCCAAGTTTCCAATCCGTATCGATTTGAAAGTTAACATTTTCAAAAATATTGTCAAAGCTACTTGGATAAGAAAAAGTTAAATTTTGAACTTGTATCATTGACATGATAATTCCTCCTTTGTATAGCAATACTTTTTACTTTTTATACAAAGTCGGCATATCCATCCATTTTTAATTTCTCCGTATAAGTTTGATGGATATTAACGACTTGTACGGAGTATTACATGCGTAACAATAGTATCTGAATCGCTCATTTTTTTCTCTCCTTTGTTTTTGATTTATGTTACAGACTAAAAAAATTTGTTTTAACTATGAGAGCATAAAAAATCCTCCCAATTTGAAATTGGAAGGATTAGTCATTCACTTATACTAAATAAGTGTTCTTTTTTGCCATTGGAACCATGACAAATAAAACGTAAACTGATTTATAAAAATGGACAGACTAATCCTATATTTTGTAATTTGAAGTTTGAAGTTGTTCATTTCAAATAAAAATATAGTTTAGTTAATCATCGTCCATTCATCAGTCCTCTCATAATTTGTATTTTCATTTTACCAAATTTTTTTATGAAATACAATTCAACATTCTTCTTTCATTCAAATTATTGCTTTGCTCCTTTGGTAATTGCCATACAATTGACCACAAGATGCATCGATATCAATACCAAATTGACTTCTTATGGTCACATGAATACCTGATGATTTTAATTTTTCATAAAAATTTACAACATGACTTTCATTAATTTCGCCGAATCATAAAGGAGAACTAACGGTTGGGTTATTTAGTTTTACTTGCATCATTCTCATTCCTTCCATAAGCTCTCTATTTTTATAGGAGTAAATTGAAATATGAAAGTAAGTTTATGTAAAGTGTAATTTTAGATTTGTTATAATACTGGCCAGTCTATATAGATTAATTATGGTTCGCTGATTTAATTCATAAAAAGGATCTGATTACAATCCAACCTTTCAATTACTCAATGAAACTTAGTTGTTAAATCTTGGGGCAACTATACATTTTGTCTCTTTTTAATACCAACTTCAAATTTTCTATTACGGAACAGAAACGCGACTAAGCTACATAGCAAAATAATTGGTACACTCACTTTATATAAATCTGTAAAACTTTTTGCCATTTCTTTTTCAGCATAATGACTAATATCATCCGCGTATGCATCCATTTCTTTCCTTATACCCTCGATTTTTTCTTCAACCCCTTTCGTTACTTGATTAATAATTTCTGACCGTTTCATTTCTCTGTATTGTACCGGGACTTCATTTAGTGCATTATTTACTTTCTCTTCAATGATGCTTTCCTTTTGTTGTGGACTTAGGCCAATACTATTAGTTCCCTGTTTCTGTTCTATACTTGACTCTAATTCTTTGTTTTGTATTTTTTCTTTTGTTACTGTTAATATTTTCTCTTGCTCAGCTTTATCAACATGAAGACCATGCACTTTTTCTTCCGCATAATGAAAAACATTACCTTTATTTATTGACAAATTATGAGTCAAGCCTGATACAAAAATAGCCACTGCCAGTACAATTCCTAACTGTCTAAGCATGGACACAACACTTTGAGAAGCGGTTAATAATTCTCCCTCAAATGTGGAGGCTGTTAATATAGTAATTGGCCCAACAACTAAACCATATCCAACACCTAAAATCATACACGGAATGATAATTTCTTTACTTGTTGAATTTGCTCCTATCATCTGTAAACAATAATAAGCCAAACTCATAACTATAAATCCTACTAATATTACCTGAACCTTACCGAGCTTCTTCATAATCAGTGAAGCAAATGGAGAAACTAGAAATATCATGGCAGAAATAGGTGTCACTAAGAAAGCTGCTTCAATTTCTGTTCGATGTTGTATTTTTGTGAGAAACGTTGGCAGTAAAACTGTTACCCCAATTAAAAACAAATTACTAAGTATAACTACAATAGAGGCCCCGACAAAAGTTCGATCTTTAAATAACAGTAAATTTATCATCGGTGACGTAACTTTTCTTTCGACTAATATAAATAAAATAAAAGAAATAGTACTGATGATATAACATATCCATGCAAAGTTGCTCAGCCACCCCCAGGTATTCCCTTTCACTAAAACAAGTGTGAAAAAGAAAATAGCCAAACTAGAAAGTACTAATCCAGTCCAATCGATTTTAGCAACTACTCGTTCCTCATTCTTAATAATTAACATAATGAAACATAAAACAATACCAATGGCACAAATCGGTATATTAACAAGGAATACCCATCTCCAACCTAGATGTTGTGTAATAACTCCTCCTAGTACAGGCCCTATGGCTGCAGATAATCCTTGTGTCACCCCTAAAATACCAAGCGCAACATGCCTTTTTGCTACTGGAACCGCCGAAACTCCAATTACCATACTTGTTGGAAACAAAATAGCAGCTCCTATACTTTGAATAAAACGAGAAAAAATAAGAAAATCGCCCGTATTTGCAAGCGCACATAATGCTGAACCAATGCCAAAAATTACTAACCCTATAATATATAATTTTGCTTTTCCAAAGATATCAGCGACCCGACCTAGTGGTATTGCTAATACCGCAATAGACATCGTATATACATTCAATATCCAGGACATTTTCTCCAACGATGCACTCACATCAGCCTGTATTGCTGGTAAAGCAATATTCATAATTGTCGTATCAATCATACACAAGAAAATTCCTAGACACATTAAAAATACGATTTTGATTCCTTTAGATTGTTCCATAATATTCCCCACTCACTTGTATTACTTTCCTTCTCTTTTTTCTTGTATTGTTAATTGCGCCAATTTATTTTTTAATGTTTCAACTTGTGCAGTATAACTTGCAATCCCAACATCAAAAGAAATCTCTTCCGCAAACGTAATAGCTTCTTTCCATTTTTCGTATTTTAAACGGAGATCTGTAACATACGCCTCTTTTCTCTCAATTTCCTCTTCAATCCACTTTCTAATAGTATTCGTATCGCTATAATCCCCAAAATACATGCGCATTAAAAAGTCAGAACGCAGAACCTCCTTCTCTACATCTGACTTCATATATTGATAAAACTCTTCTCTTCCTTCATCTGTTATGAAATACATTTTTTTATTCGGCTTACCTTCTTGCATCACAACCTCTTTTTTTATTTTCCCTTCCTTTTCTAGCTGTCTTAATGTCGGATAAATCATTCCAAAACTGCCATCAAAAAAATGAGAAAATACATCTTCAAAAACTATTTTTATATCATAACCAGATAATTCTTTTTCCATGAGTAACCCTAAAACAACATCTCTTCCTTTCAAGAAAATCACCTCATTCATTTTTATATAACCAACAACCATATAAACATTGTTAATATAATTATTGATTATATATTTTGTTTATTCGTTTGTAAAGTTTAACCATTAAAGTTTTTATAAGCTTTTTTGTTAAAATGTCAGCTACCTCCGCTAGTCTAATAGGAAAATCGTAGGTATTGTAATTTTTCCTCATACTTTATCTATAAGGTGCCTTCGTACACTTGACTTAGCCGACTTTGGCTACTATCATGAAATAAAATCTATACAGTATTCTGATGAAATGTATAAAATTGTATATAAAGATATTAATAGTCGATTGAACAAATCAATTTAGCTATGCTTCATTTGCAAGTTTATACAACTGAATAGATTTAAAGAATTTGAAATTTCGTGGGTGATCATTTGAAAATTTCAATTGAAGAAATAAGCCAAGAATTAGAAGAAGAGATTCTTATTAGGTGTTATGAGGTTGATGACGAAGTATACGAAATCATTAACAAGCTGACAACGGAAGACATCATTTTACTTGGACATCAAAACGATAGTATTCACCGCATTAAGCTCCATGATATCTATTATTTCGAGGCAGTTGAGGGAAAAGTGTTTATTTATTGCAGGGACAACGTTTTTGAGGTAAAACAAAAACTATATGAGTTAGAAGAATTATGTAAAGGAAAAAACTGTTTTCGCGCATCGAAATCAACCATTTTGAATATCACCAAAATTTCATCTGTTTATCCGACTATAAGTGGTCGATTCGAAGCGGTACTGGATAACGGAGAACGAGCTGTTATATCAAGGCAGTATGTGCCTGTCCTTAAAAATATGCTTGGTTTGTAAAGAGGGATACATATGAATTTTTTGGAATTTGTGCAAAAGATAATTAAGAATTTCTTTATCATCTTCGCATCCATAATCATGATTATTACTTTGTTGCGACAAATGTATCATCCTGACATGGCCTTTGATTTGAAGTCGATTTATATCCTTATGGCATTTTCATTTTTAGGTGCCCTAACGGAATTTATTTTTTATTCTCCAAATGATCTAAGTGAGAAGAAAATGCGTATAAGAATTATTATTCATTTCTTCACTTTGGAGATTTTATTGATTGTTCTTGCTAGCGCTTTGAATCTTGTAACTGGTCAGGGTGTCATCATTCTTGCACTGCAAATTGCGGTAATCTATATCATTGTTCATCTACTGTCATGGCAAAATGATAAAAAAGATGCAAAAAAAATCAATGAAAAACTAAAGACATTTAAGAAAGACGTTGATGAGTAAACAGAAAATCAATAAGCAGTACAGTAATCGGCTGCAACAGATTATTTTACGGTAAGCATTTTGAGCTTACCGTTTTTTTGCATCTTATTGCCTTATAAATACAACTTACTGTTTTTCCATATACATCCTTCCAGCTGTTTATTATGATAATTTCATAAAAATTTTTCTAATGAGGTGGAGGAACGACTATGGGAATATTACTATTAGTAATTGCTTTAATTTTCGAAATTGCTTTTGCAATCTACTGCATAGCAACTAAGCAAAACCATAAAAAATTAAAGAACTGGATTAGAATTGCTATATTTATTGTTTTTGCAATACTTACTGTTTCATCGGTTATTGTCTGGGGTTTTAGCTGGGTAATGCTTGCTATCCTTCTTTTCTTATTGGCCGTTAAAGGGACAGTATCTCTTATTCTTAAGAAAACGAATATCAAACAATACAAAACTTCTAACATTGTGTGGAAGTCCATTATGATGATATTAATATTTGTCTTTGTACTCTCACCTGTCATTATTTTTCCACAGTATCAATTACCAAAAGTGACAGGAGAATATGAAGTCGCAACCGCTACTGACACATATATTGACAGGAATCGTATGGAGGTGTTTTCTAATAAGGAGGACAACAGAAGTGTTAATGTGGAATTTTGGTATCCTAAAAACGCAGATGGAACATACCCTCTATTAGTATTCTCACATGGAGCATATGGTATTAAGACAAGCAACGAATCTACTTTTACTGAGCTAGCAAGCCACGGGTATGTAGTCGTTTCCATCGATCATCCTTATCATTCCTTCTATACTCAATCAGAGGATGGAAAAGTAACGATGGTCAATTCAGATTTTAAAAATGAAGTCGAAAATGCAAATAAAGGTGTTTACTCGAATGAAGAACGCTATAATATTATCCAAAAATGGATGAAACTACGAACAGACGATATGAATTTTGTCATTGATACAGTACTAGCAAAAGCCAAAAGTGACAATAACCCTATTTTTCAACATATCAATACAGAGAAGATTGGTGTGTTTGGACACTCAATGGGAGGTGCTGCAAGTGTGTGGCTAGGTAGAGCACGCAATGATGTAAGTGCAGTAGTAAACATCGATGCCCCTTTCTATAGTGAACTTGTTTATAACAAATCGGATGATAATTTTATGGCAAGCAGCAAAGCCTACACAACCCCTCTTTTTAACATTTATTCTGACGATGTTTGGATTCAACTGGACCGTACTCCTGTTTATGTAACGAACAAACTCAATAATAAACAGTTCGAAGGAGCATATACTACTCATCTTAAAGGGGCGAAACATTTAAGCTTGACCGACTTGTCGCTTTTCTCTCCTATTCTGACATATTTTATACAAGGAGGAAAAGCCGAAATTGATAAATATTACTGTATTGAAACTGAAAATGAATTAATTCTTAAATTTTTTGACTTTGAATTAAAAGGAATCGGCCATTTCACTCCCGAAGAGACATATTGAACAGAGTTTCTGCCGCACTTTGTCAAATACTTGTAAGTGTTGTTTTTTGTCATCAAAATAGAAAATTATATCTTCCGCTGTCTCTTACCTGCTGAGTTACGTATAGTCCGCCAGCACTCGGTGTAGCGAACGCCAACAAAGGTATATCCACTTTTCTTTCATTGAAAACTACCAAAAAGGCTTAGGAATGTCTCCTAAGCCTTTTTCAATCTTTCCATAAGTAGCTGTCAAAAGTGACCGAGCCTTATAACACATATGTTATTTTGTTGGAATAAATGATTCGACAATGGTAGCTAATGCTTGAATGGTATCGTAGCTATCACCTGGAAATTCCGCTTGGGCAAAGTCAACTTGAAGTTCTTCACAAATTCTCTGACAGTCACTTCCTATTTCAAAATAGGACTCAATATCCGCTGAAAGCGAAAGTAGTTCACATGTGACGAAACCCTGAGCACCCTCTGCATTTAATGTATAAATCATATCTTTTACATCTGGACCAAGCCAGTCAACTTTACCATGACCACTTCGATATGTAATATGCCAGTTGTCTATTTGAGTAGCTTTTGAAATGGCCTCTGATAATTCAGAAAACTGTCGTACGTATATTTCGTTTCGCTCTGGATCAATTGGCTGACTATGTACAGTATATAAGACATGAGTCTGAGCCCGTTTTCCAGCAGGAATCCATTCGTAAGCACGTTGAATGCGATCTTTATATACAGCAAGTAATTCAGCATGTAAATGCCAACCTTTCGCATGAATGACCGTAACGTCATGTGAGGCTAATAACGCACTTACTTCATCATAAAACGCACCAGCACCTGACAAAGACATTATCGGATTCACAGGTAGCGTAATGAAAGTTGTGATTCCATCTTCAAGCATTGTGTCAACAACCTGTGAAATGTAAGGTTCGGTATGTTTGTATGCGTTATATACTTTTACATTCTGTGTTAAGCGCTGCTGTAAAGTATGTTCTAGCCCTTTAGCGATACGGCTCGTATTTGCTGCTAATGGATCAACACCACCTAATTTTTTAAATTGTGCTGTAATTTTTTCAATCATTTGAGGTGGTGGCGTTTTACCATTCAAAATATGTGAAAAATAGGGTGTAACATCGTCTAAAGATTTCGGTGCACCATAAGCGTAATAAATTATACCAATCATTTAAAAGCTCCTTTTTTCAGTGTCATTAGTAAATTTTTAAGATTTTTCCGATTCCATCTTTATAAACTAAACATATTGTAAAGGGTGAAATAAACAGGAAGCACGTTTATATTCGTGGATATGAACCTATCTAAAAATAGCATTTACTTTTAATTAGGTTGTTTTTGGTAAATTTCAGAATTCTATTATTATAGAGAAACTTCTTGTTTTTGTAGGAAGCTAACATCATTTACAAGGATTTGCGCACAATTTTACCGGGGTAAATATTGGTTTTCCACCTTGTATATAAATTTCAGCATCAATATCAAAAATTGATTGGAACATTTCTTTACATAATACACAATGTGGTGAACCATCATAATGTATTTTCCCTTTTTTTAGTACAATCAAACGTTCGCTATTTTGTGCAGCTTGGTTAATATCATGTAACACCATTATAACTGTCATATTGTATTTATGATTTAACTCTTTTACGAGCTCCATCACTTCTAATTGATGTGCAATATCTAGATATGTTGTTGGTTCATCTAGTAGCAACACTTTTGGATGCTGTGCTACAGTCATTGCAATCCAAGCACGTTGGCGTTCTCCGCCAGACATCGATGGCAATACTCGATTTTGCAAATGTTTTAATCCAGTTACTTCAATTGCCCAATCGACAATTTCTATATCCTCTTTTGATAGGACCGTTTTCCGTCCGCTATGCGGATGACGCCCAAACTCTACTAACTCACGCACAGTTAAATCTAATTGATGACTATTCATTTGTGGGAGCATCGTTAGCGTTTTAGCCACTTCTTTAGACTTCATTTCATGAATGTTTCGCTCATCTAAATAGACTATACCCGTATTCGGTTTTAAAAGACGTGAAATCACTCGTAATAATGTTGATTTCCCCGAGCCATTCGGTCCTATTAAACTAACAACTTCTCCTTCATTAATTTTCAAATTAATATCATCTAACCGGAAATTGGTGAACTCATGTTGGTAATTAATGTGCTCAGTTCGTAGCAATGGAATTCCCCTTTCTATGGATTAAATATAAGAAATACGGTCCTCCGATGAATGCTAATAATATTCCAACAGGAACCTCAATAGGATCAAATATTGATCTCGCAATTGTATCGGCGAAAACAACAAGTAAGCCACCAGCCAAAGCTGAAGCAGGTATTAAATACTTATGATCCCCACCGATAATAAGCCGTAAAATATGCGGTACAACTAAACCAACAAATCCAATTAAACCGGCCACACTTACCGCAATCCCTGCTAATAACGTACTCAATACAATTAAAAAGAATCTACTTCGTTCAACATTGTGTCCTAAAAGGCTTGCCATTTCGTCTCCTAGACGCATTATACGAATATGTTTGATTGCATAAACTGATACTATAATTGCTACAATGACATAGTAAATAATCATCTTAAATTGCACCCAACCAACACCTGTTAAACCACCAGACAACCACGGCAGTACAGATTGTACACGATCGCTATAAAGAATCATTAGTGCATTTGTTCCTGCACCACATAATGCATTAATGGCTACCCCTACTAAAATAATTCGCATTGGGGATGTACCACCTTTTTTTACCGATAATGCATACACAATCATTGCAGCGACAAAAGCACCTAAAAAAGCTGCAATAGGTAAATATATTATATAGCCAGGAAACACGACCATAACTGCTACAGCCATAATTCCAGCGCCAGCAGTAATCCCAATAACCCCTGGATCAGCTAATGGATTTTGCATTACACCTTGTAAAATTGAACCTGCAATAGCCAAACAAACACCAACAATGATACCCGTTAATATACGGGGCAAACGGATTTCCCATACGATTCGGCGTGCCATTGTATCTTCTGAACTAAAAATCCCACTAATCACTTCACTTACTGAAAATGAAACTTGCCCTATCATAAGGCTAGCGACACTCACTATGACTAAAAGTATCGGTAACACAATAAGCGCCATTCTTCGTTTTTTAGCAAGAGGGTGGGCGTATTTTTCCTCTTCTGTTATCATCGTTATTTCCTCACAATCAATTTTGCCTTGGCGTATTTGCCACTGTCGCTTTGCTTGCGCTACAGATAAACATTGCGTCCGGATTTTGAATTGTACCCGCACAATTCATTCCTTTGTAAATCCGTGACATCCGCCGGAGGCTTTATCTTCATTCAGTAGGTGTTTGGGCACTCACTAAAAAAGTAATCAAAATTGCATTCATTTGGTGAATGAAGATAAAAAATTATTTAACTGCTTCTTTAGCTATCCTCAAAACTCCACGCATATAGTCAATCGCTTCTACGACTTGCGTACCAGGATTGTCAAACAATTCTGCTGGTAAAATGATGATTTGATCGTTTTTTACTGCATCTAAATTTTTCCACGCTGCATTTTCTTTTAATTGTTTTTCAAAACCTTCTTTTACTGCCGCTGGTTTCGCGTGTGTAATCAGCATGATTACTTTTGGGTTACGCTCAACAATTTTCTCTACACTTAAATTTGCGTAAGTTGGATATTTATCTGTCGCTGGTAGATCAGCTGCGATATTTTTACCACCTGCTTTATTTAAAATATCTCCGTATAACGAATTATCAAGCGCAGCTAAATATGTACCTGGTGCTCCATAAACGATAAGAGCGTCTAACGTTGAACCTGTAGTGCCTTCTGCAATTTTTTCATCAATTTGTGCAACTAACTTTTCTGCTGTTGCTGTGTTATTAAATAACGCTCCATACTTTTTAATTGTTTTTTTAATATCATCGACTGAATTCATGTTTGAGTAGACAATTTTCGTACCTGTCGCTTCTACCGTTGTAGCGAACTGCTGGAAGCTTGGTGGCACAATGAGTATTTCCGCATTCAATGCAGCTATTTGCTCGAATGATGGTTCATGCGGGTTACCTATCTCTTGAATAGCTTCTACTTCTGCCCCCCTATCGGATGTAATCGTTGGTCGACCAGTAACGTTTGCACCTAACTCGAGTAAAATATCCATCATTCCTGGATTTAACGTCGCAACTGAACCCGGCGTTGCTTTAAACTCATGCTTATTCTCAAGGTCATCTATAAATGTTAAAGCTCCCCCTGTTTCAAATGTTTGTTGTTCCATATCTACTTGGTCTACTGAAGCATTAACATCCGCTGTTTTGCTTTCCCCCCCACATGCTGCTAATGATAATGCCAACGCACCTACTAATAAAAATTTAAAGTTTTTCATGTTACTACCAACCTTTTCTTTTTATTAAAAACTCGAATTGAGAATCATTCTCATATGGTTGTTTATGATTCTATTTTAAATAATAATGATTGTCAACAAACGTTTTTTTTGGTTTTTTTTTAATATTTTTTATTGCATTATACAATTAATGTATGTTTTAATTGATAATGATAATCACTATCAATTAAATTTATTAAAAAAGGGGTCAATATAAATGATTACAGTTACTAACCGTATTTTAGTAAAAAAAGGCTTCGCTCATAAAATGGCACCATTATTTATATCCGGTAAATATTTATTGAACTGGGAAGGATTTAATAAAGTTGAAGTGAACGTTTGCTCAGAACCAGAAGATCATGATGAAATGAACGTTATGATGTTTTGGGATACAGTCGAGCAATTTAAAGCTTGGCGCGAATCTGAAGACTTTAAAAATGTACACCGCCGTGAAGAGATTGATAACAAAGAAAACGGCGCACCGTCTCCAATAATAGGTAACCGGGTTGTTATTTCTGAAATTGCTGCTACTTTAGTAAAGTAATTTAAGTCTATAGATCTCTTAAAAGGTGAAAGTGCTCCAATCCCTAAATCACTCTTTGGATTAACAGTAAAAATTCAAGAATAATAATTATACGTTCTTAGATGTTATTGTCATCGAGTTTACGGCAATCGTCTAAGAACGCTTTACTTTTGCGAGATCTTATTAGTCAAATTTTATGTTTAGAACACTTCCTCTTTACTGGTGCAAATAAAAAAATTAATTTTTCATATGCATTTCCTTATGCCTAGAAAAGTACACACTTAAATATAAGTGTGCTTTTTTAGTTTTTTTCAAATCGGTGATTTCTGAACTGTCGCTACGCTTTCGTTACATAAAACAATTGCTGAAAAATATAAGTACGTATAAAAAATGCAATTCGATGTCAATTTGAATTGCATTTTTTTGCTATTGGATAAGGCAACGGTGTAAGACTCCCGTGGGAATAGCTTGAGCTGACTACTTCACAGGAACACATAGTCACCTTATCCGATCTTTAATATGAATTAAATAGTAAAGACAGAGCTTATGGGATAGTAATAGTGCTTTACTTAAATTATTAATCCATTAAATTTACTAATTGTAGTGATCGTTTTAAAATTTTCGCCATTTCTGCACGTGTTAAATTATTTTCTGGGTTAAAATAGCCATTAGACCCCGTCATGATATCTTTTACTTGTAATTCTGATACTGCATGCTTTGCGTAGTCAAATACTTTACTAGCATCTTTGTATGATAAAACATTTTTATCAACTGTTGCTTTATAGCCTTTGTATTCAAGCATACGTAATATCATTGCTGCTGCTTGCTGACGTGTTATATTTGCCGTTGGGTTAAATGTTTTTGAATTTATACCTGTCACAATACCGGCCTCTGCAAGTGCTTGTACTTCTTTTTCATACCAATGACCTTTAACATCCGTAAACGTAGTTTCTTTAGCTGATTGAATATTTAGAGCTCGAGCCATCATCACTGCAAATTGTGCACGAGTTATATTTTTATTTGGACTAAATGTCGTTGGTGTTGTACCTGTTGTAATCCCAGCCGCGTATAAAGCTAAAATTTCATCCTTACTGAATATATTCTCGATATCTGTAAAAGGATTTTCGAGTTTATTATTAGAATTATTAGCGTTATTATTTGTTTCTTCCTCTAAAACTGGTACATCAAACGTAAAGAATAATGTGTACGCCCCATAACCTAAATCTCCTGAATCTACGAATATTTTAGTTACGCCATTGCTATCTTGAACTAATGGCAAACGAACAACTCGTACTTGCTCCATTTTTTCACCTGTAGAACTTATAACTTCAATATTTTGTTGCTTACCATTTCCATCAATATAAGCAAGAGTCGCAAAGCCATAAGCTTTACCAATTAGGGTCATTTCGATGTAACGTTTACCGTCAATCGTAACTAATTCTGATTTCGTGAAATATGGTGCTAAGTAGTTCGTAATAAATTCAGCCATTTTACCATTTGGATCAGCTTGCATTTTGTACTTAATTGGCTGACGAGTAATCTTTTCATTTGTCGTAGTTGCTGTGACATTTGTGGAAATTGTCTTATCAGTCGTTACTGCTTCGAAAACAAGATTATCTAGTGTATCAGCTTCAAATGAAAGTGTTGCTGTTTTTGCATTTGCAACAGGTACTAATGAAGCTACTTTATTAGACCAGTTTGCAATTTCTTTACTATTTTGTTTCACAATAAATTTCTGTAAGTTATTTTCAATATTTAATGAAAGCGTAACTTTATATTTATTATCTTCAAATACTGTTTTTGCTTTTTGTAGGAATACAGCTATTTCTTTTGCATTCTTTGCAAATTCAAATCTAGCTACTCCCTCTTGATTTAAGTTCCCTGTAGTTCCTTCTATTTTTGTTCCGTTATTAGTTGAATTGTTATTAATTGAAATGTTATTTGTTGAATGGCTATTAATTGGATTGCTATTAGTTGAACCACCTGTACTCGGGAATGTTGTACTATTATTGATCTTTGAAAGTGAGGCTTCATCAAATTTTAATAGAATATTATAATTATGATGATAGTTAAGATCCGCAATATCTACTTTTACCCACGCATTTTGAAGCTTAGATAAACTCGATACTGTAAATTGAACAACTCGTAAATCATTTGTGTCGCTAATCGTACTTGGTGTTGCACCATTCACTGTAAATCCAGTAATCCATGAACTATTTTTTAGTGTTAATTGAACTTGATATGAAGAACCATTTTTCACTACATATGCCTGACTATCTACATATGTGTTCATAATAGAACTACCAGTACCTGATTCATTTAAGAACGTAAAGTTTACTGTATACAGCCCATTAGTTGATTGTTCAGTGTTTCCAGTGTTAAAATTGTTATTGCCATCGGTATTTGAATTATTATTGTTCTCCCCAGAACCAGATTCACTGCCGTTGGTATTTCCTTCTGAACTACTCTCCTCCTGCTCAGCAATTTCGCCAGTTAATAGTACTTTTTCAACTGTCGCGCTCATTGTTGAAGCAGTCCCATTTCGCTCAGTTGTTAACGTAAAAGCTAAATTTTCTAATGAATCTACTGTAAATTTAATTACATTTTTAGCTGTCCTTTCACTTTTTGTGCTGCCTGCTGTCCATTCTGCGACTGTTTTATTTCCTTGTTGTACAGAAAAGCCCTTCGTCGTATCATTTACAACTAAATTCATTGTTACAGCAATCTTATTATCTACTGTTTTTGTTGCATATGCTTGTCCTAAATGTAATCCGATTATTGTATGAGCGGGTGCACCAGATTTGACTGGAGTCAGTCCAAACTCAATTACTTGATTGTTCTTGTTGAAATGTTCAGGCAAATATACAACTGATTCTTTTACCGGTGTAAAATCAAATGTAAACGGCGTTGCTGGATAATTTTCACCTGACATAATTACTGTAGCCTTTAAATTAGCGTCTAACTTTACTTTTATGACGCGTACTAATGATTTTCCTTCTCCTTCAGAGCTTACGATTTTTACGTCTTCTCCTTTTTCATTGTCTACTTTTAGTGTAGTAAATGCATATGTGTGACCTGTTAGTTTAATATATGCATATTTTTCTTCACCAACAGTCGCTAAATCAGCATAGTTAATATAGCTTTTAAAATACGTATCATATGACTTATTATCTGTTAAAAATGTGAAAGGAACATTTTCTGTGATAACTTCATCTGTATTTTGCCCTGGTTGATCTGGCTGATCTGGGTGTTCTGATTGATTTGGTTGATTTGGTTGAACTGGTTGATCTGGTTGATCTGGTACTTCTTCACAAACCCGGTCAATCTCCGCAACATTTGAAATAGCTAGATACACAATATAATCATGGTCGTAAGATAGAGCTGGAATGTAAACATCAACCCATGCTTTTATCGTTTTCTCATATTGGTCGACTACGAACGTGTAAATATCGTTGTCATTCATGTCTGTTATTTTTCCAATAGCTGCTTTTAATTCGCCACCTGATTCAACTTTAAAATCCTGGTACCACGTTTTATATTCTTTTGGCACCGTAATGTCTACCGTATATTGACCATCTTTTTGTTTAACAGTAGCTTTCTTAGCGACATAGCTATTCATCATTGAATCTGCTGTTTGTTGTTCATTGAGAATTTTGATATTTGATGAATAGTCAATTGTGCAGTTAGCTTCGGTATTCTCCTCCGCCTTTACTTCCATTCCAAAGCTCGGTAATATTGTACCTAAAATTAGCATTACCATTGCTACATATTGTAAAAGTTTCTTCACTACTTTGACCTCCTGAATTTTTCATTATTTCGACCTTCCTGTGCGTTTCTACCTCCTGTATTAAAAGATTTTACTATTACTACCCCTAGCCCAAATGATTATCATTCTCAATTAAAGTTAAAAGAAAAACATCTATTCATTAATTGGATGTTATAAAGTATACAACTCTCTTTAATTGATTATGATTCTCATTCTCACTTATTATAACTCACCCATTATTATTGTCAAGAAAGTTAAAATTTGTCACGCGAATTTTTTATGTCAATTATCTACTAATAATTTTACTTGATTAAAGCTAAAGACATTGCCTCAAATTCCCTAAATCCTTACAGGAATCATATACGTACCAACACATTCATGCGTCTGAATAATGACTTCCACTCCATATACTTCTTACGTTCCTTTGTTACTGTTTCTGTAGGTGCGCCCTCACATATTATTTTACCGTCTTTCATCAAAATGATATGATCACTATATTTAATTGCTTGATTAATATCATGCAATACCATAACAATTGTTAAAGCATTTTCTTTGTTTAATTTCTGCACTAACTCCAATAATTCGATTTGATAAAAAATATCTAAATATGTTGTTGGCTCATCTAAACAAAGAATGGACGATTTTTGAGCAAGTGCCATGGCAATCCAAACACGCTGACGTTCGCCACCTGATAATGCATCCAATTTACACGTACGTTTCTGTATTAAATTTGTAGCTGTAAGTGCCCAATTTACTGCCTTCTCATCTTCTTCAACATTTTTTTCATCAATTGTTGATGTGGTACCCGTCCATAAGCAACTAGTTTTTCAATCGTAATATCTTGCGGCACTGAATTTTGTTGGTCAACAATTGCTAGTTTTTTCGCAAATTCCTTTGCCTTGTATGCCATTAGATCTTTCTGTTCTAACGTTACTGACCCCTGTTGTGGCGTATTATTACGTGAAATAATAATGTGGATTTACCACAACTATTTGGACCAATAATCGTCGTGATTTCCCCCTTTTCAATACTTGTCGTAACCCCATCTAAATGATTTTGCTGCTGATCATAAGATAGTTTTATTTGAGAAACGTTCAAAGCACTCACCTCTCTTTACTTATCTTTTCGAATTAAGAAAATTAAGAACGGTCCACCAATTATAGCCATTATTGTTGATGCTGGAATTTCTAAAGGCGAAACTAATATTCTACCTAACGTATCCGCAGTCAAAATCAGCAAGGCGCCAGCTAATGCTGAAAACGGAATCAACCATTTATGGTCTGAACCTACTAACCTTCTTGAAATATGCGGAATTAATAACCCGACAAATGCAATAACTCCTGCTGTAGCAGTTGAAATGGCCGCAAGTAATACCGCTATTGCTGCAATAATCAGTCGTGCACGTGTTACATTAAAGCCTAAACTCTTTGCCGTTTTGTCTTGCAAGGTCAATAAATTGCACGAAGAAGCTAGTAGTAGGGAAGCTAGTAAACCAATCACACCATAAATTGATATTAAACTAACATCACTCCAAGTACGCATTGACAAATTAGAGCCCCCTACACCACCAACCATAACATTCATATAGCTACATATCGTAACAAATGCTTCTGTTAAACCAGTAAACATCGCATTAATAGCAATACCTACTAAAATAATTTTCAAAGGATTTAAGCCTGACTTCCATGACAACATAAATACTAAAAAACAAGCAAATGCTCCCCCAAAAAAAGCCAATAGCGGCGTATAGAAAAACATCATTGGAAATAATGTAATGACAAGTAATTGTACAAATGATGCCCCTGCTGAAATTCCAATTACACCTGCATCGGCTAATGGGTTACGCATGACTGCCTGCAATAATACGCCGGCAACTGATAAAGCTGCCCCTGCAAATAAAGCGACTATAATCCTTGGAAACCGTAAATCTTTAATAACTGTGTAATTTTGATTTTCTTCACCAAAAAAAGCCCTCATAAATTCCATCATATCCATTTTAACCGAGCCTGTAATAGCAGAATATATAATAACTACTAAAAGTAATATACTTACAACTATAAAACTACTTATTTTTTTATTCATCTGGGTCCTCTACATTTCTCATTATGGATACATAATGTTAATAAGTTCTTCTAGTGCTTGAGGTACTGCAAGCGTTGCTGTTGTTCCAAATAGCGGCTCCTTTAAATCATACACACGTCCATTTTTCACTGCGTCAAAATGCTTCCAAATATCATTCGTAATAAATTCCTCATTAAACATTTCCACAACTTGTTCAGGCATCCCATGTGACAGTCGAATAATAATATCTGGATTGCTTTGTTGTAAAAATTCTGTATTAGACGGTAAATATTCAGGCTCTTGCCCGTTCATCACGTTTTGACCTCCAGCCATTCTCACTAAGTCTCCAATATACGAATTTTCTGTTGCTACCAAATAGCTACCTGGAATACCTAGTAAAATTAAAACTTTAGGTGATTCATTTAATTCTGCTTTCATTCGAACGGCTGTAATTTTTCCTTCAAGCTCCGACACTAGCTTAGTAGCCTCAGCAGTACGATCATATTTTTTACCAATTTCTACAATGGCAGCTTTCATATTATCAATACTCTGCAAATTAATAAACGATGCATGGATACCTACTTCCTGGAATATCTTTTTTAAATCTGCCTCCAATGTTGTCACTGAAAAAACTTCTGTTGGATTCAAGGATTTTACAATTTCCATATCTGGTGACATCGGATTACCGATTTCGGGTAAACCCTCAAATCGTTTTGGCAAATCATATAAAGTCGTAGGAATAGCAATAGCATCTAAATTCAGCGCATCTATAATTTGACTAGCTGCAACTGTCGTTGGAATAATTCGATTTTCATCTTGTATGGCTAAATGGCGTTCATTATTTTTTTCTTCTACATTATTTTCATCTTCTCTAATTGAATTACTGCATGCCGAAAGAATGATAATAATACTACATAGCCCTATAATATGTAACATTCTATTATATACTTTCATATCTTTTATCTTCTTTATGTCCATCCACTCCTAAAAAAAAACACCCTGCCTCTACCTAGGTGTAGTGGATGAGGGTGCTTTCAAAATATTTTAAATGATTTCTTCTTCCTTCATGCATTTTTTAAAAATAGTAATATAAATCCACTAACACCGAACAATAAAAGCATACCAAGTGGAAAATTATCATTTGTTTGAGGATTTGCTACTTTTTCATTAACTGACGAAGGATTTGTTACTTTTTCTTTAACTGTTGAAGAACTTGTTTCACCAGTTTTTATAGCCGTGTTATTATTACTTTGTACTTTTGTGGCTACCACTGCACTACCATCTTCATTTTTCAATGACGCCGCATCCCATACAAAATCTACAGTGTATTCATGATGATAATTTAAGTCATCAATATCCACCTTCATAGTAACAGCAGTCGGTGATTTATAAGATGGAAGTGCAAATTGGACAATACGTGTATCCTCAGCCTTATTTTCGCTAATAACTTTATTATCACCTGTACTAGACTCAAATTTCGTCATCCACGAACTATTTTTCATCTTCAGCTGTATTACCGGAGTGCCATTTTTAACGATAATTGTCCCGGGCTTCAAAAAATAATCATTTGCCATTGAAGCAGATGAAGAATTTGGTTTATTCACTTGATAATTGATTGTGTACTTCCCATCTGCAAGTGCAGCAGATGCATATAAATTTGGTGTAACTAAAATTGACAATAATGCTACTAGCATTGAAACTAAAAATAACTTTTTGATAGTAGAACCCCCTTTTTAATTGATAATCATTATCAACACTTTGTAAATAAAAAGGGATATTAAAAATACCCCTTTTTATTCTGCGTGTTCGAGATAATATATACATTGATAATGATGATAATGATAATCATTATCAATATGTTAAATGATAGTATGTATAAATTAATTTGTCAATACTAATATAAAATACATAATTTTTCCTAAACAAATTTATAAGTAGTATTTCAAGAAAGAAATAACTGCTTAGTTACGAACAGGGCTACCACCTAGGTCATGTATGATGGCTAATAGATCCCTTTACCTTATCTCATTTTTACTTTAACCTTTTAATCCCCTCTTGTGATTAGAATTATTTAATTTTAATCACAAAGTAAAAGCCTAACTACAAATTATAATAGTGACCCAGCAGTATTTTTTTGACTAATGCAATTGGATTTACGAATTTTTCACAAAGGCCTTCTTCATCGGACGCACATAGGTCAATTGCCACCATACCTTTTCCAAGGAACTTTTTCAACCACCTCAAATGTCCTTTCTACAGACATCGTCCTCATGAAAGACAGCATTATATTTCCCTTTATTTCGTAACTGCTGTCAGCGCCCCTCTAAAAAGTTCATTTTAACCTCCTGAAATAAAGGCTTAGATTAACATACAAAAAAAATTCCCGATTACAAAGAAAGTTTTGTACTTTCTTCGTAATTAGGAATTTCGGTCCCTGGTAGAGACCCCAAACCTTATTATTGCGGTTATACGAAATAATAGGGTTTCCTTATCATTTTTAAAATAATCATAAAAACTATTAGACTGTAAACATGATCCTTCATAAATCATCTAGTTTATTGTAAAACATATTCTACAATTCAATTACTTAGATTATTCATTCGCATCTTTGGAGTAATTATACTTAGAACGATCCACTGGCGTATAATCTGTTGGCGTATAGAATCTCAATAAGTCACCATTCACGACTTTATCAGATAAATGCAATTTAAGTTCTACTTTATCTTTGATCGTTTTCGCAAACTCTAATTGACTTTCATCTAGTAGTAAACCTGTTTTATTATCATAAAATTTCCCATTAATTGAGTAAATCGTAGGACTAACAAAATCACTATTTCTAAATGGCACAATTTCATCATGCTCTTTTGATAATAAGTCTGAACCAAATTGCACAAACTTTTGCGTATCAATTCCTAGTAAATGTAATAGCGTTGGAAGAAGGTCTGTTTGGCCACCATAAGTATGATTAGTTCCACCTTGCATTCCTGGAACATGTATAAATAATGGTACGCGTTGTAAATTAGCACTTTCATATGGTGTAATTTCTTTTCCAATGACTTGTTCCATCGCATCATTATGATTATCTGAAATACCGTAATGGTCACCATAAAGAACAATCATCGAATTATCATACAAGCCTGATTCTTTTAATTGGTCGAATACTTGTTTGATTCCTTCATCTGCATAACGCGCTGTTTGGAAATAATTATCTACACTTGAATCTCCAGTATTAGCTTTATCAATTGTTACTAAGCTTTGATCCATTTTATATGGGAAGTGGTTCCCTACTGTAATTAATTTCGTATAAAAAGGTTGTGGTAATTTACTTAACATACTTTTAGATTGTTCAAAGAATGGTTTATCTAACAATCCGTATTCAGCCATGTTTTCTGAAGAACCAATGTCATAATAACTAGCATCAAAGAAGTGATCGAATCCAAATGATTTATAAATCTCATTTCGATTCCAGAAGCTTCCGTTATTACCATGGAAAACAGCTGATGTATAACCATAATCTTTTAAAATACTAGGCGCTGCTTGATACGTATTTTGTGCTTTTGTAATATAAGCAGATCCTTGTGGTAACCCAAATAAAGAATTTTCTAGCATAAATTCTGCATCGGAAGTTTTACCTTGACCTGTTTGATGGAAGAAATTATCAAAATACATTGTATTCTTATCTTTTGTTAATGAATTTAAAAATGGTGTAACTTCTTCACCGTTTAATTTATAGTTGATCAGGAAGTTTTGGAATGATTCTAAATGCAAATAGATGACGTTCATCCCTTTTGCTTTACCAAAATATTGTGCATTAGGTTTGGCGTAGTTAGATTTTGTATAGTTCATTACTTCTGTAATATCACTACTATCCGCCAAAGCTCTCTGTGAAGATGCTTTCATCGTTTCTACTGAATCATAAATCGTATAGTTATACATTCCTAGATATTTCACAATATAGTTTCTATCAAAACCTCGAGATAATAGTTGCGGACGATCAGCTTCTGCTAGTCCTAAATTTAGGATTGATATTGCTAATGCAAGAGTAATGATTGCCGTTGCTTTTTTATATCCAAAACGATTGCTATCTTTTTGTATTTTTCTTGAGAATCGTAGGTAAAACATTACAAATACATCCACAAAGAACAAGAAATCATAAGGCTTTAATAAAGTAAGAACACTACCACCTAAATCTCCGAAGTTTTGCGTTTGGGTAACTGTAGGTAATGTAATGAAATCACTAAAAAATCGGTAATAAACAATATTAGCATATAAAAGAATAGACATCAGCGTGTAAACTACAACTAGTGATGTATATTTTCTCTTTCCTCTAAATAAAAATGAAATTCCTAGAAATAGCATTGCTGAGCCTAGTGGATTTATAAATAAAAGGAAATTTTGAAGGAATCCTTCTACTCCCAGTTTAAATTGTGCTGTTTGAGCGATGTATGTTTTTAACCATAACATTAAAACAGCTAATAAATATATCCCTAAAAATTTATTTAATAGGTCATTTTTTTTACTTAATAAATTCTTCATTATTGCACCTACCTTTTACTTACTTAAACTTAAATCTTTATATATATAAACTTAGAATATAAGTATTACATTTGAAAAAATGTTACTTCACAATAGCTTTTTCCACAGCTATTGTATACTACTCCCCATATAGACTTCTGTCAAGCTGTTAAATAGTAACACGCTTCTTTCTATTATTGTAAACCCTTGTCATAAAAACCCCCGCATATGTTATTTTTTCAACTAACATTTACGGGATATCTTAAACCACGGGAATACCTCAGTATTTATTGAAATGTCTATTCATATTTCCCACTTTAATATACAGGATGATTTCAAAACACTTTTTTAATTTTTTTCAACAATAGCAATTCTAAAACATAATTTTAATTTTAACAATTAATTTTGGTGACATAAAACTTATAATTTTGTAAGCTTTCGTTTCAAGCAAATTTAAACAAGCGTTATTGAATATTTAAGGTTAAATAACTCCTTCGTAAATCTTTTGATAATTGATCGAGTGATGATGGATGCACTTGGTGGGGTTTTTGGTGTTCATAAAGTATGCTAGTTGTTTGAAAATAAAAACGGCAAAAGCTCTTGTGTAACAAGAGCCTCAGCCGTTTGTTCTTCCAGAGTGGAAGTTTATACCTAATTAATAGTACCTGTTGGGTATAATGTAGTTCCTCCAATTGAAACTTTTATTTCATTAGATAATGGAACATTGTATTCATCAATAACTGTTCTCCACCAATCCCATGCAAGACCTGTACATTCTCTTGCATATATTCTTATATTTTTTGAATTAGGAGGAAGGGGTATTACTGTAGAGAAATGTGCTGTCTTGTCTTTCCAGTTTCCATCCCAAGTTTTATGGGATAGTACTTCTTGTCCATTTTCATCAAATGAAACTTCATCCCAGGCTACTTCAAATTGAGCGACATATGCACCATAATGATCAAGGATGATTTTGCCTTTAGAATATTCCGTAGCCGTCGTCTCAATATAATCTGTATTGTTATGAACAGCAGCAATTGAATTATCCTTTAAGAAAACACTTGTATATGATATTGGGTATGCTGGATTTTTAAGACTAAATTCTGCATTATCTTGAATTATTTTTCTAATATCATTAAAGTCTTTTGAGACAACCTGGTTATGCTTTTGTGAATCTCCACCTAATACTACAGCAGTAAAGGAACTTTCTTCAAAAATATCTTTATACTGCCCACTAGTTTCTACATTCGTATTGACATCCTTCAGTAAGGCTTTAAAAGCAGCTTGGACATCCTTACTCTTAGAGTTTGTTTCTAATTTCACATAAATTGTTCTGCCATAAGCTACATTTGATACCATAACTGGTGGGGCATCATTACTTACCCCTTTACGCGTTAACTCTTCAAAAGGAACGCTATCATCAAAAAGATCTGATGGATTATTAGGTAGTTCTGCACTTACCGTATAAAATATTTGTTTATATGCCGCAACCATCACTTTTTTCTCTCCACTTGCAATTGCATTAAAGTCAATTCCTAGTGAATTATCAAGAACTTGGGCGTTAACATTCAGAGCGCTTGCAATTTGAGATTTGCTATAAACCATAGATTCTGAATATTGTAGTCTTGCAGGTAAAGTATGGGTTGTTGAATAGTTTTCACTCCAAGTAGATACTAATTCATCTACTGCTCCAGATACATTACCATATGTTGGATTGTCTACAGTCATTGTATTTTCCCTTTTCATGCCAGGTAAATCTATGCTAATATTTAGTGGTTTTCTTTTGGCAACCAATAAGCTTGGTTGATTGTCTACAAAAGCTTTGTTGGCAAGTTGTAATGCTCCTGGATATGTACGATTCGCCATAGAGTCGATAATTGAAATATCTACCGGTGAAGTTGTAAGTGACTTTTTATTACGCTCAACCACTATAAACTTATCTTTTGAGTTAATCCCTTCTTTTGGGACAAAACTATCAACCTTGTCACCATTCACTGCTAAAACTTCTCTATTATCGTAGTTCAAGTTTGCGATACCAGTATCAATGTCATTAGATTTGCTTTTTTCACTAACATTCGTATCAAGTGTTTCAGCAAAGGAAATAAACGGATAATTTATGATGCATAAACTAACAGATAAACATACTAGTACTTTTATTACTTTAAAATAATTTCGAATTCCCAAAAACAACACTCCTTTTTTAGGAAATTATACCACAAAATCACCCCATCTAAACATAGTGTTTTAGTACTACATCAGATTATTGAAAAGTTTGCAAATAGTCAATATGACACACTACACTATTTGTTTTAATCACCATAGACGTAACACTTACGGTGATCATTATGGAGAATTCCCACATAAAAACGTCTGCTTTACCTCTTAAGCAGACATTTTATTAATTATACTTTGCGATTATTTAACTATGCATAAACTTTGAAGTAGTATCTGTATTTATTTCAATGATATATTCCCTGAAGAGGTTTTCAGCTGTACTTCATGATCTCCGGTCCCAGACGTTCCTTTTGTTTCTTTTTTGCCTTGTTGTTTATCATTTAATACAATGCCGACAGAACGTCTTCCGCTGTTGGATTTAAGAAGGAGCGTGGCATTAGGCTCATCCTCATTCAATGCAATGTCCACATTTCCGCTTGTTGTAGTAACGTGAACCTCACTATGAAAGTCAAGGAAGTCAAGATTCACGTTACCACTGCTACCATTAATTTTGAGATCGTGCGTTTGCAGATCCTTACCAACGACGTTACCAGAAGAGCTATTAACAATGATTTCCCCTTTGAATTCAGTAGGAACTCGAACTTCCAAATGAGGCATCCGATCGATTTTAAACAGACGGCTTATATCATTTTTTAATCGAATCGTTAATTTCTGTTTCCCTTTTTCCATTACAATTCCTGACCCGTTGTCGTATAAAAGTAAGTATGCTTCCAATTCATCTCTATCCACTGATACTACATCTATATTAATGCTTCCATTCTCAATATAAATGCTAGCTATATCTTTAAGAGAAGCCATTTGAATGTCTTCGCTTTCCTCCCCTCGCGCACAGGCACTTAAAAACATTATAGTAAGAATAACCGACATCACCATATAGTATTTCTTCATTTTCCCCCTCCTCTCTTTGGCTTTCATTATAGAAGGTGACCCCTCGTCAGTTTCAAGGTTTCTACAAAATAATTTTTAAAAGTCAAAAAATCCTTGAAGCTTACGTTACGTCATTTTGTATACTGTTGAGTAACTACTTTTTTGCAATATCTAAATAAATTAGAAAAATAAGGAGGATTAGATGAAACAGGGAGATATAATTATTTATGGATGTGTCATTATAGGTGCTGGTATTGGACTGACTATGGATCATGCGTTTCCTGGTGTACTGATTGGCTTGGGAGCGGGGTACTTACTTAAATCTCTTTTTAGTAAAGAAGAATAAAAGTGGCATGAATAAAAAGTTGTTAACGATAAGGTATTAACGTACAGAAAGGTAGGTTTATTAGTTGATACACATTAACAAAGTGGGAGAGCTGACAGGTGTTACAGTAAGAACACTACGTCACTACGATAAAATCGGTTTATTAAAACCAACATCCAAAACAGAAGGTGGTCATCGTTTATATACGGATAATGAAATAAAAAAACTACAGCAGATTCAATTTTTAAAAAAGATTGGATTTCGCTTAAATGAGATTCAGAGCATGCTCGCTTCCAGTGAGTGGGATTGGTCAGATAGTCTAAAGAGTCAATTATCTTTTGTCATAAAAGAACAGGAAAACTTAAAGAAAATAGAGCAATCCTTACGGGAATTGATACATGGAATTGCTGTAGAAGGTGAAGAAAACTGGCTTGCGATTCAGAAGATCATGCAATTATCCAGTAAAGATAAAGAAATACAGCAGAATTATAGAGCATCCATCTTTAAAGAAAGAGAAATAAAGCTATGGAAAAAGGTTCCCAATATGACAAGTGACCGTTCTGATTCACTGGAATGGATTGCTCTGATAGGTCAGTTAAAGCGTTATATTAAGGATGGTCCTAAATCAACCAAAGTTCAAAATATCATTAGAAGAATGGATGAAAAGCGTTTAGAGGAATTTGATGGTGAGGATGAATTTTTAGATAAGCTGTGGGAAATAAGAATGTCGCAAAAGCAGTCAGAGAAACTGGGATTATATCCAATTGATCAGGATGTACTTGAGTTGTTGAGCGAGGCATATGTATTTTTTATGGCTGAAAAGAATAATCCTCAACCCGAATAAGGGGGAAAGAATGGTGAGTACAGAACTACTTCTCCTTATAGGAGGTTTGGCTATACTCGATACGTTAAGCCCTGCCACGTTAGGGGTAACGGTATATCTACTTTTAACAGATAAAGAGAAACTAACCAAACGTTTATTGATTTATTTATTAACGGTTGCAGGATTTTATTTTGCTGTTGGAGTTTCACTTATGTTAGGATTAGGCTTTTTGTTTGAGATTATTTCTGGCGTATTTCAAAATCGAATTGTAAGCTGGATAGTCTTTATTAGTGGAGCAATTTTGTTCATCGCAAGTTTTTATGTTCCAACAAAGAAAAATTCAGACCTGCCTTCCCCAAAATCAAAAAGCATTCTTTCCATTGTGGCTCTGGGGTTCACTACTTCATTAATCGAAGTAGGTATGGCATTCCCATATTTTGCAGCAATTGGGATAATGACTACTTCTAATCTATCTTGGATGGAATGGTCTTCTATTTTAGCTGGATACAATTTTATCATGGTGATGCCATCCCTCCTGCTGTTTCTCTTTTATCTTCTGTTTGGTCGGAGGATGCAAAAACCTCTTAAGAAACTTCGGGTGAAACTAGCTAATAATACAGGAGCAACCCTTTCTTGGATAATGTGTATTGTTGGAATCATCCTAATCTTCAATAGTCTAGATTACTTATAGAGCGTTTTAAAAAATCCCCTTTAAATAAAATGCTATCTACTTACTGTAGGTTCATTGTCTACTTAAAGGGGATAATACTAGTCTTCAATAGAATGCTTTAGGAAGATACTCTATTATAGAAAAGTGAAATTATAAATAAGTTTCAATTGATGCTATTTTTTTCAATTCGTGAACAAAGGCTTTATATTGCGCTTCACGCTTTTCATATTCAAGGATAACTCGAATGTATGTCTTTTGCATTTCCCCGTTTCCAGTTGAATTTTGGTATTCGCGTTCAATCTCTTCCTTGGATACACTATAGTCACCTAACTGATTCTCAATAAATCGTTGCATACGTAATTCTTGCAATACTAATTCTTCAATTTCCTGTTTAGCGTATTCTTCTGATCCATCTATTCCAAACTCGTCAAATAATTCTTGCATACAATTAGTAATTTGTTCTTTATCAGGTTCCCATTCAGAAATGCTTCTATCCTTATTCAGTTTTTGTACAATAAGCTCATATTCAATGACTGATTCAAGAGCATCATAATAACTGTCAAGAAGGTCTGATGAAGACATTTCAGAAGGTATAATACCTAGCTTCATGTCGTTAATCAGTTCAATATTTAAATAGTTTAAACTTATTTCATAATCGTTAACTTTTGCCACGATGGACGGTAATTGAATTGTCTCATTGTCTGTCAACATTAAAAAATCCGTAATGACTACATTATCTCTACTATTACTTTGGCTGAAATTATTCTTTCTGTTTAACACTAATCATCACCACTTTTCATTCAATTTTTTAATTGCACTTTCTATTATTACAAACGACTTTTTAGCTCCTGGAATATTTCCTTTAATTAACAACAAGTTACGTTCACGATCAACCTTTATAATAGTAAGATTTTGAATTGTGGTCTGTTTTCCACCCATACGTCCGGGCATTTTTTTTCCTTTGTCTACTTTCATGCCATCATTTTTGGCGATTACACCGATAGAACCAGGAGCTCGATGGAATCTTGAACCGTGAGATGCAGGACCTCCACTTAATCCATGTCTTTTAATAACACCTTGAAATCCTTTTCCTTTAGATATACCGGTAACATCTACTATGTCGCCTTCTTGAAACATATCTGCACTAATACGTGTTCCAACATCTAATGATGCTCCACGAATTTCTTTAACATATCTTTTAGGGTTGGTATTTGCCTTTTGACTCCTTCCAATTTCCGCTTTGTTTGGATTTTTCTTATCAGAAAATCCAATTTGGATTGCTTCGTATCCGTCAAGTTCCAATGTTTTATTCTGTAATACAACATTTTCTTCCACTTCAACAACTGTCACAACTATGGGATCTCCACTATCACTAAACACTTGAGACATGCCTATTTTTCTTCCTAAGATTCCTTTTATCATAAATATCCTCCTATTAATTTTAATATTTATTGTTAGTAATAAGCTCTTAGGGTACTTCCCACGTTCTAAACATTACTCTCACCTTTATTTATTGGTATTTGTTTTTTGATAGTTTCCATACAATTGCCCGCAAGCAGCATCTATATCAATGCCAAATTGACTTCTAATGGTAACGTTCATTCCTGCTGACTTTAATTTTTTATAGAAGTTTACAACTTGATTCTCATTTACTTCTTCAAACCTCATAGGTGAACTAACGGTTGGGTTATATCTAATGATGTTTACATGGTACAAGTTCCCTCTTTTATATCTACCTCTTAAAAGATTTATTACTTCATTCGCATGTTCTATAGAATCATTGACTCCAGGCAACATAATATAAGCTATATAAACTTTCCTTGAGGTCACACGTATATGCTCATCTAATGTGTCCATTACATCTAATAATGGGTAGCGTTCATTAATTGGCATTAGCTTGCTTCGCTGTTCATTAAATGGAGAATGTAATGAAAAAGTCAGATTGACTTGCGGATAGTTTTGTGTCATTTTTTTAATGCCCGGAATAATACCTATAGTCGAAATAGATAACCTGCGAGGACTTAAAGCAAACAATTCCGAATTTGTAAGTACATTTAAAGCATCAAATACTTGTACATTTGCCAATGCTTCTCCCATTCCCATAAAAGAAATACTATCAATTGAATGTCCATTTAAGTGAAAGTACAAAATTTGGTCGGTAATTTCATCTGATGTTAAATTGCGTTTTAAACCAATATCTCCTGTTGCACAAAATTTACAGCCAAAATTACAACCGCACTGCGAGGATATACAAAATGACTCCCAACCAGCTTTATATTTCATATTTACCGTTTCTATTTTTTCGTCTCCTGCAATTTCAAATAAGACTTTTGTAACTTGTTCAGAATGTTGTGCTTTTAAAACGGCAATATTTAAAATCGACTCTCCAAACTCCTTAATTAACATTGTTCTTAAAGATTTAGGAAGAACTGTTATTTCATTGAAATTATTTATTTTCCCTTGGAATATAGCATTTGTGATTTGATTCATTCTATAATTAGGAAATTTATTTTGCTTCAAGAACTCTTGAATTCTTATATACTTGTTTTTTTGTTGCATGTTACTCATCCTTCGCTCGTTTATTTGAGTAAATAGAAGGGAGTTATCCAACCTTTTTATAAAATTAGGCACAAAAAAAACACCGACATAATTATCGGTGTTAGCTTAAATAAAATCATGCACAAATATACAATGACATTATGTCATTGAATTATAGTTTATTTGCCATAGAGAAAAAGCTCCGATAACTGATTTTGTATGGTTATTTGGCTTAAAAAAGGACAGACTACTCCCTTTGTGCGCCAAAACATTTCCAATTTTCGCATTTTTACCAAACAAAATTCTAAAAACTGTTATCATTGCTTCCACCTCGTTCCTGTAAATATTAGTAATAAGTACCATATCATAAAGATTCCCCTATGTAAAGTTTAAATCATAGACAATTGCTTAACGTTAAAAGTAATAACTAATCAACTAACCTTTGCTTAATAAAAACAGCCGCCAAAAATGGAGGGCACTGAAAAAGTCTATATCTTCTCACATTGCGAGGTATTCAACGATTAAATCGTTGAATACCTCGCTTTTTTCATTTGGCACTGTGACTCTACTGTTGTTTTCCGAAGCATTCCGCTCGCTTTCCGCGGGCGAGCGCCGAGCC
>Ga0055538_1000186_pt1 | contig 38030 bp, 36 predicted proteins | sample AraplaCvi_mLB_r2_2_FD_55038 | JGI IMG/M metagenome (GOLD analysis project Ga0055538, IMG submission 55038) | Arabidopsis root microbial communities from North Carolina, USA - plate scrape CL_Cvi_mLB_r2 | ecosystem: Host-associated > Plants > Roots > Endosphere | place: USA: North Carolina | reverse complement strand
GAAGATGTGCTCAAGAAGATCAGCTCCTTAAGCGGCGGGGAAAAAGCACGCGTCTCGCTTGCCAAGCTCATGCTTCTGGAAGCCAACATGCTCATCTTGGACGAGCCGACGAACCATCTAGACTTGTTTGCAAAAGAGGTGCTGGAATCGGCACTCATGGATTACGAGGGCACTTTATTGTTCATATCCCATGACCGTTACTTCCTTAATAAGATGGCGGAACGCATCATCGAGCTTCATCCGGACGGTATTCAACATTTCCTGGGTAATTATGACGACTATACGGAGAAAAAACAGGAAATTCTTGATATGAACAACGAGCCTTCCGAGCCGTTTGCCCGCCACACCCTGAAACAGGAAGGGAAAGCCGAGGCTATGCCCGAGAAGCAAGGGGCCGTTTCCTTCGAAGCCGAGAAGCAGGCGAAACGGGAGGAACGAAACCGTCAGCGCAGGCTTGCCAGCCTGGAGGAGCAAATTCATGTCCTGGAATCGGACATTGCCCAATTGGAAAGCGAAATGACCTTGCCGGAGATCTATCAGGATTATATGGCACTCCAAGAACGGCAGCAGTCGTTAGAGGAGAAAAAGAGTCAGCTTGAGCAAATTTTTGCCGAATGGGAGTCATTGCTGGAAGCCTAAAAAAATTCACAAAAGTGTTTCAAATGAAGAGTTGCGTTTATACACAAACTTATCCCCAGGAATGGTGCATAAGTTTACCATGAAAATGGCCGAAACGGCCATTTTTTTGTTGTTATATGCGGATCTCCGGTCCTATATCCAGCTTTATCCACTAAGTTATTCACATTATCCACAGTTTCCACCGGGAAATTTGAAAATCCTGTCCCCTCTTTTCAGCGTCTTGCAAAAGACCGATTTATCGACAATTTTCTCGGTTATGCACATTTTTTGGCGAATATGTGGATAACGTTGTTCACAACTTGACAGAGTTTGATGTTCTATATAATTAGCTCCTATATAGGGCCTACTTTTTATTATTATGGAAAAAAGCGACCTTCCCCGTTCCGGGTTGAAGGTCGCTTGTGCCAATCTTAAGCAAATAAAACCTAGGCACGCTGAAGTCCCTTATTCGCTTCCCTGCCTAAACCGACATCAACGCCGAGTTGCATGCCGCAACGTATGCCAAGCCCGCGGCCATGACGATATCCTGGTGCACGGCCGTGCCGCGGAAGATCTTGCCGGCCTTCTCCACCGTTACCGCCGCTTCGGCATGCGCGTCCTCGCCGCTGCTTAAAGAATGGAGCTCCAGATCGCCAAACCGGATGTCGCTGCTGATTCCTTGGCTGATCGCCGATATGACGGCTTGCACGGGACCGTCCGCCACGCTGGAGTAGGCAGCTTCCGTCTGGTCGCTCCATTGGCGAAGCGTAACCGCGGCAACCCTGCTGCTTCCCGTGCCGGAAATGACCTGCACCTCGGCCAGTTCGTACACCTGTGCCGGCTTGCCCAATGTGCTGCTGACCATCTGCAGCAGCTGATCATCGCTGACCACCTTTTGACGGTCAGCCGCTTCCTTGAAGGTATCGTACAAGGATTCCATCTCAGCTCCCTCGAGCCGGACGCCGTAACGGGCCAAGCGATCCTTCAGGGCATGCCGTCCGGAGTGCTTGCCCAGTACGATCATGCTTCGCGGAATACCCAGCTTCTCCGGATCCATAATCTCGTAGGTGCTTCGATCCTTCAGAAGACCGTCCTGGTGAATGCCGGATTCATGCTGGAAGGCGTTCCGGCCGACCACGGGCTTATTGAAGGCGATCGGAAAATGCATCGCGCCGCTGACGAGGCGGGATACCTCGTACAGCTTCTCGGCCGTAATGCCCGTCTCTGCCCGCAGCATGTCACCCCGGGTAGATAGAGCCATGACAAGCTCTTCCAGCGCGCAGTTGCCTGTACGTTCGCCCACCCCGTTCACGGTGACCTCAATTTGACTCGCGCCGTTCTCGATCGCGGCCAGGCTGTTGGCCACGGCTAAACCGAGATCGTTATGGCAGTGGGCACTGTAGGCAACCGTCTTCCCGCCTCGGGCGCCTTCCCGCACGCGCCGGAACATCTCGCCGTATTCGTTCGGAAGCGCATATCCGACCGTATCCGGCAGATTGATGATCGTGGCTCCCTCTTCGATAACGGCCTCCACCATCTCGATCAGGTCGTCCATGCCCGTTCGTGAAGCATCCATCGCCGTGAATTCCACCACATCGCTGAATTGCCTCGCATAAGCTGTCATTTCACGCGCCCTTGCCACGACTTCCGAACGGCTCATGCGCAGCTGGTGGCGAAGATGGATGTCGGAAGAGGATATAAACAGGTGAATCCGCCTTCTGGCCGCATCCTGGGTTGCCTTGACGGCCGCATCAATATCCCCTTTTACCGCTCGCGCGAACCCGCAAATCTCCACCTGCTGCAGCTGCCTTGAAATGGCCTGCACAGCGGCGAACTCTCCGGGACTGGATACCGGAAACCCGGGCTCCATCACGTCAACGCCCAATTCCGCCAGCTTTCCGGCCAGCACCATCTTCTGCTCGGGCTGGAGACTTGCCCCTGGTGCCTGTTCTCCGTCCCGCAATGTCGTATCGAAAATTCGGATCGTTCTCTTGGATTCATTCATCTTCCGATATTCCTCCTTCGTTAGGGTATAACCCTGATTTTCATTCGATTGGATTCCGTTGTTCTATCCTACTGGTTATGTTCAAATGCACGTCCGCACGTCGACTTGCGTCCGCTTCCCACCCTGCTGCTGCCGGCAGCAAAAAAGCCCGCCATCTCTTATATCATAAGAGACGACGGGCTAAAGACCCTCCGTGGTACCACTCTAATTGACACGCCATGCTGTGCAGCGATGCTGCCGCACGTACGTGTCCACTCACTGTCCATGATCTCCTCATGCCGGCCGGGTCATGATGAGAAAGGACTTCCCGATGACGGAGGAACGCCGTAAGAGAGTCCTATCTGCATTCTTGGCAGCCGATCCGGATGGATCAAATCATCCAACCTGCAGACGTTCCCTCTTCCGCTCCCGGGCGAGATTCAAAGCTTGCTGCCGCTGCGTTGCACCAAAACCGCAGCTCTCTGTAGACAGCTCCCTTCTACTGCTCCCGTTCATCGCGTTTATACGATATGCTGTTATCCAAATACATATCCGGCTCCCCTTCACCGGGTAGCTTTGCCTCTTCAACATGGCTTCGTTGTTATATGCTTTCTGCCTGATCCGAGCCTCCCGCTGCCTAAGCATGCAAAAAAGCCTGCCATCTCTTATGCAAGAGACGACAGGCTATCCTATCGCGGTACCACTCTTGTTGACTCTAATCCTAGGTCATTGCAACCCGGACCTTAAAGCCCCCTCCATCGCCAAATCACAAAGGATTTGTGCGCAGCCGTTCTCACGGAGGCCATCCCGTAGCAAGGTCAAACTCCGCAGTTTCATCTATGCCTAGAGGCATTTCATTGCGCGAGGTTCCCCTGCTCCGCTCCCAGGTGAGTTCAGGCTCCTGTCGTCTGCGTTGCACCGTCCCGCAGCTCTCTTCATCCAAGGTTTACCTTACTGGTCCTGTTCTTTGCGTTTCAACATTCTGGAATTTGATCATGATTATACGTTCTGGACAGAGACGTGTCAAGAAGCTTTAGCTTAATGTTCCGCCCAAAATTCCAGCGACATTTGAGGATCAGCCTTCATATCCAGCGGCGTAAAGCTCTCCCTCTTCCATTTCAAATGCGCGGCGGCCGCAATCATCGCTCCGTTATCGGTGCAATATTGATATGGCGGGATCGTCAGCGGAATTCCTTCCTGCCCGCACCGCTCGGACAATGCTTGACGAAGTCCGCGATTGGCGGCTACGCCTCCGCACAGCAGCAGCTGTTTGGCATCGTATGCTTTGACGGCGCGAACCGCCTTCTCCACAAGCACCTCCACGACGGATTCCTGAAAGCCCCGGGCTATCGCTTCCGTCCGAACGTCCTCTCCACGCATTTTGCTCTGATTGACGACATTTAATACAGCCGATTTCAAACCGCTGAAGCTAAAGTCATAAGAATCCGGCTCCAGCCATACGCGGGGAAGATCCACGACTTCCTCGGCTTCCAAGGCCATANGGTCGACATGAGGGCCTCCGGGATAAGGGAAGCCAAGCGCCCTTGCCACCTTGTCGTATGCTTCGCCAACCGCATCATCCCGCGTCCTGCCGATTAACTCAAAGCTGCCCTCGTCTTTCATGTAGACCAGCTCGGTATGGCCGCCGGAAACAACCAGCGCCATGCAAGGATAGGTGATGTCGCCCACGAAGCGGTTTGCGTAAATATGACCCGCAATATGATGCGTGCCGATCAGCGGCTTGCCCAGCGCAAAGGCCAGGCTTTTGGCGGCCATGACGCCCACGAGAAGCGCTCCGACCAAACCGGGACCCTGCGTGACGGCGATCGCCGACAAATCCTTCATTTCGATCCCGGCCTCGGCTACGGCCTGCTCAATAATTAACGTAATGCTCTCCACATGCTTGCGGGAGGCCACCTCGGGCACCACCCCGCCGAATGCTTTATGCGTTTCAATCTGGCTGGCAATGACGCTGGACAATACCTCGCAGCCATCCTTTACGACGGCAACCGAGGTTTCATCGCAGCTCGTTTCTATCGCCAATATGCAGCTGTGCTGATGGTCTATTTTTTCATCCTTCATGATAGCCTTTGACTTCCTTCCTCGCCATCGTCCTCTCGATAAGGGGGCAGATCTGCCCACATGATGAGTGCGTCTTCTTGGTTATCGGAATAATACCCCTTCCGGACACCGGCTGGTTTAAACCCTTTTTTGATATATAAACGCTGGGCAACGTGATTGGACACCCGAACCTCGAGCGTCATTTTCTCCATCCCCATATAGGCAGCGGTCTTCATCAGTTCCGTCAGCAGCCGATCGCCCCACTTGCGTCCGCGATACTGCTCCAGCAGGGCAATATTCGTGACGTGCGCTTCATCCACGATCGTCCACATGCCGGCATACCCTACGGTTCGGCCTTCGTATTCCATAATCATATAACGCGCAAAATGATTCAGTTTCAGCTCATTATGAAAAGCTTCCTCGGTCCAGGGCACGGTAAACGCTTCGCGCTCCACCTCGAGAACCTCCGGTATATCCTCCAGGGTCATCAGCCGGAAGGACAAACCTTCTTCACCGTCCGCCGGCTTCTTCTGCTCGTCCATTACGAATCCTACGCTCCCTTCACCGCTTGCGCAGCAGGTTCGCTTCCGCTTCGGAAAGCTGTGTATAATTGGGCACCAAGGTATGCACATCATCCNCTTCCCCGGCGAGTAATCTGGCCGCTCCCAGATACCCCATCCAGCGGCCCTCCAGCGAGTACGGATGAATCCGGAGCCTGTCTCCAAACCACGGCACCAGACCTCGGGCGGCCTCCGCATGAAGGTCCACTTCCCCGATAAACCAAATGCAGACCGGGCGCTCCTCTTCAGGCAGCTTGCTGATGCGTTCCTTTATGGCTTCCACCCAGGAATGCATCAGACGGATGCCGTCCGTTTCCATACGTACCGGCGCTTCCGCTTGGCGTTCGGAATCGGCAGCGAATAATGCCGTATACACTTGTCCCCGTCTGGCATCCAGCAGCGGAACGACCCAGTGGACTCCCTTTTCTGCTGCCGTCTCGCTGCATCCGGATTTCAAGCCCCCCCATGCCAAAGCATGCAGGCTGGATATCCCGACGACCGGAAGCTGATTGGCCCATGCCAATGTTTTGGCTGCGGTCACCGCTATGCGAATGCCCGTATAGGAACCTGGCCCCAATCCTACGGCAATGCCGTCTACCCGGTCCATGCCGATGCCGGCTTCCGCAAGCGCCTGATCCAATACGGGGTGCAGGTGCACCGAGTGGTTGCGGTCCGCATTCGTGTTAACTTCTGACAGCAGCTTGTCCTGCTCCATCACGGATACCGCTAGCGAAGCCGTTGACGTATCCAGCGCCAAAAACCGCTGCTGCGGCTTTTTGTCATTGTTGTTCATTCATGCTACCCCATTTTTCATTCAAATCCCGGCACCACTCGCCATAAGGCCCGCCCTGGCTTGAAAGCGTGATGATCCGGTTCGTTTCGCCCGTCGTTTCCAGCTGGATATGAAGATACTGCTCAGGCATAAGCTCGGTGATCAGGCTGCTCCATTCCACGAGACAAACCCCGTCACCATAAAAATATTCGTCCAGCCCAAGCTCATCCGCCTCATCGACCGACAAACGGTATACATCCATATGGTAGAGTGGCAGACGCCCCTCATATTCTTTAATAATGGTAAACGTCGGGCTATTCACAACCCCGTTCACCCCAAGATGCCGTGCAAATTGTTGGGAGAATGCCGTTTTTCCTGCTCCAAGATCCCCGTCCAGACCGATGACGGTCCCCGCCTCCGCCCTCGCGGCCAGCCAAGCAGCAAGCTGCTCCGTCTCCTCCAGACTGCTTGAAGTCATTCGAAACCGGCCCTCCGTACGGCCATTATTCACTGATAACCCACCCTTTATTTAGTTTGCCCATATCTCAAAATACTTGATCTTCATTATATCGGTCCTCCCAATCCGCTGCAAGAACCGGGGCGGCCATTTCGCCGCATTGGAAGCTCCTGATCTGCTGATGGATGATATCCAATTATTTTTCAGAGGGCTGCGTTAACGGCTAAATATACGCAAACCAAACACACCTTATCCGGTTTCCGACAGTACGGAACCCCGAACAAGGTGTGTTTTCATGCCATTTCAAGCTTCTGTAAGGAAGCTAAGCCCCTTTAATCAGGCTATTCGCCTTCCTTCAGCCGGTCCACATTCACCGTCAGCGTATTGGTCGGACGGGAACCAACCTGAACGGTAGCCATCCCGTTCTGCGCATCGATCTGCTCGATCCAGACAGGCTCCCCTTCCAGGTTCACCTTGTAGGTATCCTTGGAGTTAAAAATCTCCACGGCGCGCTGCATCTCCATACGTTATGATCCTCCTTCTTCCGNTTCTCTTGGCGATTCGTCCACGACCTCCATCGTGTCGGTGGTGGNTGGGCCGATCAGTCCGTTATCCATCGTGACATTGCCTCCGCCAAGGCCTTCGTTAATCATCCGGTCAATATCGAACATGGTAGATTCCCGAGAGATCTCGCTCTCCTCCGAGGTCAGGCTGTTCCAATCCACCATGTCGCCGTTCACCGGTNCGGATGCGGAATGGTCCGAGGCTCTGTCCTTCTGTATNTCTTCCGACGTTTCGGTTTCTCTAGACTCCATCATGAGAAGATTACCTCCTTTTACAGGCAGCGTTCATCGTCAATATGCCACAAACAGGTTCTAATTATGCAATCCTGAGCTATAACTCATACTAGAGTCTTTTTTTGGGCACACTACTAGAGGTAGTTCAAAAAGTCCGCTTTTGATCACGAAGCGAATCAGGAAGCAGCTCGGCATCGAATCTTGAATTCAGCCGGGCCTTCCGGTGCTCACGTACCCAAAACGTACGCTCCGCTCCTGACGTCCCTAGCTTCATCCAACTGAAGCGTTTTGAAAAAACGCTCATCGGAAGCATAAGCCTCGGTGCTGAAAACCGACCTTTTTGAACACGCACTACTAGAGGTAGTTCAAAAATTTATAGTCGTCGTTCATTGCGCTTACTACATGGTCATACCCAAAACATATTAGAACTTGATAGGAGGTTTCATAGAATGCATACGGTTTGGAAGGGCGCGATCAGCTTTGGTCTGGTGCACGTGCCGGTNAAGATGTTCTCGGCTACGGAAGACAAGGATATTTCGATGCGGTACATTCACAAGGAGTGCGGCAGCCCGCTCTCCTACATCCGCAAATGTCCGGTATGTGAAGAGGAGGTTGCCTGGGAGGAGATTACGAAGGGCTATGAGTACGAGAAGGGGAAATTCGTGTTGTTCGAAAAAGAAGAGCTGGAGCAGCTCGCCGAAGCAAACAGCAAAAACATCACCATTCTGGACTTTGTCGATCTGACCGAGATCGATCCGATCTACTTCCAGAAGACCTACTATCTCTCGCCGGATCAAGCAGGTGCCAATGCATACCGGCTGCTGCTGGAAGCGATGAAGCAGTCCGGCAAAATCGGCATCGCCAAAATTGCCATTCGCTCCAAGAGCAGTTTGGCTGCGATTCGCGTGCTGGATGAATGCCTGTCGATCGAGACGATTTTCTACCCGGATGAAATCCGGCCGATTTCGCAGGTCCCGAATTTGCCTGAGCGAACCGAGGTCAACGCCAAGGAGCTGGATATGGCCAAACTGCTGATTGACCAGTTGTCGACTCCCTTCGACCCTGAAAAATATACGGATGATTATCGCGAACGCCTGCTGGANCTGATCAACAGCAAAGTGTCCGGCGAAGAGATCAAGATTGCCCCTGCCCGTCAGGAGACCAACGTCGTGGATCTGATGGCGGCCCTTCAGGCCAGCATCGAGGCCGTAAAGCCGATCGGAACGGACCCGGGCACCAAGCCGAAGCCGCGTAAAACGACCCGGAAGACCGCTGCCAAAGAGCCTGCAGCCAAGGTCAGCGGCGGGGAAGCTGACGCGGATGCACCGAAACCGAAACGCCGGACGACCAAATCCAAGAAAACCGATTCCCCATCCTAAAGCCGCATGGGACAGATGCAGAATTTGCTGCCGAAAGAGCCGATGGCTCCGATCTCGACGGATCAGATTACGACCGGCGAAGATTGGGGTTATCAGCTGAAATGGGATGGCGTACGCATTCTGGCCGGGCTTGACCAGAATCGCGTATCCCTGTATTCCCGCAAGCTGCTCGACAAAACATCCCTGTACCCCGAAGTCGTTCAGGCATTATCCGTCCTGCAGGATCGGCGTCTTCTCCTGGATGGCGAGGTCGTGTATTTTCATCCGGAGCTTGGCCGCCCCGTCTTTCAGAAGGTTCTTCAGCGGGAGCGTTCGCGTACGGTCAGTACGAGCGCTCCTCTGTTTACTTATGTGCTGTTCGATCTCTTGGTGGATGGCGACGAGGACTTGCGCAAGCTGCCTTATCTGGAACGTCATCATCGTCTCAAGGAGACGGTTTCCGACATTCCAGGCCTGCTGGCCGCCGATCTGTTTCTTGAAGGCGAACCGTTATGGGACTGGGCGGAACAGCGCGGTTGGGAGGGCATTGTCATGAAGCGCCTCTCCTCGCCNTACCGTGAGGGCAAAAAGCATCGGGATTGGTACAAAAAGAAAATTGCCGTGAACATGGCAGCCTCCGCCGTNGCCATGATCATCAGNGAAGGTCGCGTAGCCAGCCTCGTCATCGCAGACGACGAGGGGAACTACATCGGNCGGGCTTCCNTGGGGCTCAATGAGCAAACGAAGAAGAAACTGCTGCAATATGCNGAAANCCATCGTGCNGACGCGATATGGAGANCGCTCCATACCGACCTGAAGAAAGAACAGCTGGCCTGGCTTAACCAGCCTTTATCAGTCCAGGTCACATTTCTCGAGTGGAGCCAGGATGGCATGATGCGCCATCCCAAACTCGTATCGATTGAGGGGGTGTAAACCATATGGCTCGTACCGTTAAAGGCACCCTGACGATCGAGGGGCAAGAGATTCAAATTACGAATCCCGACAAACCGCTGTGGCCGGAGGTCGGCATAACCAAGGCCATGTATTTGCAAAAGCTTGCAGCCATCTCTCCGTTCTTGCTGCGGTACTGCCGGGGCAGGCTGCTCACGACCATCCGGTATCCGCACGGAGCCCAAGGCGAATCCTTCTACCAGAAAAATGCACCCGAGCCGCTGCCNCCTTTTGTCCAGACTTATGTGCACGAAAATATTAACTACGTNCTGCTCAACGGGCTGCCGGANCTGCTCTGGCTGGGGAATCTGGCTGCGCTTGAGTTTCACCCTTCCNTGCATCTGGCAGGCAGCCATCTGCCCTGCGAATGGATGATCGATTTGGATCCCACGCTCCCGGAGGAGCCCCGGATTATGGAGGCGACGGCCATTGTAGGGGACGTGCTNAGCTCCCTGGGCCTGTCCTCCGTCCCGAAAACCTCGGGAGCGACCGGAGTGCAGATCATCGTTCCGATNCNGGAAGGNGTAACGTTCGATGAACTTCGAACGGTTGGCCAATTCGTGGGCCAATACGTGACGGAGAAGTTCCCGAAGCTGTTCACCATCGAGCGGCTGAAGAAGAACCGCGGCGATAAAATCTACTTCGATTATCTTCAGCACTACAGCGGAAGGACGCTCGCCGCTCCTTATACCCCGCGGGCCCGGCNGCTCGGGACCGTCTCCACGCCGCTCACGTGGGACGAAGTCCGCCAGGACGTTTCTCCCACGGAGTTTCACCTGCTGAACATCGAAGAACGGCTGAGGGAAAAGGGCGACCTGCTGCAGACCCTGCCGCCCCAACCGATCGAAAATGTCATCCGGCATCTGAAGCCAAAGGGTAAGGCAGCGTCAAAAAGGAAANGATAGCTGCTCAACATCGGGAGTTAGNTCCTCTCCGGAAACCGGGGCCGCCGGTTGAGGAAGCTTCCTTGGACGTACAGGAGCAGCCCATTCCCCCGCAGGGNTATCGTTGGCCCCTTCATCCGATGTATCATTCTCCGAGGCTGCAATCGGTCCGGATCGGTTGACGGCAGCAGGTGCCCCCATGGTCAATCCGCTCAGCCCATATTCGTTCAACAGCCTGGACGCCATCGACTTGAAGGAACGAACGTAATGCTCTTCCGCATAAGCNCCTTGNCCATATAACTCGCGGTAGGATTGAACCACCNCGGGGAAGTGGTNTTTCAGNGTTTCGAGGTACCATTTCTTCACGTCGCGCGACAGTCTCAGCAAGGAGATCATCGCAAAGGAAACGCCTCTTTCCTTTGCCTGGGCCAAGAGCTCCTTCAGTTCCGGCTCCTCGTCCGTCAAAAAGGGCAGCACAGGCGCCGCAAACAAGCCTGTTCTAATGCCAGCAGCCGATAATCTGTGAATCGCATCAAGCCTGGCCTCCGGATGAGGCGATGCCGGCTCCAGCTTCCGGATGACGTCCCCGCTCAGCGTGTTGAGACTTATGTTGACGGACACGTTCTCCATCCGGGTCAAGATATCCAAATCCCTCAATACGAGCGGAGAACGCGTCGTAATGCTGGTAGAAATGCGGTATTTAGCGAGCAGCTTCAGACATTCCCGCGTAAGGGTCTCCTTGCCCTCGATCGGCTGGTACGGGTCGGTTGCCGTTCCGATCGTCACCTGTCCGATCGATCTCCGCATCGCTTCAATATCATAGTTAAACTTCCTCGCCGCGCTCGACAGCTGCTTCTCCAGCGCTTCCGCCGCATTCGACTTCATAAAAATATGGTGCTGGAACTCGTCTTCCGCTCCCATCCCGATAAACGATTGAAATGCGCGGGCATAGCAAAAGCTGCAGCCATGTCCGCAACCTCGATACGGATTGATGGACCAATCGAAGGGCATCCGCTCTTCCTTCACTCGGTTTAAGGTTTGCTTGGTGGTTATGCTTTCATATTGCGTACGAGCCATTCCGCTTCCTCCTCCCTGAACCTGCCATGCTCTATGTTATTATTCTTCATTTTAACAAACATATGTTCTTATTATAAGTGGGTTTTACTGGATTTACAAATCATGATTCCATGAANGCTTCATGATGATCGGATTGAAATCTGTCCAATTACTCTTTATAATCAATATNTATCAAGTGATATATATTGTTCGTTCTACATATAATAACCTAAGGAGCTGCAGACATCATGGCACCCAAAACGAAATTTACCAAACAGGATATCGTGCTAGCCGCATTCGACATTGCCAAATCGGATGGCATCGAGTCNATTACGATCCGAAAAGTAGCCGAACGTCTCGGCAGCTCCATCGCGCCGATCTATGTCAATTTCAACGACGTCCAGGAACTGCTTCAGCAGGTCGTCGAAAGAGCCTTCCATGTGGCCAGAGGCATGATCATAGAGCAGCAANCCGGACAGCCGTTCCGGGATATCGGCATGGCAAGTCTCCGCTTTGCCAAGGAATATCCCGTGCTTTATCGGGATCTCATGATGAAGGACAATCCACATATGAAGAATACGCCGGAACAACTGGGCGAGGTGATCGGATTAATGAGGCAGGATCCGGAGCTCGCGGGATTCTCGGATCAGGAGCTGCAATCTATTTTATTGAACATGCAGGTGTTTCAGACAGGTCTCTGCGTCATGGTGGCAAACGATCTGTTCACGAAGAACGTGGATGACGAGCAGATGATGAATATGATGGACGAAGCCGCNGAAGCGTTCATACGTGCTGCNCATGCTCGGAAACGTGAGGAGAACGGAATCTAACTAAAAGAACGAAAAATTACGNTTCGCGGGAGGTAGAACGGGAATGGGAACACCCCTGAAACAAGCGGTTCTGGATGCATGTGTGACTCAAATCGCCAATAAAAGAAATGTGTTTAGCACGGTGATGTGCGTCGAGGACCAGGAGCGGTCATTGTCCATAGTCAGCAGCGGTGGTGACATGCAGCCTGACGACCGTTATTTCATTGCCAGCGTAACCAAGTTGTACGTGACTGCCGTACTCTTGAAATTACGCGCGGAGCGGCAGCTCGAGCTCCATGATCCCATTGGCAAGCACCTGCCCGAAGAGATTATGACCGGGCTCCACAGGTTTAAGAACCGGGATTACGGCGAAGATATCACCGTTCAGCATTTGATGTCCAATACGTCCGGCATCCCGGACTATTTCTCGGGGACCGTCTTCTCGAATCTGATCGCCGGGAAGGATGAAGCTTGGAGCCTGGACCAAGTCCTGGCCGCGGCCAAACGGAAAATGCCTAAATTCAAACCGGGGCAGCAGAAAAAAGCCCAATATTCCGACACCAACTATCGGCTGCTCGGCCAAATCATCGAGAATATCAAGGGCGAATCCATTCAGGCCGTATTCCAGGAATACATCTTCGACAAGCTCAAGCTGACGCAAACCTATTTTTATCATGACCCGAAGGATGCGTCCCCCGTTCCGTTCCATTACAAGCAGAAGCGACTGGACCTTCCCTTGTATATGGCATCAGTCGGTGCGGAGGGGGGGATCGTCTCCACGGCAAGGGAAACGATGATGTTTCTGCGATCCTTTTTTAACGGGGATTTGTTTCCGCTGGGTGATTTGGGGGAGCTCCAGAGGCAGTGGAACTTCCTATTTGCTCCCGGCCCCTTCTTCTATGGCATCGGCATTTCAAGACAGCCGCTATCTCCTTTCAGTATGGGACGGGGACTCATCGGCCACTGGGGCCAATCCGGGGCATTTGCCTTCCATCACCCGGAGTCGGGCCTCTATTTCACCGGAACCGTGAACCAAGCCGTCGGCCAATCCGCCGCCGTGCAGGCCATGTCGCGAATCATCCGCCATTATGCGCGCGAGAAGTAGGCACTGCGCCAGCAAGCCGATACTCTTTAAACAAAAAATGGCTCCACCCCCGCTAACTCTTGCACCGGGTAGAGCCTGAATGGATTACATATTAATGAATTGCCTTTTTCTTAAAGCGGCCGCCCTTCACATCATGGATGTTGCCGACGGCTACGAAGGCCTGGGAGTCCCAGTCTTCCACAATGGATTTGAGCTTTGCTTCTTCCAGGCGAGTGATAACCACAAAGATGACCTTCTTGCTGTCTCCTGAATAAGCGCCCTCGCCTTCGAGGTAGGTTACGCCGCGTCCCAAACGCTGGGTCAGCGCATCCCCGATCTCCTTATGCTTATCACTGATGATCCAAACCGATTTGGATTGATCAATGCCTTCAATCGTAATATCGATCAATTTAAACGCAAGGTAATATGCAATCAGCGAGTACATGGCATGGTCCCAGCCGAAAATGAAACCTGCGCTGCCTAGAATGAATACGTTGATGAACATCACGATTTCGCCGACGGAGAACGGCGTTCTCTTGTTGATCAGAATGGCGACGATTTCCGTGCCATCCAAGGAACCCCCGGACCGGATAACAAGGCCGACCCCAATCCCGAGAAGCACGCCGCCGAACACGGCCGCAAGCAGCGGATCAATCGTGATCGGATCGACCGGATGCAGGAAATAAGTGCCGACGGACATGACCAATACGGCGAACAACGTGGATAATGCAAAGGTTTTTCCGATCTGTTTATATCCCATAAACAAAAACGGAAGATTGAACAAAGTCAGGAATACACCCAGCGGAATATCGGTGATATGGGAAACCATAATCGAGATTCCGGTAATCCCTCCGTCGATAATCTTGTTCGGCACCAGAAAAATTTCCAGCCCTACTGCCATCAAAATCGCGCCGAAAGTTAAGAACACCAGACGGCGGAGAAGCTTCAAGGTCGCTGAGCCTGCCTTGGGATTCTCCGGCTTCTGCTGCTCCGCTTTCACTTGCGCCAGAATCTTCACATCACTTGACATAAATCTCCCCCGTTCAACTTTATGAAACCAAGCTAATATATATTTATAAGTGAATGCTATATAAATATTCTATCATATAAATAAAGGCGAGACATAGATTTTTCGCAGTTTATCCTGCTTTTTACTCGGATTTCCGTCATTCTCACATCTCATGTAAAATATTACTTTTACAGCAATGGCGACAGCATCCTGCACATAATTTCGGCCGCTTTCTGCCATCTTCCGCGCTGACGGAAACCCTCCGCATCAATAAGCCTGCTATGTTGCAGATCTTCCTTAAAATCCGAAACCAACCGCTCAATAGGCAGCCGATCGAACAGCACGGCCGTCAGCTCGAAGTTACAGAAGAAGCTCCGCATATCCATATTCGCCGTACCGACCGAACCGAGAAGCTCGTCCACAATGAGCACCTTGGCATGGATGAACCCTTTTTCATACTCGTAGAACTTGACTCCCGCTGCCAGCAGCTCTTCCACGTAGGACAAGCTTGCCATCTTGACGAGGCGGGAATCGGCGTGATCCGGAATAATGATCCGTACGTCCACGCCGCTCACCGCAGCCGTCTTCAGGGCTTCATAAATTCCTTCATCGGGAATGAAATACGGCGAGGTGATCCATATCCGTTCTTTGGCCACGGAAATCGCCCCGAAGCACATTTCCTGAATGGCATTCCAGTTCAGATCCGGTCCGCTGCTCAATATCTGCACTTGCTCCTCCCCNGTGCATTGGTGCTCCGGAAACAGCCCGAAATCCGCAATGCGCTCTCCNGACGCGAGCTTCCAATCGTGCAGAAACACATTTTGCAGAAAATAGACCGCGTCCCCCTTTACTTCCAGATGCGTGTCGCGCCAGTAGCCCATATTCGGATATTCGCCGAGATAGTCGTCCCCGACGTTTATTCCGCCCAGAAAACCGATTGTGCCGTCCACGACGACGATTTTGCGGTGGTTCCGATAATTGATTCTGCGGCTGAACATCGAGACCATGGCGGGCAGGAAGAAATAGAACTCCACTCCCGATTCTTTGAAGCGTTGAATGAATGTTTTCTTGAGTTTATAACTGCCCAGCCCGTCACAAACCAGGCGCACCTTGACGCCTTCCTGCGCTTTACGGATCATGACGTCCTGAAACTTCGTGCCGATCCGGTCATGACGAAAGATGTAAAACTCCACGTGAATGTGATCCTTGGCCTTCTCCATGGCGTTCAGCATGGCCTCGTACGTCTCTTCCCCATCGGTCAACACCCGGCTTTGATTACAGCCCGTGATGGGACTCTCCGACAAGTGATTGAGCAGGTTGAATAAACGGTCATTATGATGAAAGCCGGGATTGTTCATATCTCCTTTTCTTCGGACGACCGCCGCCCGATCCCACAAATGCGCCCTGATTTCCTGAAACAAACGGGAACCCCGCTTGCGAATCTTCAATCGCTTCTGGTAATCCTGCGCCACAAAGAAATAGAGCACAAACCCGATAAAGGGGAGGCAAAATAAAATAAACAGCCATGCCACGGCCTTGGACGGATTTCGAAACTCCAGCAACAGCACCGCAACCATCTGCAAAATAAAAGTAATAAGTGCAACCAGAAGCCACACCATATCGGCAGCCTCCTCACGATGAATAATATATTGAGCAGCCCTTTGTCAAACCGCTTGATATGAAAGACAAGCAATTAACTACACTACATCATTGACCAATTCCATATGTATTTATTCAATTACCCAATGCGGTGCCATACTGAATAAGTTCTCTTATCTAATAATTTTTGACATGTTCTTCGAAAGAGTAGAATACATACTAGATAAGGAGTCGGCCAAGTCTAGCGGGTACCCTTGTGAACCATAAATAATGCATGGAAGGGAGATGCCATGAAAACCGCACACCGTAAACAACGCTTAACCTTGCTGGTGCTTCGGGATGCCCAGCATTCAGTCAAACAGGTCCATCTGTCCAAACCTTTGATGATAGCGGTGCCCGCGGCCGCTATTTTGTCCATTGCCGGACTGATCGTTTCCCTCCAGATCCAGTCGGCTCAGACCATCTCGGGGCTGGAGCAGCAGTTGACGCTGAAAAGCCTGGAAGCCTTAAAAATGGAAGTGACGGTCACCGATAAGAATGAAGCCATCGAACGCCTAAATAAAGCGATCATTCAGCTATCGGGTGAAGCAGAGCAAACGAAGGTCCAGATGGAGCGCGTTCAGCAGCTGGAGCAGGAGCTTCAGCAGTTTATTGAGAAGCACGGCAGCCTGTCCGGCCAGACCTCCTCCATCGCTGACGGGGATAAGCAGCATGTCGGCGGTGAATTCATTGCCGTTCATGAGAATGAAATGTTAAACCTCGCCAGGGAGACCCGGGATGATTTCGAGAACATGCAGCAGCTGATTTCACGCATGGAGCAGCATATTCCGCGTACGCTGGATCAGGCCCAGGAAACCCAGGAAAGGCGTGAGGGCACACCTTCATTATGGCCGACNACCTCCAAGCGGCTCACCTCGAATTTTGGTTATCGTAGCGATCCTTTTACCGGCCGTTCGGCCTATCATGCCGGCATCGATATTGCCGGGAAAACCGGCGATCCTATCTATGCCGCAGGCGCCGGCGAGGTGAAGGCAGCGGAACGCAGCGGAGCGCGGGGGCTGTATATCGTCATCAGGCATCCGAATGGTCTGGAGACGTGGTACATGCATCTGGACAGCCTGGACGTGTCGGCAGGCGATCATGTCGAGCAGGGCGAAACGATTGGCAAGCTGGGCTCCTCCGGGCGAAGCACGGGCCCTCACCTTCATTTCCAGGTCGTCAAAAACAATCAGACGATTGACCCTTTGCCTTATCTGCAATAAACACACCATCCATTTTCGAATAGGAGGAATGACATATGAAGAAGAAAAACAAGAAGAAACGGGCATCAGAGCGGACCGATACGCTGATCGGGCCAGGAAGCGAAGTGGAGGGCGTCCTGCAATGCGAGGATGACCTGAGGATCGACGGCCGCTTTAACGGCTCCATCGAAAGCCAAGGCTGCGTCACCATAGGCGAAGCCGCGATTGCCCGCTCCAATATTTCCGCTCGGGAAGTCATCGTGGCCGGCAAGGTTTATGGGGATGTGACGGCGGAAAATAAACTGACGATTACGACAACGGGGCAAATGTACGGGGATGTTCATGCCGCTTCCCTGATCGTTATGGAGGGCGGGCTTCTTCACGGGGCAAGCCGGATGGACCAGCAGACCTCATCTCAGGAAGCCTCGGAACCCACTGACGCCGCACTGCCCCTCAAGCGTCCGGAAGCAGGCTAACCCGGCGTATGGACGACCATCCGAATTCGAACACGATATCCGCTTCGGCCAGATCCTACAGCCGACACAATCAAAGAGCCCCTTCTCATCCATGTAATCCACACGGCGGAAGGAGCTCTTTTCTCATCGTTTTGAATTATGCTTCTACGTCTCTCTTGGTGAAGGCCAGCCACGAGACCAGCATGAACAGTATGCAATAGACGGCCAAAATCGCTACGGAAAAGCCCAGCCCCACGCCTCCCGGCCCGACGGACGAGCTGATGTACCCGCTCAGATCGGTGTGAAGAAAGAGCAAATACTTCGCCCATACAAACCGCTCCGGGTTAAAGATAAAACCGAAGATATCCTTGGTGAACAGGACCAGCAGCGATAACCCAATCGCAAGGCCGCCTGAACGGAACACCGTGGAGAGCATAAATGCAATCAGCGAAATGACAAACACCTGGATCGTATCCGTCAGCAGGAGCAAGAGGGAATTGCTCATGGGCGATCCATCAAATCCGTCCGAGAATCCGGCATTGCCGGAGAACAGCAGCATCGAGACAGCGATGCCCACCACCATGGTGATTCCCGCACAGAGCAGCCCGAACAGACACAAGGCCGCGAATTTGGATAACAGAATCTTCCCCCGGCTCCACGGCCGGATCAGCAGCAATTTGATGGTGCCCCCGCTAAATTCCCCGGCCACGATATCCGCGGCGATGACAACCGTGAAGATCGCGCTGAGGTATATGGTGAAACTCTCCGTCCAAGTGAACACGGTCCAGACATCCATCGGCGCATCCGTCAAGTACAGCATGACAGGCATGGCCGCATTAAATAAGACAAGTATGCCCATCATGACCCATGTCCGCACGCGGTAGTAAATTTTCATATTCTCATTGGCAACAAGACGGGTAAAGTTATTCAACAAGAGATCCCCCTCCCGTCATTTCCAAAAATTGATCCTCCAGCGACCGGGTTACCGGCTGTATGGCATATACGCGTATGCCCGCTTCGACCAATGCCGCATTGATGTCCGCAATCATATCCCGGTCACCACGAACAAGTACGGAATGCTCCCGGGCTATCGCCTGGTAGTCCTGGAGGAGCGCTGCGGCGGCATCCGCGTCGCTGACGGTAAATGCCGTCTCTTCAAACATCCGCTCTCCCTCGTCCGTGCGAAGCTGCCGGATATCGACCAGCTTGCCGTGACGGATGATGCCGACGGTATCGCACATCAGCTCCATTTCCGACAGCAGATGGCTGGATACGAATACGGTGGTCCCTTCCTCCTGCGTCAATCGCCGCAAATAATCACGCAGCTCCCGAATGCCCTGCGGGTCCAAGCCGTTCGTAGGCTCGTCCAGGATCAGAAGTTTGGGCCGGTGCAGCAGCGCCTGTGCCACCCCGAGCCGTTGGCGCATCCCCAGCGAATAGGTCTGCACCTTCTCATGGATCCGGTTCCCGAGCCCGACGAGTTCCACCACTTCGTCGATACGCTCCTTCGTAATCCCCTGCATCATGCGCGCAAAATGCTTCAAATTATTGTAACCGGATAAAAACTTGTACATTTCCGGATTCTCGACGATCGCCCCGATTTGGGCAGCAGCCTGCTCATAATTTTTCCGAATGCTGTATCCTCCAATGGTTATGTCCCCTTGGGTAATGGACATCAGCCCAACCATCATGCGAATGGTCGTCGTCTTGCCTGCCCCGTTCGGCCCGAGGAATCCGAAGATTTGCCCAGGTGCGATATCAAAGGTCACATCATCTACCAGAACCTTCGACGATATTTTCTTCGTAACCCCGAGCAGTCTTACCAGCGGTTCCTGCTTCATGTGAATTCTCCTTTGCCCCTAACGAAACAAGATCAATATTCCCCATTATACACAATACCAGACATGAGTCTAATAGACTCCGCTCCAGGCCGTCTGAATCAGCCCACCATTCAAAGGTCCTGCGCCATGTAAAATAGCTCATTGGATGCAGCCGTTTTACAGTTTCCACATATCCCCATAGGCATATCGTATCGATAAAAACCGGTTTTAAACACGCTGACTCCCTCGATCATCGACACGATCCGCCGACAACATATACAATACATTTTCAGTTCATTTTCCATGAATGTTCCACTCCCAATGAGAAATGGCTTGATATAATGGTTGTTGATACAGAATGTATCCTAATAAATTTGCACTCTTTTGTCAAACGAAAACATAATATTTCCTGGATATTTAAGGACAATTAGGTGAATTGGCATCACTCCATCCGATGCTTGATCATATTTTGTATGAGGATAACATTCCGACAGATGGGAGGGTACGAAAATGCCTGTACTGAACAGTCAAGCCAATGTGAAAAATTTCGGCGCAAAAGGTGATGGCGTTTCAGATGATACGATAGCCTTCCAGCAAGCGATCCAAGCGTGTGCCTCCGGTGCATATTCCGTCATCTATATGCCTAAAGGCCGATATCGCATCACGCAAACCTTGGTATTACCGAAACAGGAAAGGCCCAACACCAACGCCACCCAAGGAATTGGACTTACCATCTACGGGGACGGAATGTATGATAGCGGTATTATTTATACGGGTACAGACTATGCCCTATACAGTGATAAAGACATGGCCGAGACTATCTTATTTAGAGATTTTTATATTAACCACGCTGCGGGCGGAGGCATCTATCTGCCTCAGGGCGCACACCAAATGTTTGAGCGTTTCTTCTCAAGCGCATGCGGTGAAGGAAAATTCGGGGTTTATATTCAGGGGATGCGAAGCGGGACGAATCCCACCTCGGGCTATGGAGGCTATATGATCTCGTTTCGCGATTGCCGTTTCTGGCAGGAGACGGGTTACTTGGGTACGGGCTTAAAGTTAGAGGATATTGTGTTGTGCACAACGATTGATAGCTGTTTCTTCTCAAGGTCTGTGCGAAATTACCCCCATCTGGAAATTGTGAATTCGGACAGCATTCATATTACGTCAACGGCCTTCGAAAGGAGCGAACAAACCGTCCCCCCCGCTTCTCCTGCAGAGGGACGCACCGAGGAAGATGTCATGAGGGATGCGAAAGCGGCGAATCAAGTGATGACCGCTCCACTCATCAAGCTGGATAATGCCCGTGCCGTTTCGATCGAAGAATGCCACGCGGAAGCGACCTATGAAAGCTTTGTGGGAATTTACGGACATACGTCAGGCGTGTGGATTGACGGATGCCGTCTGGATCACTACGCGATCACGGATTACAATCCCAATAAAGGATACATCGTTACCGTAGATCCGGGTTCTACGGCATCGCAGGATATCATCCTCGGACCGCGTAACTACCGGATTCAAGCCAATCACCCCAATACGACACACGGCACGCTTATCAAGGACCCTGTCGGCTGCGTAGTTGTCGAGAATATCGCGGACCGGACATCATTTCGGGATGCATTCTATTTAACGGAACGACGTACCGTACCTTATATCGGCTCCTCTGGTCATAACCTGCTTCGAAACCCGTCTCTCAGCGCCATGTTTACGAATGATGTCCCGTATTCCGTCGAACCTGACCCCGGCTTCGCCTTTAAACAAGCGGCTCCATCCGGCTGTATCGTCACCCAAAGTTCGACCGGCTCAAAGACCAAGCTCCGTATGAGAACCGTAGAACGTCTGCATAAGCATGAATATTACACCTTCGTGCTGTCAGGCACGAACCTGTCGGGNAAATCAACGCCGCTATTTATTGATATCGGCGGGGACACCAACGATCTGACTCTTATTCTTCCTTCCGGCTCCGAACGCTTTACCATTACGAAAACGTTCAAGAAATACTACACGGACATCGTCGACCTCGTGGTATACGAGCCNCTTAATCTCCAAGTCCATTCGATATTCGTGCTGCCGAATTTGGTAAATAACATTCCTTACGGGGAGGAAACGATCGCGAGTTCGGCTGTCTTTACCGAATTGGTTCGCTCCAGCAGCATGATCCTCAGTCCGTTGCCTGCGATACCGGCTGCTTCTGCTGCCCACCGCGGCCGAATCATCATGGTTGAGGACAGCAGCGGGGTTGATTCGCTGTATATTTGCAAACAGCGTTCAAAGGGCGTCCATACCTGGATCAAGCTGGGTTAATCGGCGAGGCGATAATCTATGCAATAAAGCATAAAGAGGGTGAAGACGCTAACGTCTTCACCCTCTTCCCCTCTTTATGCCCGCTATTTCATTGTCAGAGCCATTAAGCATCCCTGCATTCATCGTTTCATTCGTTTCGATCCATATGCTCTTTTAGCAGTTGATGGATACGCTGGCGTTCCTTCTCGCTCACTTGATAATACCAGACTCCGCCGATCTTCTGCCCGCCTCCCTGAATTTCGATCTGTTTGATAGTTTTCATATCCTGACGATAGTCGGTAACAAACGTCTTCATTTCATCAAATCGGACGTCTGTCTTTACGCTTGACCCGACCTCCTTAAGCAAAGCTTCAAGCTTGAAGACCGTTGACACGTCAAGCGCGCTGTTCAACACTTCTTTCACGATTTGACGCTGCCTGGAGTTCCTGCCTAAATCACCGCGGGGATCCTCATAACGCATCCGTGAAAAAGCTAATGCTTCCCGGCCGTTCAAATGCAGCCGTCCCTTNGCGAAATGATGGCCCTCATAATCAAATGCCAATGCGTTATCAATATCGACTCCGCCAAGCGCGTCTATGATGTTCGCAAAGCCCTCCATATTGACTTTGACGTAATAATTCACCGGAAATCGGAGCCATTCCTCAACGGTCCGAACGGACATTTGGATGCCTCCGAACGCATAGGCATGATTAATTTTGTCCTCCGTGCCGCGGTCCGCGATGACTGTGCGAGTGTCTCGAGGAATGTTAAACATCAGGATCGACTGTTTCGACGGATTGACGGACAGCATAATCATCGCGTCCGACCTTCCCCGGTCATTCGGGCGTTCGTCTACTCCCAGCACAAGCACCGTAAAGGGCTCGCGCCGATCAATATCCGCCGTCTGGATCTCCTGCAGGATGGGATCGGCTGTTATATAAGCGGGAGGCGGCGAGGGTTCCCGCTGCTCATAAATATGTTCAGCCGTCGCTTTGACGGATTGGTACACATACACACCATAACCGCTTGCCAACACGGTCAAACTCACGAGCGCTCCCGCCGTAATCTTCAGCCATTTTTTCATGCCTCGTCATCCTTTCCGGTCTAACACTTCCCTTGGCCTTGATTTCATAGACCTCCAATATGTATATGCACTGACCAGCATTATTCCGACCAATGCGGCAATCGAATCCAGGACAACATCCTGTGCCTTAAAGATGCGGTATCCCGATGTGCTTTGATGCAGTTCGTCGCTAACGGCATACAACGCGCACAAGCACCATGACACAGGTATGACTATGCTAGCCCTGATTCGCAGCAAATTCGTCAACAGCAGCAGCAACAGGCCTCCAAGGACGAAGTATTCCCCGATGTGGGCTGCCTTTCGGATAAAGAATTCAACAAAGCCGGGCACGCCCTTGGCATCGATGCTGACAATCTCTCCGGCATAAGTAAACGAAACCCATGAAAACCAATGTTCAATCGCCGCTGATGGCAAGTGCTCCTGCAGCCACGGCCTTAGATCCTGCTGCTGGTACGACTGGGAGGAGAAGAAAAAAATGATGCTCATCCAAACGAATACGATGACGATGATAAACAGGAGCCTCCTGCTCCTGTAGCTGCTTTTGTTTCTGCCCACGGCATTCTCCCCCGTCATGAAATTACCTTTGTCCTTAGACGAACTGGGTCATCTCTTCCCATTGAAAGGTTAACCGGATCGTATCCTCCTCTGATACTTCGGTACCGGATTGAACCTCTATGAATTCAAGATCTTCAAGCGCGCGAATCCCATGCAAGGTGCCGGCGGGTATTTTGAGCACATCCCCAGCCTGAACGGACTTTACCTGGTCTTGAATGCAGACTTCACCTGTACCGCTGGTGATCGTCCAGTATTCTTCGCGATGCAGATGATAATGATAGCTGGAGTTCTTTCCAGCATCAATCCGAATCCGCTTGGTAAGAACCTCGTGTCCGTTCTTATGCTTTTGCAGATCGAGTACACGGTACCATCCCCAGCGGCGTTCCTCATACATGGGCCGTTGTTCGATATGAGAAATAAATTCCTTCAACCGCGGGCTGGATGATTTCTCGGTAACCAGGATGCCGTCTGCGCCTGTGGCTACCACGACATTGGAGAGTCCCAGCACCGCTACCGGAATATCCAGTTCATTAATCAAATGGGTGTTGTAGCAATCGTCGCTAAGGGTCCCTTTCCCGTTGATCGGCGATGGAATCTCCTCTGTAAGCGTGTTCCAAGTGCCTAGATCCTTCCAGCTCCCTTCATAAGGAACCACCACGACGCGCTGAGCCTTCTCGATCACCTCATAATCGAAGCTAATCTTCGAGAGCCTGGCATACTGTTTGGACATTTCCTCATATTGAATCGGCAGTCCCTTATCGATCAGAAGCTGGATCAGATAGTCCAGCTTAAAAGAGAATACGCCGCAGTTCCAATAAGCGGATTGAGCGATGTATTGCGAAGCCTGCTCTTCGCTTGGTTTTTCTTTAAAGCTTTTTACGTTGCGGTACTCGGCCGAGGCATCCTCCGTCTGTTCAGGGAGAATATAACCGTACTTCTCCGAAGGATAGGTTGGCTTGACCCCCATAAGCGCTATATCCGCTCCGGACTCTTCCAAAACGCGATCCAAAGAAGATAATGTATGAAAGAACGGCTCCTCCACAAAAGGATCTACCGGCAGTACGGTAACGGTTTCCTGTAAATTGACGTTGGCTATNGAATACAGATACACGGCGGCTAGCGCGATCGCAGGGAACGTATCTCTGCGCTGCGGCTCTACGATGATCGGCACCCTGCCNGGAAGCTGATTTCNAATAATTTCAATCTGCGATATGCCTGCGGCAATAAAGGATGAATCCGCCAGGTTGCTCCTCTGCAATTGCTTCCAAACGCGCTGCACCATGGACTCGGATTCTCCTTCTTCTCCAGGGAGCACCTTAAGGAACTGTTTGGAACGAAGCTCGTTGGAGAGAGGCCACAGACGCTTACCCGAACCGCCGGACAATAAAATAATCTTCATCTTACTACTTCCCTCCATCCTTTTATCACAGCGTCTATATGGACTGCAGGAGCGTCCGGTATTTGTCGATGGACTGAGCCTTGGCAAGATACCGTTCCAAATACAATCTTCCGCCACGTCCGGTCAATTCCAACGTTTCCGTACCGCATGCATACATATTCGCTATGTGCTGCGAGATTTCGCGGTATTGTTGCGGTTCCACAACGACGCCGCATCCGCTTTCCTTAATAAGGACGGCGGCTTCGCTTCCTTGCTCGAGAACGCCGAGTATCGGCTTGCCGGCGGCCATGACNCCGTAGATTTTGCTTGGAACCGAGACGCCCTTGATCCCTTTCTGATTGACGACCAAATGGACATCCGCAGCGCACAGAGAGTATTTGATGTTTTCTTTAGGCTGAAACGGAAGGAACCGAACATTCCCCAGTCCATTCTCTTCCACATATCGCTGCATCTCAGGCTTCATGGCGCCATCGCCGATAAAAACGAACAGGATATCCGGATGATCCTTAAAATCCGAAGCGACCCGTATAATGTTCTCCAGATCGTAATAAAGACCGAGATTCCCCGAGTACATCACGATAAACTTCCCCTGCAGATCATGATCTTTCAAAAACTTCGACACGTTAGCATCGCTGCGGGGCAGCGGCGTGATATCCTGCTCGTCAGTCCAGTTATTAATTACGCTGTTGCTCGGTACCCTGCGTCCACGAAAGCGGCTGTTCAGCGTCTCTTGCATGTCCTGTCCAACCGTGATGATATGGTCGGCTATGCGGCAACTCAAATTATCCATTCTCTTGGCCAGACGAAACAGCCATTTTCGATTCGTGTAACTGATAGCTTCGGCTTGCTCCGGATTAAAATCCATGATGTTATAGACGAGTTTTCCGCGTTTCAGCACCTTGCCGATGGCGCCAATCAATCCNCCTATAATCGGAGGAGAAGATATCGTATAGATGACATCCACTTTCTTNATGCGAAGCAATGCGATAACAGCTAATAGAAAATAGGAGAGAATAAACAGGATGCGGCTGAATTTGCTTCGCTTATTCACTTGAGGAGTACGAAGACGGATAATCCGTATACGTTCCAGTTGATCGTATTCAAACATTCTTTTCTTCTGGACGTGGTTTACGTTTTCCGGCTGAACGGCGATAACCGTCACATCAAAATCATGCTGGAGCTCCAAACAAAGTTCAGTTAGCAGCTGCCCGGACGAAGCATAATCCGGATGAAAATAATTGGCCACAAACACGATTTCTTTTTTCATTTCATGTCCCCTTACTGTCCTGGAATGTTCTTTTCGCCGCCTGAATGAACGCTACCGGGATCCTTGTGTATCAAACAGATCATGGTAAGGATCATTCCGTACGACAAGGTTTTATAGCTGACCTGAAACAACAACCCGATAATGATAGGTACAAAGGCTGCCAGCATGTAGGGGAGCATGGTGATCGTAAACCGCTGAAGAGCCCTATACAGGATCCAGATCAGATAAGTCATCAACACTGCAATCCCGATCAGCCCTCCCTTGAGCAGGAAAAAGCTAACCGCCGAATGAGTGTAGGATACAAGAATGTTGTTTACCGCTGGATCGTGAAACAGGCCTCCCCACCCCACTCCCAGCAGCATGGAATACGGAGAGGCAGACGTTTCAGCCAGTACGGCGGCGAGCTCATCCGTCTTTCCGTTCGCGCCGAAATCCTCCTGTTTGGATACCAACAATTCAAATGAGTTGGATATCTGCTCCTGGGCAAGCATCCCTGCGGCGATAAGAATGATCAGACCGATGATCAGCTTATTCATCGATTTGCGCGAGCTTACGATGAAGTAAACGGCAAAGCACAGCATAGCAAGCGCAAGCGGCGCGCGCTGCGCAACGGCCATGAGAGACCCGAGGGCCAGGAAACCGCCAATCAGCATCACGAGGCTCCCCAGCCAGCGAAACGGGCTGGAGCTTTTCCATGTATGAACCGCCATGATGGGAAGAAATACGCCGGCAAACGAAACGCTGGGATCATACGGAAGATACAGAAAATTATCAAAGTAATACATTCTGCCCACTTCCAGAGGGGAAATCTGTACAACCACGTAGAATCTGATGGATAAAATAACGCCCATTACGGAGATGATCCAAGGCAATATCGCAAGCCAATTGAGCGTTGAGCGTTTCATTGCCGGCAAGAGCAGGAGCGGAACGAACAGATATACGCACGGAATCAAATCGCGAATAATATCCGTCATATCCCACCCATAAACGACACCGCCGTTCAGAAGCCCGATCCACAGCAAAAAGAAGAAGCCGACATGAATAACGACAGGCACGGTACCGTAATGNCGATATAACGAGAAACCGCCGCCCATAACAATGATTCCGGTCGGGATCGATACAAACAAGATCAGAAGAACAGCAATCAAAGCTTCCGCGATGCCGGGCTCCGCTGGAAAAGGGGAACTGAACAAGGCATATAACAGCAATGCTGCTATAAATCCGAATCCCCCCAAGTTGGCCACTGAGCTTCTGCCCCGATTATGCAATGTATCAGCAGGGAAACTCAGATTGTGATTCATGGGATTGACTCCTTATCTTTTAAGATCAGAACGGTGAGGAGCATTCCGTAGGAGAGCGTCTTGAAACTGGGCTGAAACAACAATCCGATCATGATCGGAACCCCGGCTCCAAGCATGTACGGGAGATTCTGCATGTTTACGCGCTTTAAGCACTTCCATATAATCCAGCTCAGATAAGCCAAGAAGACAGTAATGCCGATAACTCCTCCCTTTAACAGGAAGAAGGTAAACGCCGAATGAGTAAACGAGACCTCGGACATGTAGGTCGGATCAAAAAACAGTCCCCCCCAGCCTATACCAAGCAGCAGCGTATACACCGACTTGGACGTTTCCTGAAGCACGGCNGCCAATTCATCCGTCTTCCCGTTCGCTCCGTAGTTCACCTGCTTGGATAACAGCAAATCAAACGAGCTCGTGATCTGCTCCTGGGCCAGAATCCCGGCTCCTATCAAGATCACGATAATGACGATCAACTTCCGTACAGACCTTCCGGAACTTACGCCGAAATACACCGCAAAGCATAGGGCAGCCAACCCCAGAGGGGCCCGCTGCGCTACGGCCATGAGCGAACCTAACGCCAAAAAACCGCCGATCAACATGGCCAGGCTGCTTAGCCAGCGGAGCGGATTCGTGCTTTTCCACGTATGCACGGCCATAATCGTCAGGAAGACGCCGGCAAACGATACGCTCGGGTCATAGGGCAGATACAGAAAATTATCAAAATAATACATTTTCCCGATATCCAGCGGCGAAATGCGAACTTCCATATAGAATCTGATGGATAAAATAACGCCCATTACCGCGATGAGCCACGGAAGAATAGACAGCCATTTGAATTTGGAACGATTCATTGCGGGAAGCAGCAATAAAGGGACAAACAAATATACGCATGGAATAAGATCACGCAGTATATCCGTTGAATCCCAACGATATATGACGCCTCCATTCAGCAGCCCCAGCCACAACAGCACAAAAAAGCCCAAATGCAGCGGCATGGGGACGGTGTCATATCTGCGATACAGCGTAAAACCGCCGCTCATGACCAGAATTCCTGTCGGAAGCGAAACAAACAATATCAGCAGCGCCGCGATCAGCACTTCCGTCATGCCGGGATTGGCTGGAAAAGGCGCGCTGAAGATCGCGTAAATCAAGAGGGCCAGAATAAAGGCAAGCCCCCCCATAATTCCTCCTCCAGCCGGGACCGGGGACAACTGATTACCGATAGCAGTACGGCTGTTCATGTTCCCTGGCTTACTTTCCGGAGCTCCGACATCTTGATTCCGATCTGCCAGTAATAAACCGAACGTGCGAAAGCATAGTGGAAGCCGGCGGAACCATCGAGAAAGCCAAGCTTAATGATATAAGAGTGTATAAATGCAACCGCCCACTTCAAAGGCATTCGGTCGAACAGTTTCTTCTGGAGGCTTCGGATGAAAATTTGGGATTCGTTCAGGTTTCGAAAACCGCCATTGGTGCGCACCACCGCCTCCCAATCCGAATAACGGTTATGCTTCGCAAAATAATCGAACAAGGAATCNTGATCATAGTGCACCATACAACTGCTGAGCACCCCGGTACTTCCNTCAATCTGGGGCTGATAATGCCCTTCCACTTCCCACATGTTCGACGCCGACAGATCGTCATGATCCAGAAATCTGCCTAAACGACGGTGGAACAATACCAGCTTATACATNCTGTGCCCGTGCTTCAGCACCTTGTTCATGAATACATAGTCATACGCCACGAAATAGCCTGCCGCCAAATCCCGCTTTTCTTGAAACAACCCCTCCATCTCGGCAACCAGCCGGGGGGTGGCTTCTTCATCCGCATCCACGTAAAACACATAGTCATTGCGGAACGGCAGCTCCTCAAGACACCATTGCTTTTTCTTCGGATATTGGCCATTCCATGTAAAATTGATGACATGTGCACCCATTTCCCGTGCAATGGCACATGTTCGATCCGTGCTGTTGGAATCCACGACGAACACCTCGTCAAAAGCGGACACCGAAGCCAAGCACTTGGCTATGTTTTTTTCCTCGTTCTTCGTCATGATAATGACGGACACCGGGATTTTATTTTTCATAGGAAAAGCGCACCCTCTTATAGAATTTAGGAAAGCTATGTTTAACCAAACGAACGCCNCATTGCAGCAGCGCGATCGCAGCGCGGAGGACGACTGGCATCCCGAGAATGGTTTTGCGGATAAACCACTGATCCCGTTGGCCTTGTTTATGCTGGGTTTGGGAGATACCGCCCTGCTCAAAAATGCATATGGGTTTACGGAGGTACGCTGCGGTCCCTCCCTGCAACAAGAGTTCCGCTGTCAGGGCATAATCCGCTCCGATCGGGTATTCCAGACGATACCTGATGCTGCTCAAGCTTCCCCGCCTGAAAGCCATGGATTGGTGATGCGTGAACATGCCGTACCACATGCGCTTATGACTGCGGGCCGTCTTATACAACAGTTCACCCGACCGCGCTTCTTCAAGCGCATCGCCATACAGCAAATCCGGGAGATGATGCTGGATAGCTTGCACACGAAGCCGTTCGCCAATCGTATCATCATAAAATCGATCGCCGGAATTCATGAAGACAACATACTGGCCATTGCAACATTCCAGCCCTTTATTCATCGCATCGTATATCCCTTGATCCGGTTCACTGACAAAGGACACTCGTTCATCTTCAATATTCTGAAGAAAAGCCAGCGTGCCGTCATCCGAGTTGCCGTCAACGACGATCCATTCGAGCGAGCAGGATTGCGACTTCACGCTTTGCCACGTTTTGATCAGACCCTGTAGATTATTTCTGCAGACCGTGACTACGGAGAGAAAAACTTCAGATCTGTCTTCTACCCATTGAGTCCGTATCATTTGTAACTGGCTCCCTTTAATCGAACTTGCTGTTCTATGTTTTTGTTCCTGCCCGCCAGACGCATCAACTGACGTATCAGATCAACGGGATGGAAATGCACCGAAATGCCGAGTCTTCGCCGCACCTCTACCCACATCCAACCGTTCTGCGCAAGCAAACCGCATACCATCACGACGGCAAGCGCAAACGGTCCCCATGCATGAACGACCGTCACGGCCGCAATTACCGTCACGACACTGGTGATCAGCGTGATTCTCAACATGGCCCGCTCATGGCCGGTTAAGGTCAGAAGGAGTCCTGACGGGCCTGCAAATAAATTNATGAGCTGACCCAGCGACAAGACGGCCAGAATGGCATGACCTGAGCCATAGGCAGATCCGAATGCCAATTGCAGCACCTGCTCGCCCATCAGCATAAAAACCATTCCAATGAGGATTGCGGGCAGCGTAGATATGCCAACAATGATCCGGCCGGCATTTTGAATGCTCGGGAACTGGCCGCTGCCGAAATACTTGGAAATGATGCTTGTCATCAGCGTATTCATCAACACGACGAAGAAATTAAGCACGGCCATTAAGCGTACGGCTGCACCGTAAATCGCCACTTCGCTCTCATCGTAAAAAACGCCCAGAATCCAGATATCGCTAGAGGTGAGCATAAACAGCGCGACGTTCGAAGCCATCATCGGGAGAGAGACGGCAAGCAGCTGCCGGGCGTTTGGTCCATGATCTGCGGCCGGCTCATTCGTTGGGTTCCGGAACCCTCCCTGGAGAAGCTTCAGCAATCTCCAACCGGCGACNATGCAGCTAATCCCCATGCAGACCGTAACCAAGATGAGCGCATGCTCCAACGATAATGATGAACGCCCCAGCCACATCAACAACCCTAAACCTGCCAGCATCAGAAAGTTGGACAAAACGCCGCTAAACAATGTAGCCTGCCTCACATCACCGTGTCCCCGAAAGGTTTCGGCCATTACATTTTGCAGAACCGTTAACATGATCCACAGCCCGGTCCATAACGCAGCGGATGCCATAATTTCCGAGCCCAAAACCCCTCGAAGCAGCGTCAGCTGCAGNAATGTATACAGTATGCCTGTACCGGCTGCTCCGATCATCGCAATCTTCAAAGACAGCAGCGCGGTCTTACGGGCCCATGTCTGCTTTCCTTTCTCCCTCTGCTCGGCCAAAAAACGTATGATGCTCTGGTTCAAACCCAGCGTGCCAACCACGCCGCCAAAAAAGGCGATATTGAAAGCCATCAAATAGGCGCCGAAGGCTGCCGTATTGAGTACCCTGGACAGTAGGATATTAATGAGCAGCGCGGACCCTGCAAAGAATGCCCGCCCTGCAAATATCCACAAACCGCCGTTGACCGTTCGATTACGGGTGAGTTTGCGAAGATCGTGAAACCTTTCTAACTTATGCCGCGTGCCGGACGATCGNTTGCTTCTCACACGTATGCCGCCGACAGCGCTTCTTGGTATTTGATCTCTGCGCGCACCCGCTTCATGTCCTCGTCTACCATCATCTTAATCAGCTGTTCAAAGCTGACCTCAAGCTCCCACCCGAGCTGCTCTTTAGCTTTTGTGCAATCGCCAAGGAGCAGGTCAACCTCTGCAGGACGCACGAATTCGGGATCAATGACGACGTAATCCTCGTAATGCAAGCCCACGTAAGAGAAGGCGACCTCGAGGAGTTCCCTTACGGTGTGCATTTCGCCCGTTGATATCACGAAATCGTCCGGCTGCTCTTGCTGGAGCATGAGCCACATGGCTTTGATATAATCCCCTGCAAATCCCCAATCCCTCAATGCATCCAGATTCCCCATTCTCAGCTCCTGCTGCAAACCATGTTTGATCCGGGCAACGGCATCCGTAACCTTCCTGGTAACGAACTCCAATCCCCTTCTGGGCGATTCATGATTAAATAAAATGCCGGAGCATGCGAACATCCCGAAACTTTCGCGATAATTCACCGTGATCCAATGGCCGTATACCTTGGCTACCCCATAAGGGCTCCGGGGATAGAAAGGCGTTGTCTCTTTCTGAGGCGTTTCCACGACCTTGCCAAACATTTCGCTGCTGGACGCCTGATAGAAACGCGCCTCCGGCTTCACCAGCCGGACCGCCTCCAGCATATTGGTTACGCTGATCGCCGTCATTTGGCCCGTTGCCAGCGGCTGCGGCCAAGAAGCGGCTACATAGGACTGGGCTGCCAGGTTATACACTTCGTGCGGATCGGCGATACGGACCGCTTCGATTAACGAGGCGAGATCGGTCAGATCCCCGGATATCCAGTGAATCTTATCTTTAATATGGATCACGTTCTCGTAATTGGGTGTGCTGGTCCGGCGGCGCAATCCAAAAACCTCGTACCCTTTGCTTAGAAGAAACTCAGCCAAATACGAACCGTCTTGACCGGTAANGCCGGTGATTAATGCTCTTTTCATATCGATCCTCCAACGGATTTACTGTAGATCTGTTGCGATTCTAAATAGTGCTCATAGGTTCGGGCCAATCCTTGCTCAAGGCTGATCGACGGCTTCCAGCCAAGGGCCGTCAGCTTGCTGACATCCACCAGCTTTCTGGGTGTACCGTCGGGCTTTGAGGCGTTATAGACAAAACTTCCGTCATAACCGACAGCGGAGGCTATGCTCTCTGCAAGTTCACGGATGGACACATCCTCTCCGCAACCGATATTGACAATTGAATTCTCCTCGTAATGCTTCATCAGGAACAAACAGGCATCGGCAAGATCGTCGGCGTAAAGGAATTCGCGCTTCGGCTGACCGGTACCCCAAATTTCCACCTCGCGTTGACCTGTCTCCTTGGCCTCATGTATCTTGCGCAGCAGCGCGGGAAGAACATGCGAGGTTTCCAGATCGTAGTTATCGTTCGGGCCGTATAAGTTCGTAGGCATAGCCGAAATGAACCGGGTACCATACTGCCGATTGTACGACTGGCACATCGTGATTCCCGCGATTTTGGCTACGGCATAGGGCTCATTGGTGGGCTCGAGGGCGCCGGTCATCAAATATTCTTCCTTCATTGGCTGCGGAGCCAGTTTGGGGTAGATGCAGGTAGACCCGAGAAAGAGCAGTTTTTTTACCCCGTACCGATAGGAAAGATCTATGATATTATTCTGGATTAGAAGATTGTCCCGTATGAAATCCGCTGGGTAATCCCGGTTCGCAATGATGCCGCCGACTTTGGCGGCGGCTAGAAACACATACTCTATCCCTTCACTGCTGAAGAAGCGTTCCACGCGATCACGTTCACGCAAGTCCAGCTCCTGGCTGGTACGGGTAACCAGGTTGCGATATCCTTGCAACTCCAATGCCCTGACTATGGCAGATCCCACGAGACCGCGATGACCAGCCACATATATTCGGGAATCCAAATTCATAACCGCCATCTCCTTTTAAGTGGTTGTTCAAAAAGCCCGCCTTTGATCACGAAGTGAATCAGGAAGCCACTCGGCATCGAATCTTGAATTCAGCCGGGCCTTCCGGTGCTCACGTACAAACTACGTACGCTCCGCTCCTGACGTCCCTAGCTTCATCCAACCTTCTCGGTGCTGAAAACCAGCCTTTTTGAACATGCACTTTAACTAAAAAGCATCTTTGGACCCCATGAACACCCGGACCGTCTTGAACAGGATCCGAATGTCCTGGGTCGTGGATTGTTCACGGATGTACCTTAAATCCAGCTCCACCATTTCGCGGAACCCCAGGGCGTTTCTGCCGCTTACCTGCCACAAGCCGGTACAGCCCGGAACCACGCTCAGCCGCTGCATGTCGTAAGGGGTGTAGGCCTCTACTTCCGCAGGGAGCGGCGGCCGCGGTCCGACCAGGCTCATCTCGCCTCTCAGTACGTTCCACAGCTGCGGGAGTTCATCCAGACTCGTTTTTCGAAGAATGCGTCCCACCTTTGTGATCCGTGGGTCGTTCTTCATTTTAAACATGGCACCTTCAACCTCATTTAGATGAACCAGCTTCTGTTGAAGCTGTTCCGCATTAACGACCATGGAGCGAATTTTGTACATTTTGAACGTTTTTCCGTTCTTGCCTACCCGAATCTGCGAGAACAGCATCGGTCCTCGGGGGCTCTCCACCTTCATGCACACGAAGATGANCATAAACAGAGGCAGAAGAAGAATAAGGCCAACAGCGGATAGCACGGCATCCGTCGCCCGTTTCAACCGGAAGTACCCTAAACGGGGCTTCACCGGAAAAGAGCTCGCACCTGTCATCACGGGAAATTCTTCGGCTGCAGCAGTTTCCAACGTTCTTGTTTCCATCGTTTCGATATTCATGGCTTGATTCAATCTCCTATCTAGCCAACGTTCGGTTCTTATGTATCATTTGCTCTAGTCCGTGCAAAAGGGGGAGCCGCAGCTCCTCTTTCATCAAAGCGAATTCAACCGATGTAAGAATGAACCCGAGCTTNTCCCCGACATCATAGCGCGTACCTTCATATTGATAGGCATACACTTCCTCGATTTCAGTCATTCGCTGAATGGCATCCGTTAGTTGGATCTCTCCGCCGATTCCTTCCTCCATCTGCTCCAGGTAAGAGAAAATCGCCGGGGTCAGAATATAACGTCCCATGATCGCCAGATTGGAAGGTGCGTCCTCGGCTTTCGGTTTTTCTACCATTCCTTGCACTCTGGACAGCCCTCCGATGGTGGGCACCGGATACGGGTCAATGATTCCATATCGGTGTACTTCCTCGGGAGATACGTACTTAACGCCAATCACGGAACTCCGGGTCTGTTCATACTGTTCGATTAACTGCTTGATGCAGGGTTTCTCCGCACGAACAATATCATCCCCGAGCAGGACGGCAAACGGTTCGTTGCCTATGAACTTTCGTGCGCACCATACAGCATGCCCGAGTCCTTTGGGTTCTTTCTGGCGAATATAATGAATGTCCGCCATGCGAGAGGGGCGCTGCACCTCATGAAGCAATTCAAGCTTCTTGGTCTGCCTAAGCTTATGCTCCAGTTCAAATGCATGGTCGAAATGATCCTCAATCGCCCGCTTGCCTTTGCCTGTAACGATAATGATGTCCTCGATACCGGACTCAATCGCTTCTTCCACAATGTACTGGATCGTAGGCTTATCCACGATCGGAAGCATCTCTTTAGGCATTGCTTTTGTAGCTGGCAAGAATCTCGTACCCAGTCCGGCAGCAGGAATGATAGCCTTTTTAATGGTTGCCATTGTCCGTTCCTCCTCTATCCTAATTCGTTCGTTTTACCGGAAAATTGGGTATTCCATGTGAAGCTCTATGTAAACAAGAGAGGGCATCTAACCCTTCCTCACTTTACGCCATCGACGATGAACGTCTAAGCCATCCTGTTTGACGGATGCCCACAGCATAATCGAGTGCCTACGGTGGTAGAGGTTCAGTAGGCATTACCTGATGTATGCTTTAACAATCAGCGCTTATTCGGACGCGTTAACGATGGCCTTTCCGGAACCGGGCGGTTCAACCGGACTGCGTCTTGATACGGAGCTGCCTCTGGCTTTGAAGTCGCTTGACCTGAAGTGCTGGATGACGGCCAGTGTCGGAAGCCCGAGAACCAGTTCAACCTCTTTATCAGTGCGGATGGAATCATCCAAATATTCGAGCAAGAAACAGAAACCTATCGACAGCATCAGCGATACAACGAAAGCAATCACAACATACAACAGGGGACTTGGAGTAACCGGTCTGGGATCGGCGTTATTCTCGTAGAGGATGGTGATGTTCCCGCCGGGAATGATAGAGGATATTTCGGATTTGAAAACGTCGGCAACAGCCGTTGCGACTTTGAGCGCGCCATCGTAACTATAATCTCTGACGGATATCGTCATGACCGGTGTATCCTGTACGGTATCGACCACCATCATATCCATCAGGTCTTTCACGGTCAGCTTCAACTCCGGGTGCTGCGCAACCACTTTTTCCAGAATCACGCTAGTTCCGATAATTTCTTTGTATGTATAAACCAGACGCATCCCCATATCCATATCATCTGAACTAAGGACAGACTTTTTTTCTTCGGTCTTATTGGTCACGATCATCTTGTTGCTTGCTTCGTACTGGGGTTCAACCATTCGATAACTGTAAAATCCAACGAGTACGCAGACCACGGCAACCACGAGGAGAATTAACCACAGCCTTTTCTTCAACACGGTTGCATACTCTTTAATTTCAAGTTCCACTGAATTTCCTCCGTCCATAAGCAAATGTGCTTCCGTAGATACATTTTGTATCATATAGCATCTTCAATTTACGATACAATTCGTATCATGTCAATACTGATTTGGTCTTATTTACCTACAAACGATACATTTTGTTACACAATCGAAAGCAAATTCAGATCTTTTAACATGATTTCTAGGCATGTAAGCGTACACAAATATAAATGCATGGCTGAAANAAAAAAGAAAAACGCCCCCATTCGGCAGGCGTTTACATTTTTNGGTACTCTATTCTCTCATTTGTGAGTCGTTATAACTAATTGATCTTATTCCAATAGAGCTTGCTCTGTTTGTCGAGACGTGCCACATCGCGGAGGACGTATCGTCTGCCCTCCGTATCCTTGATTGTATAATCATTCTCCGAGAGGAAATCGATGCTCTCTTGCGGCTGGTCTATGCGAAATGAGATCCGGCCGTACGTCGTCTCCACTTCCCATAGCCAATTCCTGCCCCGGCGCTTGATTCCCATGATTTTTAATATTTCGGGTATCAAATAGCTTCGCTGCAGTTCTTCCCTGGCAGCCGACCGGCTTTTCTTATCCAGTTCATCCAGCGAAAGAATAAAATGAACCTCTTGATCCAATACAGAGCGTACAGAAATGTACCCTTCCGGCTTCGTGATCGGAAATGTCAGAACGAGGCGCACTTTACCGATTGTCTCTCGGTTCATTTCCGCCTCTAGTTCACCTCTCCCGTTACGATAGAGTCGAAGACTTTGGTCCTGAGCCCCTACTTCCCTTCTCGCTACCATCATGTAGCAACCTCCTGCATCGGTATCCATTCGTCATTCGGGGTTTTCGCCTGCGCTGCATGAAGCAAACGATGATATACCCCTTGGCGTCTCAGAAGCTCTTCATGGCTTCCACTCTCGACTAGCCTCCCTCCTTCAAGAACCAGAAGCCGATCCGCTCGCCGAAGAGTCGACAGCCGATGAGCAATGACAAGAGTCGTTCTGCCTTGAACCACCGTATCGAGCGCCTCCTGAATGACAGCTTCGGTCTCCATATCGACCGAGGAGGTCGCCTCATCCAAGATCAGAATCGGGGGATCGAGCAGCACGGCTCTGGCAATGGCTATACGCTGCCTCTCTCCTCCGGACAACCGATGCCCTCTCTCTCCTACCTTTGTCTCATAGCCATCAGGGAGGCGGCATATAAAGTCATGCGCATTTGCGGTCCTTGCCGCTTGAATGATGTCCTCTGTACTGGCTTCGGGGCATCCATAAGCGATATTCTGCGCTATGGTCCCATCGAAGAGGAAGGTTTCCTGAAACACTACCCCAATATTTTTCCTTANNTCCTCTTGCTTAATGCCGGTAAGCCTTCGTCCGTCCACATANATGTCTCCCTCGTCCGGNTCATAAAATCGGCACAACAGATGGATCAAGGTCGACTTNCCCGCTCCTGACGGACCGATGATGCCTATCATCTCGCCAGGTGCTATTCGAAGGTTGATCCCTTGGAGAATTCGCCGATCTTGCGTATAGCCGAAAGCCAC
>Ga0055538_1000182_pt1 | contig 38981 bp, 37 predicted proteins | sample AraplaCvi_mLB_r2_2_FD_55038 | JGI IMG/M metagenome (GOLD analysis project Ga0055538, IMG submission 55038) | Arabidopsis root microbial communities from North Carolina, USA - plate scrape CL_Cvi_mLB_r2 | ecosystem: Host-associated > Plants > Roots > Endosphere | place: USA: North Carolina | reverse complement strand
CAGACCATGCTACATAGCAAGGAGCCTCATAGCCCGGCACTAATCGTTTATAGGAATTTACAAGTGGGTTTGTTATAGCTGTAAAGCTGTGTACATGTTTTAGTATCCCTGCCATAAAGCTACGCGCAGTTTGGCTTAATTGCAATTGTGCACGTTCATCATAAAACGCATTTTTATCCCCTTCAAATAATGATAAGTTGAAATGCATGCCAGAACCGTTAACACCGAATAGTGGCTTTGGCATAAAGGTTGCATGCAGTCCATGCTGTGCAGCTATCGTTTTTACAACAAGTTTAAACGTTTGAATATTGTCACATGCTTCGATTGCACTTGCATATTTAAAGTCAATTTCATGTTGACCAGGTGCAACCTCATGGTGCGATGCTTCAATTTCAAAGCCCATTTCTTCTAACTCTAATACGATATCACGCCGACAGTTCTCCCCTAAGTCAGTCGGGGCTAAGTCGAAGTACCCGCCACTATCATTTAACTCAAGTGTTGGATGCCCCTTTTCATCTACCTTAAATAAGAAAAATTCTGGCTCTGGCCCTAAATTAAATGAGCTAAAACCTAATTCCTCCATCTCCTTTAAAACTCTCTTCAAATTGGAGCGTGGATCACCTTCAAATGGTGTACCATCTGGTCTAACAATATCACAAATAAAACGAGCCACCTTACCTTTTTCAGCCGTCCAAGGAAAAACTACAAAAGTATCACGGTCAGGGCTCAAGTACATATCTGATTCCTCAATGCGTACAAAGCCTTCAATTGATGAACCATCGAACATAATTTTATTATCTAATGCTTTTTCTAATTGGCTAACTGGTACTTCAACGTTTTTTATTGTTCCCAAAATATCAGTAAATTGTAGGCGAATAAATTTCACATTTTCTTCCTTGACGCGGCATTTAATATCTTCTTTTGTATAACGTTTCATTCTTCACCACTCCAATGTAATTTTAATTAACACAATTCTTTTATAACTGTTTTTAAAATACATTAAAAGGATGAAAAACACAATATTAATGTAAGGTTTTATTACATGCATTTTATCGAATATATGTATCTTTTTTTCAGATAAATAGAGCCCCTTTGACAGATTCTATCCAAAAGCAGGAGACGCCCTGCAGTATGCGTATACATCCCCACCACTTCTGTACCTATCGCTCGCTTTCGGGTCACTAAACGATATTAAAATAGGTTGCATCCCTTCAAACGGAATGCAACCTACTCACTTTAATATTGTAAAAGCATATTGACAAACACAACGATAATCACAAAAGGTACTACTATTAACATCAGTAATCGATACGTTGAATAGAACCCCTGCCCCATTTGACTTCCTATTAATAATTCCTTCTTCACAAATTCTTTATCAACTACATACGCAATAAAGATAGCAATCAATAAGTTACCTAACGGAAGCATTAAATTAGAAACTAAGAAGTCAGTTGCATCAAAAATCGTTTTTCCAAAAATTGATACATCAGCTAATGTACTTGATGAAAGCGCTGCAGGAATCGCCGCAATAAAGACTACTACACCTAGCAGCATCGTCAATGCAGAACGAGACATACGTCCCTTCTCCATAAATGCCGCTACGATAATTTCATACAAACTGAATGAAGAAGTTAACGTTGCGAATAAAAATAATAATAAAAACATCGCTAAAAATATTTCACCAAATGGCATTTGACTAAATGCTGTTGGCAGAACCATAAACAGTAAGCCGGGTCCAGATGCTGGTTCTAAATCAAAAGCAAATACAACAGGGAAAATCGCTAATCCTGCTAAAAACGATACAAGCACAGTGAGAAGAACAACGGAGCCTGCGGAATTAGGTAAGCTCACATCTTTCTTTAAATAGGAGCTGTACGTCACAAGACAAGAAAACCCTACCGCTAAGCCAAAGAAGGATTGTCCTAACGCTTCTAATATAGCCTTTCCAGTGATATTGGAAAAGTCAGGCCATAAGAAGAATTTAACCCCCTCCATTGCTCCATCTAATGTTAAAGCCCTCATAACAAGCACAATAAACATAAGGAATAATAAAGGCATCATCCACTTATTGGCTTTTTCTATACCATTTTGCACACCAAGTGAAATAACTATTACATTTACTAGCGTAAACAGCCCTAAACCTAGTAATGTAATCCAAGGTGTTCCTACAATCTTTGCAAATAGTTCACTAGGATCAACGGAAGAATCAATAACAGCCCCAGTCACACCAAGGCCACTGTATATAAAGATCCAACCCCCTACAACACTGTAAAAACTTAATAATAAAAAACAGCCGAGCACACCCATGCGCCCAACCCAAGCCCAACCTGTTTTCGTAGGTGCAATTTTTTTATAGGCAGTTACAGCCTCAGACTGTGTACCACGACCTAAAATATATTCTGATAATAACATCGGTAAACCAATCAACAATGTAAATAGAACAAAAATCAGGAAAAACGCTCCCCCGCCACTTTGTCCAGTAACATATGGAAGCTTCCAAATTGCCCCCAGTCCGATTGCAGCTCCAGCCGATGCTAAAATAAAGCCTAGTTTACTAGACCATTGACTCTTTTTTCCACTCATCTCTTCAAACTCCTCTAACTTACTCAACTCTTCCTTATTCTACAATAAAATAATACACTCGACTAGATTAATTCTATATGTTACTTTTGCGTAATATTATCCAACACCTCTACCATTCTACATAAAAAACCTCGAAATTCTGATACTAGTATTACCAACCTATGTATCTGTATATGATTACATAGTTTCTATCATGCGATATCGTGTAATGGGTGCGTTTGTAGGCTGGGGGATAGAAGAACCTCTGAGGATAAACAATGAATGAAATCACACATCAATCTGTGGGCTTGTGCGTAAAATTACACACAAGTCCTTTTGTTATACTTTCTCAATCACTCCAGTAACTTAACAAAAGACGTTGTAGCTCCCATCAAGCAATCTGTGTCAATGAATTAAGTTATGAAAGGTTCGAGGAGTGTCAAGAAAGGATTTATTAAACATAAAAAAGAAAAGATGACTTTTATAGTCACCTTTTCACTTGTAAGCAGAATTTAGTTATTGAATATTTGCTCGTAACGGTGGAAGAATGCCACTGCGTGCGCTCTTGTTAGAGAATCATTTGGTTTAAACTCTTCATTTGTTTTAGTAGTTGTTAAACCATTATCACGAAGGAATTTAATAGCTTCTGACTGAGATAAAGTCTTACCATAATGCATTGAAGCTAAGATACGAGCGAAGTTACCCCGTGTGATATCCTTACCTGCAATGGCTTGTTTGGATGCTGTGTTTGCACCTAGAACTGGTAGAGAGTATTTTGTAGCCAGTTGGTAGTTTTTGTCACCATACCATGTAGTATTAGCTTTCGTTGAAGCTAGTTCTGATGGTTTGAAGTAACGGAATAGGATAGTTAACATTTGGTTTTCCGTTAAGTTAGTGTACGGTTTAAGTAAGTTTTCGTACTTGCCTGTTGATGGGTTTTTCACGTTTAGGTATCCACTAATGATACCGATGTTGACTGCCCACTTAAAATCCTCAGCCCAGTATTGGTTTGCATTGTAATCAGCAAACTTTGATACATCAACGTTTCCCGTTGTTGGCGGTGTTACTGGAGGTGTTGGCGTTGGTGTTGGTGTTGAAGCTGAGTAGTTTAAATAACTTGATGCTACATACCCCTTTGTCCCGTCATTTCTTTTCACAGGATACCAAACAAAATGGTTTTTCTTCGTTGATACTTCTTCATATTCAAAAGGACCCGTAATGGTAACAATTTCGCCTTCACGTAAAGTACCCATAGCAGGACTATCCTTAGTAGGTCTTGTCCTTAATGTTACATTAGTTGTTGTTGCACTAACTTTCTGATTTGTTTTAAAAAAATACTTTGATTTTGTTAATGGTACATCAAATTTATAGTTCATCGCTGAAAATTTAATATTTTCCCTGCTGTTAGAATCATATTGAAAATGTTCGCGTTTAAAAGGCAGCTCTGTTAAGTCTATTAATTCCAATTTCTCAATAATTCGGAGAATTCTTTCTTGATAGGCATTTGCATTTCTTTCATTAGTTGCTTGGACAATTGGACTATTTACTGGTTTAGTACCGTTATAAGCCATGATAGCGAAGTACCAATGTTCCAATACATCTCTTTCCCCACCGTTGATGCTAGGCAAATCCTTCCGCTTAAACATATCATCTAGAGTCTTTACACCAGCTTGAATATTATAGACAATATCGCTTTTTAGTCTATCTTGATCGTAGCCAGCTTGATTTGTAATTTGCATAATGCCAATTCCATTATCTGCTGTCACAATCGCTTCACCTTTACTATCGAAATGACGCCAATTTCCACTTTCACCTTCCGCTATTGCCTTCACAATTTCAGGTGGAACATCATAACTCAGTGCTGTTTCGGTTAACAAACAGTTCATTGTGGAATAATCAGGGTTTACATTCGATGCCGAATCATACTTACATGTATTTGCAATATTATTAGCTAATACATTTTTATCTATGTTTATAGATAGAGAGAGGGTACCAATGGCAATCACACTAATCAAAGGTTTCAATATCTTTTTCATATGTGATTATTACACTTCCTTTCATATTTTTTAAAGATAAAAGATTCAGATATATATTATCATAAACCCAATATTTGAGATAGGGGTAATAGTCAACATTCCCTTTATTTAACATTTTCAAGTGATAAATGATATCTCAGACATATATTGTTTAATTTTAATTCGGTGTAAATAGCGATTGTTGGATTTTTACTTTTTTGTGAAATAAGTAAGCTTCCTAAAGTCCATTGAAACAAGCCCAAGCAAAATCTATCACGCTCTGTAAGCTTGCTACGATTGTTGTTGTAAGCTGACTCAAAGTTGAAACAATTGAGTTACTTTTGGAATCTAAAAGCAACATACCAAAATGTCACCTTCGTACTTTAGTGGTATATAAAAAGAGGGAGGAATTGCCTCCCCTTATGTATGATGTTATAGGTATTGCTCTTAGCAAAAGAACCATCTTTCTTCGAAACATTCTATCAACCTCAATCAAACCTGCTAGTTCTAAATTCTGAATCAATGCACGAATTCTTCTCTCATTTCACAAACAACGTCAATTATCTCATTGTTGAATACAGTTGCAGGAGCATAACCAAACATCTTGCCTACGATATTTCAGATACACAACGAGCAAATTCAAATACACTTATAGGTAATGTATCATCCGTTGAGAAAAATTAGACCTTCTTCTCCCTCTCGATTGTATTGTAGAAGTGGTTTCTTACATGTATATCGCCCACAATATCTTTTAAGAAATTCCTTCGATTGAGATTCGTCAATATCTAGTAATTGTGTTACCTTAATACCATCTTGTTAGGTCAGTGTATATTGCTTAAATTCTGTAACTCTTTCTCATCTAAAAAATCTGCAATTGCAAATTTAAGCAACAAAAAACACCTCCTAGACTTTAACAGTCCAATGAGGTGTCATTACTTGAACACTATCCTAAATCAAACTTTATTCTAGAAATTAACTCATATACATAGAACGCTGATGATGAATCCATTTACGCATTGTTGTGAATAGTAATGCCATGAGAATAGTAATTAAAATACCTTTCACAATGTTAAATGGCAAAATACCAGCTACGATCATTTTATATAGTGAATCACCTACAACAGGCTCCATACCTAAAAAGTAAGTGTACATAGGTAAAAATACAACATAGTTAAGAATGCTCATTCCTACTGCCATTACAATTGTTCCAGCAGCTAAACCTCCGACAAGGCCTTTAACTGTTTTGGAGCGATTAAATACAAAGCTCACTGGTAGAATAAATAAAATACCTGTTGCAAAGTTCGCGATATGTCCTACCGGTACTCCCGTTGGCGTGCCTGAGAAAACCCAGTCCAACACATTTTTAAATAATTCTACTAAAATACCGGCTACAGGTCCCATAGTAATCGCCGCTAATAATGCTGGCATATCACTGAAGTCCACTTCCAAAAACGCTGGAAACGGCGGAATCGGGAAATTAAAAAGCATTAATAAAAACGAAATACTGCTCAGCATGCCAATCGTAATATACGATTGAAGTTTAACATTTTTCTTCATTGAAAACTCTCTCCTCTTTGCTGATTCAATCTCGCAAGAAGAAAGGTTACGACCTAATCGATCATCATCATGAAAAAACCCTTATGCAAAGAGCATAAGGGAGAATAGGCAAGATTAAAAAACGCCATTAATTAACTATTTTCTGAGCATACGCTGTGTGAAATCACATCGAAAAAACGCTCGTACATAGTTAAATTCATAACAATGAATGACGATCGTACCTCCATCTTCTCCCATCCAGACTTTAACTGTCGGCCTTGGAATCGCACCAAGTCAGCCATGCAAAAAAATATTTGCACAGGTCGCGGGCTGAAGAGCCTTTCGTAAATATGCGAGCTAATATGTCTTAAAGGAAACATTAGCGATTTACAACTCTATTACCGCCGGTCGGGATTTTCACCCTGCCCCGAAGATGAATCATTATTTTTTTGTTTCATAGCCTTACTATAATGAATTATTAGAGAAAAGTAAATAGCTTTGCTTAAAAAATTCCGATTAAACTTGTATGCTTTAAGCGCATGAAAAGAGCTTAAGTCCATATCCATCTCACCACCTATTGAGGTGAGAGACATTTCTGTACAGGATGCAGGATGCTTTGCTTTCGCTGCAATAATAAGAGCATTCACGCACATATAGTGGCGAGAATGCTCCAAAAAATTTCTTTAATTCTATTTTTGTTGTTAGGCTGTTTATGGCATATATCGTTTATTGGCTCCTACAGGCTTTGGCAAGAAGTTTTTTAAATCAAATCCTTCCCAGCTTTCCTGTACAACATTGTCTAGACGTATTTGTTGTTCAAAACTTGCAGCAGTAAGCATCATAGCTTCTATCATTTGAGTTGCACGAACAGTATCCATGGTCGTTAAATCAAGCGGCTCATCAAATGTAACAATAACACCTTCTGCTACTTCTTTCACACTGTATGTTATATTTTCCGGTACAACTGGAACGTATACATCATCATTTTTATTTCGCATAACGGTAAGCGCTTCTGTAACAGTGGAAAAAGTTTTACGAGTATCGGGTGATAAATATTCAGCTCCATTTTCATCTTTATATAAATAATAATTAAAATGATTTGCGCTTGTTAAGGTCATAGACTTACTTGGCTCTTCATCCTTAGAAAATTTGTAGGCTGTACCATCAGAATTTTCAAACTCAACATCTTTATACTCTGAATCTGAGAATGTATCCTGTAAAGTATCTAAATATTCTTTCGTATCTGCTGAAGCAACATCATAATCATTTTTCTTCGGCAAAACATGAACGAGTTTATCGCCCTTCTCCTTCAATTCTCCTTTATATGGATGATAGTTAGTAAAACCATTTGCTTTTTCATCAATTTGCGGCGCATACTTTTCATACATTTGTAATGTTGTAGGCTTTTTCTTCGGAAAATCAGTAGCTACTCGTTCATTTGGAATGATATACGTCATCGGCACGCTTTTCTTATCACGATTGGCCAAACCAATATGAAATACAACTGCATCTGTTAAATCTTCCTCATAAACAGATGATCGTAGAGACATGATCCTTGAATGTTCTGCTACGATGTTGTTGGATTCCATCATCTTATCATGGTTGATAGAGCTTTTCGCTACATGATCGTCTGGCGATATTGAATATTGAGAGGTTTCAGGCGCATTAGCCTGGTCTATTTTTGTATCATTATGATTTAGCAACGTCGAGCCTGTAAATACTGTTAAAGCGAAAACTGCTGCAACACTCATAAAAATTGGCCATTTATGAACTTTCTTCTTTGTTGCTGTCTCTGTACTTTCTTGTTGTGGAGGATTACCGTGTTGTTGCTCTTGTGCTGTTATTTCATCATCTATTGGTTGTTGTATAGCTCCTTGAAGATGAGCATTATCCTGCAAGCGAGCATCTGTCAATAATCGATTTAATATTTCTTCTTTTGAACGGCGGTCAGAAAGCTTAGGGGCATTATTTAATAGATGCTCAAGTTGGTCATCATCAAATTGGTTATGTGTCATTGCCATTTCGCCTCCTGTTCTCTAACCTGTTGTAGCTGTTGTCTTAAAAATTTAATAGCACGATGCTGAGTGGTTTTTACCTTCGCTTCTGTCCAATCTAGTATTTGTGCAGTTTCTGCAATCGATAAATCTTGAAAGTAGCGCATAATAATGACCATTTTTTGGTCACCAGTACAGTGTTCAAGTGCTGATTGTACCTGCATAAATTCATCACTGGCCTGCAGCACGTCTTCCGGTGATGGTGTGGTTGAATGTAGCTGTTCCGTTTCCCAATCAAAAAAATCAAGTGAATGTTTTTGGCGTACAGCCTGCTTTCTAAAATGATCAATAGCGACATTTTTAGCAATAGCAAAAAGCCAAGTCTTTTCGCTACTATTTCCTGCGAACTGATCATATGAGCGCAAAACGCGAACATAAACCTCATGCGCTAAATCCTCAGCAAGTGTACGGTTTTTTACTAAATAAATAAGAAACTGGAACACATCTTGATGATATGCATCGTATAATCGATGGAACACGGAGTCATTCAAAGCACTCCACCCCCGTTCTCTTTATATTTGTCGTCTAAATGTCCACAGAAGTTACATCCAATTAATACCACTCTTTATTAATATGAATCAAAAGGTAAATAAAAGGTGAAGGTAGTCCCCTCTTTTAGCACACTATCTACCATAATATTGCCCGAATGTGCCTTGACAATATTTCTAGCAATAGCTAAACCTAGGCCAGTTCCGCCTTTAGAACGTGTACGCGCCTTGTCTGCTTTATAGAAACGTTCAAAGACATATGGTAAGTCCTCTTGAGGAATACCATGCCCTGTATCCTGGACAGATATTTTGGCAAAGGTTGGCTCCTGCTCAACCTTCACTGTTACTGACCCTTCATCAGTATGACGGAGAGCATTATCCACTAAATTCGTTAATACTTGTTCAATTCGATCCTCATCTATACTAATCGAAGCTTCGTCATTAAATTCACTGTCAAATATTAGGCGAACATTTTTCTCTTTTGCAACCTGTGCAAATTTTTGAGTAATACGTTCAAATGTCGAATTAATTGGAAGCTCATCCTTGTACAGCGTCATATGCCCCGATTCCATACGCGCAAGATCTAATAAATCTGTTACGAGACGTCCCATACGTTTCGATTCATCATAAATAATTTTTGTAATCTCATTACGTTCTTCTTGATCCTGTATAAAATCATCATCCATTAAAGCCTCTGAATAACCTTGGAGCATTGAAATTGGCGTCCGTAGCTCATGAGACACATTGGCAATAAAGTCTGAACGCAGTTTTTCTAAACGATGCTGCTCCGTCATATCACGAATAACCGCAACCGCTCCACGTATCGATTCCTCACTATAAAGTGGGCTAATCGTAAACGTATAGTAACTGCCATCCATTTCTATTTCTTCTTCAAGCTTATCCTCAAACATCAGTACATGATCGAGCATATGATAAAGCTCAGGCGGAATTGGCTTCGCACTTTGTGACCCCTTATTGACAAACCACTTTTGCATTAAACGGTCCGCTGGTGGATTACTTAATAATATTGTACGATCACGATTAAAGGTAATAACTGCGTCTGTCATCGATGTTAATATATTGGAAAGCTGTTCATTTTCTTGGTTGATCACTTCTAAATTGTGTTTCAATTGACGGCCCATTTGATTAAAGGCAACTGCAAGCTGGCCAATTTCATCATTTTGTGTAGTCGGCATTTTCGCTTCAAAATTCCCTTTAGAAATTTCAAACGCCAGCTCACGCATTTTACGTAATGGTGACGTAATACGTGATGAAAGGAAAAACGCAAAAAATGTCGTCAACACAAAGGCTATGAAAGCTGATAGAAAGACAATTTTCGTCGTCTCTTTCGATGTTTTATGCAGCGCATCCGGACTTTGATAAATAAAGACAGCTCCGTGTACAGCATTTTCCACATTTAGCGGGAAACCGAGCACAACATACGATTCCAATTTTTCTTCGTCCGTGGAAGATGGCATCATCATTTCCTTAATAATCGGTTTATCTGATTGAAAAACTTCTTGAAACGATTTATTGGCTAAAATCATATCCTGTATTTCTTTTTTATTGACACCTTCCTGCATAGCGAAAGAAACTCTATCATGGTTAATAGCAATAAGCGCATTTGTACTTTCAGGTAAAATATCTTTTAATAATTCCGAAGTCGACTCTGCTGTTTCATTATCATCTACTATACTTGCAACTGTTGCTGCAGTTTGACGCAAGGAGCTTTCTGCTTGTTGCATATGGTAATTCTGAAGAAACTCAAGCATTAAAACCGTGAAAACAAACAATACAAATGAAACGAGAAGCAATATGGTTACCCATAGCTTCCCGACAACACTATTCCATATTCTATTCATTGACAACCTCAAATTTGTAACCAACGCCCCATACAGTAACAATCATTTTTGCAGCGTTTTCAGATACACGGTTGAGCTTTTCGCGTAAACGTTTTACATGTGTGTCAACTGTACGTAAGTCGCCAAAGAAATCATAATGCCAAACTTCTTTTAGTAATTGTTCACGGTCAAATACTTTGTCTGGTGATTTAGCTAGGAAATAAAGCAATTCATACTCTTTAGGCGTTAAATTTACTTCTATACCTTCTGCTGTTACACGGTGAGCATCATGATCGATCATTAAATGTTGGAACACAACTAAATCTTTTGAAGAAGAAGCATTTGTCGAAGGTGAGAATGCTTGTGAACGACGTAATATAGCCTTCACACGTAACACAACCTCACGAGGACTAAATGGTTTTACAATATAATCATCTGCTCCTAGCTCAAAGCCTTGTACACGATTCGCTTCCTCGCCTTTTGCAGTTAATAAAATAATTGGTGTTGCTGCTCGTTCACGGATTTCCGCACAAACTTCAAGTCCGTCTTTTTCAGGCATCATAATATCTAATAAAATACAATGATACTCTTTTTCCAAAGATTTTTCGATCGCTTGTTCACCATTTTCTGCCTCGTCAACAAGGTACCCTTCTCGCTCTAAATACATTTTTAATAAGCGTCGAATACGATCCTCGTCATCTACTACTAATACTGAAATATTTTCTGACACTTTCACGATCCCTCTCTTCTAATCTTTCTCTACCTTCTATTGTACATGGTACAGCACATATTGAAAAGAAAAGAAAAGAAAGCCTTCTTGCCACAGCAAGAAGGCCTCTTCTTTCCAATACTAGCGACGTAAAAAATCTCATATGTGCTCAAAATCAATTATATCTCGGCATAATTGCATCCGGAATCGGTTTTACGCTTAGGCCTGCTGGCTGCATGTCAGTTAGCCGGATGCGATGATTCCGTGACATCCGCCGGAGGCTTTGGGCCGACACGAGGTTGGTCACTCAGGCGTTTTCACTGAATGTGAAGTTTTTAGCCTAAGTTCCTCTATTTCAGCAGGTTTTTTGTACCACTTAAATTCACCTTTATCTACCACCTATAAAGGTAGGAGACTTCTGTACCTGTCTCTCACTTTCGATACAAAAGACTTTTGCTGAAAGAAGTTAATTGGTTTAAGCCGAAGCGTATGAGTGTAAACCTGCAAGAATCAAGTTAACAGCAATTAAGTTAAATAATATTATTGCGAAACCAATTAATGCTAACCATGCAGATTTTTGACCTTCCCAACCTTTTGATAAACGTAAGTGTAGGAATGCTGCATAGAATAACCATGTAATAAGTGCCCACACTTCTTTCGGATCCCATCCCCAAAAACGACTCCACGAAAGTTGTGCCCAAATCATTGCAAAGATTAAAGCACCTAACGTAAATACTGGGAAACCAATTAACACGGAACGATAACCAATTTCATCAACTAATTGTAAATTTACTCGTTTGACAAAAGGTTGGAAAATCGCACTAATTCGACGTCGTGCAATTAATCGAATCAATAAATATAAAACAGATCCTACTAATAATGACCACACAACTGTTGTTAATTTCTTCGCATTAATGAGCGGAGGCATTTCTACTAACGGAGACATGCCATGTTCTTCAATTGCCTTATATTCATTCATACCAAATAGTGGCGGCATTTTGTATTCAATTTGACGTCCATTACCCTCTTTATCAACATAAGTATATGTTGAATCGTAACCCAACAAACTAAAAAAGCATGTAGCAATTACGAAACCAAGGACTACAACAAGGAAGAACATTACCGATTCTAACCAGAAACGTTGTTTAGAAGGTTTCTTTAAATCAACTACTTTCAATAAATAAATTAGTCCTGCTACCGCACTAATTGCTAAAAGTGATTGCCCTAAAGCAGCTGTAATAACATGAATGGTTAACCAGTGACTTTGTAAAGACGGCATTAAAGGAGTTACCTCTTTCGGGAACATCGCCGCATAAGCAATTATTAATAACGCCACAGGTAATGCTACTAAGCCTAGGGCCGTCACGCGATAAATAAAATAAATCAAAACGAATGCCCCAACAATGAACATGCCAAACGCAGTCGTAAATTCAAACATATTACTAACAGGTGCATGCCCTGCATAAATCCAACGAGTGATAAAATAACCAAGCTGCGAAAGTAGACCTATAATCGTGACAACAATTGCAACCTTACCCCATTTTTCAGTATTTTTGCCTGTTGCATTCGATTGTTTTATCGAACCACCAAATAAAAAAGTGGCAACTAGGTAGGCTATGAATGCTACAAATAATAGGTTTCTACTTATGTCAATCAAACTCATAAGTTGTTGTCACCTTCCTTTTCCTTTGTGGATTTCTTGACATCTTCTGACGCATCTAACTGATCTTCATATGGTGGTAGACCAGCAAATGTAGTGACTGTATCTAAATCCTTTTTCATACTGAACATATTTTTATTCACATGGGCAGCCATCAATACTCGGCCATCAGGCTCCACCTGTAACCATAAACGTCGGTGGTTCCAATACGAGCCAATTACTACACCAATCATAAAAATAATACCGCCGACAAATAACATTGGTATCGTACTATCCTTACGAATTGTAAAGTTTGATGAATTACGCGTCTCTACTCCTGTGAATTTCATTCTATATTTGTTTTCACCAAGTGGTTCAAAAGGTGGCTTCCTAATTTCTACAAAGCTTACTTCACCTTTTGGCGTTTCTGGTGTTGTCATTTTAAATATAAATGCTGGATTATTTGGTATTGATGTTTGTGTTTGTGGTTCACCATCTTTAAAACCAGAAAAATCTGGTGTATACACAAGAATCTGTACTGAAGAACCATTTCCTAAATCATATTCCTTTTTAGGATTCGTTAAATCAATTTCAATTTGTCCTAGTGACTCTTCTTCATTTGCTTTATTCACTAATTTAAAATTCATCTGTCTCAACTCATTGAGGCGATAATTCATTTGATACAGTGCAAAACTGTTTTCTTTTAACGGATGATTGACACGAATAGAGTAATCTCTCAATTTTTTAAGATTGTCTGTATCTCCAGGAAGAGCTCCGTCAGGTTGTTTGTACAATGTGATGTCTGTTTGATAGTTTTTCGCCATAGCATTGACACCTTGGTTTGATTGCTCGTCCTGTGGCTTATTGTCATGGGTTTCCAAAATAAATTTATTATTTTTAATAAAATAGCCGTCCATCCCTGGTATAGCTCGTGTCTCACCTTCACGGATCCAAATCGTCTCATCCACATAAAAACCAGGTACTAAGCGCAGCATAACACCTGCTAAAAAGATAATGAGACCGACATGATTTATGTATGGGCCATATCGAGCAAAACGGCCGCGCTCTGCTAGCAATGCACTTCCATCACGACGAACGCGATATTTTAAGTCAGTCATTTTTTGCTCAACTTTATCTAGCGTTTCTTCAGGGTTTGGCACTTGTCCTTCCGCAACGATACGTTGGCGCTTCATGAAACTTTCATGACGTTTAACGCGTTGATTTTTTAGAGACTTGTGTAATGGTAAACCACGGTCTAAACTCGCAACAATAATAGAAATCGCAAGCATGCCCACTAAAATTTGGAACCACCAAGTGCTATACAAATTAGAAAGTCCTAAATTATTATAGAGTTTGCCCAACAAACCATACACTTTCTCATAATACTCTGCTTTACTAGGTTCAGGGACATTAACATAAATCGCTTGCGGTAGTATTGTTCCAATTGACGCTGCGACTAACGTTATAATAATAAGGGCAATCCCGACTTTTACATTCGAGAAGAAATTCCAAATTTTATCGACAATTGTTGTGTTATACGTTTTTGAGCGAATCGCCATTCCGTCGTAGCGCATATCAACAACTTTTGTTTGTTTACCTTCCTCAGTTAAAGGACGACCACATTTCTCACAAAGCTTCGTGCCATATGGGTTACTATGACCACAAGCACAAATAATGTTTTCCATAGTCATTTACTCCTTATTTTGGCTTCACTAATTCCATGTACGAAGCAATTTTTCCTTCCTCTAATTCACCAGTAATAATTTTGGCCACTTTACCATCTGGATCAATGACAAGAGTTGCAGGTAAATTACCTACATTGTAGGTAGTACTAACGCTTTTCGTTTTGTCAATAACTACTGGGAACGTTAATTCATGTCTATCGACAAAATTCTGTACTTCAAAATCTGTTTGCGCAAGATTGACCGACAATGTTTGTACACCCTGATCTTTAAAGACTTGATACTGACGATTTATTGCAGGCATTTCTCTCTCACACGGCCCACAAAAAGTTGCCCAGAAGTTCAAAAATACTCCCTGCCCTTTATAATCAGACAGCTTATGTTTTTCACCGTTTAAATCTACTAACGTGAAGTCTGGTGCTTTAGAGCCCACTGCTATTAACTCTACTTTATCCTTTGTTGCTGTTCCGTATACCGTGTAACCAATTGCTAAGACTAAGACTGCCAAAATAATGGTACGAATGACGAGACGTTTTTTCTTTTTCTCCAAGTTAATAAACCCCCTATCAATTTGCGGCTTAGAGTAACTACAACTAAAGCTAAGCTTTACATACAAACATCCATGTATAGATTTTACCGTCTAATTTTCAGCATTTACATGTTCACTCGTGCGTCAAACGCCACCTCACAAAAAGTGGAAACGATTTCATCAGGATGCAACTAATCTAGGTTAGCTATTCTCACCTATTATAGCAAAATGAAGCAGAAACGCTTAGCTAATAATTATGAATGATTTATGAACGATTTCACTAATAAGAAAGTGAATACATTGCTATTACACATAGAAGTATCACTTTCTCATAGAAAATGCGGATTTATCCGATTTTTCCTGTCTCCGCTAACACACGCAATTGCTTCACTTCATGCTTTGTTAATTCACGATATTCCCCCGGAGCTAGCCCAAATAAATCTAAAAAGGCAAAGCGTTCACGTTTTAGTTTAACTACTGGAGTACCGATCGCCTCGAACATGCGACGCACTTGACGATTTCGCCCTTCGTGGATCGTAATTTCACAGATTGCCTTACCTGCTTTTTCATCAAATGAAGTCATACTAACCATTGCAGGAGCTGTTTTGCCATCTTCTAACTTAATTCCTCGTTGAAGCTTTTTTAAACCTTCAATCGTTGGAACACCTTTAACACGAGCAATATATGTTTTGTCGATTTTAAATTTCGGATGCGTCAGCATATAAGAAAATTCACCATCATTTGTCAATAACAATAAGCCAGATGTATCATAGTCGAGACGGCCAACTGGGAAAATTCGTTGCGGAATATGCTTAAACAAATCTGTGACAGTTTTGCGTCCTTTGTCGTCTGTTACAGCTGAAATCGTTCCACGTGGTTTATATAGTAAATAATAAACCTTATCCTCTTTCTCAAGCTTCACGCCTTCTACTTCTATCGTATCTGAGTTGGATACCTTTGTACCTAACTCACGCACTACGACTCCGTTCACCTTAACTTTACCTTCTACAATCAATTGTTCTGCCTTACGTCTAGACGCCACACCAGCATATGCAATGACCTTTTGTAATCTTTCCATTCTTTCACCTCTAATTTTCTTTCACCTTGGTTTGATACCAAGCACTAAACCTCATTCGCATTTGAATAAGGTTATTTTTCCCGCTAATCTGTGAAAATTATGTCATACTTTTATACATTATTAAAGAAAAACTAATTATGGATAAATAATTAAATGATTTGAAATAGTTTTTATCAACTAGTTTCTGGATAATTTGTACATAGCTTGAGTTGTTTTCCGTTTTGGTTTGGCGCTTTTCTGGCGGGCGTACGATGAGCCGCTTGGGCCAGCAGATGTTTCTTGCTTTCGTCACAGAAAAATTGCCACAGGACGTGGCGTTCTTAGACTGAGTCCTCTATTTCAGCCAATGACCCCGCTAAAAAGTGACTTAAAACAGCATCATCCCACCACCTAAAGAGATGGGAGATACTTCTGTAGTTGACGCTTTGCATTCGCTTTCAAAACACTTGCTGAAAGAAAAAACAAAAAAGCCACCATTTTAGGCAGCATGTCAAAACTATTCATTTTCACTATATTTGTTTTCGATTTTACGTCCATAGTTACTTAATTCTATATTAATAAATTGCTTCGCGCTTGATAACTTTTCGGTTAATGATTGTTCAATTATTGAACCATCCTGTAAGGTGAAAATCAATTTTTCTGGTATACTGACACCGTTTTTTGCCACAATAGTCTGCTCAACCTTCACAATATCTTCCCAACTTGTATAATCTTCTTGTAAACTAAAAAATTGATTCATATGAATTCCTTTTGTATCAATATATTGATAGTTATTAATACATAAAAATATCAATGCGCTAGCAAGTACAAACGATGACCCCACAATCCCTCGTAGAATATTCCGCCCTTTTTTTGTTTTAGGCGTCACTAAAAAATTGATGAATAACATGACCGCTAACATGATTAATACTACCATTAATACAATATAGGCTGTAAAAAAAGGGTCAAAAAAATAATATTCCTTAGGTCGATAGAACAACTCTTGAATAGGATATAAAAAAATAAAAGGAGCGATAAAGCTTGACAAGAATAAAATAATTATTACCCCTATTTGATATTGCTTATTGTGTGATTCACTGGTCATAAACAATTTCTCCCCTCTATCAATATCCAAAAATCTAATTAATTACTATTCTAATTAATTTTGATCATCACCAAAACGTGTGGTTGATTTCCGTTCCGACTGGCTGCTTTTTAGCTGACGCTTCGCTTTCGCTACAGAAAACATTTGTTGCTGTCGCTTCGCTTTCGCATAGAAAACATTTGTTGCTGACGCTCCGCTTTCGCACAGAGCAAAGCTTCCTGGAGCGTCTAGTCTCCAATTCAATCAACTTATTTACATAGTAGACGTTTTAACAAAAGTCATCCATAACTTTTGGTGATGAACCTTAATTTTACTAAACTGCCTACATATTGTTAAATAATTCTGAATACATTCGTACACTGTTGCCCACAAACGTTATCCTGAATGTGGGTCATAAACAAAAAAACAGCGAATCGCTTTTAACGATCCACTGATTCAACTTTTACTGGTACTGCATAGATACGCTCTTCACCTAGAAAGATGGACAGTACACCTTCCTTACGTTTTCTAGAAACATGCAAAACTTGCCTTACACTATCTTTTTCTTCTTTATTTAGCTGTAAAAGAATTGGTTCCTCTAAACGAATAGAGAGGTTTTTATTGACTTTATATTTACCTTTTTTCACCACTGTTTCAAGGCTGTAATCTTGCCAAACCTTGCTGGCTAAACCTCGATGTACATTCCAGTCATCGGATTCATTCAAAGTAACGACAATACATGTTTGCCCGTCCTTTTGGAAGGCAGTTGCAAGGGTTCGACCAGCTACCTTTGTAAAGCCTGTTTTTCCGGCAAATGCTGAACCTTTAGCTGATTTTAATGCATTAACAGGTTGTTGTGTCTCATCGCCTATTTCAACGGCAACCCCTGACCCTTCTCGTAATAAACGGTGCTTATTTTCCCATAACATCCCGTTTTCAGTATTGGCACGATATAGAACTGTGGAGGCAATCTTCTTGAACGTTTTATTTTGGAGAGCAATTCTCAACATTTCAGCAGTATCTCTAGCTGACGATAAGTGCTCATCATGGTGCAAACCAGACGGGTTCATAAATACTGTATTTGTGAGACCAGCAACAACAGCCCGCTCATTCATTAACTTTACAAATCCTTCTACCGATCCGCCGGCATGCTCTGCTAAAGCTGTTGCTGCGTCATTTCCTGAGCGAAGCATCAAACCATATAACAATGTTTCTACCGTAACCTTTTCACCTGCTTGCAAGTAAATGGACGAGCCCTCAGCCGTTGCAGCCCTCGGTGAAATAACTACTTCATCTTGAAGATTGCTATTTTCAATAGCAACAAGTGCTGTCCAAATTTTTGTTAAGCTAGCGATTGGTAACCGTGCATCACTATTTGATTCAAATAAAACACGGCCCGTATCACCATCTAAAACAGCATATCCGCTACCCCCCCGTGCTAAACTGGTTTCTGGAACCATTAACATTACCACGACTATCATGAACAATATTAAACGTACTAACCGAAGCAACGAGCCACTCCTTATTAAAAGTAATAGGAAAATATAGATTAAATTTATGTTTCAAGCTAAGTATTATACCAATCAATTATGCCCCGACATAATTGCCGCTGTCGCGCAGATTAACAATGCGTCCTGAATCGGCCTTTGTACTAAGACCAGCAAATGTTTTTTGTGCGAAAGCGAAGCAGCAGCCGTAACATAGCACGAAGTTGATCACTCAGTCGTTGCCACATGACGTGGCGCTCTTAGACTTAGTTCTTCTGCTAATATTTGGACATATGTACCTGTTGCTACTCTTCCGGTACAAGATATTTGCTGCAAGAAGTTCAATTATGCCTTCATTTACTTTACCCCACTAAAGGTTTCTTGGAATTTCGTCATAAATAGATCTGTTTCTTGCTCTTGTTCAACTAACTCTTCTTCAGGTAAAGGCGGCATTTCATCCATACTATTTAATCCAAAGTAGTTTAAAAATTCTTTTGTAGTACCATATAAGATTGCCCGTCCTGTCCCTTCCGAGCGACCGACTTCCTTAATTAGCCCTCTAGAAACGAGCGTTTGAATTGGTCTTTCACATTTCACACCACGTAAATCTTCAATCGCTACACGTGTAATTGGTTGTTTATAGGCTACAATAGCCAATACCTCAAGTGAGGCTTGCGATAATGATTGAGCAGTTGGATTTTCTACTAATCTTTGAATGGTATCTGCTAAATCAGATTTTGTTATTAGTTGATAAACTCCAGCCATTTCTTTTATAGTAACGCCTCTTGCTAAATCTTCTTCATAGGTTGTTTTCAATACTTCCATTGTTTGTACGACTAACTCTTCCGGTTCNCCTAAAAGTTGTGACAATTGTTTGATAGTTAAGCCGTCGTCTCCAACAACAAATAATAAGGCTTCTATTCTACTCTGTANCATCATTGTTTTCGTCATCATCCCATTCCTCCTTCTGTAATGTAACTGTTAATTCTTCAAAGTTACCGTCTTGCTCTACGATGACGACCTGACGTTTCATCAGTTCGAGAATAGATAAAAACGTCAGAATAAGCGTTGGCTTATCTTCATAGGGAAAAAGCTCGAAAAATGATGCACGTCCACCTGTAGTTCGTAATGAATCGACAACTGAACGCATTTGGTCTTTCACTGAGCGTTCTTGCCTCGCTACAGTTGTTTTTAGTGGTTTCTTTAATTTTTTTCGACGCATTAGTTTTTGAAAGGCTCCAAGCATATCATAGATGTTGACGTTCAGATCAAATAACGCCATTTGCTCATCTGATGCTAACTCTGATAAATCTGCTGGAGGCCGTGTAAATACCTGTGCACGATCTGTTTCAAGCTCTTGCAGGCTACTCGCTGCTTCTTTATATTTCTTATACTCTATTAAACGTTGCACCAGTTCTTCACGTGGGTCTGGGCCGTCGACTTCTAATTCGGCATCTTCAAGCTCACCTTCATGAATTGGCAAGAGCATACGACTTTTAATAGCTAATAATGTTGCAGCCATCACTAAATATTCACTAGCCTCATTTAACTCAAGTACCTGCATAGCATGTATATGGTCGATATATTGTTGAGTAATTTCAGCCATTGGGATATCATAAATATCAATTTCCAATCTGTGAATTAAATGCAATAATAAATCAAGAGGCCCTGAAAAGGCTTCTAATTTTACTTCATAAGACATTGTTTTACCACCCTGAGATTCTATGTTCTTTTAGTATAGTAGAAAGGAGTCCAAAATGCATCCACAGCATCACACTTTATTTATCGACTATTGTGCTTTTTTCAATGGAAATCAAGATTTTTTTGAATGCCATGAAGTCCTTGAGGAATACTGGAAGGATATTGCTCCAGGTGATAAAAAGCATCCTCTCGTTGGATACGTACAACTCGCAACAGGTTTATATCATTGGCGACGAGATAATTTTATTGGTGCTGCGCGAATTTTAGAAAAAGCACTTCATAATTTTCAACATAATAAAGGCCACATCTTTTTTGACGAAATTGATTACGAAATACTATTAACACAACTAACAGATTCACTTTCTGCTACCCAAAAGGGCAAGTCCTTTCAAGCATTTCAACTTCCTCTTTCAGCCATACTAGAGGAATTAGTTTTTACTCGCATACAGATTTTACCACCAAGTAATACTAACTATCTTCTTCATAAACATATGCTTCGAGATCGCTCACATATTCTTGCAGAGCGTCAAGAAAGCAAACAAAGAAAAAGCAGACGTCAATGATCGTCTGCTTCTTCATCGATACAATGTATACATTTTTGAACAATATTACGCGTTTCCTCTGTTGCACGCACACTTTCATACTGGCCAAGGTCTGCCACTTCCTGTAGCATTTCCTTTGCAACACCTTCACCTCTATAAGAAGGGACAACGGAAACATGTTGAATCATAGCTATATTATTACTGTCTGTTACAAGTCCAACAATGCCTACATACTCATCGTTCTTTTTCCATAAATATAAAACCCAATTATCATCATTTTCATAGGAGTGGATTGTCTCTTTGAGCTTTTTTATGTCTTTTTCGTTAGGCATAAACGAGAGTAGCCCCATTGCTATTTTCTCGAAAGCTTTTTTATATCGAATTAACATATTTGTCTATTCCCTCATTTTCTAGCTGTACATAATCTTTGACTATCCTACACGATTTGTACTTTTACCGCAAGTCAATTTCTGTCTTACGAACCAGGTCCGAGAATACCTTTAGACGCCAATACCCAATAGACAACGCCCCACAACAAAATAAAAGTTGAAATGGACGCTAGTAATACCCATTTGTTTTTTCTCATAATTACTCACCCTTTTTTAACGTTAGCGGGAGATCGTTTTGAACAATATCTTCATAACTTTCGCGTCGAATTGCTAATTGATGCTTGCCATTTTCTACAAATACAACTGCTGGTCGTGGCACACGATTATAGTTACTCGCCATAGAATATCCATACGCACCAGTACAGAAGATTGCTAGCACATCACCAGAAGCTGCTTCCTGAAGCTTAGCATCAATAATTAATTTATCGCCAGATTCACAAAGTTTACCAGCCACTGTATATGTTTCACTTTTCGATTCATTTGCTTTACTTGCAATGACCGCCTCGTACTTCGCATCATATAATGCTGGACGGATATTATCACTCATACCACCATCAACAGCAATATACTTACGAACATTAGGTACTGTTTTTTGTGAACCAATTGTATAAAGTGATGTTCCTGCATCGCCTACAAGTGAACGCCCTGGTTCAATCCAAATTTCCGGCATAGTTAGACCAAGTACAGTCGCTTTGTTTTTTACAACTGTAATCATATCCTCTACATATACTTGTGGCTCAAGCGGTGCATCTTCCTCAGTATAACGAATTCCGAAGCCCCCTCCTAAGTTTAACACAGTACATGTAAAATCGTGAGTTTTCTTCCAATCAGAAATCTTATCAATTAGTTTTTCTCCTGCTAAGCCAAAGCCCGCTGTATCAAAAATTTGTGAGCCGATATGGCAGTGTAATCCTAGAAGCTCTAAGTATTCATGGTTAAAAGTTTGTTGGAAAGCTTCATCTGCTTGACCATTATTTAAGTCGAAGCCAAATTTAGAATCCGCTTGACCTGTCGTAATAAAATCATGCGTATGTGCCTCAACACCTGGTGTGACACGTAGTAAAATACGCATTTTTTGTTGACGGCGCTCTGAGATTTCTTGTAAAAGTTGAATTTCATAGAAATTATCCACGACTATACAACCGATTTTCGAGTCAAAGGCTAATTCTAATTCCGCAATGCTCTTATTATTACCATGGAAATGAATGCGCTCTGCAGGGAAACCAGCTTTTAAAGCTGTAAATAATTCTCCACCAGAGACCACATCTAAAGATAGACTTTCTTCTGCCGCTAATTGGTACACAGCTACACATGCAAATGCTTTTGAAGCATAAGCTACTTCTGCTTTTACACCTAGTTTTTTAAACGTATCAATAAAGCCGCGTGCACGCTTCCGAATAAGCGCTGTATCATACACAAATAAAGGTGTACCATACTCTTTTGCAAGCTCTAATGTATCTACCTGTCCAATCGTTAAATGACCATCTTCAGAAATCGCTTGTGTTCCATAAAAATGCATGTGCATCTCTCCCTTTTCACATCGTTCCATCTTGTGATTTTTAGTAAGGATAATCTTAGCCTACAATCCTTATTTACAGATGTATTGCTTCATTCAAGAAGGGTTCGAACAGTACACGGGAGCTAATATCACATATGCCTACACCTTGTCGTGGTGAACCTTTTGATGAACGAAGACAATTTTCGCAAAAATCACAAAATACTATATTGAACTTTATCATATGAAAAAAACGAGTGCAACGGCTCCTATGATCTTTTTCGATGTTCGGAATCGACGACATAAGGCCTTAATGCATCTGCTGTCATTGGGAAACGGATAAGTACCCGAAGCATCGCTTTTGGAAAGAACGGAATAAGCGGCCACAAATATGGTGCTTGCATCGGACGTAATGAACATAAATACGTAAATAATAGAAAGATCCCGATAAATAACCCATTAACTCCCCATATTCCAGTCATTATTAACAAAACTAGTCTAAAGAGTTTAATGGAGATACCGAGCTCATACGACGGAATAATAAAGGTCAGAATAGCTGAAACGGCTGTATACAACACTACTTCTGGCGAAAATACCCCAACATCAATAGCAATTTGACCAATGATTACACCGGCAACTAACCCCATCGCAGTGGATAAAGGTGATGGGGTATGAATGGCGGCCATCCTTAAAAACTCTATCCCAATATCGCCAATAAGTACTTGTAGTAAAACGGGAATATGTGATTTTTTCTTTGCCTCTAAAAAGGATAGCTCATCCGGTAAATGTATCCCGTGCGTTGCACATAAATACCACAAAGGCAATAATAATAAACCCATAATTGCTCCAAAATAGCGCATAAAACGGACGAAGGTTCCAACTGATGGTGCCTGCCTGTACTCCTCAGCATGCTGCAGTAAATGAAAAGCCGTTGCTGGCACGATAATGACAGAAGGAGATGTATCGACAACGATGGCTATATGTCCCTCAAGTAAATGTGCTGCAGTAATATCTGGTCGTTCCGTATAACGAACAAAAGGAACTGGGTGAAACTTTTGTTTAAACAGCCATTCTTCTAGTGATTTATCAGTCATCGTCAAGCCATCATGTTTAATTTCTTTAATACGCTGCCGCAATTTATCGAGCGTTTCATCACTCGCAATACCCTTTATAAACGCTAGCGCGACATCGGTTTGACCGATTTCGGATATTTTATGTAGCTCGAAACGTAAATTACTATTGCGAATTCGCCGACGAATCAAAGCAACATTTTGTGAAATACCTTCTATAAAGCCGTCCCTAGATCCACGAATAACCTTTTCATTGTCAGGCTCCGCAGGGGTACGTCCAGGATAACTTCGAATCTCAGCAACATAGCCATAACCACTTTTCGTTATAAAGGCTACTTGTCCACTTAATATTGATAATAAAATGGCTTCACGCTTGGTTTCCTCTGAACGGCCTTGGTAATTGAAATAGGCTTCAAAATACTCCTTTTCATCCTCAATATCAATGTCCTCATCAGGTAACATATTGGAGAGTAATTGTGTTAACACTATGCCATCCACAAGTCCGCTTATATATGCACAAAGAACCGGCAAATCTTTGACAAATACATGCTTAATACTAATGTCAAATGATTCGCCGTCACCAAATTGTTCTTTAAGGAAATTTTCGGCTTCTTCTAAGCTGTTAAAAAGTTTATCTTTTTCTGTCATGCTGTCACCATTTTCTTAGATGTCTTTTTTTACTTCTTCCTCTTCAACTGTGGCACTTGTAGCCATCCAATTTTTTAATTGGGCAAGAATTTTTTTCTCTAATCGCGATACCTGAACTTGAGATATGCCGAGCCTATTAGCAATTTCAGTTTGGGTACAATCTGAGAAATACCGTAAATAAATAATGGACTGCTCTCTAGGCTCAAGTCTTGTGAGTACCTCTTTTAGTGGTATATAGTCAAATGGCTGCTCAGATTTTTCGTCCTTCATCTGATCCATTAATGTAATAGAATCCCCTTCGCTCTCATACAATTGTTCATGCAAGGAAGCGGGATCTCTTAATGCATCGGAAGCTGTTACAATTTCCTCAGATGTGACGCCAAGAACCTGTGCTAATTCATGAATGGTTGGTGGATGCTCATTTTTTTTAATGAATTCATCAGTTGCATGACGAATTTTAAAATTAAGCTCACGAATAGATCGGCTAACCTTCACCATACCATCGTCCCTTAAAAAGCGCTGAATTTCTCCGATGATCATTGGAACAGCATATGTCGAAAATTTAACATCATACGTTAGATCGAATTTATCTACAGACTTCATGAGCCCTATGCAGCCAATTTGAAATAAATCCTCGAGCTCCACGCCCCTGCTTGTAAAACGTTGGACGATAGACCACACAAGCCTCGTATTCCCTTCAATCATTCGTTTACGAGCCTCATGATCGCCCTGCTGTGCACGTGCAATTAAATCTCGCATTTCTCCCTGTGACAATAGCTTATCGGACGACTGTTCTAGCGGCTTCACAATCGTAGCCTCACATTACCGGTGTACGAACCGAGTAAAATTTCTTCGTAAACGTGACAGTTGTACCTTGTTGCCACTTAGACATTACTGTCAACTGATCTGAAAAACTATCCATAATAGTAAAGCCCATACCTGAACGTTCCATCGCACTTTTCGTCGTAAATAACGGCTCCATCGCTTGGCTTACATCCTCAATACCAATACCTTTATCCATAACAGACACAGTTACAATATCATCCTCACGTTTTGCATGAACTGTAACAACGCCCTTACCATCCTCATCATAACCGTGAATAATAGCATTAGAAACAGCCTCTGAGACAACCGTTTTAAATTCAGATAGCTCATCAATTGTTGGATCTAATTGTGCGATAAAACCTGTCACAGCTACTCGCGCTAAGGCTTCATTTTCACTAATTGCTAAAAAAGTTAATGTCATTTCGTTATCCATTTACAATCCCCCTAACTCGATCAATCGCTTCTTCCTCAGTTGCATCCATCATCCACTGCCCTAAACCTGAAAATTGAAACACTTTTCGCATTGTCGGCGATGGATTCAATAAAATTGTTCGTCCAGCGACTGCTTCTAACTCACGCATTCGACCAAGCACTAAACCTACTCCTGAACTATCCATAAAAGAAAGCCCCTCTAAGTTCCAAATGATAGTCGATACAGCGCCTTGAAAAATTGCTGTAGAAATTTTAGCTCGAATTTGCTCTACTGCATGGTGATCGAGCTCCCCAAATAAACGTATAACTACTGTCTCTCTTGTTACCATCTCTAATTGAAAATGCATGAACATCGCCTCCTCCTCGTGCAATTCCACATTCAATGCGGTGATTCCTTGCGACTGACAGAACTAGTGCAAAGTCTTCCGAAATAGTGGCAAATCGACATACTTATAGCTTTTTAGGTTAAATGCAGTATGGGATAAATCAACATTTTTTAAACGTGGCAACCATTTTTCACAAGAATTATTAAGATGATCAATTTTGCCTCGGCATAATTGCATCCCGAATCGGCTTTTTGATTATGACTGCAAATGGTTTTTGTGCGGGAGCGGGGCGGAGTGCTAACGGAGCGATGGGTTTTGTGCGGAAGCGGAGCGACAGCGCAGCGATGGCGCAGCGATGGCAACTGATGTGTTTGTGCGAAAGTGCAACGACAGTGCAGTGCTAACCGAGCCGCTGCAACAGATCTTTTTTGCGCGACAGCGGAGCGGCAGCGCAGTGCTAACGTGGCGGCTGCAACAGATCTTTTTTGCGCGATAGCAGAGCGACAGCGCAGCGGCAGATGTTTTTTGTGCGACAGCGGCACTATGTTGGTCAATTAGCTGTTATCGCATGGATGCGATGATTTTAGGCTAACATCCTTTATTTAACTCCTTTAAGATTCCATGATATTCGCATGAGACTTTAACTTCTTGGATGTTTGGACACCTGCTGAAAGAAGTCAAAAGCAACAAAACTTTTTCTCTTCGTTCCGTCGCTTTGTCGGTTCTATCCACGACTTTAGCTGTTCTACCGTCTATCTGGATTTTCTTTCCATCGCTCAGACCCTTCCTTCCGTCACTCTGACTCTTCTTTCCGTCACTCCGACTCCTCTTTCCGTCGCTCAGACCCTTCCTTCCGTCACTCCGACTCTTCTTTCCGGCGCCATGACCTCTTTCCGTCACTCTGACTCTTCTTTCCGTCACTCTAACTCTTCTTTCCGTCACTCCAACTCTTCTTTCCGCCGCCATGACCTCTTTCCGTCGCTCAGACCCTTCTTTCCGTCACTCCAACTCTTCTTTCCGCCGCCATGACCTCTTTCCGTCACTCTGACTCTTCTTTCCGTCGCTCCGACTCCTCTTTCCGTCACTCTAACTCTTCTTTCCATCACTCCGACTCTTCTTTCCGTCGCTCAGACCCTTCCTTCCGTCACTCCGTCACTCCGAATCTTCTTTCCATCGCTCAGAATCCTTCCCTCCGCCGCTACAACTCTCCGCCTTCCCATAAAACAAAAAAAGCGAAAACCCCCTTTATCAAAGGGAGTTCTCGCTTCGTATTTTTTATGCAATTGTATAAGCGTTTAGTACTTTTTCGATTGTTTCCTCATCGATTTGACTGTTCGAATATAAATAAGCAATCGTTTCGCCAGTACGAACATGGTCGCCTTTTTTGGCCATCAATTGAATACCAGCATCATAATCAAGCTCAGATTCCTTAGTTAATCGACCTGCACCAAGACCAACACTAGCTTCTCCGATTAATAATGCATTAATCGTTCCTACAGTGCCTTCAGTAGGTGCTTTGATAGCTACTTTATTTGCTGTGTCTTTTTGCACGATATCTGCTAAATCGCCACCCTGTGCTACGATAAATTCTTCAAATTTTGAAGCTGCTGAACCATCCTCTANCACTCGTTTAACAGCAGCTGTTGCTTCAGTCTCATTTACACCTGCTGCNACTTGGTACATAAGCGAAGAAATAATAATACATTCCTCAAGCAGATCCTCATGCGTTTCGTCCATACGTCCACTTAATAAAGCAAATGCTTCTACTACTTCAAGCTTATTACCAATCATTTTACCTAGTGGATTATCCATATCACTAATATGTGCAACTACTTTACGGCCTAGCTTTTCACCGATGGCAATCATCGTATCGGCTAAAACCTGTGCTTCTTCTTGTGTTTTCATAAATGCACCTGAGCCACATTTGACATCGAGTACAATGCCGTCTGCACCGCTTGCTATTTTCTTACTCATGATAGATGCGGCAATAAGTGGAGTGGAATCGACAGTACCCGTCACATCTCGCAATGCATATAATTTTTTGTCAGCTGGTACAAGATTACCTGTTTGACCAGCCACTGCAATTTTATGTTTATTGACGTTGTCGATAAATTCTTGTGATGAAAGCTCTGTTTTAACGCCTCGAATCGATTCCAATTTATCGATTGTACCACCTGTAATGCCTAGACCCTTACCACTAAATTTCGCCACTGGAATATCTAATGCAGCAATTATTGGCGTAACAATTAGTGTGACTTTATCGCCTACACCGCCTGTCGAGTGTTTATCAATTTTAAAACCTTCAATAGATGATAAATCAATAATGTCTCCAGATTCTATCATTGCTTTTGTTAAATAAAATGTTTCATCATATGTCATACCTAATAAACGGATTGCCATTAGAAGGGAGCTTGCTTGATAATCAGGAATTACACCCGTAGTGTAACCCTCTACAAAATATTTAATTTCAGCCTGTGATAGCTCCTTGCCTTGTTTTTTCTTTTCAAATAGTTGCGCCATATTCATATCGAAAATCCCCCTTACTTCAGATTATTTAAGAAGCTTTTACCAAATTCCGGTGCTGCTACTTTGAAGTTTTCAGCAACCGTTGCAGCAATATCTGCAAAAGTTTCACGTAGTGCTAGCTCACTACCTCCATTAAAGCGTGGAGAATAGACAATTAACGGTACATATTCACGTGTATGATCTGTCCCATGGAATGTTGGATCATTACCGTGGTCCGCTGTAATGATTAGTAGATCATCTTCTGTCATTGCCTCAGTAATTTCAGGTATACGTGCATCAAATTCTTGGAGTGCGTTACCATAACCTAGTGGGTCACGACGATGTCCAAAATTCGCATCAAAGTCTACTAAGTTTAAGAAGCTTATACCATGGAAATCACGACGAACTACCTCAGCAAACTTATCCATACCATCCTTATTATTTTTCGTACGTACTGCATCGGTAACACCTTCACCGTTGAAGATATCTGAAATTTTTCCGATGGCTATAACATCGAAACCTGCATCCTTTAAGACATTCATCGTTGTGCGACCAAATGGCTTTAACGCATAGTCGTGACGATTAGATGTACGCGTGAAGTTTCCTGGTGTACCAACAAATGGACGCGCAATAACACGGCCAACTAAATATTCTGGTTGTAATGTTAACTCACGAGCAATTTCACAAATTTTATATAATTCCTCTAATGGAATAATTTCTTCATGTGCAGCAATTTGCAAAACAGGGTCAGCAGATGTATAGACAATAATCGCTCCTGTCTCCATATGCTCCTTACCGAAGTCCTCGATTACTTGTGTTCCGCTTGCAGGTTTATTGCAAAGGACTTTGCGGCCTGTACGTTTTTCTAGCTCTGCAATAAGTTCAGCTGGGAATCCCTCTGGATACACTTTAAACGGTTTATCGATATTTAACCCCATGATTTCCCAATGGCCTGTCATCGTATCTTTACCAACAGATGCTTCTTGCATTTTTCCGTAATATGCTTTTGGTTTGTCGGTAGCTTGCATACCTTGTAATGGTTCAATGTTTGCTAAGCCGAAAGACTCCATCTGTGGCATTGTAAGCCCATTCATTTTTTCAGCGATATGTCCTAGAGTATGTGAACCTACATCTCCAAAATTCGCTGCGTCTGGAGCTTCACCAATTCCAACTGAGTCCAATACTACTACATGGATTTTTTTAAATGGTCTATTCATAATTTTGCCTCCTAATCTCATGTCTCTATTTTACCAAAAAACAGCGAAAAATAAAGGTCAGACCTCCGACTGATAAATTTCTCACTAAGCGCGTGGATGAAATTGTTTATAAACCTCTGACAGTCGGGACTTACTAATATGTGTATAAATTTGTGTTGTGGAAATATCAGCATGTCCAAGCATCTCTTGCACTGCTCGTAAATCCGCACCATTCTCCACTAAATGTGTTGCAAAGGAGTGACGTAATGTATGTGGCGTTAATTCATGTTGAATGCCTGCTTTTAAAGCATGCTCCTTCATTAATTTCCAACAACCTTGCCTTGTTAAACGTTTTCCTCTTTGATTAATAAAAAAAGCTTCTGTTTTTGGAGATTTCCCTTGTAATTGACTTCGTGCACCATCTAAATAAGTACTTAATGCAGAAAGAGCGCTTTTTCCAAGGGGAATGATACGCTCCTTGCCTCCCTTACCAAAAACGCGCACGAAGCCCATTGTTAAGTGAATATCTGCTAAATCCAATGCAATCAGCTCACTAATACGCATCCCTGACCCATATAATAGCTCTAGCATTGCCACATCGCGAATGCCCTGCGGTTTGCTGCGATTTGGTGCCATTAATAGCGCTTCTATTTCTTCTAGAGAGAGGACATTTGGTAGCTTTTGCTCAATAGTCGGCATTTCTAAATGGACTGTCGGATCTGTTTCTGCTCGCTTTTCCCGGAGTAAAAATTGATGGAAACTGCGAATGGAGGAAATATGGCGGGCAACAGTACGACTTGTCTTTCCTTGCATACGCAACTGCTCTAAATGACGCAAAATGGTCGTTCTTTCCACTTTACGAAAATCAGACATCCCCTCCACTTCCCGTAAAAAATTCACGTAATTTTCTAAATCTCGGCGATAGGATGCTAATGTATTATCAGATAATTGTCGTTCTACTTGGATAAANTGGATATAATCCTCTATTGCATATTGAAATTCATTCATCACAGCGCCCCCTTAACAATCTATTATCTTTCATATTAACATGTTCAATAAACTAAATGCTTTCTCTACAAAAAAAACCTCCCTTCACTTCAAAACATTAGGAGGCAGTTTATTTATTTTTCAATTGATACGGTTGCAAAAACACCAGACAGAAGATGGCACTTGTTCCTACCAGTGCAGTTATCAAATGATACATTACAGATTACAAAAAACAATAAAAAAAGATGTCCCAAAAAGTCATAAATCTTTTTGGAACATCTTTTTTACTTTTCTTCTGATACCTCGTCGTTTTTATCATGACAGCGCCAGCAAATGCCGTGGAAAGTTAGTCGGTGATCCTTTATAATAAAGTTCCAACGTTTTTCAACAACGGCTTCCACATCTTCAAGTAAATCTTCCTGAATTTCATCAACCGCACCACATTCGATACAAACTAGATGATGGTGGAAATGCGCAGCTCCCTCTTGGCGTAGATCATAGCGCGAAACGCCATCGCCAAAGTTGATTTTGTCGACAATTTTGAGCTCAGTTAGTAATTCTAACGTTCTATAGACAGTCGCAAGACCAATTTCCGGTGCCTTTTCTTTTACTAAAAGGTAAACATCTTCTGCACTTAGGTGATCTTCCTCATGCTCAAGCAGTACAGCAACTGTTGCTTCTCGCTGCGGCGTCAGCTTATAACTAGCACTATGCAACTGTTTTTTTATACGATCAATTCGGCTCTCCATGTGACGCCCCCCTAAACTCATTCCATTATACCAAAGGAGTAAATCCTATTACAAGATAATGAATAGATTTCGAATATGCTTTTGTATGTTTTTACCTAATGCTAAATTTCTATAGCTCATCACCATAACATGTGGTTGATTTCCATTTTGACTGGGCGCTTTCTTGGGGGCGTCCAGTCTTCACTCCAATCAACGTTTTAACAAATGCCATCCACAACCTTTGGTGATGAGCCATTTTCATGTTGTATTTATCAATTTAATACATAAGAAATAACAATAAACTCTGCAACTATTATGATGAAAAATGCGATAAAATTCAACAAAATTGTCCGACCATGTATCATTTTCCCGATTTTTCTCTTTGACCATGCTGGTACAAGTAAATTGCATAGGTTTAGCAACAATATACAATAGATGAGCTGAAATGGAAACCACCAAATCGTATAAACCCAGAAAGCTTCAAGCTTCTGTAATAAAAAAACGGAGCTAAAGCCAAAAAAGGTAGCACGTATCGCCACTGTTACACGTACTAATACCTTCAGGACACTATGTGTTGCAAGCAATAGTACAAACGCTATTGAAACAGCAACAGGCAACACTAAACGAAATAGAGAATGCCTGTCCCCATTTGTTAATCGAGGCTCTATAAATGAAATAAAAGGCTCTGCATTCGGCCCACCAATAATATGAAAAAAGATAACGCCACAAACAAAACTCACAGCAATAATGGAAGCGTGATAAAATATAGACACCGTACGAGACATAAACATGCTCCTTTTCTATCAAGGTTTGTACAGCTTATGCTCGTCCGCTTCTATTATGCTAAAGATATTTTCTTATTGTGCCGCGAGCCAAAGAACTGCAAACGCTGTCTTGGCGTCGTATATACGCTCATCTGCAACCATTTGCCACGCTTCTTCCAACGAAACTTCTAATAGTTCGACAAATTCATCCTCATCTAGTTCTGCTTTGTTTTCAATTTTATATAAATCCTTTGCCACAAATAGATGGATGATCTCATCTGCGAAGCCTGGGGATGTTGCAAACGCTTGTAAATAAGTGAAGCTTTGTGCACCGTAGCCCGTTTCTTCCTCTAATTCGCGGCGCGCGGTCACAATCGGCTCCTCACCAGGTTCTAGCTTACCAGCTGGAATTTCAATAATGGAACGCTCTAAAGCTTTGCGATATTGCTCTACTAATACTAATTTACCTTCATCAGTAACAGCTATAACTGCAACTGCGCCTGGATGCTTAATAATCTCCCTTTTTGCAACATTACCATTCGGTAAAGTGACATCATCAACCTGTAGTTTCACAATTTTCCCGTCATAAATGGGTGTAGTCTTTGTCGTTTTTTCCTCAAACTTTTTCATTGACATAACCTCGCTTGTTCTTCAGATATGTTCATTGTACCATTACAAGTAGAGAAATCGAAGGAGGGCATTGGCATGAAAAAAAGACAGCTTGGCTCAAGTGAATTGTTTATTTCAGAAATTAGTTTAGGGGGCATGTCTCTTTCGACAGATAAGAAAAAGGCTGCTGAAATCGTTGCTATGGCACTAGATGCTGGCATTAATTACATCGATACAGCCGATTTATATGATTTTGGATCAAATGAAGAAATAATTGGCGCTATTTTAGAAAAACGCCGTCAGGATGTTATCGTCGCTACGAAAGTTGGGAATCGATGGACAGAAGGTGTAGAAGGCTGGCATTGGGATGCCTCTCCGTCTTATATAAAGGAAGCTCTACAAGCTAGCTTAAAACGACTAGGAACTGACTATATTGATGTTTATCAATTACATGGCGGGACGATTGAGGACGATTGGGATGGCATTATCGACACGTTTGAAGAGTTGAAAAAGAATGGATTGATTCGAGAATATGGCATTTCCTCTATTCGACCAAATGTACTAAAGCGTTTTTTACCAGCGAGCTCTGCAAAAAGTGTCATGATGCAATACAGCGCTTTAGACCGTCGACCAGAAGAATGGCTAGACTTTATCGCAAGTGAAGGGGCTTCTGTTGTAACACGCGGGACTATTGCAAAAGGGTTACTAACAAATAGCTGGAAAGAACGTTTACAACGTGTCAACCGCTTTAACACATATACAGCAGACGAATTAACAGCAGTATTAACAGGCTTATCTTCACATTATGACGATTTACATGCACTAGCTATCGCCTTTAATCTAAAGGAACCTACAATAGCCTCGACAGTAATTGGTGCAAGCTCACAGGAACAGCTGGCGCAAACACTCGCTGCCTATGAAAAAATGAATTCAATCACAGATTTTAAAGCGGCAAATGAGTTAACAAAGGCCGAACACTATATGGAGCACCGATGAAAAAATGGCTTATTTTATTAGCGTTTTTAGTAATACTTGCGATCTCCTCTAGTATGACCTATGAACAACAGTCTATTATTCCTGAATTGGAGCAAGTATTAGCAAATAAACCGTTCGAAAAGCAATTATCCGTTTTAAAAATTCCTTATTGGGACACAGTTGTTTCTGTTGAAGAACGTGGTTACTTTAAGTTTGTAGAATTTTTAATTCGGAAATTAACACATTTTGTTGGATTCGGCTGCATTGCACTTGGCATTTACTTTGCATGGGGAAAACGTCGGTTCGCCGCAGGTGTCGCTATCGCTGGGACAGCTCTTATAGCAACGCTTGATGAAATGCGTCAAAGCTTTACACCAGAACGTATGATGAGCGGACAGGATGTTATGTTGGATACAGCTGGCGCGATTGTTTTTGTTGGGATTGTCGTGTTGGTGAGGAAGATTCATTGTAAAATTAAAGAAAAGTAAATGTATGATAATGCAGTACTATCAATAGATCATGTCCTATTAAATAATTAGTACATCACATATATAGTGGTGTACTTTTTGTTTGTAAATGACCACATTAATTAATGGAAATTTATACAAAACTAAGAGGAAAGCTGATTTAATCAGAATTAGTTTATTTAAAACAGAGAAACATCATAATAAATGTTTCTCTGTACAATTGGTGTGGACCAACTAGTGTTACATCCGGTCAAATTCACGCGGCATAGCTTCTATCCCCCGTTTGCTCAATAAGAAAAGCTCCCTTGACTTCGGTAGCTTAATGTTAAACGCTTGCACCTCGTTAGTTTAATAAGAGGATCTGTGAATTCTATCTGTGTCTATCACAAAATCAACTTCAATTTCGCTATCATAAGGAATAAGTTCAAAGTTATGAAGCCTGCAAAATAATTTAGGAAAGTCCCTTATTTCATCAGTTAATTCTTTTGCTAGCAGAAACTTGTAATTTAATTGCTGTTTAGAACACTTTTTACCTATAACTAATGCTTGATGAATGTAACCATCTATTTCAATAATCAACACTTCTGTTTGCTAAACAGAAAATATAGCTTAAATTTCAACCTAAGTATAACTGATACTCTTGTAAAACTCACCTGCGCCATTCGTTCTTCAAGCAAAGATCCTTGTTACAATTTCTTGTAATTGCCCCAAACCTCAGGTCTTTGGCGGAAGTTGTAGTAATGTAAGAATCAATCGTAAATTACATTTTGTCCTTGTTCACTTAATTTTTTTAAAGATGTAAGCATATGATTTATTTCTTCATCAGAATGTCTTTCCCACGAACTTAATTCAGCGATTATTTTCAAAGGTGATTTAGACCTATAAGAACGTGTTGGGTTTCCAGGAAATCGTTTGTCAGTTAAGTTCGGATCATTTTCAAAATCACCTAATGGCTCTACAAGATAAATTCTCTCTTTTGATGTAGATCTTGCTAATTCAGCACCCCATTTCGCCGCGTCTAATGTTGCAGTAAAATATATATAGTTAGATTTTTTATCCTGATAATTGGATAAGTGCAAAGGTTCAAGCAGGTCTCCGATTTTCAGTTCTGCTTTAGTACCATGAAAGAACGGACCTGGATCCAAGATATTTTTTTGGTCATTCATTTAAACGCACCCCTTATACTTTTTTGACTTGCGTATAACAGTATAAGGTAAGGAAAGGGTGAAAAAGTAGTCTATAAATAATTATCAGATGAGGTTATAATATAAGTAGAGTAAGAAACATTATTGTTCCGATAAATCTAAGAATCTTTCCGATAAAATATAAAATTGTTCCGATAAATCTCGAAATCTTTCCGATAAAACATAAAAAACAGTGAATCCGCATTTGGATTCACTGTTTCTCTTTAGAATTTTGAGCCTTTATCGCCGTATTCGTTTAGTAGTTCTTCAAACGATTTGTTTTTTTCGCGTTGTTTGCGCTCAAAGGCTAGTTTTGCTTGGCGCTCTTCTTCTGCGGCTTGTTCTTTCGCTGTTAAATCTTGCTTTGCCGCTTTTAGTTTGGCTAGCACGTCACCGCCTAGTTGATCGGCTAATGTCACTGCCTCCTGCTTTGGTAGACTAGCTGTTACACTACTATCTACGCGTTGCTGCTGTTTTCGTTTTTTTCCCATTGCATTTCACCTTCTCATTCACTTCAAGGGCGCTTGACAACTGTTGCCACGCCTTGTCCACCACCGATACACAGTGTTGCGAGACCTGTTTTTGCATCTCGCTTTTCCATCTCATGTAAAAGCGTTACTAAAATACGTGCTCCACTTGCACCAATTGGGTGACCAAGAGCAATTGCGCCCCCGTTCACATTTAGTTTATCATGATTAAAGCCTAGTTCGCGATCTACAGCGATAGATTGAGCTGCAAAAGCTTCATTTGCCTCAATTAAATCTATATTGTCTAACGTCATATCAGCTTTTGCCAATACTTTCTTTACGGCCGTTACAGGGCCAGTTCCCATAATAGCTGGATCAACACCCGCACTTGCATTCGCTGTAATTAGTGCGATTGGTCGAATACCTAATTCGTCCGCTTTTTCTTTCGACATAATAACGACCGCAGCTGCACCATCGTTAATGCCCGATGCATTTGCTGCTGTTACAGAGCCATCCTTTTTAAAGGCAGGTCGTAGTTTTGACAGCGACTCAGCTGTAACGCCTTGACGCGGGAATTCATCTTTATCAAAAATAAGAGGATCGCCTTTGCGCTGAGGAATTTCCACCGCTACGATTTCTTCGTTAAACTTCCCTGCTGCCATTGCTGCTTCTGCACGCTGTTGTGAACGTGCCGCGAAGGCATCTTGTTCCTCTCGAGAAATCTCATAGGCATCACATAAATTTTCAGCGGTAACGCCCATATGATAGTCATTGAAGGCACACCATAATCCGTCATGAATCATCGTATCGATTACTTTTTGATCCCCCATACGGAAGCCTTCTCGTGCATTTTTTAAGACATATGGTGCCTGGCTCATATTTTCAAAGCCACCTGCAACGACAATATCCGCGTCACCTGCTAAAATGGCTTGTGTCGCTAAATGAACCGCCTTTAGTCCTGAGCCACAAACTTTATTAATCGTTAATGCAGATACTTCATGTGGTAAGCCTGCTGCAATCGCAGCTTGACGAGCAGGATTTTGCCCGAGTCCAGCCGATAAGACATTCCCCATAATGACCTCGTCAACTTGTTCACCCGCTACATCAGCACGTGCTAATGCATCTTTAATAACAATACTCCCTAATTTTGTTGCTGGTACGTCCTTTAATGTTCCTTGGAATGCACCAATAGCTGTACGTACAGCACTTACTATGACTACCTCTTTCGTCATAAACATTCTCCCCTTTTCCCCGTTCAAAAATGAACACTGCATGCATATGCTACTAGCAGATATATCTATTTTAACAAATATTTTGACGATTTTCGATAACAGAAATAATCGCAGTTTTGCTAAAGATAATGTAAAATGTTGACGTGTTTTAAACAATCTCAGTTGGGAACATTACAATTAAGAAAAGGGCATACATACGAGTGACGTTGCTTGTATGCCAAGACAACAAAAGAAACAGGACGTGGAGGTGTTAATAATGAAAAAGAAAATGCTGTTATTTTCAGGCATAACAACGACGATTGCCGCAGCAGCAACTGGTCTATTCGGCTTCGCGCTTTCCAATAAATTAATGTACATTAAGCAAAAGGATCCCGAATTTGTTCGCGAACGTGAAACCACTGCTAAACGTTTTGATGAAGCTTGGTACAATAAAAATTTAAAATGTGAATTAAATATTGACTCGCCAAATGGCTATACAATCCGTGGCATTATGTTTCAGCCATTGGAAACAAATAATACCATCATTATTTGCCATGGCGTAACAGAAAATAAAATCAACTCCGTCAAATATGCTCGACTTTTTGAACGCCTTGGCTACAATTCCGTTATTTTTGACCATCGCAGGCATGGGGAGACAGGTGGAAAAACGACTAGCTACGGCTATTATGAAAAAAATGACCTTGATGCAGTAGTCAAAACGATAAAGGCTATGATTGGCGAAAATGCCATTCTTGGTATTCATGGTGAATCAATGGGGGCTGCAACCATGTTACTATATGCAGGAACTATAGAGGATGGTGCGGATTTCTATATTTCTGATTGTGCGTTTTCTGATTTTTCAATGCTGCTGAAACAAATTGCGAAGACAGAATTTAAATACGGCTCGATTATTCCAATTCGTTTTGCTGATTTTTTTGTCCGCTTACGAGACGGTTATTCCTTTAAAAGCGTGACACCTTCTGAGGCAGTGACAAATATCGAAAAGCCTGTGCTCTTTATCCATAGTATTCCTGACACATTTATCCCAGCTTCAATGTCACTGGATTTATACAATAAAAAAACCGGTCCTAAAAAACTGAAGCTATTTGATAAAGGAGCTCATGCACAATCCTTTAATGAAAATATGGCTGAATACGAGGATTTAATCCATGACTTTTTAGAAAATTTCATTTACCAAAAAATTAATCGTGATTCTTCTTCATCTAATGTCATTCCATTTCATTTTTAGTACAAACGAAAATATAGCTCTTTCGCATAACGAGGAGTTGATTTCCGTTCCGACTGGGCGCTTTCCTGGGGGCGTCCGATGAGCCGCTTCACTCGCGCTGCTCGCTCCAGGGTCTCACCTGTGACGCTGATCCCCAAGGAGTCGCCCAGTCTCCACTCCAATCAATCAATTCTCATAGCACGTACCTTCTGACATGTCAGCGGTATCATAAGTAAAAGAAGGAAAGCGAGTAGCCTAGGATGGAATTCACGCTCCATAAATTCAAAAAAATTCCTACTAAACCNTTTTATTTNTCAATNAAATAAAGGTGTCATATTAAATAAAGTATGGCTCTTCCTCAGAATGATCTGCGGAAAAGCAAAGTGGCAGTGACTCTCATTGACACTATGAAAAACCTTGCCGCACTTCACGCAAGGTTTTTAAATTTTTTATTCAGCAAAAACAATATGCCATTCATCACGTTTGGCTAAAAATTCTTTGGCTAACGCTTGTGCACCTTCTAGACTATGGCTAGCTGCCCAGCCGCAT
>Ga0055538_1000173_pt1 | contig 41916 bp, 25 predicted proteins | sample AraplaCvi_mLB_r2_2_FD_55038 | JGI IMG/M metagenome (GOLD analysis project Ga0055538, IMG submission 55038) | Arabidopsis root microbial communities from North Carolina, USA - plate scrape CL_Cvi_mLB_r2 | ecosystem: Host-associated > Plants > Roots > Endosphere | place: USA: North Carolina | reverse complement strand
GTTGTTTCGATTTTTTATACCGTATGCCGTCATTCTGGTAGGCTCCCTATTGGTTGGATGGTTTGCTTATGGGAAAACCTCGGAGCTGATTGAAAACGAGACGGTAAAGAGCACCTCTGCGGCACTGCAACAAATTCAGGAAGCGCTGGATCAGCGATTTGCCGAAATCGAGAACATTGCACGGCAGATGTCGAGCGAATCCAAGATCCAATCCTTTCAATTCGAGAAAGAACCATTTGCCGGCACAGGCCCATACCGGCTGTGGGATTTGGAAAAGAGCTTGTTTAACTACAAACTGGTTAATCATTTCATCGTGGATTATTTCGTCGCGTACAAGAACAGCAGCATGGTCATCTCTCCCCGCAAGGTGTATACGGCAGACCAGTATTATCGTTTGCTGCTGCGTTATGAAGGCCAATCGTCAAGCGAATGGAGGGAAGCATTGTTCGGGCAGTATCATTATAAAACGTATACGCCGGGACATTCGGTTGTTTATGAAGGCAAACCATACTCCGTCGTGAGTTATATGCAATCCTTCGGGAACAAAAGCAGCAGCGGGGTCGTTACGGTCCTGATTAACAATAGGCAGATCCAGGACATGCTCCGCAANGTCGATCCGGAACAAGAGGGCTTTGCCTATATAGCGGATGCTAACGGAAACCTAATCAGCTCTATCGGCCTGAAAGAACAGGATTATATGAAAGCGNTTCCCATGANAAGTGTCGATAACCATATCCAATGGGATGAACAGGAGATGCTTGTGACGCAATCCACATCTGACTACAACGGATGGAGCTATGTATCGGCCCAACCTAAATCCGTGGTGCTCCAAAAGGTATATTATATCAAGCAGCTGACGTTAACCATCTTCGTTACAGCTCTGCTGTTGGGGTTAGGCGTAGCCGGTTATTTGGCATATCGAAGCAGCAGGCCGCTCCTCAAAATCCTTCAGTTGCTGCCTTCAACCCGATCGGAAGCAGCTCATGCTGCTTCGCGTAACGCCGTTGATTATATCGGCCATTCCGTTTCCGAGCTGGTTGAAAGCCATGATTCGCTGAAGGAGCGGTTGGAAGAGCAGATTCCGATGCTGCGAAACGTTTTGGTTGACCGTCTTCTGAAAGGGAGCTTCATGTCGATGCAGGAGCTGGAGGCTGCCATGGAACACGCGCAGGTCCAGCTCCGGGGATCTTACCATGCGGTTGCGCTTCTTCATATTCGAGGATACCATGAGCCATTCATGGAAGAAATGCTGATGGAGCTCGATATTGTGAAAATCAACATCCGCGACCGGATTCAATCATTATGCGGAGAAGGGGCGCTGCTGCATGACTTTGGTGAAAATCAATTGGTTCTGGTCTTGTCGGGAACGGCAGCGGACAAAGAGGAATTCACGATACAAATGCGTGGAAATCTACAGTCGATTTATGAGCATCTGATTGGAATTTCCGGCACGGGCCTGTACATGGCCGTAGGCGAGTTCCGGTCCAATATTGCCGAGCTGTATCGTTCCTACGGGGAGGCCAAGTTCGTCCTGCATCATGCGGGATGGAGCGAGAAGTCTCCTATCTTCTATCATGCCGAGATGGAAATGCCGGCCTTTGCCTATTATTACCCGGCAGACGAAGAAATGCGGTTAATCCAGCTTGTGAAGGCCGGCAATCTGGATGAGACAAGGCAGCTTTTTCGTCAGATCAAAGAGAAGAACAAGTCGGATCGGCAAATGCCGATGGCCGTCGAGAAGCTCCTTGTCCAGGAGCTTAGCGGTACTCTGATGAAGTGCAACGAACAGACAGGGAATGATGGTAGCTACAGAACGGAGGAAACGGATGCCGTCATCCGAGCGTTAAATCCCGTGTTATCCCCTGCTGAAGCCATGAATATTCTCTATGCCGCTTTCGTTCGCCTATGTCAGAAGAACGAGGAGAGGAAGAAGAGCCATAATGCTCATTTAACGAACCGGCTGCTGAGCTATATCGAGAAGCACTATGGGGAGAGCGATCTGAGTTTATCCGCGCTCGCCCGGGAAACCCATACGTCCGAAGCTTATGTATCGTACTTCTTCAAGGAGCAGACGGGCTTGAATTTCTCGGAGTATCTTGAGAAGCTCCGAATGGATGAGGCAAAGCGGGAGTTGGCGACGAGCGACAAGCCGATCAGCGACATCGCTGCAGCTTGCGGCTATTTGTCGCTCAACACCTTCAGCCGGGCGTTTAAACGCGTAAACGGGATAAGCGCCACCGAGTACAGACGCCTTCACCGGGCCGGAGATGATGCTTAATCTAAAGAAATGCGTAATACCGGATTGAAGAATAACAGCCCATTCTAAAATTCTGAATAGTTGACCGGAAATATGTAGATTTACGCGGAACAAGCCGGCTGTATATACTCCAATCACGGACCGGATCGGGACGAATCCCATTGAAGATTGGAGTGGTAACTGCTGAGTGGCTGGAAGAGTATCATCCGCAGCTGGCAATTGTACGCGCTTTTTTTGCTCCCGTTATTGTACATCATCATCTTCAAGTATGTGCCGATGTACGGCGCGCAGATTGCGTTTAAAGAGTTCAACGTCACAAAAGGAATCAATGGCAGTCCATGGGTTGGATTTGCCCAGTTCGAACGTTTCTTCCAATCGCATGAATTTTGGCGATTGCTTAAGAATACGTTCTCGATCAGCTTATACACGCTGATAGCCAGTTTCCCGTTTCCCATTCTGCTCGCGCTCGGATTGAATTATGTAAGAAACCGGCGTTTCAAGAACACCGTCCAGATGGTTACATACGCGCCTTATTTCATCTCTCTGGTCGTATTGGTGGGCCTGATGCTGCAGTTTATGGACCCGAGAACGGGACTCATCAATACGATGCTCGGCTGGATCGGCGCTGGTCCGTATCATTTCATGGCCGAGGCCTCCTGGTTTCAGTCGATCTACGTGTGGTCCCATATTTGGCAGAACGTCGGGTTTTCCTGCATCATCTTTTTGGCAACGCTTTCAGGGATTGATCCGGCACTCCATGAAGCAGCCGTCATCGACGGCGCTTCGAAGATGCAGCGAATGCGCCATATTGACCTGCCGGGCATTATGCCCATCGCCATCATACTGCTCATTCTGAATACGGGGCAAATGCTGGAGACCGGCTTCGAGAAAATCCTGTTAATGCAGAATGCGCTGAACTTGCGATCTTCCGAGGTCATCGACACGTATGTGTACAAGGTTGGACTGGTATCCCAAGCGATGAATTTCTCTTATGCCACGGCGATTGGCTTGTTTAAAGCGATCATCGGCTTCGCGCTGCTGCTGATCGTGAATCAGACGGCCAAAAAGCTGAAGCAGGAAAGTCTATGGTAAGGAAAGGAGGACATGTATGCAATCACCTGCCATGAAGGAATCCGGCTCGGACCGCGTTTTTACGGTGGTGAACTATGTCATTTTATCCGTTTTCTTGATCGTTGTGTTATATCCGTTGATTTATGTAGTCAGTGCTTCTTTCAGCTCCAGCAGCGCGGTTTTATCGGGAAAGGTATGGCTGTGGCCCGTCGAACCGACGCTCGAGGGGTACCGTGCGGTGTTCAAAAACACGATGGTTGCCAAAGGCTTCATGAACACGCTGTTCTATACGCTGGCAGGCACCTCGATTAATCTCATTCTGTCCGTCATGGCGGCTTACCCGCTGTCACGCAAAGATTTTCGGGGCCGCGGCCTGTTCATGCTGCTGTTCGTGTTCACGATGCTGTTTAATGGGGGACTGATCCCGACTTACCTGCTGGTGAAGGATCTCGGCATGATTGACACGGTATGGTCGATGCTCATTCCCGGCGCTCTGTCGGTGTGGAACGTCATCATCATGCGGACCTACTTCCAGACGACAATCCCTACGGAATTGCTGGAGGCTTCGCAGCTGGACGGCTGTACGGATTTCCGGTTCCTGTGGCGCATCGTGCTGCCGCTTTCGGGTCCCATCCTGGCCGTCATCGCTTTATTCTATGCCGTCGGCCACTGGAACCAATATTTCAACGCCATGATCTATTTAAAAAGCGCGGATTTGTACCCGCTGCAGCTGGTGCTCCGCGACATTCTGGTGCAGAACGAGGTCAATATCGAAATGCTCGGCGACGCCAAAACCGCGGCGGCCCGGCAAGGTCTGCGGGAGCTGCTGAAATATTCGCTGATCGTGGTGACATCGGTTCCGCTGCTGATCGTTTACCCGTTCCTGCAGAAGTTTTTTGTCAAAGGGGTCATGATCGGTTCGTTAAAAGGATAGTACATCCATCATTTCAGGAGGGCGGGACGTTATGAGAAAAAGAACACGGGTTATTATGGGTGCTATCACCGTATTCAGTATCCTTCTTGCAAGCTGTACCGGGTCACAGGGCCCGAAAGGCGCGGATGAAGCACAAAATACGGGTACCGAGGCAATTGTATTATCCGAACCGGGAGCCTATCCGCTGGTTCAAGAGAAAACCACTTTGAAGGTGATGGTGCGGGGAAATCCGCTGGTTGAGAATTTCGAAACGAACGATTTCACCAAATGGTACGAAGAAAAAACGAATGTGCACATCGAGTGGGAGGTCGTTCCGGAGCAGAGCATGCAGGAGAAGCTGAATCTCGTTCTTGCCAGCGAGGACTATCCCGATGTTATTCTGGGATTGAACATATCCCCGGCGCAGCAGATGATTTACGGCTCGCAGGGCGCCTTTCTCCCGTTGAATGATTTGATCGAGAAGCAGGGGCCGAACACCAAGAAATTATTCCAGGATAATCCCGAGATCCAATCCACGATTACCGCGCTGGACGGCAATATCTATGCGCTTCCGGAAGTGAATGAATGCTACCACTGCTCCATGAGCCAGAAGATGTGGATTTATGAGCCTTGGCTGAAGAAACTCAATCTGAAGATGCCGGAAACCACCGATGAGCTGTACGAGGTGCTGAAGGCCTTCAAAGAACAGGACCCGAACGGAAACGGAATCCAGGATGAAATTCCGCTATCGATCTCACCGAAATCCTGGAGCTCCTCCATCGATGCGTTCCTGTTGAACTCTTTCATTTATAATCCGGTTTACGGCTCAAGTTACAAGCATATATTCATTAGAGACGACAAGCTTGACGTCGCCTTCAACAAACCGGAGTGGCGGGAAGGGTTGCGGTATATGAACAAGCTGTATGCCGAGGGATTACTCGCTCCAGAGTCGTTCACGCAGGATGACAATCAGCTGATCCAGATCGGGGAGAATCCCGATACGGTCATTCTGGGTGCTTCAACCGGCGGCCATCAGGGGATATTTACGCAACTCCTCGGCGAAAGCGGCAGATGGTTGGAATATAAGACGGTGCCGCCGCTCAAAGGTCCTAACGGCGTTCGCTATGCGGCTCTCGATTCCACCGGATTAAACCCGGGTGCATTCGTCATCACGAAAAAGGCCAAGCATCCTGAGCTAGCCCTGCGCTGGGCAGATGGCCTGTACGAGCGGGAGCATACGCTGCGCAGCGTCTATGGCCGTCCGGACCAGGAATGGAGGGAAGCGAAGGACGGCGAGGTCGGCATCAACGGGGAGCCAGCGGTCTGGTCGGAGCTAAAATCATACGGTACGGTGCAAAATATTGCCTGGATACAAACCGGCCCGAGTTTGCGGACAAATGAATTCCGCCTGAGCGCCGTTGCCAAAGGAGACGACGATCTGGAAGTCGTATTGTACAACGAGACGAAGAATAAATACGAACCTTACAAACCAACCGATGTCAGCACCGTTCCGCCGTTGTTTTTGACAAACGAGCAGGCGTCCGAGGTAGCGGATCTGTCCAAAACGATCAACGATTACGTGGATGAAATGATGGCACGCTTCGTGATTGGCGATGCCGATCTGGATAAAGACTGGGACAGCTACGAGAAGCAGCTGGAGGCCATGAATGTAGCCCGCTACCTGGTAATCTATCAGGAAGCTTACGATGGAAGAAGCAAATAAAGGAGGAATCATGCAATGAGGGTTGGTGTGAGCACCTACAGCTTGCTGCCGGCTATCCGTGCAGGCGAGATGACGGTGCTGGATGTGGTGGATTGGATCGCGGAGAACGGCGGACAGCATATGGAGATCGTGCCCTATGGATTTACGCTGGAGGACAATCCCGGACTTGCCGATGCGGTGCGTGAACGGGCGGCCGAAGCCGGCATCGCACTATCCAACTATTCCATGCCCGCTAATTTCGTTCAGGAGAACAGGGACGACTTCGATGCGGAGGTCGAACGGATCAAGCGCCACGTGGATACGGTCAACCGGCTGGGAATGAAGCATATGCGGCATGACGTAACGGCGTTTACGCTGCCGCCGGAGAAGATGGGCATCGATTACGTGGAAACCCATTTGGACATGATCGTGGAAGGCTGCCGTCAAATCGCGGATTACGCGGCCCGGTCCGGCATCACGACCACAATCGAAAACCATGGCGTGAGCGTGCAAGCAAGCGACCGGGTGCAGCGCGTGCTGCAGGCAGTCGACCGTCCGAACTTCAAGACGACCTTGGATATCGGCAACTTTCTATGTGTTGACGAGCAGCCGCTGGTCGGCGTGAAACGCAACTTGCCGCTGGCCTCGCTCGTCCACGTGAAAGACTTCTATTATCGTCCGTTTGATCAGGATCCGGGCGGGGGGAAGTGGTTCAGAACCTCCCATGGCAATTACCTACGAGGCGCTATCTTCGGGCAGGGGGATCTGGATGTGCGGCGAATCCTTCGACTCATTAAAGAATCCGGTTATGACGGGGATATAACGCTGGAATTCGAGGGCATGGAGGATTGCAGGGAAGGAACCCGATTGGGTTTGGACAATCTGAAGCGGTTATGGGAGGAAGCGTGACAGGAGAAGCGCCAGAATATGTAATCGAAAACCATTAAAATACACAGGCCTGCCTTGTAGCAAATCCGGGCAGGCCTGTTTGCGTAAACCGACAACCGAAAGCAGATCTGTACGAACCGATAATCACCTATATCTACTAAAAATGGATTCGAGAAGGGACAAAGACGATGCCATAGCCCAATTTCAGTGATTGACAATTTATGGGTTCCGTTTAGTATTAAACTGAAGGACAAAATTCATGGTGAATTTCACCAGCCTAGGGGGATAATATGAACCAAAATACCGTTCCTTATAATGAGATTGAACCTAAGCTTCAGACCGGAGATATTCTACTCGCTCATGGGGTAGCCAAGGGAAGTCTTCGAATTGAAGCACTGGAACATTGTCCGTGGTCACATGTTGCGATGGTCGTGCGCGCTCCGAATGATGAAGTGCTGTTATGGGAATCCACATCGCTCGATAATCTGGAGGATACGTGGTTACATATCAAGAAATCAGGTCCTCAGCTCGTGAAATTACGCGATCGATTGTCAACCGATGTCAGCAACCATTACGATACGATGTTTGCGATCCGTCATCTGCATGCAGATCGAACACCCGAAATGTACGAGCTGCTGGATCATTTTATCGAGCAAGTGCATGATGCCGTGTTCCCGGATAAAAAACAGATGTATTGGGAGATCATCGAGGGCAAGTTCGGCATCACTACTTCGTTCCGCGACTTCTTCTGCAGCAAACTTGTAGCGGAAACCTATATCCAACTAAAGCTGTTGTCCCCCGCTAAAGCACCCAACAGTTACGAACCCAAAGATTTTACATCCAAGCGACATCTTCGTCTGCTGGGGAATGCCCGGTTAGGCGATGAAATTTATATCGATGTTGCGTCCATTCTCGCATGAGATGGCGTAAACACGCGGCTGCCCTGTTTTTTTTTACCTATTCCTATCTTTAGCCGGCCATTCGGATATGGCAACTGCGAAGTCGTCCTTGAGCGTACAGAACGGTGAGCTTCAGCTGGAAGGATGGGATTTCGGCACTGACGGGTCCATTGCGCTGAACGGAAAGTGGGCATTTTATTGGAACCAACTGCTGGATCCGGACGATCTGAAACAGGGGACCTTTCCTGCCGTAAGTGCGTACGTCGATATGCCCGAATATTGGACGAATTATTCAGTGAACGGCAGAAAGCTTCCAGCCGACGGATATGCAACGTATCGTTTGACGATTAGCGGGCTTGATTCTGAAGAGCCGATTGCACTCAAGCTGCGCAACATCTATTCGTCATACGCCCTATGGGTCAACGATACCCTGGCGGCATCGGCCGGTAAACCAGCATCTACGCACGAGGCATCCATTCCGAAGTATGGTCCGTCTGTAGTCGTACCCGTTGAGCCGGACTCGGACGGACGATTGACGCTTCTGGTTCAGGTCGCCAATTTTACGTATCCCAAGGGCGGGATTAATAATGCCTTTGAGCTTGGAGACGCCAAGCAGCTGCAACAGGAGAAGTCGGTAGAGCTTGTAAGAGACAGTCTCGTCATCGGTTCATTGCTGGTGATCGCTGTGTATCATGTTCTCTTGTACGTGCTCAGGCGCAACGACGTTACTCCGTTGTATTTCGGATTGTTCTGTATGTGCATGGCTGTTCGAACGATGCTGGTGGGTTCGAGATTTATACTGGAAATATTCCCAGCGTTCTCATGGGAATGGTTTGCAAGAGTATCGTATTTAACGATTTACGTCGGCGAATTATTTTTGATCTCATATATATATTACTTGTTTCCTCAATTTCTATCCCGCAAGATATGGCGTTTGACGCAGTTTTTCACGATATTCTTAACGTTACTGGTGCTTACAACAGATATTCGGGTGTATGATCATTCCCTGATCCCATTTCAGATCTATTCCATCGGGCTTGTCCTCTATGCCGTCTATGCATCCATTCAGGTAGCAAGGCAACGACAAGAAGGAGCTGTCCTCCTCATACTCGGATTTACCCTGATTTTCCTGACGGCGGTCAATGATACCTTAAACCGTAATGGAATCTTAACAACGCCGGCGTTGCTGCAGTTCGGTGTGCTCGGGTTTGTATTTTTGCAGGCATTATTGCTGTCCATGAAATTCTCCCGGGCATTTTCCCAAGTGGAGCGATTGTCGGAGCGTTTGTTGACATTAGACAAGCTGAAGGATGAATTTTTGGCAAAAACATCGCATGAGCTGCGTACTCCGCTCCATGGCATTATCGGTCTGGCCGATGCATTGATCGACGGAAGCTCCGGCAAACTGCCATCGCCCGTCATCGATCTTTTGCGGCTCATGAAGGTCAGTGGCCAGAGGCTTGCCCATTTGGTCAACGATATATTGGATTTCTCAAAGCTCAAGCACCAGGAAATCGGTTTGGTCATCGTGACGGTTGACTTGCGTCTGGCCGTCGAGCTGACCCTTCAAGTGCTCAACCCATTAGCCGAGAAGAAAGGGCTTCGACTATCCCATCAATTGCCGGACGATATGTACGTGAGGGCAGACGAGAATCGGTTGCAGCAAATCTTGCATAATTTAATTGGAAATGCGATCGCTTACACGGAAACCGGAACGGTTACCGTCACGGCAAAGAGGCTGCAAGGACAAGTTTCGATTCAGATAACCGATAGCGGAATCGGCATCGCAGAAGCTGATCTGGACCGTATTTTTGAATCATTCGAGCAAATTAATCCTCTGGATCGATCTCAACAAGGCGGTACGGGGATCGGACTCTCGATTACTAAGAAGCTAGTTGAACTGCATGACGGAAGGATTGGAGTAACCTCCGTTCTTGGTGAAGGCTCGACGTTCAGCTTTACACTCCCCATGGCTGGCGAAGGAAAGCCGAAGAGCCCTCCTTCGCCTGTCGCAGATTACATTCCGACGGAGTCATTCCAACATTGGGAGATTGTTGAACCTGAGGGGGAGCCAGACTTCAATAAACAACTGCCTTCAGTGCTCATCGTGGATGACGATCCGATTAACGTCCAGGTACTCTTGCAGTTCCTGGCGGGAAAGTATTCACTCAGATCGACTTGCAGCGGGCAAGAGGCCCTGGAATGGATCCAGAATGGATACAAACCGGACATTGCGCTTTTGGATGTCATGATGCCGTACGTATCCGGTCTCCAGTTAGGAGAAGAAATACGGAGGCAATACAATTCTGGGGAATTGCCTGTCATCTTCCTCAGCGCCAAAAGTCAAATGACGGATCTGATTGCCGGTTTCGAACACGGCGGTAATGATTATCTTGCGAAACCCGTCGACAAGCAGGAGCTGTTGGCACGCCTTGAACTGCATCTCCAACTGGCACGCTGGAATGCAACGCTGGAACGCGAAGTGGAGGCGAGGACCATTGAGCTTGAGCATTCTTTGGAAGAACGGGCCAGAGCGTTGTCGGAAATATCCGTGCTCGCCGAGCGGAACCGAATTGCCGGCGATATTCACGATCACGTAGGACATATTCTAACAGCCAGCGTCGTTCAGTTAGAGCTCGGTCTGAAAATGTCTTCCCAAAACGCACCGGAATCGACGGAGAAATTGAAGCACGCGTCCGATCTGCTCCGCAAAGGGCTTCATGAAATGCGGAAATCCGTGCATATGCTTGCTGAGGAAGCGGCTGCTTCAACAACGTTCCGGGATTCCTTGCTGCAAATCATCAACGACTCCGAGCAATATGCGGAAGTCAACGTGGAGCACACAATTGAAGTCTCCGATGGCAGTCTCGAGCCGGAGGCCGAGAAGCTGATCCGCCATGCCTTGCAGGAGGGGATCACGAACGGTATTCGTCACGGGCAATGCACATTCTTCCGGTTTGAGTTGATCGAGACTGAAGACGCTATCCAGTTTACGCTCGAAAATAACGGGCTGCCCTTTACGTCCGAACGGCTTGGATTCGGATTGACCATGATGCGGCAAACGACCCGGCGAAGGGGCGGCACCTTCCAGGTCAGCACGAAGGATGGAGCAGGCTGTGTGTTATTACTCACCATGCCCCGCTCCGCGCTTAAGGAGTGATCAGAAATGTCAAGCATAAGCATACTCATTGCAGAGGATCAAACCATTGTCCGTGAAGGCCTTGAGACCATTATCAATATGGAGCCCGAAATGGAAGTCGTTGCTACGACGGACAATGGGCAGACCGCTTGCGAGCTGGTGGAGCAGCTGCGTCCACAGCTTGTGTTAATGGACATCGAAATGCCTGTTATGAACGGAATTGCGGCAACGCATCAGATTAAGCAGTCCAATCCGGAAACGATCGTGCTGATCCTCACGACGTTCACCGAAGAGGATTTCATTATAGAGGCACTGGCCAAAGGAGCATCCGGATATTTGCTTAAAGACTTTACGTCCCATAAAATCATCGCCTCGATCCGCGAGGCGATTCGTGGCGAGCTTATGCTCCCTTCCAAGGTGGCTGCAAAGTTGGCGGCCCGGTTAAGAACGACCGGAGTTCCACAGATTCCAGTGCAGAACTATAATCTGACCCCCAGGGAATTGCAAATTGCAAAGCTGATGACGGAATATAAGAACAACCGCGAAATCGCCGATATGTTATATATCACGGAAGGTACGGTTCGCAACTACATTAGCGTCATCTATGAGAAAATCGGCATGAATGACCGGACCAAGGCTATTCCGCTGCTCAGGCAGGCACTTAGGGATCCGGATTGATTAAGACAAGAACACCGCTTTCAATGAGAGCGGTGTTTTTTTGTCATGCGTTTCTATGAGTATAGGGTTTGGCAGTCTATCGAAACAGTTACTTCTGTCATATAAAAGCCTTACACCTGTCATGCTTTAGTCATGATGAAGTCATATCCAAACGTGGCTGAACTAGGTCATGCCATCAGCTCGATCCCGTCCAGCATTTTATATGAGATGAACGCTACCGTTTGGTTTTACATTTGAATACGGTTGATATATGATATAACGTGGATATTGAATATCCGCTTTTAATATGAATAGCATTTTAAACCAAATCCATACGTAAAACGAGGTGCTGTTTATGCATATGAAAACCGGCGTGGAACAGTCCGTATATGCCCTGGTTCTGCTCAACATGCTGCCGGACAGGGCGGTGCTGCCCGGGGAAGCGATTAGCCAGCAGCTGGGAACTTCCGTGACCTATTTTCAGAAATTGTTGAGAAAGCTGGTAACCGCTGATCTGATCACGTCTGTTCCCGGCATCAAGGGCGGTTTCAGATTAAAAAAGAAACCTGAGGAGATCCGTGTATACGACGTTTACCTCGCGGTGGAAGGACAACAGTCCCTATACTCGTCCCACGGAATTCTCGTGGACATGCTCGACTTGCAAAAAGAAGAAAGCTGCTGCTTGCTGTCCGATTTGATGGAAGAAGCCGAGTCTTCCTGGAAAGCTGTATTAAAGCGAGAGACTATCGCTTCGTTGTCGGAGGAAATGCGCGGTGAACGCTTTAAGGACAAGGTTAGCGCCTTGGAGGAATGGATCGGCAGCAAAATGGTCATCTAATCGAATCGAAGAAGGGAAGATATCATATGAGATTAAGCGTACTGGATCAAGCTCCCGTCACCAGCGGCAACACGGCGGAAAGTGCATTGATGAAAGCCGAAGAACTGGCTGTTCTGGCCGATGGATTGGGATACAGCAGAATGTGGATGGCCGAGCATCATGGAGGACATACGTTTGCCAGCTCCGCACCAGAAGTGACGGCCGCCAGGCTTGCGGCAAAAACCGAACGGATACGCATCGGCACCGGCGGCGTCATGATGATGCATTATTCTCCGCTGAAGCTCGCGGAAGTATTTAAGACGTTAAGCGCATTTACGCCCGGAAGGATTGATTTTGGCGTAGGGCGAGCGCCAGGCGGCGATACGAGTGCCATGTACGCTCTGTCCGAAGGGCGGCAGCTGATGCTTCATAACATGTATGACAAGCTCTCCGTCACCATGCAGCTTCTTCGCGATCAGGTGCCGGAAGATGAACTGTATGCCACGAATGCCGCCGCACCTACGGGAGTCGCCTTGCCTGAAGTGTGGCTGCTCGGCTCCAGCGGCAACAGTGCGCTGCAAGCGGCACAGATGGGGGTCGGTTACTCCTTCGCACAGTTCTTTAACGGAGCGATGAGCATAGACATATTGGACCATTACCGTGATAACTTCCAACCATCTCCGTTCATGGAGAAGCCTGAAATCAACGTATCCTATATGGTGACAACAGCGGAAACAAAGGAAGAAGCGGAGTATGAGGCGCTGCCTCAGGATATTTTCCGGCTGATGATGAGCAAGGGCCGAATTACGCAGCTGATGACACCCGAAGAGGCTCAGAATGTATCTTTAACTGAAATTGACCGGATGGCTATCCAGGAAGGGCGCAAAATTCATCTGGTGGGAGCGGCAAAAGATATCGCAGCCCGCTTGCAGGAAGAGCAAGCGCACTACGGATTCCAGGAAGCGATGATATGCAGCATTCCGCATTCGCAGGAAAAGCGGCTGGAAGTGTATCGCCTGCTCGCACGTGAACTGCTGTAAATCTTGGTTTTTGTGGGGCAGGCGGAAGCCTGTCCTTTTTGAATTGCCGAAAATATCGTAACCCTTCAAAGCGTGTTGATGCTAGAATAGTAAAAAATCGTTTATACATAAAATCAGCAGTTAGGAGAGATTATGCCTTTTACATTCGCGCACCCCGTCATCACGATGCCGTGGTGGAAGAAGAAGTCGTTACCCGTGTCCGCACTCATTATCGGGTGCATGGCGCCGGATTTTGAGTATTTCATCCGCTTTCGGGCGGCTGGCGTATGGGGGCATGAGGGTCCGGGTATTCTCTTATTCAATCTCCCGTTGATATTGCTGCTGTACGTTGTGTTTGAGAAGGTCATACGTCCGGTTCTGCACGTTTATTTACCTTCATGGTTCCCGTACCGCTGGCAGCGGGACGGGAAACTACCCGTCTCTACAATAGGGTGGCTGGCCGTAATCCTCTTAGGACTAGCAGGCGTTGGCACGCATCTGCTATGGGATCAGTTCACGCACACGGGAGCATGGATCGTCAATCAGATTCCCCTCCTTACGGAAATGCTGCATATCGGTACCGTACAAATTCCGGTGTACAAGTTAGGCCAACACGGCAGCACCCTATTAGGCTTGATCCTGACTGCATGGTGGGTTCACCGTCATTTGCACGTAGCGCCCACGAAAAGAGCGCATGCGCATTCGGTTATAACCTTTTGGCGCGTATTCGTTACGGTCTATATCCTTGTAATGTTCATGGCCATGTTGACGGTTGTAGAAGGGAGGGGACCGCTCTATGTATTGCAGCTTGTCGTCCCGGCCATTAGCAGCTTTCTGCTCGCAATGCTCGTAACTTGTCTGCTATTTTGGAATACGGCCAGGCGAAAATAACGAATCCAGCAATAAACCAGAATTCATTGTGTAGGAGGGGTCTTTTATGGTAACCATTGAGCAGTACACCCTGAAAGGGATCCATTTCTTAAATGAAGATGCACTCATAATTCATGAGCAGGCCGGATTGTACGGCGTGTTAGACGGGGTATCCTCCGTAGTTCCCTACCTCAGCGATAAGAAGGAAACGGGAGGGTATGTTGCTGCCCAAGCGGTGAAGAACTTTTTTGAATCACTGGATCAAGTGGAACAGCTTGCGGAGCATGCTGCGGCAGCAAACGATAAGTTAAGAGAACTCATGCAGCAAGCCCATGTCGACATGGAGAAAAAAGACGGGCTCTGGGGAACTGCTCTTGCTCTCGTACGAATTCAGGAGGAACGCGTGGAATTCCTGCAGACCGGTGACTGCATGATCCTTGCCGTGTACCAGGACGGGGAGGTCCGGCCGTTAACCTGGAGACAAGTCGCTCATTTGGAAACTCCAGCCATCGCGAAATGGGAGGAGGGCGTGAATCAGGGACTGACCCGTCAGCAAGAACTCCACGGGACGGTAATTGATATCATTAGGGAAAACCGCTTTAAGAGCAACGTAAATGGAGGCTACGGCGTCTTGAACGGGGATCCCCGTGCCGTTGATTTTCTTGAATACGGAAAAATCAATAGATCCCGAATCGCCCATCTGATTCTATTAACGGATGGGTTATTCTGGCCTGTGAACGATGTGCCGAGTGATCGATCCTATTGGGACTACATCGCGAAGCGTATACTCTTATACGGCCTTGAGCAGTATACGCAAGAATTACAGGATATCGAAGAGGCTGACCCGGAATGTTTAACCCACGCAAGATTCAAAAAATCCGACGACAAGACGGGCTTGGTGCTTCATTTTAACGACCTATAGTTGTTCATGAGCACGCTCTTGCATTATGATAAAAAGATTCTCCCGGTATTTCATTTCGTAGCACCATCAATCCCCGGGTTTGTCGTTTCACCTTTTATCCATACGATTTATTAAGCGTGCTTTGCCTAACAACATTTTCATGTCCGAATCATATTTTATTGTAACGGCATGAAAGCGGGAGGTATGCAATATGGGCCGAGGAGTGCAAAGTAAACGAAGACAGCAAGGGAGATCAAACAAAGCTACGGTTAAACAATTGGCGTTCATCGCAGCCATTTTGGTATTAATCGCCTCAGCCATAGGCCTCTACGTTGCTTATGATGACTTGTTTGAGGATGAAGGTGTGGAAATTGTCGTGTAGCCAAGCGCGTACGATCAACGTAACAAACAACATTTATTTCATCTTCATTATATATGACATAAGAATACTACCTGCTTCAAAGCAAAGGCAGCCGTTCTTGACACCAAGAGCCGGCTGCCTTTATTATGGGTTCATTTAACGGCAGATCGTCAGGATCCCGCCTCTTTTTTGGTTCTCGGCGCAGCGGGTCCATCTTGATGGGGGAGCAGCTTCATGCCGGCATGATCCAGATGGACTTCGACATGTACCGTTTCCAAAGAACCCGCATCCAGCGGTTGGACTGACGTCTGGTGGATTTTTTTCCAACGTCGGGTGTCTTTCTTAAACAAAACATGCTCCAAGCTGTACAGATCTGTCTTTAAAGCAATTCCATTCTTAAACGTAGATATAATCTCCTCCCGTACTTCCGCGGCCGCCTGGTTTTCCATTTCGGTTTTGTTCATGTCGTCGAGCGCTTCTACCACGTTACCTTCTAACTTCACGTTGATGCGGAATTGGGGCATTCCGTTGACAATGCTCAATTCCTTGCGAACTTTAGGATTCGACAAAACGACGTTCCCAGCGTATTCCCCGCTCTTATTTGTAATCATGACGTGAGAGCGTTTCGTATCGGGTTCCATCCAGCGTAGACCGGTGAGCTTGTCGTTAGGAAAGAAACCTTTCGATACCACTTCGGATATAGCGAATACTCCGTTAATCATCAGCTTCGGATTTTCTTTTTGATTCAGGCTCCAAGTCCCTTTATCGATCGAAAGATTAGGAAGCAGTACCGTACTGGCCGGTTCGGTGATCAGCGCCATAAAATCAAAATATCGAATCGGTACGATATAGGATCTCTGTTTATACTCTTCGGAAGGCTCATGAGCTATCGTATTTAACGGAGAGAGATTGAAGAAAGCAGGAACATTAAACAATTGCTCGATAGACTCGTTTGTTCCATATACCCACGGCGTCATACGAATTTCCTGATAACGACCGATCGTATCCAATTTGGTTAGAACCTTCGATTTCAAGACGGTATCACTGATGAGAATACATGAGATATGGCTCCAGCTTGTGCGTAACTGCGCTGAATCATAGATGGCATTGACCGCCATGTCAAACGTCTTGCCTCTGGTTTTGGAAGTCCACACTTGTGGCGGCTTTTCCGCTTTTCCCGTTTCGCTTTTGGCGACCGCCGTAAAATCCATCATTTGGGTGTATACGACAAAATCACCGTCCTCTTGATCGATGCCGATGGCGGTGATGTAATTCATGTCTTGTACCTCCTTGATGTCCCAGCAGCCCGTTAACATATTGAGCATTACCGTTAACCATATTAATTTTATGATAAGGGTACAGTTTCTCATCTCACGTTGGTTCCCTTTCTTCAGAAGTGTTATCCATATTCTGCAGCATTTCCGGTCGGTTTTTGTTGAAAGCCCACGGTTTTTTCAAGAGGGCATTCATCAAATCCTTGAATGTCAGCGGCGATAGAGGAGCAAGGTACGGAAGTCCGAAGGATTCCAATACGGAGAGGTATGCAATGAGACTGAATAAACCAATAAAAAATCCCAGCATGCCAAGCAAGGAAGACCAAATCAGCACATACAGCCGAATAATGCTGACCGTTCCGCTCAGTGTCTGGTTTACCAAAGTAAACGTCGCGACTGCCGTCGTTGCAGATACGACCAGCATGGCGGGCGACGTTAAGCCAGCGCGTATGGCAGCATCCCCGATAATGAGGCCGCCTAAGACCGCGATGGTTTGACCGACAGCTTTCGGCAGCCTGATGCCTGCCTCCCTGAATAATTCGAACATGCCCAGCATCAATAACATTTCCATTGGCGCCGACAGCGGAATCCCGAAACGGGAGACCGTGACGGTCGCAAGTAGCAGAAAGGGAAGCTGATCCATGTTGTAGCATATCAAGGCAATCCAAAATCCCGGGAGCATAATGGCGAGTACGAGGCCAAGGAGCCTGAGAAGACGCTCAAAGATGACGAAATGATAAGGAAAAAAGGAGTCTTCCGGCGTTTTTAACAACTCCAGCAAGTTGCAAGGCGCAATCAACGCCATCGGCGACCCGTCCACAAGGATGACAAATCGTCCTTTAAGCAAACATTCCACGACAAAATCCGGCCTCCCAATGTAGTCCATGAGCGGAAACAGGGAGAGGGTCGAATCGGAAAGTGCCTCCTCCAGCTGACCGCTGGTTACTAGCGCATCGACATGGATGCCTTTTAAGCGCGACTTTGCCTCGTTGATGACTTCCGGGCGTATGATATCGGAAATATACAGAAGGGCTACTCTGGTCTGGCTGCGATCGCCAATCATCATTTGCTCATTGTGGAGCGTGGCCGTTCGCAATCTTTTTCGTACGAGTGCCACATTCATCAACAGATCTTCCGTAAATGCATCTCGAGCCCCTTTGATGGAGACCTCCGTATTGGACTCTTCTGGTTGTCTATTGGGAAGCGAGGCAATATCGATGGAATAAAAGCATTTCTCTCTTGAAAAAAAAAGGATCATTCGTCCCGCAAACAGAAGCTTAACGACATCGGCAGGCTGCTTCAATTTGCTCCATTCCATCGATTTATCCAATTCTCTGGCTAAAGGCTCCCAATCCGTGAAGTGTTCCAGTTTTTCTTCCAGATCCGGCAGCACATATTGGGTCATCACCATGGCATCAATCATTCCTTCGCTATACAGCAGCACTACGGGGATAGCATCTTCATGCTTTCCCGGGAAAGATTTGATGATCACATCCGCGGAGTTGGCAAACATGGATCGCAGTGCTTCCTCATCCAATGCGTCGGATGCAGGTAGCCTGTCCACTGCGACCGAGGATGGTTTCTTTTTTCGGCGGAACATGCTATTTCGATTTCTGTAGTTTGACATCTTCTATCCCCCTTTGGTATTGGCTCGAAATGTGACAGCAATGGCAATCAACAGCGTCAGCGCAGAAAGGAAGACCAGGTAGGATGGCGAATATTTGCCCAGCACGAATAACTCGATTTGCCGATCGATAACCGGGATCATCGAGATGATGGATGTGGCTACACCCACCCCTAACAAGTACCACAAGCGTCGTTTGGGTTTTTTAAAAGGAATACCGTCCGCCATGATAAACAGGAACAGCGAAATACGGATTAATGTCCCCGATATCCATTGGTACAAAGCCAGAAAATCGACATGGGTTATATATTTCGTAATGGTGACCAGCATCCACTGCTCGTATGCGGGATAGCGTGATTCCATCGCGGGAACTGGCCCGAATGCGGCGATAGCTCCCATAAGCGGTCCCAGGGTGAGTCCTCCCAGCAATATCGACAATATGACGATCGAGAGGTATTTCATCTTTCGTTTCATGTGATGCTGAAGATAGATCAGCACAATCATCTCCATGAATCCACCGCCGGCCACGAGCATGCTCTTGAGCATAGGCGTGTAACCATCCACGAATAGGGGGGTCAACAATGAATAGTCCTTATATTGAAGATTCGACACGGCTACAAAATGGCCCAATATCCACACAATAGGAAGCAGGATTCCGGATATGATGGCGATCGAGCGAATACCGTTGTTCGCCACATAAACACACAGCAGCATAATGGTGAGCGAGATGACGGTTTTGGGCGTTGACGGCAGGTAGGTGACCCGAATCCATGTCGTTGTTTCTCTTATGATCACCATGGTCATCCAGAAAAAATAGAGCGTTGTTAAGCTAACGAAGATCCAGCCAATCACGGGGCCGAAGCTGTCTTTGAACCATGCGAAGATGGATTGTTGACGGGTCCGCTTCATAATGAAAAACAAGATGTACACCCAGCCAATATGCAGGATCATAGTTAGCAGCGTGCCCATCCATGCGTCCCGGCCCGCTTTCTGCAGAAGAAGCGGGATCAGAACAACGTGATTGGTAATGCCCAAGGAAAGCAGCATGATGAAGTAAACGTCGATAAGGGATATTTTTTTCGTGGTGGCCATAATACTAATCTCCATATGCGGGAATACAAGCTAATTCGATACAGTGAGTATTTACCATTTGGCGTTTTTTATGTATGGAGCGAGAAAGCACGCAGCCGTAATATGGCTGCGAATCGTATGGAGGAGAGGATCTTATCGCCATGTGATTGTCGACTGCACAGTGGGGAAGAGAATCGGACATCAGATCGGCTGTCGAAACGATGTGGTTTTTGCGATTACCCAAGAAATAATTTAACCTCTTTTCCAGACTCCGAGCAGGCAAGGAATCGTTATTCCTTTTTAAGTGGTGAAGAGATGAAATAGTGCGGGGAGAGACGGAGTATAAACGAAGTCAGTACAATATTATTGGAGGCAGAACTCAGATTTCAGTAAGATGAAAGACAAATGAAATCATTAGTTAACAACATTAATCAATTAATTTATGACATTAATTATATTTAATTAATGATATTAACTACATATAGTTAATGCTATGAATTATAGCAACAGATCCGGCACTAAGACGTGGGGAGAACCATTAATGAAACAGGCAGCGCAGACCCGATTAGATTTGGCCTGACGCTGCCTTAATAAATGTGCAGCCGCTTAACCAGACATCATCATTTCTTGCTTGCCGGCAAGCCGTAGCTTTCGCGGATCAAGGAGAAATAGTGATCGGCGCGTACAACTTTGAAGTCTGTTCCAAGCTGTTCGGTTAGAGCCAGCGCATCCGACGGAGTCATGCTCCAGGCAAGCATGCCGAGGGAAACGAAGAGCGGTGACTTGCCGTCCCAATTCGCTTTGGCCTCATTCAGGACCTGCAATCCGTCCTGCACGGTGCTGATCCCGCGGATCGTTGAAACGGGCAGGCTGTCGCCAACGATTTCAACCCCGTATCTGTCTTCATAGCTAATAAATAAACCGGGTACGTTATATTCCTCCTCATATGCTTTGGCTTTAAACGGAGATAACGGCACATTCTCGCTATCGACACGATTCAGAACATAAGGAATCGTCATTCCCGTCTTTTTCAGGTATTTCTCGGTTGCCCGCAAGAACTGCTTGAAGCTTGCATCCGGCCAAGGGCTTGGGTAAAAATATCCGGCACCGGAAGGTCCGGCAATCAGCAGATCGTTCTCAGTAGCCGAGTTGATATAGTAATTCAACATCGCTGGAGCACCTTCATAAAGCAGTGGACTGGAGGTCCAGTTGATCGGGACTTTGCCTCGAGCCGGGTCATCCCACATGACGCGCATGCGATGCTGGTTGTATTGGAAGTTGTCGCCTTCCGTAAAAGTATACGTTACGTAAATCTTATTCTCCAGGGCCGGCTGCGGAGGGGTTTTCGCCAGCTTGAAGTTCGGCTTGGTTCCCGAGAAGACGGTCAGATTGCTGAACCAGTCGGCCGCCAGCACATAAACGCCATAACGGGAAGCGATCTCGACCGAACTGAACTCGCCTTCCACATCGTTGCTGAACCAGCCGAGGTACGGGGTGCCCGGCTTCACACCGGACAGAATTTTTTCGAACAGCGCTTTTTGCTCAGGCACATTGGAATCCAGCCAGAATACCATCGCTTTGTTGGCTACCGCGTAATCTCTTAAATAACCATAGGGTTCCTGCTGCTCAGCAGATAGCGGACGGATATTTCCCGCAGAAACCTTATACTGGTTCCACATATCCACTTCGGCGATCAGGTTCTTGGTTCCGGCAGGAGGGGTGAATTCGTACACAAAATAACTGCCGTTATCGGCGAAGCGGTGACCGCCTTGTCCTTCACCGAACTTGGAATTTTGCCGATCATATAGATAGGCCTCTTCTTCCGGTGTACCTGCGATGAAACTCGCGATCACGTTGCCGTCAGCCTTGACCGTTACTTCGTGTACGGCAGGGCCCCAGCCGTCCTGTGTGAAAGCATCGTCAAACCGTAGAAACACCTCTGATTTTCCCAAGAGGGAGGATAAATCAAGCTGGTAAGTATCACGGTTGCTTGCATCGCGAATCTGCTCCTTCTCCTGTGCAATCGTTACGAAGGATTCCGGGAGGCCGGAAGGAATTCGGATCGCCGTATCCGGATCCAGACCGATTAACATTTGATGATTCGTCTGCTTCCACAAATTCTCGTACTGCCAGGTGTAAGCTTCGAGCCGGTTATCGAATTTGCCGCGCAAATCATCCAGCGTCTTCAAGTTATAAGGGGCTTTGGACAATTGGGCGGCCAGCTCCGGACTGGCAACGACAGCCTTCTTCAGTCCTGCGAGGGTGGTAGCGACATTAATCGTGTCGGGAACTTCCGGATCATATACAATCATGCCTTTGGCTTCGCCGCGATAAGCAGCGAATACGTCCCAATAGTCTTCATGAAGCGTATAAGGCACGTTTATATCTTCAAGCCAGGTCATTTTCCCTTCTTCCTGGGACTCAATCAAATAGATTCGGGGCTGTTCCCGGTTAACGATACCCTGCAAGGTTCCTAACAGCAATTTAATGTCACCTGGCGCATCATAAATATCTGCGGCATCCAAATGCTTCGGCTTCTTGAAACTTGGCAGTTCGCGGTTATTGGAACCGTCAGGCTTGGCTGACCGTACATCCGTATCCGAAGCATAAGCTGCGCCGCCGCTTAATGAAAAAGCACAAAGGATGGCTAAACAGAGAATCGTCAATCTACGAGCCATGGCGAATTCACTCCTTGTTATGGTCTGTTGTCAATTGGAAGCGCGTGCTCATCCGTTAACATTCACCCCTCCTTTTTGGCACCATCATCGTGCAGCACTTCGCTTACCAACACATATTTAATATATTCAAATATAACTTTACAAGAGGTTCGACAAAACTTCCTATTATTCTTGCTATAATTCTTGCAAATCAGGCATGTTTAAACGCTATCGTATCAAGGGGTTGTCGTAACAGTCGTTGTCAGCTCATGCTTGTTTATTGCGCTTGTATGTGTAAGGATATATTATATATTTCAAATATCATGAATGAATTGGTGATGTGATTAGAATGAGTACAAATGATCGAATTCCGTTGTATCAGCAAATCCAGGACTATATCCGACACGTCATAGCATCAGAAAATATGAAGCCCGGTGATCGCATTCCGACAGAGAAGGAACTGATGGACCAGTTTCATGTCAGCAAGATCACGGTTGCCAATGCGCTGACGGGATTAGCGAACGAGAAATTGATTGCCCGCGTGCCGGGCAAAGGAAGCTTTGTTGCGGAAGAAGCGGACTTCTCACCCGGTAACCAGCCGTTGGCTTCGTCGCTCAAGGGAAAAGAGAGGACGCTGGCAACGGGCATGATTGGCGTGATTATGCCCACGATTCATGATTACTTTGCCATGAGACTCATCGAGGGAATCGAGCAGGCTCTGAATGATGAAGGTTACCGCAGCATGATCATGCTGACCGACGGCAAACTCGACAAGGAAAAAGACGCCATCAAGGATCTGAAGGCTCTCGGAGCCGAAGGCCTGCTGATTTTCCCGATCGACGAGGAGAACTACAACGAGGAGATACTGGGCATGAAGCTGTCCGGTTTTCCTTTTGTATTGATCGACCGGTATTTGCCTGGTGTCGAGACCCATTATATTGCCGCCGATGGAAGGCGGGGCACCAGGCTCGCCGTTGAGCATCTATGGGAGCTTGGGCATCGTGATATCGCCATCTGCTCGGATTCTCCCCTTCAGACCGTGACGGTTCAGGAGCGGATCGAAGGGTACATCGATGCATTGAAAGACAAAGGCGCGCTCATCAATCCGGCGCATATGATTACGGATTTCAAACCGCTGAACGTGCTCAAGGATGCTGAAGCCCACCCGTTATACCGTTACATCCGAAATCGCATGGTAACCGCCTATATTTCGCTAAACGGGAGACTGGGCGTGCAGATCTATCAGATGGCAAAGCAAGCGGGGCTTANGGTCCCGGAGGACGTATCGATCGTCAGCTTCGACGATCCGACTTCNATCGTGGAGGAATTCAGNATTTTCACCCATGTCAAGCAGTTTGAGCGGGAGATGGGATATCAGGCCGCCGGCAAACTTCTGGAAGTGCTGCGCGGCTCGGGCGAAGGCAAGAGTTACAGCAAAATGCTGATTGAGCCCGAGCTTGTGATCCGCCAAACATCCGGCCGCGTTCCACGAACTTAATATCCATGCGAAGAATAAGCCTTTTCCGTCATCCAACGGAGAAGGCTTTTTTGGTTTGTTCAAAAAACATATTGAATATATTTATATTATATATTATATTCTAGAAAATGATGGAGGTTCATGAAGTGAAAGTACATTTAACCTGAGCAGGGAGGATTAAACACGTGCCGAGAGATCGCAGGGAAGAACGAACCGGGTTTCAAGAGTCTGCACCGTATCACCCCGACTATGATCTTCAGACAGACTTCGTGATGGTGTACGGGATTGACGAAACCATGCCTGAGCGCATTCGGAAATGGAAAGAGAAGGGGTACGTCGTCCATCTCATGACCGGAGTCGCTTGGGGGCAATACAACAGCTACCTGGACGGGGAGATAGACGGCGTACCCCATTGGGATGAAGCCCAGAAGGATCGCCATGGGGAGATGATCCTGCATGGCAAACAACCGGTCATTCCTTACATGGTGCCTACGATTTCCTTTGGCCGCTTCATCGCCGACCGAATACGCGTCGCGGTGGATGCGGGCGTGGAGGCCATTCATCTGGAAGAGCCTGAATTTTGGGTGAACGGAGGTTATTCGGAAGCGTTCAAAACGGAATGGCTGCTGTTTTACAAGGAGCCTTGGATTCCGCCGCATGCTTCGCCAGACGCACAATACCGCGCCTCCAAATTGAAAGCGTATTTATATACCCGCGTGCTCGACCGGTTATGCGCAGAGATGAAGGATTACGCGTTAAAGCGTTATGATCGAATCCTTCGCTTTTACGTTCCGACCCATAGTTTGATCAACTACACCCAATGGCGAATCGTAAGTCCGCAATCGGCGCTCGTGGAGCTCCCGTCCATAGACGGGTACATTGCACAGATCTGGACGGGGACCTCCCGGACGCCGAATGTATATGAAGGGCTGCGTAAGGAGCGGACGTTTGAAACCGCTTACCTCGAATACGGCGTGATGCAGGAACTGGTTCGTGGAACGGACAGACGCATGTGGTTCCTGCATGACCCGATCGAAGACAATCCGAACCACACGTGGGCGGATTACAAGCAGAACTATCTAAAAACCGTGGTCGCCTCACTGCTGCATCCCGGGGTCTCCCATTATGAAGTCTCGCCATGGCCGCGGCGAATCTTTAAAGGGACTTACCCTTCCGAAGACGGTTCAGGCAAAGAGTCCATCCCGTCCGATTATGCAACGACGCTGCTCCAGGTCATGCATACGCTTGGCAACATGGACCAGAAAGTGATCGAATCGGCGGAAGACGACTTGCAAGTCGGCGTTCTGATTGCAGACTCCGCGATGTTTCAGCGAATGAAGCCTGAACCTGGAGCGCCCGATGCCGGGAAATATGACGGCACGGATCCCGAAGGCTTTCAGGAGGCGGGCGACACGGAGCTTCTCGATTTCTCTCCGTTTTACGGTCTGACGCTGCCGCTGCTGAAGCATGGCATCCCGGTTCGCCCGCTTCAGCTAGATAATGTGAGACGTTATCCCGGTTATTTGGTTCCGTATCGCGTCCTTGTGCTGAGCTATGAATTCATCAAGCCGGAGTATCCTGACATTCATAATGCCCTTGCGCAGTGGGTGCGGGATGGCGGCGTACTGATCTATGTCGGCGATGACAGCGATCCGTACCACGGCATACGCGCCTGGTGGAACGCGGAGCTCGGAAGCGGAGCATTCGGCTCGAAATATAACTCCCCCCGGGAGCATTTGTTTGAGCAGCTTGACCTGAAGGGAAAAGCCGAAGGAATCCATCAGGCGGGAAAAGGCATTGTATGCTGGCTGGATCAGCATCCGGCCGACCTGGCCTTGTCGAAGGAAGGGGCAGATACGCTGCGCCGCTCCGTCCAGTCTGCCATCGAAGCGATTCTCGGCAAGGAACCGCCCTGGCATACCAAGCATTATTTCAAGCTGCGGCGCGGTCCTTATATCATTGCTTCGGTTCTGGAGGAATCCGTCACCGATAAAGACTTGACGATCTCGGGTCCTGTCGTGGACTTGTTCGATTCAAAGCTCACCGTTCATGATCAAATTACGTTAAGCCCCGGGAAACAGGCGCTTCTCTATGATGTTGAAGCCGGACGTCCTTCCGGAGGCAAAGTGTCCATCATCGCAGCTTCCTCCAGAATCGAGGAGCTCGACCAATCGGACGCCGGGTTCCGATTCACAGCCAAGGGACCGGCCAATATGCAGGCCAGCGCGAGGCTGTATTGTCCGACCGAGCCGGCGTCCGTCCAGTACGTTATCGGGAATCAAGCGATGCCTGCCGACTGGGTATGGGATCAGGAGTCGTTAACCGTCCTGCTGCAGTACGAACACGGCGCGGCGAACCAGGCCGTGATTCAAGTGGATTGGATAGCCCAATCCATGACGGCACCTGCAGCCGACTGATGCAATAGAGAGGAGCAGATCATCATGCCATACGAACCGATAAGGCTTGAACCGTTGAAACAATTGTTAAACAAACTCCGGGAAGCCATCTATGTGCCGGTTGCCGAGTTGGAAGTGACGGCATGGGTTACGCCTGAACCCATATCGTACTCGGATCGAAAGACGGGAACGAAAATGACGCTAGTCCATGGGCAGCGATGGGGGGATCTGTGGGACTGTGCCTGGTTCCGTTTTGCCGGGAGCGTTCCGGAGCATAGCCGGAAGGAGGACCTCGTCCTCCTGCTGGACATTAACGGTGAGTTGTGTTTGATGGATCCGAACGGATCGCCAGTACAGGGATTGACCACCGTGAATTCGGAATTCGATTTTTCCTTAGGGCTCCCCGGCAAGCGTGTCGTCCGGCTTCATGACATGTTCCTGACCGGATCGGATATTGAAGTTTGGGCCGATGCGGGCAATAACGATCTCTTTGGCAAATACCAGGGAGGAACTTTGAAAGAAGCCGTCATCGCCAGCTGCTGGGAAGATATTCGAAGCCTATATTACGATGTCGAGGTACTCTTGGAAGCTGCCGAGCAGCTCCCGGCGGGAACCGCGCGCAAAGAGAGAATCTATCAGGCGCTGTATGACGTTTCGTTACGGCTCACGGATTTCTCGCCGGAGCGCGTCGCGGAGGCGAAGAAGAAGCTGGCTGAACCATTGAGCCTGAAAGGCGGCGATCCGGTCTTAACGATCAGCGCCGTGGGTCACGCGCATATCGATTTGGCCTGGCTATGGCCGATCCGCGAAACGATCCGGAAAGGCGCCAGAACGTTCTCGACCGTGCTTCGCATGATGGAACGCTACCCGGANTACGTGTTCGGGGCAAGCCAGCCCCAGCTATATGACTGGATGAAGCAGCATTATCCGGCACTGTATGAACAGATCAAGGAACGGGTGCGCGAAGGAAGATGGGAACCGCAGGGAGCCATGTGGGTAGAATCGGATACCAATGTGCCTGGCGGGGAATCACTGGTTCGTCAGATCTTATACGGCAAGCGATATTTTCAACAGGAATTCGGGTTGGAGATGAAATCGCTCTGGATGCCGGACGTGTTCGGTTACTCCGCCAGCCTGCCGCAGCTGCTCAAGAAGTCCGGCGTGGATTACATGATGACCCAGAAGCTCTCATGGAGCGAGTACAATCGGCACCCTCACCATTCCTTCCTCTGGGAAGGCATCGACGGCTCCGCTGTTCTGACCCATATGCCTCCTGAAGATACGTATAACAGTCCTGCAGCCCCTCGTTCCATCGCCAAGGCGGAGCGGGAGTATTTGGATAAGAACGTATCCGGCCATGCTTTGATGCTCTTCGGCATTGGAGACGGCGGCGGCGGTCCGGGCGAAGAGCATTTGGAACGGCTGGCTCGCGAGAAAAACCTGCTCGGTTTGTCTCCCGTCCAGCAAGAGCCGTCGTGGAAGTTCTTCGAAAGGTTGAATGAAGAGCGCGAGTCGTTCCAGACGTGGCGCGGGGAGCTCTACCTGGAGAAGCATCAAGGAACCTTGACCAGTCAGGCCCGGAGCAAGCGTTACAACCGGAAGATGGAGAAAGCGCTGCGCGAGCTGGAGTTTGCTTCCGTGCTGGCAGCCAGGCTAGGACGGGATTATCCAGCTGAGACGCTGGAGACGATCTGGAAGGAGGTCCTGCTGTATCAGTTCCACGATATTCTTCCGGGCTCTTCGATCCAGCGGGTGTACGATGAGTCGCTGGCGCGGTATGAAGAGCTGCTTGGGCAGACGGAGACTATGATTGCCGATACCTACAGCTATTTAGCTGGCCATATAGCACACAGTGAAACGCCATCCGCGCAAAACGTCATCTTCAATTCGCTGCCTTGGGAGCGACGAGAGTGGCTGCGCATGAACGGACGCTGGCATCACGTGCAGGTTCCATCGATGGGATACGTCGTTTTATCGGATGATGCCGGCCAGGAAGCGGATGGAGAAGCCGCATCCTCCTCAGAAATCTTGACAAAAACTCCAGAGGCGGGCGTAGACGCTGCAGCTGAAGGACGAAGCCTGGAGAACGACAAGGTCATCGTGACGTTCGATCAAAACGGGGCTATCCTGTCGGTTCTGGATAAAGCGGAAAACCGCGAAGTCATCCAGCAGGGACGATTAGGCAACGATCTTCGCGTTTATCATGACGATGGAGACGCATGGGATTTCCGCCATGACTATGCGACGAATCCGGGTACACCGTTACACCTGCTGAGCATGCGGGAGCTTCGGGAAGGGCCGAGAATCGGGCTTATCTTCGAGTATGGTTACGGGGAATCCTCGCTGACCCAGACCGTCGTGCTGACGGCGGGCAGCCGGCGCATCGATTTCGAGACGGACGTCGATTGGAGGGAGAACGGCAAAATGTTAAGAACGTCGTTCCCCGTTAATATACGCACGGATCAGGTCCACTGCGAAATCCAGTTCGGCAGCCTTAGCAGACCTACTCACCGCAATACGATGTGGGATTTTGCGAAGGATGAGATCTGCGCACATCAATGGGTGGACTTATCGGAGCCGGATTACGGGGTTGCGCTGCTCAATGATTGCAAGTATGGCCATCGCGCCATTGATAACGTGCTGGATCTCCATCTGCTCCGCAGCAGCTCTTATCCCGATCCGGAGGCGGACCGCGCGGAGCATCGATTCACGTATTCGTTGTATCCGCACCGAGGGAATCATGTGCAAGCCGAAATCTACCGAAGAGGCCATGAACTCAACGTCCCGCTTCGCACGGTGTCCTTGCCTGACGTATCGGATCAGGAGACAAGAAAGCTGCCTTTATCCCAAGCGTTTCTCCGGCCCGATCATCCGCACATCATGGTGGAGTCCGTCAAAAAAGCCGAGGACGGGGACGATATCATCGTTCGTCTGTATGAAACTTCAGGAACGCATGCGGGCACGTCGCTTCGGCTTGGATTTCAAGCCGCCGAGGCCTGGATTGCCGATCTGCTGGAGAACCGCCTTACGCAGCTGAAGCTGAACGAGCCGTCTGAAATCGCGCTATCCTTCACGCCGTTTGAAATCATCACGCTGCGGTTGAATGTACCGGAACTATAGAGGAACGGGGCGGCATCGCCGCCCCATGTGAGAAAGGAGAGGTGGGAATGTGAACAAGTCACGATGGACAAGCAACCGAGTATTCAAACGAATTTGGCAGCACAAGCTCTTTTACTTGTTCATGCTGCCGGGCATCGTCTGGTTTTTTCTGTTTTCCTACGTGCCCTTATACGGAGTTCAAGTTGCCTTCAGGGACTACACCTTCATAGGCGGGTTTACAGGCAGCCCCTGGGCCGGATTTAAGTACTTTGAACAATTCTTCAATTATTATCAGTCCGGGGACATCATCCGCAACACGGTCATCATCAGCCTCATGAAGCTGCTGATCGGATTTCCGATGCCGATCATTCTTGCGCTCCTGCTGAATGAAGTGCGGAAGATGAAATTCAAGAAGACGATTCAGACCCTGTCTTACTTGCCTTATTTCGTATCCTGGATCGTGGTCGTCACCCTGATGCAGCGGCTGCTGACCCCATACGGCGGTCCGGTCAATGACCTCTTGGGCTCGTTCGGAGCCGAGTCGATCCAGTTCCTGAACAATCCGACCTGGTTCTATCAGATGATTGTAGGCTCCGATATCTGGAAGAACATCGGCTGGAATTCCATTATCTTTATGGCCGCCATTGCGGGCATCGACCAGCAACTTTACGAAGCTGCCAAGATGGATGGCGCGGGGCGCTTCAAGCAGATGTGGCACGTGACGCTTCCAGGTATCCGCAATGTGGCCATCATCTTGTTTATTCTCGCGGTGGGCAATCTGATGAGCGCGGGGTATGAACAGCTCCTGCTCCTGAACGGACCGGCGACTGCCAGCATGGGCAGCGTTCTGGACGTGCACGCCATCAATTCCGGTATCCGGGAAGGACGCCTAAGCTACGCCGCGGCCGTCGGGCTATTCCAAAGCATCATCGGGCTCATCCTGGTTCTGACGGTCAATCGGATCGCCCGCAAAGTCAGTGATGTATCCCTGTTCTAAGGAGGTGACGTAATGAAACGCAAATGGTCTTTCTTCTCGGTGTTTAACTACACGTTTCTTGCATTGATCGGCTTCTCCATGATCTACCCGTTCATATACATTTTGGCTTATTCCCTGAATGACGGCAAAGATTCGATGATGGGGGCCATCTATTTCCTTCCCCGTAAATTCACGCTGGAGAATTATGCCCAGGTGTTCGATAACGCCCGTATATGGAAGGCATACCAAATTACGCTCATGCGCACCGTGCTCGGTACATTCCTGCATGTGGTGCTGTGTACGCTCATGGCCTATGCGCTTTCCAAGAAGACGCTGCCCGGCCGTTCCTTTTTTACCTTCTACATCTTTCTGCCGACGATTTTCAGCGCCGGGTTCATCCCGTTCTTCATTACGCTGCAGAAGCTGCATCTGATCAATTCCTTTTGGGTGTACGTGNTGCCGATGCTGTTCAATTTCATGCANATCGTCATCATCCGCACCTTCTTGCAAGGCATACCGGAGGAGCTGGAGGAATCCGCCCGGATTGACGGTTACGGCGATTTTCAAATCTTCGTTCGGATCATACTGCCGCTCTCGGGACCGGTGCTGGCAACCATCTCCCTCTTCATCGGAGTGGCTCATTGGAATGATTGGTTCTCGGGCGCTTACTACGTATCCAACAAGGATTTGATCCCGGTGCAGACCTTATTGCAGGAAATGCTGACCGAAGCAGAAGCATTATCCAATTCGATGCAGCGCGCAGCGCAGCAGGGTGGTCAGACGGTAGGCGGCACCAGCGGGGCAGGCGCGACGCCCGAATCGCTTCGCATGGCCTTGCTTGTCATCACGGTCTTCCCGATCCTGTGCATTTATCCGTTCCTGCAGCGATATTTCGTAAAGGGGGTTATGATCGGTTCGGTTAAAGGTTAGGTCATCCTGACCCGGAATTTGTCCAATGCTTTACCAAGATCATTGATATCCATATTCCAGGAGGCGATTGGTTTGAAGAGGATTTGGTCGAAAGGCGTATCCGCATTGCTCGTGTCCATCATGGTTGGAGGTTTGCTGATCAGCTGCACGAATTCATCAGGGAACGGAGATAACGGAGAAGGCGCAGAAGGAGAGAACTCATACAAACTCAAAATATTACACAATTGGAATGGCTCAAACGGTTCCGATGCGATGACGCCGGTCGAAGAAGTCATCAAGGAGAAGACGGGCGTTACCCTGGAGTGGGAATATACCAAGGGCAGCGAGACGGAGAAGGTCAACCAGATCTTCGCAACCCAGGATTTGCCCGATATCTATACCGGACCTGCCTGGGGCGGGGAACTGGACGGAATCATCAAGGCGGCCAAGGAAGGACAATTGGTCGATATCTCCGAGAAATTGAAGGATTATCCGAACTTGTCCAAATCCATCGCGGAAGAAAATGTCCCGCCGGCATTGTATGAAAAAGCGATTAACGCTTACGACGGCAAAAAGTATCTGCTGCTGCAAAATCAGCCGGCGACCAACGAAGATGGAATGGACTGGCTTTACGGCTTCTATGTGCGCAAAGACATCGCCGAGAAGGTTGGCGTAGATCCGCAATCCGTCGTGACGAAGGACGACTTCTATAACTTCCTCAAAAAAATCAAGGATGCCAATCTGCAAGAGAACGGCCAGCCGGTCTTTCCGTTGGGCGGTTTCAGCAACGGCTGGGCCGTCGGCATCGGCAACACCATGTTTTATTCCGGGGCGAGTTACGTCGACAAAGGCGACGGCACGCTTGAGCATAACTTCTTCACCAAGGGCTACGAAGAATACACCCTGTTCTATCGAAAGCTGGTTGAAGAAGGGCTGATGGATCCTGAAGCCTTCACCCAGACGGACCCGATTGCCAAGGAAAAAATCAATCAAGGCCGCATCGCCATCCTGGCCGCCCACTACCCGGCTATACTGGATGCTTCCAAGGANTATGTCTCNTCGCATNCGGGCAGCGACTACATTCCGCTCGGCCCGCTGGAGCGCGCTGACGTCGAACCGGACAGGCCTGTCGATCTCGGAATTCAAGGCAACAATGTGACGGCAATCACCAAGAACTGTAAAGGCGCTTGCGTGGATGCTGCGCTCAAGTTCCTCGACTTCATGGCTTCCGATGAAGGCTTTATGCTGGCTAGGTACGGGGTGCAGGGCGTTCACTGGGACATGAAGGACGGCAAGCCTGTCGCGAATCAGGAATGGTTTGACAAATTCAGCACGGACACCAACATGAAGCTGCGCAAGAACGAAGGCATNAGCATCGGTCTGGAATCGNTGACAGGNCTTGACCGCATCAATTCCGCTGCGGGAGGAGACATNTGGGCGGAACAAGAAAGGCTGGACGCGATGGAGAATGCTCGCAAAATCCTCCGTCCGAACGGCATTCAGGTCATAACGGCGTACAACCCCGGCGATGTCATCACCAAAGCGCCGGAATGGGAAATGCTGAAGCCTTCGATGGATCGGATGGGCGATGCGTGGAAGGAAGCGGTTTTTGCCAAATCTGATGAAGCCGCCATGAGCATTATCAACGAACTGCGGGAACAGCTCCGAAAGACCGGATACGATAAGGCGATGCAGTTCACGAACGAAAATTTGAAGGGCAAAGACGTTGTGACCGTTCAAATGCCGAACTAATCATATCCATGATCAGGGGAGCCCGTTAATTAGGAAGGCTTCGCATGACCTTGTCATCCAAGGGGGCGAAGCCTTCGCTTTTTATTGAACCAATATTTCCAAATCGCAAGGAGATCCAGGCAGCTTGAAGAATAAAGAAGACATGAAGGAGTTGACGTTAGATGACAACGAATTTCAGACCCCCATCCGTGCCGCTGGTTACCGTAGATCCTTATTTCAGCGTATGGTCCTCTTCAGACCGCCTATATGATGACCATACCCGGCATTGGACGAACAAGATTCAGGGCATGACGGGAGTAGCCATCATTGATGGCGTATCGCGACGATTTATGGGAAAAGTTATCACGCAGGAGTCAGAACGACTTGAGCCTGAAGCGCTTGAGCAAACCGATCTGACGGTTGAGCCCGTAACGACCCGGTATACGTTTCAAGGAGAAGGCATTGAACTTCAAGTTCAGTTTACCACCCCGCTTTTGCTGGACGATCTCGATCTGTTATCCCGGCCCGTTACCTATCTGACTTTTCACGTGCGTTCATTGGATGGGCAAGCGCATGACGTTAAGATTTACATCGATGTAACGGGCGAATGGTGCGTCCATACGCCGGATCAGCAGGTGACCTGGGAGCACCGCGTGATCGACGGACGATTGAATGCGATGTCGATGGGGACTGTCGAACAGCCGATCCTGCAGCTTGCCGGTGATGACACCCGAATTGATTGGGGGTATATGGTCCTGGCGGTGCCGCGTTCATCGCGGATACAGACGGTGATTCATTCGGTAACGACCCGGGAGCAGTATGTTAGTACAGGTCAATTACCTGCCCAAGATGATTCGCAGAAACCGCGCCCCGTCTCCGATAACGTTCCCGTCATGGCAGCCGAAATCGAATGCGGTACCGTCGGGGATGAATGGGTATCCGAATATCTGATGCTGGCGTATGACGATATCCATGCGATTGAATATTTCCGCAAGCCGCTGGATGCTTATTGGAAGCGAAACGGATGGACCTTCCATGACATGCTGTTAGCGGCAGCCGATCAGTATAAAACGATCATGCGGCGATGCGAGATATTTAACCGCGAACTCATGACGGAGAGCCAAGCCGCAGGCGGCAATCGGTACCGGGATATTTTGGCGCTGACCTATCGGCAGGCGATTGCCGCGCATAAACTGGTTGCTGACGAAGCGGGGCGCGTGTTGTTTTTATCCAAGGAGAATTTCAGCAACGGATGCATCGGGACGGTCGATGTCAGCTATCCGTCGATTCCGTTATTCCTGAGATATAACCCTGAGCTGATCAAGGGCATGATGCGTCCGATTTTTAAGTATGCGGTGAGCGATGAATGGACGTTCGATTTTGCGCCCCATGACGTGGGCACGTACCCGAAAGCCAACGGTCAAGTGTATGGCGAGAACAAGCTGGAATACCAGATGCCGATTGAGGAATGCGGTAATATGCTCCTAATGGCGGCTGCGGTATGCAAGTATGAAGGTAATGCGGATTTTGCCAGTGAGCACTGGGAGCCCCTTACCGTATGGGCTGGGTATTTGCTGAAGAATGGACTCGATCCGGACAATCAGCTGTGCACGGATGACTTCGCCGGACATTTGGCGCATAATGCCAATCTGTCCATCAAGGCAATCTTGGGCATTGCCGCATATTCCTACATGTGCGATCGGCTCGGTCTCCCGGAAGGCGCAGCTTATCACGAAGCTGCACGGAACATGGCGAATGAATGGATGTCCATGGCCGATGCCGGTGACCATTACAAGCTTACGTTCGACAGCGCCGACGATTCCTGGAGCATGAAATACAATTTGGTGTGGGATCGGCTGCTGGAGTTCAATCTGTTCCCTACCGAAGTGGCTGCGCGGGAGCTGGAGTATTACCAGCATCTACAGAACCGTTACGGGCTTCCCCTGGACAGCCGCGATACGTATACGAAATCCGATTGGCTGGTATGGTGTGCAGCCATGAGCACCACGCAGGCCGGGTTTGAGTCCATGATCGCGCCCCTATGGGATTTCATGAATGAAACCTCCGCTCGCGTTCCGGTGACCGATTGGTATGACACCATCAGCGGCAAGCAAATGAACTTTCAGAATCGTTCCGTCGTCGGAGGATTCTTCATTCGATTACTCATGTCAGGATCCGAATCAAATTCGAACAAAGACAGGTGATGTAGGTGAACAGCCTTCATGTTAAGGAAGAAATCGAAATGGATCTCATGCGGTTAAAGCAGCAATTCCAGAATCCGGATGCAACGTACCGTCCGCAGCCTTTCTGGTTTCTGAATCACGAGCTCAAGAAAGCGGAATTGGAAAGCCAGATTCAATCGATGTTTGAAGCGGGCGTCGGAGGCGTTGTTCTGCATGCGCGTCATGGAATGCAAGCCTCATACCTCTCGCAGGCTTTTATGGAAGCTTTGGAATTCTGCACCGTGGAATGCCAAAAACGCAACATGGTCGTCTGGCTGTACGATGAGGATAATTGGCCAAGCGGGACGGTGGGCGGCAAGCTGACGCGACAGCATCCGGAATATCGCATGCGTTACTTAAGAGTGGAGGAAAAGCGATGTTACGGCGGTTCCGGGCAAGAAAGCTTGAAGCTGGATTTTGCACGCTATGAGAACAATGAGCTGATTGCCATTCTGGCCTATCGTGCCATCGAGNCTGACGGAGAATGGTTGCTCCATGAAGAATCCGAGGACCTCACGCATGAATGGGGACAGGATTGGACGCCACCGAATGCGGAAGACTCTTATGTCGTGCTGGCCTGCTGGTCCTGCGAAATTGCGGAAGGCATCACGTTTGCCAATGGGTACTACTTGGATACGTTGAATCCACAGGCGGTCCAGGCGTTCATCCGGATGTCCTATGAACCGTTTCTGTCTTTGCAGAAATATTTCGGAACGACGATACAAGGCGTCTTTACCGACGAGCCGGGGCTCATGATCCACGACGGTTTCTTCGGTGTGGAAGCGATCCGGACGGCTGTTCACGATGTAGGCGCTACCCTGCCTGGCATGGTCTTTGCCTGGTCTGAAGGAATGGGTGAGCGGTACCGGCAAGAGAACGGGTATGATCTCATCCCGCGATTAGGCGCCTTGCTATATAACATGGCAGACGGCAGCCGGGCAACGAAACAGCAATATTATGATTCGATTACGCGCTGGTATGTGGAGGGGTATCATCAAGCGATTTCCTCATGGTGCGAAGGGCATGGACTGCTGTACATCGGTCATACGCTGGAGGAGCCGGTCTGGGGGCAAGCCAGGTCGCAAGGCAATCAGACGCGCGTCCTGCAGCAGTTCCACTATGCAGGCGTGGATTATTTGACGCCCGGCATCGGCACCAAAGAGAATCCGCACCGGATCGTGTCCGTGAAGACGGCGGCTTCCGTAGCCGGGCTGGATAATAAAGAACGCGTGATCTGCGAGGCCTTTGGTGCCAGCGGTCACGGCTATTCCATGCGTCAAAGGCGGCTCGATGCCAATTTCATGGCTTTCCTGGGCGTTAATCTGTTTATTCCGCATGCGTTCTATTATTCGTTTGCAGGGTATCGGAAAACCGATTTTCCTCCCACGGAGTTCAAACATGCACCGCATTGGCCNCATTATCGCGCTTTTGCCGACTATCTCGGTCGATTGAGTCTGCTCGGCGCAAGCGGAAAACGAACCCCGGAGGTTCTTCTATTATCGCCTATTCATACGGTATACGAAAATATGTTCGCATCGGGACGATCTAACCGGCTTCCTTCATCCGATACCTTGTTCTCGCTTGTGTCGGATCGCATGCTGCGCCATTCCATTGATTATGACTATGTTGATGAATGTCAGCTTCGTGATGCTGCCCTTGTTGATGGAGAAGGGGTACGATTCAGTGGTGACGGGAACGTATATTCGGTTGTGGTTATGCCCGAGGTGGAGGTCATGTCAAGGGACATTGCCGTTCTTCTGGTTGCCTATGTAAAGCAAGGCGGAACGCTGGTTGCCGTAGGGGCAATTCCACGGCATAGCGAGTCCGTGCGCCAGGACCCGGAGCTGGCAAAGCAAATGCATGAGCTTTTTAGCCCGAACCCGCAGCATGGGGCTTTACGCCACGTTGGCAAAGGGTATGCTTTATTATATTCGTTGGAGGACACGGACCACGAAGACACATTGATCGAGGAACATCTCGATTCCGGAGAAAAGCGGATACTTGCCGATCCAGAGATGTCCGGAGGCCGTATAAAGGAGCAGACTCCAGATCTGCTCGAACCCTTGTGTGAAACGGTAAGCGGGTTATTAAAGAAAGCTGCTGCCTTACGATGGATGCTGCTTGAAGGACAATATGAGGATTTGATCTATGTAGAACGCGTGTTCGGTGATCATGTATTTGTATGGTTAATGAACTGGACGGAGCATGACGTTTCCATGAAGCTTGATGCAGGACAAACCGGGAACCTAATTGTAGAGTGGGACTTGGAAAGCGGGAACATTCGCCGAGTAGCCGGCGATTCCGTTCTTACCTATGCACCTGGAGAGCTGCGAGTTTTATCGGTTGGCCCTGAGGAGAGCTTATTTAACAAAAGCAAACAAACGTTCGATAGGGTACGAAAATCCGAGGATGTAATTGTTCTCGAAGATAAGTGGCGTTTTCAGTCTCTTGAACCCAACGTTTTATTACTGGACGAGTGGCAGGTCACGCTGAATGACCGAAACTCCAGGATGAACGCTACGATGCCTGGGCAAGTGAACACGTACCGTACAACGTTTACCATGACGCAGGCATTGATCGAACAATTGCAAACACCGAATGGCGAAGATCATTCGCATCCACCAGATGTCTATCCATTGCCGAGGCTTGAGTTGATTCTGGACGATGTGGAGCAGAAAATACCGGCCCATATCGGCTTCCTGCAGCGCAGGCGCAATGTTGAAATCTTCGTGAATGGGGTCAGGCAGAATGCGCTGAAGTCATCCGATTGGCAGGATTCAAACTATGCTTCCCTGGATATCACGGCTCATTTGGTAGCGGGCGAGAACGAGCTCGAGATATTGACGGTTTCCTTACTGGAGCCGATGCCGGCGATTTCATTCCCAGCCTATTTGATTGGCCCGTTTGAAATAGAAGATGGGGTGAGGTTAAATGCGTGCTCGGAACATATGTTTGGTTCTTGGGCTTCTGCCGGCTATCCTTATTATGCAGGAGCGGGTGATTACTCCCAGAAGGTAGACCTGACNGAGGTCAACTTAGCACCGGACGAGGAGTTATGGCTGGAAGCCGAAGATATTAGGGAGACGGCTTGCCTATATGTGAATGATACAAACGCTGGCATCCGGCTGTGGCCGCCGTATCATTGGAATATAACGCCTTATGTGGAAAAGGGGATTCATCAGCTTACCATCCGTGCAGCCAATACGCTGGAGAACTTGTATGGCAAGAATGCTTTGCCTTCGGGGNTGAATGGACAGGTAAAGTTGGTACGTCGAACTTTATCCAAAGAAATGTAATTTTAGAAGAAGCTCATCGAAATGACTACACCGAATGCAGGTTGTAGTCATTCTCTTTATAAGTGGTTTACATAATATAATATATGTAACCTAACGGATGATAACCTTGCTTATTTCGAGTTACAAAGCCGATAGTTTATTTATTCTTACGGACATAAGATAGCGAGGACTATTCTTACAAATGTATCGATTTATCATAACATTCTCTTAATCAAGAAGGCTTACACTTAAGTAGTTTTTACGATTGATATCAACTCGGAGGTGCCATGAGATGCAGCTAAAGAAGAAAACCATCATGGTTTTGGCGCTCAGCTTGTCCATCCTTTCCCAAGGCATGGTTGTTCATGCGAAGTCGGATGGGTCTAAGTTTAAGCAGGAAAGCAACGGCAAATGGATGACTGGGGAGTATCACGCGCATACGTATCAGTCCGATGATGCCAGTCAATCCTTGCAGGAATTGTTGGACAACGGGTTCGAAAAGTACGGTTTGGATTGGATCGCCGTTTCGGACCATCTTAGAGTTTCTAAACGGGATGATGAGGGAAATCCTCTTGCCGGCGGACCTGTTCCGTTCTCCCAAGGAATGGCGCTGTATCAGATCCCTAAGATTCAGCAGCTCCAGGCAGCTGGGAAATACAAGAATAACATTATCTATTCGGGTTTTGAATGGGACATGCCTACATACGAACATGTGGGAGTCGGCATTATAGCAGGCTCATTCGGTTCAGAGGCGAGCCTTAGGGCAGCCCGTCAGTTCGAGTATCTATTTACGGATCGAGATGAAGCGATGTTTGATCCCAAAGAAGTCGCCGATTGGAAAAAAACAGACAGCCGGGCCTATACGACGTCCGAAGATGCCCGAACAGCACTGGCCTGGCTCCAAAAAAACTACGCCAACAGAAGTTATGCATTGCTTAATCATCCTTCCAGAAAAACCGTCTATACGATCGCTGACATACGGGATTTCAACAACATCGCGCCGAATGTCGTATTCGGGATGGAGGGAATGCCCGGGAATCAGATGGAACCGGATCGTGGCGGGCTAAATTTATCTACGCCGGAAAACAGAACTTACGGAGGCGCTGATTACATGATTGCCAAAGTTGGCGGCGTATGGGATGCGCTGCTCGGCGAAGGACGCGAATTTTGGAACTTTGCGAACTCGGATTCTCATTTTGAGATAAGTGATAACCGTTTATACTCCAGCGGTTATTGGCCCGGACAATACGCCAAGAATTACACATGGGTGAACGGAAAGGATATGCAAAGCGTGCTGAACGGCATGCGTTCAGGCAAATCGTTCTCCGTGCACGGCGATTTAATCAACGCCTTGGATTTCCGCGTTCGCCATGGAAATAAGCAGGCCGAGATGGGGAGTAAACTTCAAGTGAAACAAGGGAATCCTATCGAAATTACGATCCGATTCAAAAGCCCGAAACAAAATAACAACGGCGACCCCGTAGCCGTGGATCATGTCGATTTGATCTCGGGTGATGTCACCGGTAAAGCACAACCAGGTACGGCGGCATACAGCAAGAGCACCAACGATTCGACCAAAGTGGTGAAACGGTTTACGAGCAAGGATTGGACAACCGATCGGGATGGATACAACGTGATCACATATCGGACGAAAGCTACAAAGGACCAATATTTCCGGTTAAGAGGAACGAACCTTGGCGTGAATGTTGCCGGTGAAACCAGCCATGGCGATCCGCTCATGGATCCGAAAACGGACATTGAAGACAACGAGCAGCGATTTGCGGAAATAAATAAACGGAATTACAGCGACCTGTGGTTTTATTCTAATCCGATCTTTGTCAGCGTTGACGATAAGCCGGTTAAAGCTCCTAAACAACTGGGGAAGCATTCGTAAGACGCGACTTGCGCTATATTCAGAAGACTGCCGATTGTCCGGCAGTCTTTTTTTCATTTTTTTCTACTTATAAAGAAGCATGAGGTCTGAATTCCTATCTGGCCGCTAAAGACAAATGGCAAACCGTTTGAGATTGGCAGGTTTTCTGTCGTTACTCCGCATCCCAACTGGCGCAGCCATTGTTACCCACGGTGCATAAGTTTTGCGAGAACTTCAATAATATAGGAGGAACATCATGCATCGAAAGATATGGACCTAGGCGAGTAGAGACAAGGAGGCAACCTAGCCATGAATATAGCCGAACAAAAATTGCTGGTCGCCGCGCTTGGCGGTGTGAATGAAATTGGAAAAAACATGTACTTCATCCAGTACGATCAAGATATTGTGGTGATTGATTGCGGCTCGAAATTCCCTGACGAAAACCTGCCCGGCATCGACTTGATTGTGCCCGACTTCACCTATTTGTTGGACAACGCGGATAAAGTCAGAGCCCTTGTCGTCACTCATGGTCATGAAGACCATATTGGTGGAATTCCCTATTTACTGAAGCAGCTGCCGATCCCTGTCTATGGGACGAAGCTTACGATTGAGCTGATTAAAATCAAGCTGAAAGAGCATCGTATTCTGCTTAATTCCGAGCTCCACACGATCGATGCGAATTCCACTATTCAAGCGGGTGCCATCCATGCCTCTTTTTTTTCGACCAGTCACAGCATTCCGGATTGCGTGGGCGTCGTTTTTCAAACTCCGGAAGGCAATGTCGTCCATACGGGAGATTTTAAATTCGACATGTCTCCTGTGAAGGGACCTTATCCTGATCTACACCGAATGGCAGAAATCGGCAAGCAGGGCGTGAAGGTGCTGCTATCGGAAAGCACAAACGCCGAAAGACCCGGGTTTACCCCTTCGGAACGCTTGGTTGGCGGTCATATCCTGGAGGCTTTCGCCCAGGCCAAACAGCAGGTATTCATCTCCACGTTCGCTTCGAACGTCAACCGNGTCCAGCAGATCATCGATGCCGCGGTAGAGACGGAACGGAAATTGATTCTGCTCGGCCGGAGCATGGTTAATGTCGTTGCGGTGGCCAAGGAGCACGGGTATCTCAACATGCCCGATGATTTGCTGATCGATGCTGGAGACAGCGAGCGTTATCCGCCGGACCAGATCGCCGTGTTATGCACGGGAAGCCAAGGGGAGCCAATGGCAGCCTTGTCACGGCTAGCCAACTCCAAGCACCCCCATATCGAAATTCTGCCGGGCGATACCGTCATTATTGCCGCAGGGGCGATACCGGGTAATGAGCGGAATCTGGCTCATGTCATCGATAATTTATATGTGCTGGGAGCCCAGGTCATCTATGGATCGGGTGTAACTTCTGGGATGCATGTATCCGGACATGGCAGCCAAGAAGAATTGAAGTTGATGCTCACCTTGATGAAACCGGACTATTTGCTCCCCGTTCACGGTGAATTTCGAATGCTCTATCAGCATCGTCAGCTGGCCGAGTCCGTGGGGATCCCGAATGAGAACGTGTTTATCGTTCAGAATGGCGACACGATACAAATCCAGCAGGGCATGGCATCGTTAGGTCCCAAAATCCCTTCAGGCAACAGCCTGGTGGATGGATTGATGATCGGCAACGTAGGCAATATCGTTTTGCGGGACCGCAGGCAGCTGTCCTCCGACGGGATGCTCATTATCGTCACCACGCTCAGCAAAACGGAAAAGCAGATGGTGGCCAAGCCCGAGCTTATATCCCGGGGTTTTATCTTCGTGAAAGATTCGGAGGAATTCATGGGTCAGATCCACGATATCGT
>Ga0055538_1000172_pt1 | contig 42407 bp, 45 predicted proteins | sample AraplaCvi_mLB_r2_2_FD_55038 | JGI IMG/M metagenome (GOLD analysis project Ga0055538, IMG submission 55038) | Arabidopsis root microbial communities from North Carolina, USA - plate scrape CL_Cvi_mLB_r2 | ecosystem: Host-associated > Plants > Roots > Endosphere | place: USA: North Carolina | reverse complement strand
GCGAGACAGACGAGACCCCGCACGAAGCGAAGCGTAGGAGGAGGCTCGGCGCTCGCCCGCGGAAAGCGAGCGGAATGCTTCGGAAAACAACAGTAGAGTCAACAGTGCCAAATGAAAAAAGCAAGGTATTCAACGATTTACTCGTTAAATACCTCGCGATGTGAGAAGATATAGACTTTTTCAGTGCCCTCCGCTTGTGTTGCCTCTTTTTCCACTTTTTTAGTTGGCTGATAACTCTTTACAAACTTTATAAGTGGGGTAATAGACACAAACTGTTGAATTTTCAACGGTTTCTCTTATGGGGATTTGCTGTTTGCTGAGACTAGGAGAAATGATTGCTTGTTTATCGATTGAGAGCCCTTCTATTACTGGTTCTACACCATAAAACAACAATAAAAAATAGCATACTAAACCTACTATACGCAAACAATCACCTCGCAATGTTCTGTTATATTAGTATGTATGGTCAAACTTAAAAAAATATAAGTAAAATCTAAAACTTCTCTCTTTTGAAATGATTTTTTATTCGGTAAGCGTTTGTATGTCAATGATTGAAAGGTATAGTAAATCGATTTTATGAAATAAATGTTGTCATGGAAAATTCAATATGCTAATATAGCTAACGTAAATATTTGATCTGTATAACCTCAATGATATGGATTGAGGGTCTCTACCAGGAACCATAAAATCCTGACTACAAAAATTTTGCTTTATTTTTGTAGTCAGGATTTTTTTTTAACTTCTTTCAGCAAAAGTCTCCCATCTTTATAAGTGGTAAGATGAATGCGGTTTTAAGTCACTTTTCAGCGGTGTCCAAACATCTGTACCTGTCGCGCTACGCTTTCGGTACAAAAAACATCCGCTGAAAGAAGTTAATGCCTCTGGTGGATGTCACAGAATCGGCTTTGTGCATGCACAACCCGATTCCGTACGCAATTATGCTGAGGCATAAATTGATACCTCTCTACAAAAATGAAAGTGTAACAGAAGGGTGATTATTATGAATTGGAGAGTATATATTCTTGCCGTTACTACCTTTGCAGTAGGATTGGTGGAATTAATTGTAGGTGGTATATTACCAACAATTGCAGAGGATTTAAATGTGTCCTTAGCAACTGCGGGACAATTAATTACCATATTTGCTCTTGTCTATGCAATATCTGCTCCTGTCCTTTTATCATTAACCGCAAAAGTGGAAAGGAAGCGCCTTTATCTTATTTCTTTATTTATTTTTACTTTAGGTAATCTGATGACGTATTTTAGTACGACATTCTCGATCGTCATGATTGCTAGAATTTTCACGGCGATGAGTACCGCATTGGTCATCGTTTTATCCTTAACGATTACAACAAAAATTGTTGAACCAAAACATCGTGCAAAAGCTTTAGGGCTTGTTTTCGTAGGTGTCAGTTCGGCACTTGTCATCGGTGTCCCAATGGGGATATTTGTAGCTGAAGCATTTGGATGGCGAGCTGTGTTTTTAGGAATTGCGCTTCTTTCAACTGTATCTATGATTCTTATTGCGTTACTGCTTGAAAAAATGCCTGTTGTAGAAGTGGTTCCATTAAAGGCTCAAATTAAATCATTAGCGAATTTAAAAATCTTAAGTGCACAATTAACAACACTATTTATGCTGGCAGGTCACTATATGCTTTACGCATATTTAACTCCATTTTTAGTAGAAGCATTTGATATGAGTGCCTCATGGATTAGTATCTGTTATCTAATCTTCGGAATAGCGTCTGTCAGTGGGAATGCTCTCGGTGGTTGGCTAGGTGACAAAATGGGTACTGGTAAAGCCATTCTATTGATTGTATCTACCTTCGCCGTTGTATTATTTAGTATTCCTTACACGATTGTTGCGTTACCACTCTTTTTAGTCGTAACAATTTTATGGGGTGCACTTAGCTGGGCTCTTACACCGCCATTACAAAATTATTTAATACAGACTGATCCAAAAACATCTGATATTCAACAAAGTTTAAATACGGCTGCATTACAAATCGGTATATCCATAGGTTCAGCTGTTGGTGGGGCTATGTTTACTGTTACAGGATCTGCTATGCATTTATCTAGCTTCGGTGTCATTTTAGTTTTATGTGCGCTAGGCTGTGCTATTTTCTCTCTAAAAAGAGCGCCAGTTTCACATGAGGCTGAGCTAGGGCTGAAATCGGCTCACAATAATTAGAGTGGCTCATCGAACGTCTAGGAAAGCGCTCAGTCGGAACAGAAATCAAGTAATAGCTAGAATTTCCGATGAAATTTGGCTTTTTCATTAGGCATTTTGCGAAAACGTATGTCATGTGAAAAGTTGATTGAAGTGGAGGCTTAGCGATAATCCCTGGGGTCAGCAATAAAGAGGAACAAAGGCTAAAACTATCACGTCCTGTGATAACGCCTTCGTGACCAACATCATGTTGTGGATGCCCCCGGGAAAGCGCTCAGTCAAAACGGAAAACAACCACGTTATGGTGACGAACTTTTAGAGTGCATTTTTTGCTTGAAAATATCCAGAAAATACTATTGTAAAAGAAGGACAATTATATAGAGAGATAGAATGTAAGTTTAGAGGAGGTTGGTAAATACATGCAGATAGATTTAACGGAATTTAAAGAATCAAATGTGAAAGTTGTCGCAACGATTGACCAGACGCTTTACCGAAATGTGGGTGCTATTATTTTATATGAAGAGGATTCACACACTTTATCTGTACGAAAATTGAAACGAAAAATCGCTGATCAATATATACCAACAGACGAACTCGAAAACTTTCTGTTCGACTCTCAAGCAGATGCTATAAAATTTACTCATAAGCTTACTAGAATGAGTGCACTCGATTATTTATTAGTATCGAATAAAAAAAGTTAAATGATATAAGGTTAATTGGGATTGTCCATAATTTAAAGAGGAGTTAGAACTATCGTTAATTTGACAATCCAGAAATATACAAGGGGCCCATTTTGAGTAATTATATTCAAATGCCCTTAGTATATTTTTATACATAAATAATTTTACTAACTAATAAAAGTGATAGACTTCTCTTAGCTTTTTTAAGTGAAAATAGTTAATCATTATGAACACCCCATGCTCACATTTCTTGAAGTGTTTTCCCCTATGTAATTCATTAAATGATGTCCCTTAAGAACTAATTGTTTAAAATTAAAATTTCCTTTTAACTGAATTAATACAGCGTAGTTATTGCTAGAGTGCTGATTAATTCGCCAAAGTTATTATTAGCTGATGAACCAATTGGGGATAGCCAATCGGGTACGGGCGTAATGGAACTAAGGAGGTGTTAAATTGTGCGAAAAAAACTTTTTATTATTTTGTTCATCATCGCAATACTGCTGCTTGTAACAAGGATTACGTATAAAATGGAGATGAATAACATGAGTAATTACCCAATACCTGGAGAGATGGTAGAAATTAATCAACATACTATTCATGTTTATAAAACGGGTGAATCATCAAAAAGTAATTCTAGAATCATATTGCTACCTGGCAGTGGAACGACTTCTCCTTATGCTGATTTCTATCCTCTATATAGTAAATTAAAGGACCAATATGAAATCATTTTATATGAACGTCCTGGCTATGGCTGGAGCGATAAAACAGCTGACGATCGCAATATTGATACAATGGTAGATGAATTACGAGAAACGCTTCAAAGAGTAAATGAGGCTCCTCCTTATGTGCTAGTGGCCCATTCTATGGGGGCCTTAGAAACAATACGTTATGCACAGCGTTACCCGCAAGAAATAACAGCGCTTGTTTTTATTGATGGCATTAGTCCAACATACGCAAAGAACTTTCAATATACATTCACTAAAAAAATTAGTTGGAATACGATAAAGGGTATCGGTGAAATAGGACTAATTAATGCAATATCTAAAACAGGAGTCCTAGATAAGGTTTTCATTGATATTGATAATTTACCAAAGGACTTACAAGATATAAAAAAAATCATGGCCATAAAAAATATGAACAATTCTACAATGGAGAACGAAATACAAGAGATGAGCTCTAATGGAGAAATAATATTACAAAATGGGACCCTAGGAGATATTCCATTACTTTTGTTTAGTGCAACAAATAATGGCTATAAAAATTGGTCACAAACACAAACAGAATTATTGGGGTTATCTACAAATACGAAGCAAGTAGTTTATGAAAACACTAAGCACTACATACATCATGAAAAAGCTGAACCTATGGCACATGAAATTCAAATATTTTTAGAACAACTCGATTAAAATGTATTCAGGTTTCTTCATTGTTTTAATCAAACTCGTCTTCTAAAAAATTATATTAATAATATCTAGAGAAAACAGTTTGTAATCGCAAGCTGTTTTTTTAGTTGTACGCCTAGCATGGACATAATCTAATTGGTACCAGTCAGTCACAAAGATAGAAGTAGTGTTAGCCAAGTGCAAGGCACCTCCTACTCGATAAGGAAATTGTAGAGTTTTAAGTTGTGGATAATCAAGGGCAGAGTTTTCTCTAAGTAAGACATTATATCCTCGAGGTCACTTCAATCTCTCGAGTGCTTTAATGTAGAGGTTTTATCAGCGATGATCGTTTGTTATTTGCCCTTCAACTTTTGATGTAATAAAGTTCTTAATTTCTTAGTAGTACGAGTACTGCTGTTCGAAAATTGATGGAATTTCCATAAATATAATACAGAATCCATTTTATATGTTTACCTATCAAATAAATATTTAATTTCTATATCGATTATTATCATACTGGAATAGGACAAGGAATAGATTGTTGTAGTTAAAGTATTTTAGGGGCTCGAGTAGATAGAGAGTCTGATGATTCAACACTATTTTTAGGATATATAAGTTTCTCTCTGCCTAAGATAGATAATTCAAAGGGGTCTACTGTTGGGAATCTAACGTATTAACTAATAACAGTATTTTCTCCTGAATCCAGTCAGTGAGAAGGAATTCGGGATAAGATGGCTGCTGTGAGTTACTTAATAATTTCAATTGGAGGGGGAATCGAATGTCAGACTATCATCAACAATCATCAGCTGAAGTTATGAAAAATTTGAACGTGACAGATCAAGGATTGAGTGATTATGACGTTCAAAAGAGGCAAGAAGTGTACGGCTATAATGTATTGAAGGAAGGAAAAAAAACAAGTGCATTCGCCGTTTTCTTTGGGCAGTTTAAAGATTTATTAGTTATTATTTTAATCATCGCTGCTTTCGTTTCATTTCTATTAGGGGAAGTAGGAAGCACGATTGTGATTATGGTTGTCGTTATATTGAACGCGATCCTAGGAACTGTACAGCATATTAAGGCAGAACAGTCTTTGGATAATTTAAAAGCCTTAACCTCTCCGATTGCCAAAGTAATGCGAAATAATCAACTCATAGAGATTTCTTCAGAAGATATAGTCGTAGGGGATCTTCTGTATTTGGAGGCCGGCGATTATATAAATGCAGATGGGAGATTATTAGAAAGTCATAATTTGCATATCAATGAAAGCTCGTTGACAGGTGAATCAATCGCTGTAGCGAAAAGTATCGATCCTATTAAGGAAGGCAATGTAACAGTTGCTGATAAAAGGAATATGGTGTATTCTGGAAGTTTTGTGACGACAGGTCGAGGTATTGTCATGGTTACAGCTATTGGGATGCAAACGGAAATCGGCAAAATTGCAAATTTACTCGATACTGCAAAAGAAAAGAAAACACCTTTACAAGTAAGTTTGGATCATTTCGGAGAAAAATTAGCTTTAGGGATTACGTTAATCTGTTTAGCCATTTTCGTGATTGACCTTGTTAGAGGGCGTGCGCTAGTAGAATCGTTTATGTTTGCTGTTTCACTTGCCGTCGCAGCAATTCCTGAAGCATTAAGCTCCATTGTTACCATTGTGCTAGCTTTTGGGACACAAAAAATGGCAAAGGAAAATGCCATTATTCGAAAGCTTTATGCTGTTGAAAGTCTTGGCAGTGTATCTGTCATTTGTTCAGATAAAACAGGGACATTAACTGAAAATAAAATGGTTGTACAAGAGGTATATGTGGATGAAAAAGTTATTCCACATGATCAGCTACACACTGGAAATGCAGTTGAGAAAGATCTTATGTTAAAGGCAATATTATGTAATGATGCTGTAGGAAGGGACGATAAGGAATTCGGTGATCCTACTGAGATTGCACTCGTAAAACTAGGAAAGCAATATGGTTTTGACGAAATCCAGATAAGAGATCATTATCCAAGGGTGACCGAAATACCTTTTGATTCAGATAGAAAGCTCATGAGTACTGTAAATACTATCAATCAGCAATCTATCATGATTACAAAAGGAGCATTAGACGTCCTTCTCCCTAAAATTATAAAAATAAAAACTTCAAAAGGTATAGTTACTATTACAAATCAACAACGTCAAAAAATCGAAGCGGTAAATCGTGATTTTTCTATGAATGGGTTAAGGGTGCTAGCAGTCGCCTACAAAGAGGTAAAGGAAAATCAAGCAATTGATGCAAGAGCTGAAAAAGACTTAATATTTGTTGGTTTAGTCGCGATGATGGATCCGCCAAGACAAGAATCTAAAGGTGCAGTTGAAAAGTGTATAAAGGCTGGTATCAAACCGGTGATGATTACAGGGGATCATAAAATTACGGCAACCGCTATTGCTAATCAAATTGGGATTTTAAATGATCCCTCTGAAGCGATTGAAGGGCATGAAATAGAAGGCCTAACAGATCAGCAGCTTCAAGAAAAGGTTAATGATTTTTCTGTTTATGCCCGAGTAACACCAGCTCAAAAAATTCGTATCGTTAAAGCGTGGCAGGAAAAAGGACATGTCGTTGCCATGACAGGAGATGGTGTTAATGATGGCCCAGCCCTAAAACAGGCCGACATTGGTGTGGCAATGGGCGTTACCGGCACAGAGGTCGCTAAGGATGCCTCTTCTATGATACTAACAGATGATAATTTTTCAACGATTGTTAAGGCTATTGCAAACGGTAGGAGTATCTATACGAATATTAAAAACGCTATTTTGTTCTTATTATCTGGGAATGCAGGTGCCATTTTTGTTGTTTTATATGCAACAATATTAGGTTTACCAGTTCCTTTTGCNGCTGTGCATCTATTATTTATTAACTTACTAACNGATAGTTTACCGGCGATTGCAATCGGTCTAGAGCCGAATAATAAAAAAACAATGAAGGACAAGCCCCGAAATATTCATACACCNTTATTAAACAAAGCATTTACTACTCAAGTGGTACTCGAAGGATTGCTAATTGCCATTTCTACAACTATTGCCTTTGAAATCGGATTGTCAACGGGAGATACCCTAACGGCGAGCACTATGGCATTTACGACATTATGTTTGTCACGATTAGTGCATGGCTTCAACTCCAGAGCTAAAGAATCGATCTTCGCCATTGGACTATTTTCGAATAAATATACTTGGCTTGCATTCTTTATCGGTTTTTTAAGCTTACACGCAGTATTGTTTATTCCAATGCTTACAAGTGTGTTTGAGGTTGCCACATTAAGCACCGCACAATTAGGCTTTATTTATAGTTTGTCTGTGCTACCGTTCCTTGTGAATCAGTGGTACAAGCTGTTGTTCGTGAGAAGTCGATAACAAGGTGAAAAAACAGAAGCTCTCGTTGTCAAATGAGAGCTTCTTACATTACAGTCTTAGTAGGAGCTAGAAGCCAGCCTTTGTCATTACTGAGTCGCACTAGCTTTGCACCAAGTATGGCATACCTCATATGAAGTTCTCCATATTTTGCAGTATGCTTCTTCTTAACGGATATTTCTAAAGCCTGGCTAACTGAAATAAGTGAAGAAGCTATATTCATCGATAAAATGGCGCTAATTTCTGTATCATTAATGGCTTTTTTTCCTCGGATATTGCCCATTTTCAATTGTCTGTAGTCGATTGAAGTAGTAGGAGCAAGTACCCCGTTTTCCTTTAATAACACTGTTAGATGTTTATTTTCCTCTTTTAAACATTGCACAAAATCCACGATAATAGCCTTTAATTTTTTATCAATGGCATGCTTGAAAAATGCATGATTTGAAGCTATATAGCCATTATTAACGCCGATCTGTGTCCATATTTTAAAAATTTCCCTATAGCGTAGTGATGCTAGATTTTCATTTACTAATTCCATAGTTACACTTCCTAACTCATGTTCTCGTTCATTTACTTGAGATTAGGATGTGTTAATAAATGAAATTCTAATCACTTTTTACAATAAAAGGGTTAATCGCTATGAGTCGCTTCGCTTGTGCTCCAGGGGCTCATCTGTGACACTGTGTAGTTCATGCGAAAACGATTAGCAAAGGACACGCTGCTTAAACCCAAAACTGATCGGATCAGTGCCAACTCGGAGTGAAAATCAACCTTTGTTATTGTTACACATTATTTGTAGATAAGCTGAAAGGTTTATTCCTTTAATTTCTTACTTTTAAAGCTATTAATGGTTGTTTTTAATGCAGCAAAATTTCCAATAGCTGCATAACCATAAAAAAAGCCCATAAATATTCCTGCAATAAGATTATGTCTATGGCTTATGAAAATAGAAATAGTCAAGCCAATAGCAAGGGCGATTGCGGGAACATATTTAGGCTGAACATGCATAAACACCTTAATGAGCTGTGTAATCAGTAACACAGCTGGAACGGCTATTATAGCATCCCAAAAATTCGTATGGATCACTGGAAATAATTCCATTTTCTACACCTCTTTAGTAATAACGAAGCTATGACTTAAAATTAGATTATCCTTTTTATTTATTTTTATGCCATAAAAGGTGTAGCGCTTATGAGTCATACACTATTGTTTAATAATATGAGCCATAAGGATTCATATATGGATTCATATTTGGATAGTGATATGGCGGATATGGGTTCATAAATTGTGAAGGTCTATACTTATTTTTATGTTTATGATGGGGATCTTTTTGCTCTTTTTGATCTTTTTGCTTTTCAGAGGTTGATTTTACACGGTTACAGTCTTTAGGTGGACCGATATATGTTGATGGTACAATAGGCGCGATTGTTTTCTTCCACTGATTTTCATCTAAACAATAAGTGTGAGCCATAACATTGGAAGGTGTAAATTTCAAAATATCTGAACCTAAAATAACATCAGGAGTTGGAGCATCAAAAATAGCCAATAAATGCGTGTCATTCTCAGTAGCTATTTCATAATGCCACCATCCTTGTGGTACATTGGCAACTTGGCCAGGCTCGATAGGATAGTTTTTAAACTCTTTTGTAAAAGGATTAAATATAGAAACAATGGCAGCACCAGAAATACAATAAATAAGTTCTGCTGCATTTTGATGATAGTGAGGCTCTATCACCTTATTTCTACTTAGAAAAATATCAAGCAAAGATATATTTTCTAACGTATTTAGTTGTTCTACACCTAAAATATTAATAAAATTCCGATCATCTTTTTTGAAAAGAGTATTGTCATTTACATCTGAAGTGAACTCGGTTGATGACGAAGTATAGTCAATATTCGAGCTAATAATTACATCCTTTCTAATTAATTTTCAATACATATCTTAAGCACAGAATATGTACAAAGCTATTTTAGGCTTACACGAATGCCCACTTTATTGCCCTCCTTAAAAATTAGCTGAAATTCCCTCTTCTAATCAAGAACATATGTGCGTATAATGTGAATACGAACTTTTGTTCGTTTAAAGAACGGCTCTGTTGTGCTCACTGTATATAACAGAGTTAGTAAAAAGGAGCAACGAGGATGAAAGAACAGTTAATAAAAGTAATGCAGCGTCAACAAGTAGTTAGCATGATGTATGTAGCCAAGTCGGGTGTTATTACGAAAAGGCGTGTAAAAATCATAAAGATCGTTGGTGATTCCTTTACAGCATTTTGCTATACGAGACAGGCAAAGCGTACGTTTATTATTAACAATGTTCTAGCAATAATGCCCGTGACACATCGAAAGCGTGAGGTGATATGAATTACGACAATCTACCGCATAAGGACATTAACATGAAATGCTTTTACGCAAGCTGTTTGCCATGCTAGAAGGTTTAGATATCTTGAAAGACTCATTGCAGTTATTAGGAATTTTGAGCAACCCGGTAGTGTCGTACTCGCAGCCTGGCCAGTGATGAAGGAAAAGTTCCATCGAAGACAATAGCAAACAGATAAAAAACGGATTAGCTTTATTGTTAAAAGTAGCTACTAACGTAGAAAAAACCGATCCTCGGTATGTTAGGGGATCGGTTTTAATTTTTTTTGTAATTTTCAACAAAAGCATCTCCAAGACTAAAAACCCCATCATTATGCAACAATCACGCACGTTTGTTTAATCGTTAAAAACCTTCATTCATTTATCATAGAAGGTAAACGAACCAGATGCTTACGACAATAAACCAAATGTTGATTGACAACAGGAACACTCGCTCACATATCCCAAAGATAAATCGCAACGGCTTGAACATCGTTACAATAACAGCCCCAAGTGAGATAGAAGAAACCATGGTTATGATGTAAAAAAATAGATTTAGATTTTCAAAGTCCTCCAGTAATTTCAACTGACTTCCTCCACGATTAATGACCATATAGGAAAAAGTGAACGCAAGAATAGCAAATAAGTAATGGAGTTTTCCTCGAACCGTAAGTTTTTTTCCTTCTAGGTCAGTTGGAAAGAATAACATAAGGATACGGGAGATGATCATTAGAATGATTAAAATTGGAATGGACGAGGATATGGAGAAGCGATCTTTTACATTTAACAACACGATAGCAAGTGACAATGCCCCTAAGTTGCTGAACCAAGCGTAAATTAAAAATAAATTTTTTGTAGCACCTACACCGTAATCACTTACAGCATGTCGAAGAGGATGATAGCCTGTTTTCTTAAAGTGAAGTATGAGAAAAAAAATGAAATAACTCAAAAAGAACAATACGGCCACAATCGATAGAATTTTCTCGATGGACAATTTCAGACCTCCCAAAGTTCATTCAGATTCAGTTCCCTAACAGTTCCTTCCTCGTTTGTTGAATAGCATCGTCGACAATTTAATTTTAAATGACTTTATTATTTTATGATTTAAACGGTTTTATTATCACGAAACTTGTTTTTTTATGAGAATCCATTTTTGTAAACGGAGATATATAACATTTTCACTTTAGAAAAAAAGCAAAAAACGAGCCTGTGAATTTAATTATTCGTTAGCTCGTTTCATGAAAATTAAAGCGGAAGGTCTTTTCGTTTAAATACTTCTAGACTTGCTATATAAACAACTATACCAATACCTAAAAGAATGATTAGCTTCCACCAATAGTTTTCGCCTTCCAGAATAGCAGTTGTATCAAATAATGCATTGACTGTGAAGTAATTAAGTACATTAAGGCTTTCGTCAACCGTACTTAACAACTGGAATAAGAAAAAGGCAATAGGGATACCAGTCCCAAAAGAAAGGGAGTTTTTCGTTAAGTTGCAATAGCTTGAGAAAAAGAACGAAATACCGCTGATATTAATTTTATTTGTTTTATAATGTTTCACGTCTACTTGACAGTGGTAAGTCTAGTGCCATTGAGTACCTGGTATTTTATTGTTTCCAAAAATTTAATCTTGTTAAAATGCAAATATTTGTTCTAGAATGTATACAAACAAATGTTCTTACGTATGATAGGCAAAGGGAAAATTAATGTGCCAATAAAAAATATCAATAATACACAGCTATTATTGATGAAATTTCGAGAGATAGTGGGAGGAAGCTAAGATGATAGGGCAACTGATTAAAGCTATGCAGCGCAAACAATTTGTGAACATGATGTATGTAGCAAAAGGTGGTTCCGTATCAAAAAGGCGTGTAAAAGTCATTGAAATTGTTGGTAATTCATTTCAAGCATTTTGTTTTACAAGACATGCAAAACGTACTTTTTTGATCAGTAATGTTCTAGTCGTTATTCCTTTTGTTAGTAAGGGGCGTGAAGCTGTATGAATTATGAAAGTATGCCCAATAGACCTATTATGTGTATCGATATGAAATGCTTTTACGCCAGCATCGTAGCGATGTTACATGGGCTAGATGTTTTAAAAACGCCAGTTGCAGTAGTAGCAAATTTTGACCAACCAGGTAGCGTAGTGCTTGCTGCCTCCCCCTTAATGAAAGAAAAATTTAATATCAAAACTGGTAGTCGCCGTTATGAAATACCTAAACACCCTGACATTAGATTGTTTGAGCCTAAAATGAGTTTCTTTATTCAAATGTCGATGACGATTACAAAATTGATCTCTAATTACGTACCAGTTGATGCTATACATGTGTATAGTGTTGACGAAAGTTTTGTTGATTTAACCGGCACTGAAAAGCTTTGGGGTTCGCCTGAAGAAACAGCTAAGGAAATACAAAGGGCTATTCTTGACCAATTTAATATACCTAGTGCAGTAGGTATGGGGCCAAATATGTTAATAGCTAAATTAGCTTTAGACCTTGAAGCAAAGAAAACAGGCTTTGCTAAATGGACGTATGAAGATATTCCAAAGAAATTATGGCCTGTACGACCTCTATCCGAAATGTGGGGCATAGGAAAACGAATGGAAGCAAATCTAAATGCTATGGGAATACAAACAGTTGGTGGTTTGGCTAATACAGATCTAAAAGAATTAGAAAAGCGCTTTGGTGTAATGGGCAATCAACTCTATTATCATGCGTGGGGAATAGATCTATCCAAATTAGGGGAGCCGTTAATAACAAACGGCACTTTAAGTTTTGGGAAGGGCCAAATGCTGATGAGGGATTATCACACACGAAAAGAAATCTCTGTAGTGCTCCTAGAAATGTGCGAAGACGTAATGAAACGCACACGTGATGCAGGGTTTGTTGGCCGTACAATCAGCTTAGGTCTTTCTTATAGTCGAAACGCCATGACCAAAGGGTTCCATCGGTCTAAAACAATTGCAGTGCCGACAAGTGAAACCCTTGTAATGTATAAAACTTGCCTTGAATTACTGGATGAACACTTTGCAGGGGAACCAGCTCGACAGTTATCTGTCCGAATAGCCAACTTAGAGAGAGAGCATAGTATCCAATTAGATTTATTTGACGAACGCAAACCACAACGTCAAGTCATAGGACCTACTATGGATGCCATACGCAATCGGTTTGGAGCAACATCAATATTAAGAGCAGTGTCTTTCACAAAAGCTGGTACAGCTATTAATCGAGATCGCCTAGTTGGTGGTCATTTGGCATAGGAGTGATTTATGAATGATACAGGACAGAGGTAATATTAAATGGGCATCGATGATGTTGCCAGAGCATTTAGAGCTTCTTAGAGAATATAAACAGGAGCGTACAGAACAGCCAAGAGAATTGACTGAGTGGGAACTGGAAGAACTACAAAAAACAATCGATCAAGCTTTTAATCAGCAATTGGAGATAAAATTAGAAGTGTGGAAGAACTACAAAATTACACAATGGACTGGAATTATTAAATCGATGAATACTAATGAGCTCATACTTGAAACACTACTTAAAACGAAAAGTATTCCAATCCAAAGTATTCAATCGGCCCAACTGGATGCTGATTACTATGATTAAAGCCGACGAAAGACAATTACTTCATAAGTATCTTTTGTTAGAGCTAGCAGTTAAATCATTGCAGGTTGACTATTGTAAATTAGAGCAGTTTAAAATGAAAACGGTATTTCTTCCAATGATGGATTCATTGCTAAAGGATCTAAGACAAGAATATTTTAACCTCAAACGAGAACTGGCACAAAAACGTATACGAGTTGTAGGTTGGCAACCAGTAGATGAATACTTTAGTGACGTGCAAGTTGCCACTGCAGGTAATGATGTAGTACTCCGCTATGCAAATCAAGCTCTTAAATCACAAGTGGAAAAGCTGTTGATTAATCATATTACAAATGACAGGTAGTAGGCCTGTTTTTTTATAGGCTGTTTTCCCATAAATCTAAAGTTGAGTCGACAAATTGAGAAAAGATTGAAATTGATTTAATAAATTTATTTTATTACTTGTTCTACATTACAAGTAATAAAATAGGTCATTTTTGTTTATTCTTTAACTAATAGAAAAGGTACTTTCGCAATAGAGAGACAAAAGTACCTAAACGCTATATTTAGGGTTTTAAAACCACTTTAATACAGTCTTCCTGTTTAGTATCGAATATTTTATAACCATGTTTTGCTTTTTCAAGAGGGAGGACGTGTGTAATGATATCACCTGCATTCACTTTACCATCAGCGATTAAGTTATAGACATGAGGCATGATATGAACAACTGGGGCTTGTCCAGTACGAATCACTACATTACGCTGGAAAATATCCCCGAGCGGGAAGGCGTTGTATCGACCACCATATACACCGGTAATTTGAATAGTTCCTCCTTTACGTACAGCTTGACTTGCTGTGACTATGGCTCCCATAGCACCACTTTGAAGTTTTACACCACTTGCAAGAAATTCGAGAGGCGTCATTTTTCCGCTCATCCCGACACAATCAATGACAACGTCTGCACCGCCCTTAGTAATCTCTTTCAGATATTCACCACAATTTTCATGGTCTTCAAAATTAACGATTTCGACGTTATTTGTCTTCTTTGCATGTTTAAGACGATACCCGATGTAGTCAACTGCGATTACTCTTTCTGCTCCTTTCAACCAAGCAAATTTTTGTGCTAATAGTCCAACAGGTCCGCAGCCAAGAATAACAACAGTATCTCCTTTTTTTACACCGGCATTATCTACACTCCAAAAAGCAGTAGAGGCAGCATCGGCAAGGAGAACTAGACTTTCATCGGGAACTTCAGATTGCTCTGGAATTTTGAAAGGGATAAAATTGCCATATGGAACTCGCATATACTCTGCCTGTCCACCCGGAAAACCGCCTGTTGTGTCTGAATAACCAAAGTAGGCACCCATTTCGCCATTATCGTTTGCATTATCACACTGACTTTCCAAATCATGATTGCAGAACCAGCATTCCCCGCATGCAATATTAAAAGGAATGACAACTCGGTCACCCTTTTTAACCTTCGTCACACCCTTGCCAACTTCTTCTACAATGCCCATCGGTTCATGGCCAATGACATAATCCTGTCCAATATTTGGAATCATTCCATGAATCAAATGCAAGTCTGACCCGCAAATGGCAGTTGTAGTTAAACGAACAATAAGATCATCGGCTTTTTTTATTTTAGGGTCTTGTACTTCTTTAACCTCAACATTTTTTATACCTTGAAAAGTGACAGCTTTCATTAAAAAAAAACCTCTTTTTCGTTTATTTTTTCGGTGGAGTAGGGAACATTCCTTTGCGATTCATGCTTTTAGGGAATAAATCCAACTGTGCAATACTAATCGCATTTTCTGCAGATTTAATATCCAGTTCTTTTTGACCTTCTAGATCATAAGGTTTTAACCATTCTTTTTTTAACATCAGTTCAGAAATTTCAAAATATAAATCAACCATGACATCCAGCTGAGTTCTCATGATTTTCTGAAGAGCAGGGGAAGCTGTTTCTGTTAAGGCAATTGAAAGATTTCTAATACCCGTCTTTGTTGTAAGTAAAAACTCAAGAGCAAGCCCCGAATCAGTTAGTTCGGGCATTCCAATTGAATTTATAGGATCTAAATAGTCCTCCATATAATTGTCCTCCTAATATTCTAATTGCGATTTAGAGTAGAGCTTAACCATTGCAGTGAGTGCTGGAGTAGATAATTTTACATTTTTGTCCAATAATGCTCTTAAATCATCATCAAAGACCACACCTTGACTCAGCTTCGATTTAAGTAAACTAGTTGTCATAAAGTTAATGACTTCATGAAATTCCATTGTTTCATGAAGTGCTAATTTTTTCTCAAACACGCAATTCGCACCTCCAGAATTTTCTTTAAAAAGTCTACCCTGTAGCAAGTCTATTTATACAAATTCGCCTTAGGTTTTTAGATTAAATTGTATTTCTAAAACTATATTGATAGCTAGAAAATCTTGTATTAAAGAGGGGGAATTTTGTAAGTTGTTTGAATACAAGGAGAATGAAGATGGTTGGCTTTAACTGAAAGGCTGACATTAGATTTTTTGACGAGACTGCAATAGGAAACAGAGGATAAGATTAACTGAGGTAGCATAGGGGGAACAACTGCCGCATTAATGCATAAATTTAATGATTTAGAAAAAGGCTTTTTATATCAATACTCTACTTGCCTTGGTAGGTCCAGTGACTCTCATTGTTAAAAAAAGCGTCATTAACCTTATTATTTTTAGTATGAGATTTGGATAAAACTAAGTGCTTTCAAAAAAGGACCTTCATCCCAATAACTGTCAGGTCCTTATTTTTTATGCTGTTTCATTGGTTTTTTCAATATCTTCTACTTTGATAAACTTTAAGACAACAAACAGGAGAATGAATCCCAATACACCTGCCGTAATATAGCTGACATTGAGATAGCTTTTCATGACAAGTGACATAATAGGAGGGCCGGCTGCAACGCCTATAAATCGTGCCGAGCTGTAAAAAGAGGATACTGTTCCTCTTAACTCTTTTCCAATATTGTCAGTAATAATTGTATCAAGCGCAGGCAATAGTGCACCGATAGCAATCCCCGCTATACTCGTTACGACTAATAAAAGAATTAGTTTTTTGCTTGTAAACCCAACGAAGACAATACTGACAGACATTGCAATCAAGGAGGCAATAATTATTTTTTTAATCCTTCCTAGGTTTCCTTTAATTTTTTGACCAGATATAAATGAAGCTATACAAAGTAATAAAAGCGGGATGGCCAAGACAAATCCTTTTTTAATACCTTTTATATCATGAACTTTTTCGAGGTTTTCTGACAAGAAAAATAGCATACCAAATAATATAAGCATTACAAGGACCCCATTAAGGAATACGGTATACAACCATTTTCCTTCCTCCTTGAAAACTTTTTTTGTATTACGTAAAAACTCTTTGAACTTCAATGGTTCATCATCATCTTTAGGAGCTTTAACGAAGAAAAAAATAAGTACAATCGAAATCAGACTAAGCGCAGAAATGGAAAAGAAGGGCAGAAACCATAAAAAAGCGGCAAATATTGAACCTAAAATGGGACTTAACACTTTGCCAAACGTGTTAGATGTTTCAATTATCCCTAATGTAGAACTTATTTTTTCGTCATCATCCTGATAAAGATCACCTACAAGAGGCAATACGATTGGCATGGCACCAGCCGCCCCTATTCCCTGGACAATCCTTCCAGCAATAATCATTGTGTACGGGTCATCCATTTTCCATGAAGCAAATCCGGCAATCAGACCACCGATTAATGCTAAAATTAAGCTCGGTAATATTACTATTTTTCTACCAAAGCGGTCCGATAAATAGCCAGCTACTGGGATGAGAAAAATCGCTGCGACTGAATAGCTTGTTATGATCATGCTTGACTGAAATGATGTTATCCCGACCTTATCTTCCAGTTTCGGGAGCACGGGAATAAGCATCGAATTTCCCAGTGTCATGATGAGCGGAATAGAAGTCAAACTTACAATACACCAGACACCTACATTAACCTTCCCTTTGTCCATTACCACACCTCGACTAATATTCTTTTAAAGGTATGGTTTCCGTTCGTGTTCATTTTATGCGCTGTTGCCTGAGTTTATTGGAATAACACTTGGTAAGCCTGCTTGCCAAAGTAGATCCCGAAACCAATCATTAATAAGGCTGAGATAAAAGAGACCGTTTTCAAAAGCTTTGTGGATAATAATTTTCGCGCGACACTGGATAAAAAGGCATAAATAAAATCCACTACAATAATGCCAAACAAAATGGCGATACTTACCAAAATGATTTTATACCCTGTAGAGCCATCAACCGTTTTTGCAAGTATGGAGCCGTATATTCCCAGCCAGAAAAGGATGGTTAGCGGATTCAAAAAAGACATGAAAAAACCGGCCATCATGGATTGTCTCAGTCGTGTTCTTTTACCGGTTTTCGAATCCATCTCAATTTTATGTAGAGACAGTAAGTTTTCGATACCGGTGTACAAAAGAACAAAACAGCCGAAAGACCAAAGTATTGTTTTCAACCAGATGGAATCGATAAATTGCCCAATTCCAAAATATACGATAAACATATATATAATGTCGGTCAATATGGCACCCAGACTAAAAAACCATGCATGAAAAAAGCCATTTTTTAAACCTGTATTTAATAGGACAGTCTTAACAGGTCCAATTGTTGCAGCCATTGATAGTCCTAAAAAGATATAGGTAAATATAGAATCCATAAAATAGCCTCCAATTATCAAATNTACTTGCATTTTATTCGAAGGCAATGATTTTTAGGACAATTTAAAAGGGCAATTCTAATAGGGTTTTAGGATTTGTTTCTCTGTTTTAGAGGTATTTTTAACATAAATATTTCAGTGTCAGCTTTTTTTTTATGTTTAATTAGGATAATTATATAGTTGGAGAATGGTAACCATAAAATAGAAAACATGCGGATATAATATATCCTTAATGCGCATGCTAAACTGATTATAAGGGGAACTTTTATTAAATATTTTACGAGGAACGAATAATTCTGATGTACAAGGGATATTATGCCATTTGAGTTGAAAGTTATTTTATATAATCTCATGTTTACTATAAGTGGAAATAAAAAGGTTGCATTCTTCTTAGTAAAAATTAGTATACATAGGAACATTCTAAATTAGCCAACCTAGATTTAAGTCAAAATTTTAGGAGGTTACCATGGCTAATTCAAGACACTCAAAACCGGATGATAGATCCAATAACGTTGAGCGAATCCGTGATATCGTTAAAAACACTGAAGAAAAACTTCATGAAGCGGAAATTAGTTTGGAGTTTGCAGACCCTATGCAAAGTGAAATGATTAAAGAAAAAAATAAGCGACGTCAAAAGTCAATTGAAGGATTAAAAGAAGAAATGAAAGATGAAATGGCAGCTCGTAAAAAAGGAGAAGTGTAGAATTGGAGACTTAGGGATAAACGTATCTCCATTCTTTTTAAAAAAGTGATTGCCTATAAAGGCAGATGGTTTAGAGTTCTGTAGTGGACCTCTACATAGCCATCTGCTTTTATTATGAGGTTGTAATAAAGGTATAGCTATTGATGACGGTGGGGGCAGCATGTTCCCAAGCAGTTTATGGTGTGGAAGCAAGAGAGTTACTATGAGAACTTACAACATAGAGGAATACTTTATTTCTAAATAAAATATTATGTAAACTACAGGAGAGAACTTGAAAATTTGAAAGTGGAATAATTCAATTGGAACATCCAAAAGAGTATAATTTGTCGTTGGCATTTTTTCTTTAAATAGCCGATTGTCAAAACCGCAGAAAAAAATCACTCATGTCATAACGAGTGATTTTTGAGAATTCATATCTACATTTATTAAATGGTTAGGTTCATAACAATTTGCTCACCGATACGTCCCATTCTTCTTTCCCCGTTATCGACAAAGCCAGCCTTTAAATACAAATTTTGAGCCGGAATATTTTTATGATTAACGACTAAAACAACTTCATTATATTCTTTAAATTCCCTCTTCATAAATTCAGACAATGCTAACATCCCTTTTTTGGCGTACCCGTTTCCTTGTTGTTTATGGTCAATAGATAATGCAGTAAGCAGCATAGCATTTGGATTATTAGAGTATTCTTTTACTCTTTCTGTTGCATATAGGACAAAAAATCCTACAGGTACATGGTCACTCAAAATAACAATCGGATATTGACCAACCATCTCTATAGAAATCTCTTTTGGAAGGGCAGTAAATTGCCTTTGTTCTTCCGGAAGCTCAAAGGCATTCAAAATAGCCACATACTCTTCTGAGAAATGTGCTAATTCAATGATGTTCGTTTTTTGCATAAAATTGCCTCCTTTTTTATCATTTTAATATCAGAACAAACGTTCGTCAAGAGACTTAATTTATAAATGGTATGTAATCTCTTTAGTTTGATGGTTAAATATAGTTAATCAACATTAAAAGAAAAAATAGGGGGAGTAAAAATGGTGTTACTTAAATATGACGTAGAGGAAAACGAGCTAACAATGTTAAAAGAAGTTTATCAATCAGTAGGGTGGATGAAACATGATGAACGAATAATAAAAAAAGTTTTCAATGCAAGTACACATCAAGTTTTCGCAGTAAAAGATCATAAAATTATAGGTTTTGCGAGAGCTCTTTCAGATGGAGTATTTAATGCTGCGAATTATGATGTTGTAGTACATAAAAATTATCAAAGAAGCGGGATAGCTAAAATTCTTTTAGAGGACATCATCGGCCAATTAGAGGATGTTTCTTGTATTCAGCTAATTGCAACAACAGGAAATGAACCTTTTTACGAAAAGATCGGCTTTAAAAAATTGAAAACTGGTATGGCCATATATAAAAATCCACAATTAGCCGAGGCGTATTTGGAAAGCCATAACCCTTGAGGAAGAGAATACAAAAAAAGCTGTAGCGTACGGTATCGCTACAGCTCAATTTGACTTGCTTAGGTTAGTCAGTAAAGCGATTATATCATACAATAGAGCAAACTAAAAATAACAACAGCTATATTTGATAAAGTATTTAACATAAGGAAAACTTAAAAGAAATCACTTGTTTTCAATTAAATACTTCGCTACCTTATTTGGAATTAATCACCAAAAAATAGATATCAAAATCACAAAAATCCAAACGTGAATTCTTATATGTAAGTGTTTAATGAAAAAATTATCATTTGTCCTTGAATCTCCAGTAGCGTTATCTTTTATGATGAATTTAGTTACTCACTTTAAAAGGTAACAATTAAAAATATGCTATTGGAGGAAAGCACAGTGAAAAAAGAGAGTATATTAAACAGAGGATTGGCAAGTTTAATGCACCTGTTCTCGCTATTATTAACCTTTATTTTACCTATATTGGTATACTTAATATCAAGGAATAAGAATAAATATTTTGCTGACCATGCAAAAGAAGGAATGAACCTTCATTTTACTTTCTTCCCAGTTTTTTTGTTATTAACTTTGATGTCTAAAAAATGGAGCGCAGTTTCAATCCTTTCTTTTGCACTTATTATTCTTGAAACCATATTAATTTTAATTGCAGCAATTTATACTTTAAATGGAAAAAAGTTTTCTTATCCTGTTATACGATACTTTAAAGTCAATCATTAAGGAGAGAATAATTTGTCGGAGAAAGGTATTTTTACGATAGGTCAACTTGTGCAAACGTCTGGTGTTAGTATTAGAACCCTTCGATATTATGACAGCATCGACCTATTGAAACCAAGTGATTATACAGAGGGTGGACATAGATTATATACTACAGAGGATCTATCTACTTTACAAAACATTAAGTCATTACAGTTTCTAGGCTTGTCGCTAAAGGAAATTAAAGACATACTACAAAAAAACACTGTTAAAGGTGAAATTATCTTACAATCTTTAAACGCACAAAAACAGTTATTTGAAGCCAAAAAGCTTGAAATTATAAATATATTATCTGATATAAATCACCTTATTGAAACAGTAAAAGATGAGGAAATCATTAATATCGAGATATTTTGTGCTATGCTTCAAAAATTAATGTTTGCTGAAAATACTGAAACATGGTTTAAAGAACACTTTTCAGATATAACTGATGAATTATTTAATATAAATAAATCCGAAGAAATCGATCTAGATAAAAAATGGACTAAAGTTCTATCAGAAATTAAACATTTAACATTTATAGAAGCTATACCTTCTTCAAAAGAAGCTCAAGAAACTGTTGAAAAACTTCTGCAACTTATGAATGAAACATTGAAAGGAAATTTAGATTTGGTTGAGAAAAAGCTACCATTCACAGAATCATTCAAATTTCCCAATCCTTTTACAGAAAAGGAGCAAATATTTTTAAAAGAAGCGATACGTATATACCAAAATAATTGTGCAAACACCCAGGCAATAATAAAGAATTAATATATGAAAATCCGGCAATAAAAAAGCCAGTTGAAAATTGCTAGTATGGAAATTAACCCCCAATTACGCCAGCGATTGGGGGTTAATGGAAATTTGATCTAAGTGTCATGAAAAACTCAGGGGTTAAGCCAAAAATATGAAGGGGAAGATAACTTACCCGTTAAGTTTACGCTATAGCCGGTATATTCTTTCGCATTCATCTGGTGTTAGATAATCGATTCCTTGTGGAAGGCACGCTAGACAGTTGACTGGACATACCAGAGTGATAAGCTCCACTACAGTTTGTTTCAATTTTTTATTGTATCATTTTTGACTCAAAAAAAGACACGCCCTCTATTGGTTATAAGGATACTTATTTAACCAGGGTTTTGTCCGTGACTCTATGCTACATTCAAATTTTTAAGCTCCTATAAAGCCTCAAACTTTACACCACACACATCGGCAATCATATTTAAAATTTCTTGTACATACCTATACTTAAATTCTTAGTAAAAATCAGTAAATCACAAGATGGCGTAAAAACATAAGTCTAAAAGTATTTTATTGATGAAAATTAAGAAAATTTTCATTTTTTTCTAAGAAAAAAGTCAACTTCTTTAGCTATACTTATAAAAAAAGGAAATTTATGAAACCGTTTGAATATTTAAAACGTATTGGTAGTGTGGAAGAATATTGAAGTGGGTGAGGACATGGCATATACCATTTACATAGTATTAACAAAGACAGGTACATTATTATCAAAAGCTATAGGCATGTATACTGGAAAAGCGATGAATCATGCGTCCATTGCTTTTGATGAGGAACTTTTTGAAATGTATAGCTTTGGACGTAGACAATTAAATAATCCTTTAAGTGGGGGTTTTTTGCAAGAGGATGCAGAAAGAGGGCTATTTGAAACAGCTGATTGTGTAATTTATCGTTGTAAAATATCTCAGTATCAATACTTAGAGATGATGAAAATCGTACGTTATATGTATTGGAATCGTGATCGCTATAAATATAATTTTATTGGGCTCTTTGGCGTTATGATGCAAAAGGAGGTACGAAGAGAGCGTGCTTATTTTTGCTCACAATTTGTAGCGACTCTTTTGAAGGTTGGTGGGCTGAAAGTTTATCAAAACCCAGCATTAATGACACCCCATTGTCTCGCACAATTACCTTATTTAGAAAAAGTATATGCGGGGAAGCTTGCAGATTACTTACAAAGTGTGCGTTCAACAGCTATGTTATACGGTTAAGGCGAAATTTTGAAGCATTCAACTTATTTTATCCACGCCATAATAACGCCTCGGCGCATTTAGATATCCGTTGAGGCTTCATATTTAGCCATGTCTCTATAGATTGCCATAGGACTTAGTAACTTGTACTCAATATCCACCACCGATTAATAAAAAAACTAGTAAGATTAGAGGTATTAAACTAGGTATTATTCTCTTTGGAGTGTGTTATATACTTTATAGTATAATTATAGGTAATATAGAAATGCATAGGGGGCGTTGATGATGAGCGAAGAAGTAAATGCATATGGTTGGGATGCAATTGATCAGCAGTTATTAAAAGTTTACGGAGAACAGGAGCCGAAGCATTATGGAACTGTTATTCCATATTTATTAGGGGGAGAAGATCCACTTGAAGGAATCAGCGCCTATAAGAGTGAGACACCAGTTCCACACTGGCATTTTGTAACTTATGGATTTTCCGAGTTATATGAAAAAGAATCTGAAGATGCGAAATACAGCGGGTATGGGTTTGAGTTAACATTTCGTCTTGCTCGAAATGAAGATGAGGAGGAGCCGCCAGCGTGGGCGCTAAATTTGCTACAAAACATGGGAAGATATGTTTTTGACAGTGGCAATGTTTTCAGAGCAGGCGATTATTTGGATGCTAATGGTCCAATCTGCGAAGGTGCTGACACGCTTTTAACAGCGCTTGCATATACGTTAGATCCCGAGTTACCTGCTATTGATACACCAAATGGACAAGTAGAGTTTATTCAAATGGTAGGGATTACAGGCGATGAGCTTGAGGCGATGCAAACTTGGAATACGATTGGTGTACTAAATGCAGGTCTAAAATATATCCCGAGCTATGTTACTGACTTATCTCGTGTATCTCTTTTACAGATTTCATCCATTGCTGAAGCGGTAGAAAAAGGAATGGCAGAAGAAGGCTCAAATACCGGCTATTTATTTGTGGACCAACTAGCTTGGGAGCAGGGGAAAACAGGGTTGTTCAGCAAACAGTTGAATAAGTTAACGCTGGGGGCAAAGCAAGCAGCAATAATCGGTAAACTTTTACGCGGACGGATTTTAAAAGGGAAAAGGCTAACCTTAGTTGGTCGAGAAATCCGAGTTGTTTTTGAGCCCGGAGAAAAATGTGGCTATAGCGTGGAGGAAGCGGATGTTACCATAACTTTAAATGAAAAGGCAGTTATGGAACTCAATCAAAACTTGATGCCACAAGAAAAAGAATTTGAATTGTCTTCTATACCGGAACTTTCACTCTTAATTCAAAAAACATATATTAAAGATCAGCAAGGAAACATTGTGGAAACAATCGGATGATAGAATATAATCTCCCGCTAAAACGAACAAAATATCCAAATGAAATGAGTTTGGGTTCGTATAAAAGTGGGAGGTTTTTTATTATTTTGGGACGAAACTTGATGGCTGGCGATATATCGGTTTACTCGAATCAAAGGATGATTACCGTAAGGAGAGTGGACAAGATACCGTTTGCATTAAAAACAGTGATATTGCCGAAGAGCCTTTATATTGGGTAAATGACATGAGTATTGGATACTAGCATTTTTATGTTAAAGCTACGCATTTGCCAACAGGGATGATTCCTACCCGCCGCATCTAGGCGACAATAAAGGAGATTGGGCGTCACGTGGCCGTACCCGTTGTTAATGTCTTGGAAAGGTTACCACCTGACTTAACCGTTAGCCTAAGAAACTGTTCTGTTATCGCAAAAACTCCGAGCGGATTAGATCGCCCGTTCGATAGGATAAACACTTAGCACTGTATAAAGGACGTTATTTTCCAGAAAAACAATACTGCAATGTTCAACCTTATAGTTCGAGCTTTTCTGCTATAATGAATGACTGATAGGGGTGATAAAAATGCATATCGTCATAATTGAAGGCGTACCATATGATTGGTTGAAGCAATTACAGGAAATTCATGCACATGTATTTGATGGGGCAAATCTACCACTAGAAAAACTTGAAAGTAAAGAAGGCCTTATTTGTTTATTTGCAGTAGAAAATAAAGATATCCTGGGCTTTAAACTAGGCTATACACATCCTGATGGCGTTTTTTACAGTTGGTTAGGCGGTGTCCATGAAAAGAAACGGGGTCAAGGGATTGCCAGTCAATTGATGGGGCGACAGCATGAACATATACAGGCACTTGGATTTAAAAAAGTTCGTACATATGGTAGAAATGAGCGAAAAGCAATGCTCATCACAAATCTTAAACATGGATTTGATATTATTTCCACTTTTGTGGATAAGAAAAATCGACATAAAATCGTGTTTGAAAAAACATTGGAATAGGAGTTTTATTATGAAGGCATACTTAGCAAATGGATTATTTTCTTTAGGAGATCGTTTAGTCAACGAGCAACTCGCTGCGGCAATTAGAGAGGCAGTACCAGGTATTGAATTATACGTACCACAGGAAAATGATGCGATAAATGATAAAGCGGCTTATGCTGATAGTTTGGCGATTGCGCAAGCCGATTTAGAGATGCTGCAAAATAGCGATGTATTAGTGGCCGTTTTAGATGGGGTTGAGATTGATTCAGGTGTAGCAGCAGAGATTGGGGCATTTGCGATGTTGAATCGACCAATCGTAGGCGTCTTTACAGATGTTCGTCAACAAGGCCGGGACAATATGATGAAAATAGAAGCACTTGTACACGATGGGGTTGAAAATCAGTTTGTTTATCGTAATTTATTTGTGATTGGCTTAATTAAGCGCACAGGAGTGATTACGACTTCCATTACTGAAGCTGTTAAAGCCGTTGAAAAATATAAAAAATAGGAGGGCTCTTGTATGTTACTATCAACCACAGATATTATAGCAGGAAAAGAAATTGTAGAAACTATAGGTTTAGTAAAAGGTAATTCGGTACAATCGAGAAATATTGGCCGCGATATGATGGCTGGACTTCGCAATATTGTCGGAGGAGAGATGAAGGAGTATGCAGAAATGCTCACTCGCTCTCGAGAAATTGCCACACAAGCTATGGAAGAAGAAGCAAGAAGACTAGGGGCAAATGGGATTGTTGCGGTAAGATTTTCAACATCATCGGTCATGGACGGCACATCAGAAGTATTAGCGTATGGAACTGCAGTAAGAGTAAAGGAATAATCCGTTAAATACTCTGTCTAGGCTACAAATTTTCGCATAAATACTCAATTTTGCTGAAGTTTCGTTTTATCTCAAAAAATTCTACATGGTTGATTGGAGTCGCTCGCGCAGAGCAAAGCTTCCTGGGGTATCCGAGGCCGCTGATGCCCGATGAGTCGCTCAGTCTCAGCGGTAGCAACAACAAAATGCTCAGTCGGAACGGAGATCAACCTCTCACTTTGCCGAAGAGCAACATGACATTTGTATTTCATTGATATAATAATGAAGGACTTCAATCACCGAGATTGAGGTCCTTTTTATCTGCTTATACGGAATTAACTGTAAAAATAATGTGAATTATAACAAAAGTATAGAATGTCATGCCAATTATACCAATAAAATAGAAATTATGTAGTTAAAAGGACTAATAGTGTCCAACTCTTTTTGTATAATAGAAAAGTAACTTTGAAGAGAGAGTGGGATATATGGTAGATTCACAACAACACAAAGGCTATCGCGTCATTTCGATGTTTGACAGACTAATGGATGGTCAAGGAATTAACAAAAAACAAGAAGCAATAACACATAATGTTGGTGAAAAAACCATACAACGGGATTTGAATGAAATTCGAGCTTACCTAGAAAAAGCTAAATTGGATTGCCATTTAGAATATGTGCGGACGGAAAAGGTGTACAGGCTGACAAATAAAGGAGAAAGTATTTTATCAAAGGAGCAAGTTTTAGCGATTGTTAAAATTCTCATCGAATCAAGGGCACTGCTAAAATCAGAAATGAGTGATATTATAGATAAGCTTATTTCGATTGTTGCGGCTGATAAGCAGGAGTTTATTCATAATATTATTTTAAACGAAAAGCATTTGTACGTAGATTTAAATCATAAAAAGTCTCTACTGCCTTTAATCTGGGTTCTATCAGAGGCGGTTCAAAAAAAGAAGATCATTAAAATTGATTATTTACGTGAAGGTGAAACAATTCCTTCAGAAAGGATTTTAAAACCACTTGCCGTTATTTTCTCGGAATACTACTTTTATTTAATTGCTTATGATAATAAGCATGAAAAGGATTTGCCCATTGTTTATAGAGTCGACCGAATTCAACATTTTTGTGAGCTTGATAAAAAATTCCAAATACCATATGCCGAACGTTTTCAAGAAGGAGAATTTCGCAAACGTATTCAGTTTATGCATGCAGGCGAGCTAATGCGTATGAAATTTATCTTTAAAGGACCGTCCCCACAAGCTGTGTTAGATCGTTTGCCAACAGCAAAAATATTATCTAAAAAAGATGGGCAATATTTATTTGAAGCGGAAGTTTTTGGACATGGTATTAAAATGTGGTTACTGAGCCAGGGGGCAGACATTGAAGTGTTAGAGCCAATTGAGCTTAGAGAAGAGATGATTGAAACGATTCAATCGATGCAACAAAATTATCGCTATATATAAAAACAAAAAATAAGGTAAAAATCCGTGTAGATACTAATCGAAGCGGATTTTTACCTTATAAGAGTGTAATTTCTTAAAAAAATACCTTGTGAATTCCGAAAATTCGCACATAAGTATTCTTTTCCACGCTATAATTGAACGTATACTGAACATGGATAAAGGGTGGCAATCAAATGACATATAATCATGAAGAAAAAGATATATTGTATCCAGATGGTACATTAATGTATCGTGGCGGTGTGAAGAAAAATGACTTTGGTCATGACATATATGATGGCAAAGGTACGCTATTTGACCAAGAAGGGGAGCTGTTATTCGAGGGAGAATTCGTCAATCATATGAAGCAAGGTAATGGCATTATGTATTTAAAAGGTCAAATGATTTATCAGGGCGAATTTATTCAAAATAAAAAACAAGGTAATGGTATTTTATATAAGGATGGTCAAATATATTACGAGGGACATTTTCGTAATGATTTAATGGATGGTTACGGGATTTTGTATTATGAGGAAGATGCTATTGCTCCATTTAAAGAGCTTCGTACTAAGTATTTGCATTTAAATCAGCCGCAATATGAAGGTGATTTTGTCCATGGCATGAAGAAAGGCAAGGGAAAACAATACTATCCAAGTGGTTTTTTACAATATGAAGGTGATTTTATCTGGAACCATATGCAAGGTGCCGGAAAGCTTTACTTCACACCAGAATCGCCAAGTGCTGAGGAACTTGCAAATGGTGTAACAACGCTTCAATATGAAGGTTATTTCTTTGAGGATATGAAACATGGAAAAGGTAAGAACTATTCTCGTCAAGGTGTACTAGTATCGGAGGGGCAGTTTAAAGAGGATGCTATGACGGGACATGGTACTCTTTACTATACTAATGGACAGGCTTCCTATATCGGAGAACTTGTAAATGGAGAAAAGCACGGTCGAGGAGATTATTTCAATGAAGAAGGGAAAATTATTTATAGCGGTGAATTTATTAACGGTGAACGTTTACGAATAACACCAGAAATAGAGCGAGAAATTGAAAAATTACAGAAGCAGCTGGATGGACTTGTAGGACTTCCAAATGCCAAAAAGGAATTACATAATCTTATTAACTTCATTAAAATTCAAAGCTTGCGTGTCGACCATGGTTTAACAAGCTTCCCAATCACCTATCATCTAGTGTTCTCTGGAAATCCAGGTACAGGAAAAACAACAGTGGCACGTATTATAGGCCAAATATATAAACATCTTGGTGTACTCTCAAGCGGGCATTTTGTGGAAACAGATCGTGCAGGTTTAGTAGCAGGATATGTTGGTCAGACGGCTTTGAAGGTCCAAGAAGTAGTAAATAAAGCAAAGGGCGGCGTGCTTTTTATAGATGAAGCCTATGCACTAGTTAATGATAAACAGGACGCTTTTGGTAAAGAAGCGATTGATAGTCTATTAAAGTCGATGGAGGATTTACGCGATGATTTAGTTGTGATCGTTGCTGGTTATACAGAGCTCATGGAGGAATTTTTACTTGCCAATCCAGGTTTTAAATCACGCTTCAATCATTTTGTGCAGTTTGATAATTTTAGCACGGATGAGCTTTATGATATTTTTGCCATGCTATGTAAAAATAATGATTACGAGTATGGTGACGTATTTGCACATCATATGAAGGAGCAATTGCATCAAATTCCAGTCGAAGCTATTCCAAACTTTTCGAACGGTCGCTATATCCGAAACCTATTTGAAAAGCTCGTAACTATTCAGTCAAACCGCTTAATTCAACAGAATACTATTACAAGAGAACAATTAATGGAGTTTACAGAGAAAGATATTTTACAAGGCATTGCAGAAAATCTATTTGATAATACATTTTAGCTTCTTTCAGAGAATGTCCGCTAAGACAGAGGAACTCAGTCTAAGAACGTACGCCCTGTGGCAATTTATCTGTGCGCAAGCGAAGCACGACAGCAACAACACATGACTGAAGTGACCAACTTCGTTGCAGCCGCTACGTTGCACAACGCTTTAGCGCAAAAAACATCTGCAGGTCAAAGCACAAAGCCGATTCTGGACGCAATTATGCCTCGGCATAATTAATTAATAGTGGCATTAAGGTCAAGTAATTAAAAAACTTGGCATTAGCAATAAACAAAGTGATTTGAAATAGGAATGTAACCAAAAAAGGGAGATTAAAGATGAAAAAACTTTTAGCTATTATAATAATATGCGCCTGTATTTTACCTAGGGTAATGCCTATAAATATTACGATTAACAATAACATTAAAGTACATAAAGATAAATAAATTGAAAAATTGACAAAAAATGAAATAGATAGTATTCTAACGTAAAACATACGCTAACGTATCTTACTGGAGAGATGACATGCAATTAACAAGAGAAGATTGGATAAAAGCAGGATTACAACAATTGGCTGATGAAGGAATACATAAAGTTCGCATCGAAGCACTTGCTCGATTGCTAAAAATAAGTAAAGGTAGCTTTTATCACTATTTTCGTGACCATCAAGAGCTGTTAGATTCTATGGTCGACTATTGGGAGATACATGCAACAAAGCTGATTGTTCAAAGTATGGAGCAACAGGATGCCTCGTTGGAACAGCTTTTACGAATTAGTTTTAATCGAGATAAAAAAATGGAGATTGGTATTTATACTTGGGCAAAATATGATCCTGTTGTTGCAGAACGCTTAGTGAATATTGAAGAACAAAGAATCTCGTGTGTTGCGAAATTGTATCAAAAAAAGGGCATCGACAAAGCTGAATCGATTGATAGAGCGAGACTTGCCTATTTAACGTATGTAGGATGGATGACAAGGTTTGAAGAAAATCCTAATTTTGATATTGATAAAATGGTAATACTTTTAACCTCTTTCAGCGGTTCGCCAAATATTCGCTGAAATAGAGGAACTCCATCTAAGAACGTCACGTCCCTTAGCATTTATCTGTTACTACGTTGACGCTACGCTTTCGCATAAAAAACATCCTATTCGATAATTAATGTCCCTAATAAGGTTGTAAAACCTGAAGGGACAAAATTTTTACTATAAACATACGCATGTGTATGTTTTGTTTGAATTAAAACATTGGGGGGCGAAAAAATGACATTACTTTTAATATTAGTAGCTGTAGGACTTCTGTGGTTTATCAGTTCGTTGCATTTTTATTGGGCTTTTGGAGGTCGTTGGGGTTCTGCCGCTGCTATCCCTGTAAAAGAAGGAGAGCATAGACCTGCTTTTACTCCTAAAAAATGGGGGACATTATTCGTAGCTATTCTTATTTTACTGGCTAGTGCCATTATTGTTATTCAAGAAGGTTATTTGCAGGGGTTCCAAGCAAATAGTTTATCTAAAATCGGAAGTATTGTTTGTGCTGTCGTTTTCATTATTAGGGCAATTGGTGATTTTAAGTATGTTGGATTTTTTAAAAAAATAAAATACTCACAGTTTGCTAAATACGATACTTGGCTTTACAGTCCATTATGTCTATTTTTTGGATTTGTTTATATTATTCTATTGTTATAGCAGCTAGCTTTTAAGCTCTCATTTAATGTTACTTTTATAGGTGAATTTAGGGCTTATCATTAAAGGTTGTGGAAGATATTTGTTAAAACATATGAAATGGATATAGGCTGATCTTAAAACCGGCTGGGCGACTCCTTGGGGATTGGCGAAAGCATCACATCCTATGAAAACGCCCTCGTGATTAACATCGGTGCTGCCGCTTCGCTTTCGCACAGACAATGCGAGGGAGCTTTTTATTGCTGTTTGGACCTTAACTATTGTGCAACTGCAACTTGTGCAAGTTTAGCTGTTTAATTTCATTTGCTCCTTCCTGTACTGTAGCCATAGCTGTTTTAACTCACCATAATTTACTGTCCGACTCTATGTAAGCTAGATAAATGTGACAAAGTTAAAAGAAATAATGCTTATCTGTTTATGTAGGAAGTGCTATTAGACATATGAAAAAGAATTACAAGATAAATAAACGCAAAAGAGACTAGAACTCATTTAAAAAAGAGTACCTAATCTCTTTTGGGTTACTTTATTGCCATGGTTGGTAACCTATAAGTAAAGTTATAAACATTAGTTTGCAATTTGTGTTTTCTTAAACACTGAAATCAATGCCACAACAGCTAATGAAGCAATTCCTAGGCAGAATAATAAAAATCCAAGTGGAATCAAGAAGAAAGGTTCTACTAAAGTGCCGTCTGCAGCGACTTTACTTCCAATGATAGCTTTTGCAATTAAGCAGATTACCCCTAAAAGAATTGGTATAGATGTAATTACGTATTTCATTTTCATAATAATCTCTCCATTAGTTAATTCAATCATTTTTTATATTCCAAGATATCACCAGGTTGACAGTCTAATACTTCACATATTTTTTCTAATGTTGAAAATTTAATTGCTTTTGCTTTCCCATTTTTTAAAATTGAGACGTTTGCCATTGTGATACCCAGTTTTTCTGATAGTTCTGTAACACTCATTTTTCTTTTAGCTAGCATTACATCAAGATTAACTATGATGCCCATGTTACACCTCAAATCGTTAATTCGTTATCTTGTTTAATTTTACTAGCTTTACCCATTAAATAAGAAAGTAAAGAAGTAAATACAGAAATAACTACTGCAAAAAATAGGATTAGCAAAAGAACCATTAAAAGATTTGTATTGTAGTGCCCACTAATAAATACATAAAGTAGTGCAATAAGATATAAAACTCCTTCTGTCATTGCTAAAACACTTACACGTTTTAACCTTCTTGCATTTTTTACTGTAAAATCGTTTCCTATATTTATGTCTGAACAGATTCTCCAGCCTATACATAAAGCATAAAAGTAAGGCAGCCCAGTTATCCAAATAAAAGCAATGAACGGTTTATATAACTCATTTAAGGGATAAGAATCTAACAATATATTCTTCCCTGTTTCTGGTGCGACATAGACACAGAACATTAAACCAAATATCCAGCAGAAAAAAATAATTATTTTTAACCACATTGCTAATTCCTTTTGTTTCATGATTCACCGCCTCTCAACATTAACCTTTAATTTTATCCATCAATTATTTTGATTTTTGAAAATTGAGAGAAACCAATAAACAATATTAAAACAATTCTATCAAGACTCTTACCTACATTAATCTGAACAGATCCTAATGGCATAAAGCATAAAAGTAATTGTATACTAGTTACCTTTTATGACTCACTAACTTCTCAATTTTCTAAAATCATAATAACCAAAGGTACATCCTTAGTCAATAATTTTTTATCGTAAAACGATAAAGTTTTATTGCTTTACTATAAATCGTCATTTCCTGATTTGTTAAGTTGTTATTTAGCCATTTTTTATTATAAAGCACTTATTTATGCGAAGAGCAGCTAGTAATATAAATTCGCTACCCGAAAAACCTTGTCATGATTATATTAAATCACCTTAGAGCTAGTATGTAATTTAATAATATTGCTAAAATAAAAACCAAGTTCTAATGGCAGTGAGTATAAACTTTTCATAACCTTCTCTGTAATACAAAAAAGATTCTTTTCGTTATTCCTTTCGGGGTATTGAACAAATACATCAAATCAATGCTATATTCATTACATTTCTATCATTAAAAAGTTCTTATTTTCTTTAATATTATGCTAATGCACATTCCAGATGAAATATTTTATAATGTAGGGCGTATATGTAAGATAAAGTAAAAAATTATGAAAGGGGTCTTAATAAGCTGAAGAGTACTTTAAGTCAATCGACAATGGACGACCTAGTTGCTCAGGCACTCGAAAAGAAGAATATTACGAGTGTTGTTTTATGTGTAAAAAAAGGTGAGGACTCATTTTCACATGTATCTAGTGCAGGTAATATGGTAGTAGATACTCCATATTATTTAGCAAGTGTCACGAAATTATATATTACAACGAGTATTTTAAAATTAAGGATGGAAAATAAGGTCGATTTAGAGGACAAAATTTCAGAATATCTTCCTAAAAGTGTAGTAAGTGGCATTCATGTCTTGAAAGATATTGATTATTCAAATGAAATAACAATCAAACATTTAATGTCTAATACATCAGGCATTCCAGATTATTTTACTTCTGATGTTTTTTTAGAACTTATAGCAGGTAAGGATCAATTATGGACTTTTGAAAAAACTGTACAATCAGTGAAAAAACTAAAGCCTAAATTTAAGCCTGGGCAAAAGGGGAAAGTGCATTATTCTGATACAAATTATCAGCTTTTAGGAGAAATTATTAAAGTAATTACTGGCAAAACTATTCAAGAAGTATTCAAAGAATTTATTTTTGATGTATTGAATCTTCAGCATACCTATGTATATGAGAACATCGATGATAAAACACCCTTACCATTAACTTACAAATCGAAACAGCTTCAAATCCCACAATATATGTCTTCAATACCAGCAGAAGGTGGTATTGTATCGACAGCGCAAGAATCTATGGTTTTTCTAACAGCTTTTATAAATGGTCAACTTTTTCCCAAAAAAGACTTCGATGAGTTAATGGAAAATTGGAATTTCTTGCTTTTACCTGGGCAATTTTATTATGGTGTGGGGATAGCTAAGCAGCCAATCTCATTGTGTTCCTTTAAAAATGGATTAATAGGGCATTGGGGACAATCTGGTGCTTTTGCTTTTTATTATCCACAAAAAGATTTGTATTTCACGGGAACAGTCAATCAAATTACCGGTCATAGCGTAGCCGGTCGTTTAATTTCGAAAATTATCAAACATTTTTAGTGAATCCCAAAAAAAGAAATAATCACCTTGTTCGATCATCCCCTTGTCATGGAGGGATTAAAGAATCGGCTAGAGCGAGAGCAAGATATGTTGGTCGTAGGGACTTTCAGTGAACCCCAAGAGGTGCTAAAACGTATCGGTACATTAAAGCCAGACGTCGCCGTTATTGACATTTCGATGCCAAGTATGACGGGATTTGACTTGGCGATAGAAATAAAGCGGACTTACGATATGGCAATCAAGTTGATCGTGTTGTCAGGTTATGTCTACGATGAATATGTGCATAAAGCTTATGAGATAGGAATTCACGCTTATTTATCTAAACAGGCGACCTATCCACAAATTATAAACGCCATTCGGCAGAGTATGCTTGGGTTGCGGCTCGTACCTGAGAAAATGACTACATTACCGAGAGCTGACCAATTGACGCCGACAGAGAAGGCAGTACTAAAGCAAATCGCGTTGGAGAAGACAAATAAAGAAATTGCTAGGGAGTTAGCGATGAGTAAGCGCACTGTAGAGTATCATATGGCGGCTATAAACCGAAAGCTTGATGTCAAGACGAGGGTAGGTGCAGTAGCAAAGGGCTATGAGATGGGATTGCTAGAACGCTTATATGACTAGTTTGAGCAGCAAGGGGAAATATGCCTAATGTTATACTGTTGGGGATTGAGTGAAACCATTTATATAATTCTACATTCGTATTTTTTAAAGTATGTTCAAGTGAGAGCCAGTAGTCACAAAAAGTGATGCTGGCGTTTTTTTATAACCGAAGACCGGAAAGAATATCTCCATTTTTCGCAACAGGTACAATACCTATGTCAATCTTTCATTTACCTTGCGAAATACACATCTAAAAGGAATTGAAGATTGATACATAGAATACATTAAAGGATATGCGAAGGAGGATAGATATGGCCAAAACTATATTGATAGTTGATGATGATCCCGATATTGTAGACTTGTTAAAGCTTTACTTAAATGCAGAAGGATATATTACATTAGAAGCGTTTGATGGCAAAACAGCTTTCAATCTGTTGAAAAATCAGGCGATTGACCTTGCCATTGTAGATATTATGATGCCAATTATTGATGGTTATCAACTTCTCCAAATGATCCGGCAACAGTATAAAATTCCAGTTATTTTACTTTCTGCCAAAAGTCAGGACTACGATAAAATAACAGGACTGAAATTAGGGGCAGATGATTATATTTCGAAACCATTTAGTCCTTTAGAATTGACAGCTAGAATTCAAGCCCAATTACGGAGGTATTATGAATTTAATGAGCCATTATTAGCTCAACAACCCTCTCAGCTAAAGTTGGGTGATTTACTTTTATCGCACTACGAATGTGTGCTATATATCAAAGACAAACCGATTCCGCTCAGTGCTCGAGAATATGAACTGTTAAAACTCTTAATGAGTGAACCGGGACGCGTCTTTACAAAAAAACAAATTTTTGAACGTGCATGGAATGAATTTTATATAGCTGATGACAATGCAATTATGGTGCAAATCAGCAGACTTCGTGAAAAAATTGAAGAATGTCCAAGGAAACCAGTATATATAAAAACCATTCGCGGCCTCGGTTATCGATTTGCCAAGAAAGATGAGCTGATTCCATGAAATCTCCGAATCGGCTTCGGCGCTTATTAGTTATTACATATAGTTATTTCTTCATTACAATTGCACTTATTGCTGCGTTTTCATTGTTTGTATTAAATGAGCAGATTCTTAATTATTTTGCGGACATTGCCCATGAAAACGGTACAGTCCTAACATCTGAAACGGATAAGGTCATGGAAGGCAAAAATCATCATAACAACGAACAGATCTTTTACAAAATGCTCTTGCAAACGCTTCTGCTTTTTCTCTCTTTATTGATGATTGCTGTTTATATTTTTGGGAAGTGGACGGCCTCCAGGCTTACCACTCCACTGCGTTCAATTGCAGATGGCATCCAAGATATTGCTCGAGGTCAATATAATAAGCGACTAAAATTTAAAGCAAGTTATGAGCTTGCCCAAATCCAAGATGATTTTAACGCCATGGCAGAACAACTGGAACGAACAGAAAAGGAAAAGCAACATCTAGAAGAGAACAAGCAACGTATGCTTGTGGATTTATCTCATGATTTAAAGACACCGATTACTACAATTAGAGGGTATATTGAGGCAATGGAATTAGGATTAATTAATGATGAAGAGCGAAGGCAGCGAATTTTACGCATAATTTCTGATAAGGCTGAGCTTGTATCAGAACTCATTGACGACATTTTTGAATTATCTAGACTGGATAGCCCTGATTATCCTTTTGACTTTCAAATAGCTGATATAGCCGAATTCACGAGAGAAATCGCTGCAGAGTATTACGAAGCATTTGCAGAAAAAAATTTTATGTTTCATTTTGAGATTCCTAAAGTTGAAGTCATTTTTTCATTCAACTATACATGGTTATACCGAGCTGTATCTAATATTCTCTCAAATGCATTAAAATATAATCCACCAGGAACAACCGTACGATTGAAGCTTTTAACAACGGAAAAAGGGATTGAAATTCATATTCAAGATGACGGGATCGGCATTCCACTAGCAATTAAAGAAAATATATTTGATGCTTTCGTGCGTGGGGATCAGTCGCGCAAGAGCGATGGTGGTACAGGGTTAGGACTAGCGATTGCCAAACAAGTTATCGAAAAACATGGTGGAAATATTAAGCTGACAACGAATGGTGAGACGAGTTTTATCCTCTTCTTGCCAAAAAAGTTCTGATTTGTTCTTCAAAAAATATCCAAAAATGAATGTAAGATTATTGAAAGAAAGAAGAAAGCTGGTTGAAAGAGTCATCCTGTAACCTACAATAGAATATTTTGAAATAGATTGTAGGTAGGGGGATTAACAAATTGGGAGTATTCAAAAGGAAACTCATTTATTTTGTTAGAAGGCTATATGCAAAACGAAATCGTATAGAGCCATTGTCATTAGGTTGGAAAGGTGCAGCTATCGCTTTAAGTACGATGGCATTCCTATTGATGTTGAATCAAGGGAGGTTTTTTTTAGATCAGCGTAGTTTAGTAGATTACACTATTGGAATGTTCGTATTTATTATTTCCGTTGTGTTAATAAGTGGTTTTATCACTCTTCTATTGCATAGTGTGAAAAAAATTCCTAGTCGATATTTATGGATACTCTTTAGTTCACTAATATTTCTATTGTTCTGCTTTTTCGCTTCTTCTTTGGAAGTAACTATCCTATTTATTCTATTAATTGCGGTTGTTGTTTCTTTGTGGGGAGCATTATTATACAAATGGTTAAAAGGTAGCTATAAAAAAGCAAAAAAATATCAAAAAGTTTGCGTCCTCACATGTTTATTTATATTGACTATAGGGATTGGAGCATGGGGTTATTGGTTGATTCATCCCGGGGAAGCGAACACCCCAGTAGTTGTATTAAAGCAGCTGAAAACATCGAAACGGTATGACAATACTATGCTTAGAAATCCGGCGAAACCGGGCGATTATCCAATTAGAAAGCTCACATATGGCAGTCCGAATACTTATCGAGAAGACTTTAACCAAAAAAATTCATTGACAACTAAAACAGTAGACGCTAGCGATTTTGTAGAAAAGTGGTCTTCTATTCGCACGAGAACACTTGGTTTTGGACCTGAGGCAATGCCGTTAAATGGCCAAGTGTGGTACCCAGAAGGGAAAGGAGACTTTCCGTTAATAATGATTGTGCATGGAAACCATTTAATGACTGATTATTCTGATCCAGGTTACGAATATTTAGGTAACCTTCTTGCGAGTAGGGGCTATATAGTTGTGTCCGTGGATGAAAACTTTCTTAATGTTTCTCCCTACGATGATTTGTTTTTGGTTAGTCCGCTAAAGAATGAGAATCCAGCGAGAGGATTATTATTGCTGGAGCATTTACAGACGTGGAAAGAGTGGAACAGGACTAAAAACAATCCATTTTATCAAAAAGTGGATATGGAACACATTGCACTAATAGGGCATTCTAGAGGTGGAGAAGCTATCGCGATTGCAGCTGCTTTTAACGAAATGCAACACCCACCTAGTAACGGAAATATTCAATTTGATTATAATTTCTCAATCCGATCGCTTATTTCTATTGCTGGAATAGACGGTCAATATATGCCTGCTGGGAAACCGCTTCCGTTAAAAAACGTAAACTATTTGGCACTACAAGGGGCGCATGATATGGACGTAAATAGCTTTGATAGCTCTAATCAGCAGTATCGGATTTCCTATACGAATAAAGATGATTATATGAATGCGTCGGTCTATATTTATGGAGCCAATCACGGGCAATTTAATGAAAAATGGGGACGAGGCGATCTAGCTGGTACGGCAAACCAACTCTTTAACCTAAAACAAATTATGCCTCGCGATCAGCAAGAAACCATCACGAAAGTATTGATATCTGCTTTTTTAGATAGTACGTTGAAAGAAGAGAAACAATACAAGGAAATTTTTAAAGATTTAGGCTATGCTAAAGAATGGCTTCCTGACACGCTTTATATTAATAATTACTACGATTCGCAAACATCTTTTATTGCTACGTTTAATGAAGATATTGATCTAAACACGACCACTGTTCCAGGCGGCAAACTGTTCGGCAAGAATTTGAAGGAATGGAAAGAGGAAAAAGTCAAAATGAAAAATAATGAGGCAGATTATAGTGCCGTTCGTTTAGGGTGGAATTCAAAAGACAAATTTTCTCCAGCTTGTTATATAGTAACTCTTCCCGAGAATGGATTAGAGATAGGGCAGAACAGTTCTATCGTATTTTCACTTGCAGATAGTAGAAAGGAAGAAAAAGAGAACAATCAGGAGGAACTAATTGATTTTACAGTTACAGTAGAAGATAGCAATGGCAACCAGGCGAGCCTGCCTCTTAGCTATATAGCCAAATTGACACCTGCCATAAAAGGAAAGTTACTGAAAAAACCTTTTTCCAATATAGGTAATACGACGGAACCAGTGTTTCAACATTATGGATTTTTATTGAACGATTTTAAAGAAGTAAATCCACAGTTTGATCCACTGAAGCTAAATAAGATCCATTTCCAATTTAATTTAACGAAACAAGGGACGATACTAATGAATAATATTGGGATTAGAAATGAAAATATATAAAAATATTAGTAATAGCTAGGGAGAAATTATAGGGGGAAACAATATTGAAGAACCAAACGATATACTTACTCCGTCATGGTGAAACTGAATTTAATACACAAGGGCGATATCAAGGAGAGCTCGATTCTCCATTAACTGAAATGGGTATACAACAAGTACAACAAAATGCTCTAATGCTAAAAAGTTTAATTGGAGATCCAAATGAATGGAAAGTTTTTTCGAGTCCATTAGGCAGAGCTATGCAGAGCACTGAAATAATTTGTGAAACAATTGGATATGATTTGAAGAATGTTGTAAAAGAAGATCGTTTAACTGAGGTGGCTGTGGGACAATGGGCTGGACTAACAACGAAAGAAATTGAAAATTCTTGGCCCAACCTTCTTCATAACACAGATGTGTATAATTGGTATTTTAATGCGCCAAATGGAGAAGCTTACGACTTAGTAGTGAACAGACTAAGTGCTTGGTTAGAAACTATTCAACATATACCGCAAGTGATTGTTATTTCACATGGTCTAACAGGCCGTATTTTACGAGGAATATATGCAGATTTAATGAAGGAAGATACACTTAAGCTAGAAGTATCTCAGGATGCATTTTTTAAATTAACGAATAAAACAATAACAAAAATATGTTCCGATTTTGATGATTTTTAACTTATTTGGAGCGGGTGTATAAACAGCAGATGAAATAGAGGAACTCAGGCAAAAAAACACGTTGCTGCCGCTATGCTTTCGCGCAAAAAAACATCTGCTGCTGCCGCTACGCTTTCGCGCAAAAAACATCTGCTGCTGCCGCTACGCTTTCGCGCAAAAAACATCTGCTGCTGCCGCTACGCTTTCGCGCAAAAAACATCTGCAGGCCCAAGCACAAAGCTGATTCTGAACGCAATTATGTCAGGGCATAATTAATCTTATTTCTTCAAAAATTCCCTACAGGAATAATCATAAATGCCTCCTATTATAATGTGTGGGGGGCGTTTTTTTTTATGAAAAAATTTGTCTTATTTTGTTTTATATGTGCGGTAGCATTCTTTTTTTATTATACGAATCACATAGCAACGGAACAAACGCCAGTAGAGCTACCTTCGTTGCATAGTAAAAATGCTTTGTTGCTGAACGAAAAAGGAGACGTATTATTTGAAAAAAATGCAGATGACATTATTTATCCTGCATCATTAACGAAAATTATGACAGCGATTGTTGCTATTGAAATGACTACTGATTTGCAGAAGCAAACCATTGTTAAACCACAAACGATTTCTAAATTTACTGCTCAAAATGCTTCCATGGCGGGCTTTAAGGCAGGAGATTTTGTCACGATAGAGGATTTATTATATGGCACACTGCTTGCTTCTGGGGCGGATGCTACAGGAACACTTGCGGATGCGTTAGCAGGTAGTGAAGAAGCATTTGTAACATTAATGAATAAAAAAGCACAGGAATTAGGGCTGAACGATACCCATTTTGTTAATGCAAGCGGATTACATGATCCTGCTCATGTCTCCAGTGTCCGTGATTTAAGTAAGCTATTTCGTTATGCCATTAAAAATCCTACCTTTTATCAAATTTTGACTTCGAAAAGTTATATGACTCACGTTCCAAATGAATTAACGATAACAAGCTCACTATTAGCNAGAATACCAGTTGGAGAANGTNCAATATTGGGAGGAAAAACGGGCTACACNCCTGAAGCAGGTCTTTGCTTAGCCTCTATTATCGAAAAAGATGGAAAACAATATATTTTCGTGACGACGAATGCGAATGGGCAGGCTTGGACACCACCATTCCATATTGAAGATGTTCTTACTGCGTACGAGGCGCTGTAAGAGGAAAAATTATGAAAAAGAGATAACTTTTTTATCGTTTCAATCGTCTTATTTATAGGGTGCACAGTACAAGTACCTGATAAAGGCGTCTTGGGGCCTTTGACAAATGACAGTTGGCAAAATTGCTAACACAGTATTCATAATTGGGGAACAATCGATTATTTTCAATTAAGTTGGGAGGTATTAATTACCAATTGTTTTCATCATCTATTGCCAGCGCTACCACAGAGGAATTTTTGATGAAGAAAAAGTGAAAGTTTTTTAGAAAAGCATCAAGAAACAATTTGATAATATGCCGTTCATCCTAGCTACCAAAAACGTTAATTAAGTGATTTTTATGGTTCATCACCAAAAGTTGTGGATGACTTTTGTTAAAACATCTACTATGTAAATAGTTGATTGGAGTGGAGACTGGACGCCCCCAGGAAGCTTTGCTCTGTGCGAAAGCGAAGCGTCAGCTACAAATGTTTTCTGTAGCGAAAGCGAAGCGTCAGCTACAAAGCGCTCAGTCGGAACTGAAATCAACCACACGTTTTGAGGATGATCCATTTTTATTCACAAAAACTAGTTGATTTCTACTATTTCCTGGAATAATTTATTAATCTATAATTAGAGTCGAATCCTATACTTTTATGGAAAAAACATATGAGAAAAGACATCTGTGATGAAAAGGGCGGTGTAGAACAATGAAAAAGCTTTTACCCTATGCTATTATTTTGACTTTTTTAATCAGTTTTATATTTGTAGGTAATACTCCTGCAAATGCGGAAGGTACACTAGTTATTCAATCCGTAGCTAAAGACACAACAGTTTATGTAGAACCTTCCGTAGAAAGTGCCGTAATCGGGCAATTAGCGAAGGGTAGTTTTGTAACAGCCACACCA
>Ga0055538_1000168_pt1 | contig 42742 bp, 30 predicted proteins | sample AraplaCvi_mLB_r2_2_FD_55038 | JGI IMG/M metagenome (GOLD analysis project Ga0055538, IMG submission 55038) | Arabidopsis root microbial communities from North Carolina, USA - plate scrape CL_Cvi_mLB_r2 | ecosystem: Host-associated > Plants > Roots > Endosphere | place: USA: North Carolina | reverse complement strand
GGGGGACAGTCCTTGGATAACCAAGGACTTTTGGCGTTAGGAGGCGACCATCTTCCGATATTCGTTCGCGCTTACGCCGGTATAGGATTTAAATCGCTTATAGAACCAGTCGATTTCCGTATAGCCCACTTCATACGCAATTTCGTAAACCTTGAGATCCGTTTGCTCCAGCAATATTTTCGCTCTTTCCATGCGCTGGATGAGCAAATATTCGTTAAAACTCATATTTTCATGGTTCTTGAACTTTTGACCAAGATAGGAGCGGTTGAAATTGAATTTGCTCGATAAGTCTTTCAGGGTAATATTTTCGTGAAGCATTTTTCCTACATATTCCTTTACTCTGTGGATCACGTCATCCTCAGTGNGGTGATGGTTCGCCTTTATAGCTGCTACGCTCTTCACCAATTCCTCAGCCGGCAACGTGCTCGGTAAGTAATCACTGACCTGAAGCTGCAGCGCTTTTCGGATGACGGCAAATTTCATGGCATCCTCGATGACGATGATGGGCAATCGACTTATCCTCCGGATCCGACCGCACAGTTCCAACCCTTCTTTAGGTTTGCCGTTCATGTTGANGACGGTCAGCGAATAGCCATTCTCCTCAATCAGATGCAGCGATGCGTCGCAATCATGTTCACAGATGTCTATGTTCATCCCGCATTTGCCCCAATCCTGCAGGCGAAGCATGTCGCTTTCGGAATAGCAACTCAGATTGATATACAGCATCTTAGATATGTTGACTCCCCCCCCCGTACATTTCCTTAAACGGAATATCATTCAAAATGATTACGCTTACATTATGTTGCCTGATCCCGTTCTTCACAATGTGCTTTTCTTTGCATAGCTAGCCGTTCTTTACTTCTTTCATGGCTGGGTTATAAAGATCGGTTAACATGCCGCAGAACAAGCTGGCTATCTAGCGTTTCACAGGTTGAACATCCCGATTTCCCCAGGTTGTTGCATGGAAATGTAAGCGCTAAACTTTGGATGAATATGGACCAAACATCAATCGTTGAGGGGGATTAAAGATGCGTATTCGCAAATTAATGGTTCTGTTATTAGGATTGGCGCTGCTGCTTGCAGCCTGCAGCGGAGGCTCAGGCAACCCAAGCAGCGGCAACCAAGAAACCGTGGAATCGGAGACGAATAGCGGAACTGAAAACGAGGCGTCGAAGGGAACGGACGAGACCGATAACAGCGTCGAGGAAGAAGTCTACAGAACGCCGGATATGGATTTTGATTTAGGCGGCAAGACCATCAAAATCATCTCTTGGTGGGATATGACGATTCCGGAGGATACCCCGGACAATATCGAGCGCAAGAAGAAGCTTGAAGACCTGATGCAAAAGCATAATTTTAAAGTGGAGTACGTGGCGATCGATTATGGCGAGTACCAAGANAAAGTTACCGCTTCCCTGATTGCCGGTGAGCCGATCGGCGATATCGTTCGACTTGGCAAAACCTATACGGTGCCTACCTTGGTTAAACAGGATCTGCTTTGGCCGATCGACGAATACACCCAAAACCCCATCGCCTTTAATCAAAAGGTTACGAAGGAATACTACACGTATAAAGGCAGGGGGTACGGGTTTACCGAAAACCAAGCAAATCTGGTTCAAGGCATCTTTTACAATCGTACACTTATGAACCAGCTTGGCTTAAAGCCGCTTCAAGAGTACGTGAACGAAGATAACTGGAACTGGGAAACATTCATCCAAGTGGCTAAGGAAGCCAACAAAGATACGAACAACGATGGCAAGCTGGACACTTGGGGGCTAGCAAACTCCTCGCTCATGGACCATGCCTTGTATTCCAACAATACGGGTCTGACCAAAGAAGATAAGCAAAATCTCGATGATCCTGCAACATTGGATGCACTTCAATTCATTTCTCGTATTGCTACCGAGAAAATAGCAAGACCGACCGAGGGCGGCGACTGGACGGAGCCAGGGCAATTTTTTCGTAAAGGCAATACATTAATGTACGCCGGTGCCCTCTATGAGATGAGCGGCTTGCAGACGGATATGCCGGATTACGACATCGGTTTCGTACCTTTTCCAAAAGGGCCGAACGCAACGGAATACCACTCTGCCGAAGCACTCTTCCAGGCGCTTACCATTCCGAAAGCAGTCGAAAATCCGGAACAGTTGCTGTATATCTGGGAAAAAATCAACGACATTGATTCCGTATACGATTATCCGGACCAAGGTTGGTACGAAACGATATTCTCGAATGAAGACGACTTGAACAACGCCAAAATGGTGGCACCTAACATGATTATTCTTGACCATAATACATTCCCGAATTTGAAGTACTACGATTTTGTCGGCGAACTGAACGAGGGAATCTCCGTTTCCACCGTTGTCGAGAAATATAAGTCAACGTTTCAAGCGGCCATCGACGAAGTATATGGTCCTTGACCTTGAAAATTAGCCGAAGACCGATCGTCCCTGCGGAGCTCATAGCTGCGGCAGGGACGGTCATTGGATGGATTAACCGTGTGGGAGGGAGAGAAANTGAACANCCGGAATAAGCGTTTCGGCAGCGCCATANTCGTCATCGTCCTATTTTTTTTGTCTCTATGGGCTTTCTACCCTTCGAAATCGTCACANCATGGCTTCGTTCAAGCTACTGCCGACTTTGAAGCGATCACGGATACGGAAGGGCAGGAAGGGTACAGCCAGTATTTAGAAACTTATGCGTCGGCANACCGGCCGGATCGTATCGTNCGCATCGAAGGCGAGTCCTATGCCATAACCGATGGGGAGGGATTCGAGATCGCCGAGAACTTGCACGGGGCTGAAGGAAAAGCCGTGATTACGCCGGAAACGGGTTCGATCTCTTGGGATGTGAACGTGGAAGAACCGGGTTTATACCATGTCCGGATCCACTATTACCCGATCGAAGGGAAGAGTTCGGCGATCGAACGAGAGTTTTCCATTAATGGGGAAGTGCCTTTCAAGGGCGCGGATATCGTGCTGTTCGACAGGGTATGGGGAAATCGGGATGAAGAAGTCAGGCAGGATAACCGCGGGAACGATCTGCGGCCAAGGCAGATCGAGCAGCCGGCCTGGCAGCTTGCGTCAATCTCCGATCGGTATGGCTACTATGACGAGCCGTATTCCTTTTATTTTGAGAAAGGCAAGCAGAGGCTTACGCTCACGTCCTTGCGGGAGCCGATGGCCGTTGATTATATCGAGCTGTACCAGGATCATGCTTTGAAAACGTACGAGGAGCTGGCGAATGACTATAAATCCGTAGGTTTGGAACCGGCCCGGGACCAGTACATTCTGATCCAGGCGGAGGACGCCAAGCNGAAATCGTCGCCGACCTTGTATCCAACCTCCGACAGATCCAGTCCGACCGTGGTGCCGTACGACGTTTCCAAAATCAGAATCAACACCATCGGAGGCGTCAACTGGAANNTGCCGGGGCAATGGATCGAATGGGAGTTCGAGGTGGAAGAAGACGGTTTATACCAAATTGCCTTAAAGCAAAAGCAGGACCAGCTCCGCGGCGTGTTTGCCACCCGCAGCCTCATGATTGACGGGGAGTTTCCTTTTCAGGAAATGAAACGAATCCGCTTTCATTATGACCGCGATTGGCAGATGAACGTGCTGAGCGGGGAAGAACCTTATTTATTCCATTTCACCAAAGGCACGCATCGGATTCGGATGATGGTGTCGCTCGGCGAGATCGCGCCGCTCTTGCAGACGATTGAGTCCAGCGTGCTGGAACTGAATGAAATGTACCGCAAAATATTGATGATCACCTCCAATACGCCGGATCCGTTCCGGGATTATCAATTGGAGAAGCGGATCCCGGATATGGTGGAGGTGTTCACCGAGCAAGCCGAAATCATTCAAAGCGTGGCCGATTACCTGGAAGAGGCGACGGGCGAGCGAAGCGACAAGGTGGCCGTTTTGCATTCGATGGTACACCAGCTGAACGAACTCGCCGAGAACCCCGAAACCGTGGCCAAGCGCATGGATACGTATAAGGTGAACGTTGGCGGTCTGGGAACCTGGATGCTGCAGATTAAGGAACAGCCCATCTCGCTCGATTATCTTGTCATTCACTCGCCGGATCGCAAGCTGCCGAAGCCGGACGCATCGTTTCTCAAGGCCGCAGGCCATGAGGTTGGCGCTTACGTGGCTTCATACACGGAAGACTATGACACGATCGGCAATGCCGGCGACGAAGAAGACGCCATTACGGTTTGGGTTACGACCGGACGCGATCAGGCGCAAGTATTAAAAGCGTTGATCGACGACACGTTTACGCCTGATTCGGGCATCCCGGTGCATCTTCGCCTTGTTCCGGGAAATATTCTTCTGCCTGCCACGCTTGCCGGGGAAGGGCCGGATGTCGCCATGCAGATCGGCGAGGACGTGCCGGTCAATTACGCGATGAGGGGCGCCGCGGCCGATTTGTCGAAATTCGATGATTTCGAGCAGGTGGTCACCCGGTTCCGCGATAGCGGGCTGGAGCCTTACAAATATAACGGCGGGGTGTACGCTTTGCCAGAGCAGCAAACCTTTCCGATGTTGTTCTATCGCAAAGATGTTCTGGAGGAACTTGGTTTGGAGCCACCCGCGACCTGGCAAGAAATCTATAACATGATTTCTGTGCTTCAGAAACACAACATGGAGTTTTATTTGCCGCTGGAAGCCACCAATGCAAGCCTGGTGCCGAATGCGACCTTCGCGATGCTGCTCTACCAGAACGGCGGACAGTTCTACCGCGATAACGACACGAAGAGCGCGCTCGATTCCGACATCTCCATGGAAGCCTTCAAGAAGTGGACGCAGTTCTATACCAGCTACAAATTCCCGCTCCAAGCGGATTTCCCGAACCGTTTCCGGACCGGAGAGATGCCGATCGGCATTGCGGATTACACGACGTATAACATGCTGACGGTCATGGCTCCAGAGATTAAGGGACTGTGGGATTTCACGATCGTGCCGGGCACCGAAAGCGAAGACGGCACCGTGAACCACCAAGTTGCCAGCCATACGACCGCGGTCATGCTNCTTCAGAATTCGAAGAGCAAAGAGGCCGCCTGGGAATTTCTGAAATGGTGGACCGACAAAGAGACGCAAATTGCGTACGGGCGAGAGATGGAGGGCTTGATGGGAGAGGCGGCCCGCTATCCGACGGCAAACATCGAAGCGCTGGAGGAACTGCCTTGGCCGATGAAGGATTACCGTAATCTGGAGAACCAATGGCAGTGGGTGCGCGGCATTCCGCAAGTGCCTGGGGGGTATTTCACGGGCAGGCATTTGGACAATGCCTTCCGGAAAGTGGTCAATGCCAGCGAAAATCCGCGCGAGGCCTTGTCCGATTATATTTTGTACATTAACGACGAAATCGAGATCAAGCGGAAGGAGTTCAATTTGNCATATTAACAGGGAAGGTGCGGTAGTCGATGCAAGGAGAACCTGTAATTCAAACCGTGAAGAGCCCCAAAGCGAATGTGCAGAAGAACAGCCGCTTTGTCTCCTTCATGCATGAGTTGAAACGCAATAGNCACTACTATGTGCTGATGAGCCCGTATATGATTATTTTCTTTCTGTTTACGGTCATTCCNGTGGTCTTTTCGTTTGCCTTGAGTTTCTTCTACTTTAACATGCTGGAATTTCCAAGATTCGTCGGATGGCAAAACTACTCCAGGCTGTTTCTGAACGACGATATCTTTATGATCGCCTTGAAAAACACCTTGATGTTTGCGGTCATAACCGGTCCTATCAGTTATATCGCCTGCTTTGTGTTTGCATGGATCATCAATGAACTGTCGCCTAAAGTGCGAGCCTTCATGACGTTGGTCTTCTATGCGCCTTCCATTTCGGGGAACGTCTACTTCATTTGGCTGATCCTCTTTTCCGGGGACAGCTATGGGTATTTGAACGGATTTCTCATGAAAGCCGGCTTTATCCTGGAACCGATTCAATGGCTGCTGAATGAAAACTATATTCTATGGATCGTTATCGTCGTACAACTATGGCTAAGTCTCGGCACCAGCTTTCTGGCTTTTATCGCCGGCCTGCAAACGATTGACAAGTCGCTGATCGAAGCCGGGGCGATGGACGGCATCAAAAATCGTTGGCAGGAGCTCTGGTACATTACGCTGCCGTCCATGAGGCCGCAGCTGATGTTCGGTGCCGTCATGCAGATCACGACCGCGTTTGCGGTTGCGGATATCTCCATCGCGCTCGCCGGGTTTCCAAGCGTGAACTATGCGGCGCACACGATCGTTACCCATCTCATGGATTTCGGCACGATCCGTTTTGAGCTCGGCTACGCATCGGCCATTGCAACGTTCTTGTTCTTGCTGATGGTAGGGACCAACAAATTGACGCAAAAAATGTTGAGAAAGATAGGTGAGTAACGTTGGCTGCAAAAATGATTCGATATTTCCGGCTGCCGAGAACGCTGAACCGTTCTTTGCCCGTAAGCATTTTGCTGTTTGCGCTGCTCGCCTTGTTCGGAGCCTTCATGGCATTGCCCTTGATTTACGCGGTGAACAACGCCTTCAAGCCGCTGGACGAATTGTTCATATTCCCTCCGCGGTTTTTCGTAAACAATCCGACGATGGATAATTTCCTGGATTTGATGGTGCTAATGGGGAATTCCTGGGTGCCGCTATCGCGATATTTCGCAAACACGCTATTGATCACCATCATCGGAACGGCCGGACATATCTTGCTGGCGTCCGCAGCAGCCTATCCGCTAGCAAAATATCGATTTCCCGGCTCAAAAGCGCTGTTTTCCATCGTGGTGCTCGCCTTGATGTTTTCCCCTCATGTGACGGCGATCCCCAACTATATGGTCATGTCTTGGCTGGGGTGGATTAATACGCATGCTTCCATCATCGTGCCTTCCTTGGCTTTTCCGCTCGGGCTGTTCCTGATGAAGCAATTCATGGAGCAAATTCCCGATGCGCTGCTTGAGGCGGCCAAAATCGACGGGGCCAGCGAGTATCGGATTTACTGGTCCATTGTGATGCCGAACGTGAAGCCTGCCTGGCTGACGCTNATGATTTTGCAATTTCCGGCGCTTTGGGGCAGCGATGGCGGCAGTTTTATTTACAGTGAGCATCTGAAGACCTTGCACTTCGCATTGGGACAGATCACGGAAGGCGGAATAGCAAGAGCCGGCGTTGGCGCTGCCGTTGCGTTGCTCCTGATGATCGTTCCCATTACGCTCTTCATCATCTCCCAGAGCAGCGTCATGCAGACGATGGCCACCTCAGGGATGAAGGATTAGAAAGGAGGCATGACCCGATTGAAAAACAGCTTGCGCAAACTGAAAACGCCTCTCCTGATGATGATTTGCTGCTTATTGGGGGTTGGCGCCGGAGCGGGCAACGTAAGCGCCGAGGGCGCCTCAAATTCCTACAATTATTCCTACTGGGGCGATGCGGTCGCTGCGCCGGCCGCTTATGTGGCAACCGAATTGTTTACCGGCCCGGATCTGGGGACCGGGCCNTTCCAGGAACCGAACGATCTTCACGTCACCGCCGACAATCGCGTGTATGTGCTGGATTCCGGCAACAATCGGATCGTCGTGCTGGACCATGATCTGAAGCTTATAACCACCGTGGATTCCTTCACGAGCGAAGGCGGGCCGGACACGTTCCTTAACCCGCAAGGGATCTTCGTGACCGAAGACGGCGAGGTGCTCGTAGCGGATACGGGCAACAAGCGGGTAGTTCATCTGGATTCGGATTTTCAACTGGTCAAGCTCATCGATTCGCCGGAGTCGGAGCTTTTGCAGGATACGTTTTCCTTCGAACCCGTGCGCGTTGTGATGGACCAGGCGCAGCGAATTTATGTGATGGCGGGGGGCGTGTTTGACGGGTTCATGGAATTTAACGCCGAAGGGTCGTTTACGTCCTTCATCGGCGCGAACCGCGTCTATATCGATCCGATCGAATATTTCTGGAAGCAAATCTCCACCAAAGCGCAGCGCAGCCAGATGGTCATGTTTACGCCTACGGAGTTCACGAATCTGGATATGGATCCGGAAGGGTTCATTTATGCCACGAATGGAGACCAGTGGGGGGATAACATTAAGAAGCTTAACGCGCAAGGCAACGATATTTTGAGAAGAACGGGGTATTTCGACCCGCAGGGAGACATTCTTTACATGAGCAGCGAAGGCCCTTCCAGATTGATCGACATCGATGTGGCGGACAGCGAGATTTACTCTGTTCTCGATGCCAAGCGAGGCCGGGTGTTCACTTACAACGGTGACGGTCACCTGATGTACGTATTCGGCGGGCTTGGCAACCAAATGGGCCAGTTTCATACGCCGGCAGCCATCGATCGAATCGGCGAGGATTTTCTTGTGCTGGATAAAGCGCTGGGCGAAATCACCGTCTTCCGAACGACCGAATACGGGCGAACGTTGAATGAAGCGGTCAAGAGTTATTATCGCGGCGAGGAAATGGCGGCTTACGAGTTGTTTCATCGAACGATCGCCATGAATGCCAACCTGGAGTTCGCTTATGCCGGGATCGGCAAGGCTTTGCTGCGGCAGGGTGATTATAACGAGGCCATGCAGCATTTTAATCGCAGTTTGGATCAGAACAACTATTCCAAAGCGTTCCTGCTCTATCGCAAAGAAGTGATGAGGGAACATTTCCCGTTGATCATGACTTTGTTGGTTGTGGCCGTAATCGGTATTTTTGCCGCGGCAAGGATTCGGAACAAGACGAAACGAAGAAAGGGGGCTTCCGCATGAGCAGGGAATGGCTAAGATTCCCCCTCAATCTCATCGTTCATCCGTTCGAGGGATATTGGGACCTGAAGTACGATCGCAGCCGAAAGTTTACGCTGATCATTTCGTTTTGCGTTTTGTTCCTTGTAGCGGCTACGAACATTTTGGGGAGCCAGTATAGCGGTTTTCTAGTCCATGTGTACAATCCCGAGACCATGAACAGCGTCATGGAAATCGTATATGTGATCGTGCCGGTGTTGTTCTGGTGCGTGGCCAACTGGTCGCTTACGACCTTGATGGACGGAGAAGGCAAGTTCGTTGAAATTTTCACCTCGACCTGCTTTGCGCTCCTGCCGCTCGTGATCATTCAATTTCCATGGATATGGCTCAGCAATCTCGTTTCGCTGCAAGAGACTGCCTTCTATTATTTTTCCAATTCCGTTGCGGCCCTCTGGTTCGTATATCTGCTGTTCGTCGGCAATATGACGGTGCATCAGTTTACCCCGTCCAAAACGATCGGAATTATGCTGCTGACCCTGGTTGCCATGGGGTTCATGGCATTTATCAGTTTGCTGTTTTTCAGCTTGGTCCAACAGATCGTGGCCTTTATATCCATCATTTATCAAGAATTGGTCATGAGAACTTAAGGAGGAGGAAAGATGGGCAATTTCGCTAGATACTTGCTGCTTGCTGCCAGTGTAATGACAGCGCTATTCATGGCNGGATGTACGGATATAGGACCCCATGAGGCAGCGGGCGACGATGGCAACAGGCGCACCGAAACTTTGGCGCCCGGACAGCCCCTTAAGGCATCTTTCGTCATTCCGGGCGTCGAAGGCATGAAAGGCATCGCAAAGAACGAGCAGCTGCAGCTCCTTGCGGACGATCAGACGGGGGCGATCGCCGTCGTGCATAAGGCAAGCGGTGAAGTTTGGCACAGCAACCCCCCTGGCCGCGAGTCGGATCCGCTGGCTGCGGGCGTGAATAAAAGTTTGTTGTCCTCGCAGTTGAGGCTCGATTTCTATAACAGTTTCGGACAGATCAACGCCGTCAATTCGCACGCCGATAGCGCGGCCTACAAGCAAATCGGCATGGAGCAAATCGCGAATGGCGTTCGTGTAAACTACCGGTTCGGCACGGACAAAAAAACGATCGACGACATGCCTATGAAAATCAGCAAGCCCCGCTTCGAACAGAACCTGTTAAGCAAACTGGACAGTGCGGGGCAGCGAACGCTGAAGATCGCTTACACCGAGGATGCCGAACAGGGGGTGTATGTCCGGTCCGACGGCGCGCTCAAAGGGCTTCAGCTTGAGCGGGCGCTGCAAGCCCTTGAAGATGCCGGATATACAGAGGAAGATTTGCTGATCGACATCGAGGAGAACCATCTGGATCAGGTTAAACCTGAACCGCGAGTGTTTCATGCTTCGATTGAATACACGCTGGACGGCGATAGCCTGCTCGCTAAGATTCCAGTTTCCAGCATCGATTTCCCGGNGGAATATCCGGTGAACACGATTTCGTTCCTGAGCTTTTTCGGTGCCGGGGGGATGGAAGACAAGGGCTCGATCCTCGTTCCGGACGGTTCGGGGGCGCTGATCCATTTTAATAACGGCAAGACCCGTTATCCCTCCTACCAGCAGAACGTGTACGGAATGGACCGAACCATGAGCCGGATTGAAACGGCGGACAGCAGCCAATCAGTCAGGCTGCCGGTGTTCGGTATGATCAGGGAAAGCGGGGCGTTTATCGGCATCATCGAGGAAGGGGCTCCGGTGGCGACGATCAATGCCGATGTCAGCGGCAGGCTGAACAGTTATAACTACGTCTACCCGACGTTCACGGTGATCAACAAGGGCGACTTAAGCCTGGATGCCAACGGTCAGCAGCGCTCGCTCCCGAAATTCCAGGAACATCCGATGCGAAGCGATTTTACGGTCCGCTATGCATTCGTGGGTAAGCAAGCGGCTTCCTATCAAGGACTCGCCGAGTATTATCGGCACTATTTGGAGCAGCATGGCGGGCTCCCCCAATTCACCGAGAAGAACGGAGGAGATATGCCGTTCTATCTGCAGCTCGTAGGAAGCATTTCTAAGAAAAAGCATTTTGCAGGGATTCCGTATCGGGCCCTGGAGCCGCTGACGACTTTCGAACAAGCGCAGAGCATCCTGACGGATCTTAAGGAACAGGGTATCCAGGACATCAAACTGAAATACAGCGGCTGGTTCAACAAGGGACTCGATCATCAAGTTCCGGACAGCGTCTCCGTTGACGGAAAGATCGGGGGAGAGAAAGGGCTTCAGCGTCTCCTATCCTATGCGAACGAGAATCGGGTTACGCTGTATCCGGATGTCGCCCTCCTTACCGCGCTGTCAGGTTCCGGGTTTAATGAAACGAAGGAGGCAGCCAGAACGCTGCGGGGCGTTCCCGCGGAGCTTCATTCATTCAATCCGGCGTTGAATCGCCGGGATCGGACCGGTTCGCCGGCCTATGTCATATCGCCGCGGCTTATAGGAGGCTACACGGAAACTTTCTTAAGGGACTATGGCAAATACGGCGTAACTGGCGTTTCGCTGAGTGATCTCGCCGCCGAGCTCGATAGCGATTTTCGCAAACATCGTCAAATTGACCGGACAGAGTCCGAGCAGTTGTCACAGGATGCGCTGAGCAAGATTACAGGCGCCGATCTTCAGGTCATGGCTGACGGAGGAAATGCTTATGCGCTGCCATTCTTAACCGATATCACCCGCGCGCCCATGTCCAGCAGCCGCTTTAAAATCGAAGACGCGGAAATTCCGTTCTATCAAATGGTCGTGCGCGGGTATGTCGATTACACCGGCGCCCCTTTCAATCTGTCCGCGTACACCGACGCCAGACAATACATTTTGAAGTGTTTGGAGTACGGATCGGGCGTATACTTCGAATGGATCCATGAACCTAACCACAAAGTTAAAGACACGGAATACAACGATTTGTATTCCGCCAATTACGAGTTATGGATCGATGAAGCCGTCCGGATCTACGAGGAAGTGAATGCTTTCCTGAAACAGGTGCGCCATGAGCGCATCATCGGGCATGAACCATTGGCCGACCGCGTGTTCAAGACGGTGTATGAGAACGGCGCTTACGTCATCGTCAATTACAACCGCGAACCGGTGACGATTAAAGGCGTGACAATCGAAGCCGAAAGCTATGTGACGGGTGGTGAAGCGCCATGAAATCCTTAACCCGGCGATTATCGGGAAAACCACGGAGTTACGGGAAACAGAAGGCTTTATGGGGCATCGTCTACGTGCTGCCCTGGCTGCTCGGCTTTATCTTTTTCTTCCTGATCCCATTGTTGACTTCCTTGATGTACAGCTTTAGTACGGTGACCGCGAATTCCGAAGGAATCGGCATTACGCTGACGGGGATGAAAAATTACGTGACCGCCTTTACGGTCAACACCAGNTTTAACCGGATGCTGACCGAGGCCATTGTCAATATGGTTGTGAACGTGCCCCTCATCGTCATTTTCAGTCTGTTCCTGGCCGTCGTCCTGAATCAGAAATTTCTTGGCCGTTCCTTCGCCAGATCGATTTTCTTTCTGCCTGTCATCCTCGCTTCCGGGGTCATTCTAACCCTTGAGAGCAACAGCCTCGTTCAGGCGATTAATGATCAGAATGCCGGTTCCGGCGGGCTGATCAACGCATTGGGGAGTTTTGAACTTGAGCGGTTGATGCTTCAAGCCGGCGTCAGCGAGACGATCGTAAACTATTTGACGGGAGCGGTGGATCGCATCTATGAGATCGTAAGCCAATCCGGCGTGCAGATCCTCATATTCCTGGCCGGCATACAGACGATATCCCCTCAGCTGTACGAAGCGTCGAAGATGGAAGGAGCTACGGGTTACGAAGCCTTCTGGAAAATCACGTTTCCGATGGTCAGCCCGCTGATCCTGGTCAACATGATTTATACGATTATCGATTCGTTCTCCCGAAATGAGCTGACGGACTTGATCCGGACCACAGGTTTCGTCCAATTCGATTTCGGTCTTAGCTCGGCAATGGCGTGGATTTATTTCGCCGCCATTTCCATCATCCTGTTGATCAGTACGTACTTTGTATCCAGGAAGGTCTTTTACCATGAATAGAAGAAGGTGAACGCAATGTCGGTTTCCCGGTGGCTATCGCTCGAACATTGGAAAAGATGGCTCTGGTCTTTCATCCGTTTAACATTGATCGCAGGTTTGTCCTTTGTCATTCTGTATCCGATTCTGCAAAAAATCTCGACGGCCGTCAAAGACAAGGCCGATCTTTATTCACCGGTCGTCGTATGGATTCCGGAAAATTTCACGATGAGCAATTTCATTGATGCCATTCGCATCATGGATTATTGGGAAACGCTGTTCAATACGTTTGCGCTGTCGGCGACAACGACGGTCCTGACCGCCGCTTCTTGCGCGCTGGCAGGTTACGGCTTCGCCCGGTTGAAATTCAAGGGCAGCCAGTTGTTGTTCGCCGGTGTTGTCCTGACGATCTTGGTGCCTCCAACCACGATTCTCATCCCGATCTACTTGAATCTGAAGGATTTTACGCTGATGGGCCTGATCCCGCTCCTTACCGGCAAGTCTGTCAATCTGTTGAACAGCTATTGGCCGTTCATTCTGACTTCGCTGACGGCCAACTCGCTGAAAGCCGGTCTGTACATTTTTATTTTCCGGCAGTTTTTCCGCGGCATTCCGAAGGAAGTGGAGGAGGCGGCTTATATCGACGGCGCGGGCGTCGGAACGACCTTTACCCGCATCATGATGCCGAACTCGATTCCTGCCGTCATTACCACGACGTTGTTCTCCTTCGTCTGGCAATGGAACGACAGCTTCTACACGACGACGTATCTGACTTCAAGCAAGGTCATGTCCACCCAGCTTTCATCGTTGCCGTACAATCTGTCCATCATGCTGGGCGGCGATTCGTCGAAGGCAGACCCTTTTTATTTGAGTATGGTGCAGGATACCGGCATCTTGCTGGCCATCCTTCCGTTGATTGTCATTTATTTGTTCGTCCAGCGATACTTCGTGGAAAGTATCGAGCGTACCGGTATCGTAGGCTAACGTTTCAAGATGAAAACCGCCACCCGGAATCTAGTGGATGGCGGTTTTTGCGTGCATGCAGCAACAAGTAAATAACGGGATATAAAGTAAAAAAATGTTTATTGTGGGTCGGGGCCTTTAAAGTATAATAATACAATTAATCGATAGGAAAGGGTGTTATCTGTTGCTGATCATCATCGTAAAGAACTTCTCCAAGGTCATGCTAAGCGCTTTACTGGTTGGTTCAACACTGGCGTCTTGTCACCAAAGCAGCGGTATCGACCACAATCGGGGGCCGGAAACACGCGGGGAAGGCGTATACAACGATAAGTCATTAAGCGTTTATCATCCGCCGATCGAAGTCACGCTTGTGAGAGAAATCGGCGACGGCTTGGAAGATATTCTGAAGGCATTGCCTGATGAAACGCTGGAGGACAATCGCTGGAGTCAGTTGTACGAACAAGTTCTTGGCATTCAAATCAAATATAAATGGGCTGTGAGAAGCGAACAATACCACAAAAAGCTGGATATTATGCTGGCTTCAGGGGACATTCCGGATGTCGTCAAGGTCAATGCCCAACAGCTCAGGCAATTGAGTCATGCCGGTCTGATCCAGGATCTGACGCAGGCTTATGAGGAATATGCTTCAGCGTTGACTCGGCAAGTTCATCGTCAGGAAGGGAGCGGCACCCTGGAATCCGGCATAATCGGTGACAAGCTGATGGGCATACCAGAGACCGATTCCTCTATCGAAAAGGCGATGTTTCTGTGGATTCGAACGGATTGGCTGGACCGATTGGAACTGTTGCCTCCGCAAACGATGGATGATGTCCTGGAAATTTCGAAAGCGTTTACAGAACAGGATCCCGACGGAAATGGCCAACAGGACACCTATGGAATAGCGGCTACGCAATATTTGTGGGACCCTGTCATGGGCTTAACCGGATTCATGGCCGGTTATGGAGCTTACCCGAACATATGGCTTGAAGACGAGAGCGGCAAACTCGTATACGGAGGCATTCAGCCCGAAGTGAAACAGGCGCTCAAAGCGCTTCAGGATATGTATCGCAACCATGAAATCGAGAGTGAATTCATTTTTAAAAACGGAAGCAAAGCAAAACAGCTCATAGCCGATGGGAAGATCGGAATGGCCTATGGAGAGCAATGGGGAGCGTTCTTGTTTCAATCCAGCCGAAGCGGCGATCCGGATGCAGAGTGGCAGGCTTTTCCCATTGTTACTGACTCCGGCAAGGCGCCACAGGTTCCGCTTAAATTTACCACAAGTTCTTTTTACGCCGTAAGAAAGGATTTTGCTCACCCGGAAGCGATTCTGAAAATGTTCAATTTGCATCTTGAAAAAAATTGGGGCAAAACGGCCGAGTATGGGACTTACTACAACGATTCCTCGCCCGTGTGGGGTCTATCTCCCGTGACTCCTTTCCCTGCTGATAAAAACCTCGAAGCCTACCGGCAAATCGCCGAAGCGCGTCGACAAGGCTCGACGTCACAGTTACAAGGTGAGTCCGGATTCATACAAGACCGAATTGATCGATATATGGATAAGAAAGAAGACAGCGAATCCGGCTGGGGATGGGAAAAAATCTACGGGTCCTCCGGTGCGATGAGTATCCTGGACCAATACGAGAAAAACGATCAGTTGTTATTCGATGCATTTGCCGGCGCTCCGACCGAAACCATGATCGAAAGAAGAAACATTCTGGACAATCTTCAGCATGACTACTTCGTTAATATCATCCTCGGCGAACCCGTCGACCAATTCGACCGGTTTGTCGAGGAATGGTATCGGCTTGGCGGCACGGACATTACGGCCGAAGTGAATCAATGGCATGAGGACAAGAAAGACCGTTCNTAGAACCATGAGCCCCGCAAGCATGATTGGCTTCAAAGGCCATCAGGCGGCTAATCATCAAGCATATTCACACGCATCGGAGGAGTTTAATTGCTTAAGTTACCCGTGAATTCCATTCGTAATACCATCTTTATTCGATTGGTTGCTACCTATCTATTTGTTATTCTTCCGCTTATCATTCTCGGTGTTTATCTGTATAACTGGAGTTACCAATACGCTAGCCAGGAAATATCCAAAAATTCACAAGCGCAGCTTTCGGCTTACCTGGACGGGTTGAACCGGGAAATCGAATGGTTGGAAATTCAGCAATACGACATTTTGCAGGACGGGGAACTCAACAAAATGGCGCTCACATGGGAGATGATGAGCACGGTCGATAGAAAAGCAAGCCTCCATTATTTGCTGCCTCGACTGGTCTCCATCAAAAACAGCAGTGTCTACATAAAAGACGTATTCGTTCATATCCGCGGCATGGATAAAACGATTTCAGCCATGACCGGGATGAACCCATTCGACTCGAGACGGTATAACAATGTCCAAGTAGGAAAGGCGCGCGGCAATGCGAGACTCTTGCAGATCGACGATACGCTCCATCTTGTAGCGGCTAAATACGGAGCTAGAAAAGGGGAAGAGCCGTTCCTGATCGTTCAGATCGAAATGGATCCGAGAAAACTCAGGGAATCCCTGATGCAAATCAGTGTATATCCGGAAAGCGGGGCTTTTATCGTCTCCGAGCCGTCCGGATTTGTTCTGGCCAGCNATGAGGAGGCGGATCGTTNAATGGGAGGGGCNATGCAGGCCATCCAAAATGCGAATCGCCAACTGACAACGATCGGTTCAAGCAGGTATCTGATCGATAAGGCGTATTCCGACAAGCTGAAATTATCCGTGTTCACCTACTTGCCTACCGAGGTGGTGAAGCGGCCGCTAAGTAAATTTTATGTCTGGGCCTGGCTGTTTGCAGGCACGACGCTCTTAGCCATCGCCATCTATGCCGTATCGACATACAAGCTGGTTCATAAACCGCTGCTCCTGCTTGTCCAAAGCTTCAGGAAAATGGAAGATGGCATGTTTAATGTCCGGATCAGGCACGGACAAAGGGATGAGTTCGGCTATTTATACGATCGATTCAATCATATGCTTATCAAGCTGCAGCATTTGATTGATCAGGATTTCAGGCATAAGCTCATGATGCAAAGGGCGGAGCTGAAACAGCTCCAATCCCAGATCAATCCCCACTTTTTATATAATAGCTTCTTCATCTTGAGCTCCCTGGCCAAAACGGGGGATGTCGCGCAAATCGAGTTGTTCACGAACATGCTTGGAGAATACTTNCGATTTATTACCCGCAATGATGCGGACAACGTTCCATTGCTGGAAGAGACAAGGCATTCCCGCATTTATACCGAGATTCAAAAGCTCAGATTCTCAAGGCGGATCCGCGTACAATTCGGGGAGCTGCCGAAGGAAATGGAGACCATCAAGGTGCCGCGATTGATCATTCAGCCTATTATCGAGAACGCCTATGAGCACAGTCTCGAAAAAATGCAGGATGAAGGTTTGCTGCATGTAGCGTTTCATTTGGATAATGACGAAGCCTCCATCGTGATTGAAGACAATGGGAACGGGTTGACGAATAACGAAATCGAAGCGCTAAACAGGCGGCTTGAACGGACGTCCGAATCCGCTGAATCCCCTGAAGTGACGGGCCTTATCAACATCCATCGGCGAATTGCCTTAACATACGGGGAAAGCAGCGGATTAGTTCTTTCAAGAAGTCCATTGAATGGATTGCGGGTCCAGATTCGAATCAGGCTGACGGAGGGGAATGGACATGTATAGATTGCTGGTCGTTGACGATGAAGAGATTATTACGAACAGTTTGTTCGAAGTATTTCATCAATGGATACCCGAAAAGCTTGATGTTTGCCGGGCCTACTCCGGCAAGGAAGCACTGAATTGGATGTCGCGCACGAGAATCGACATCGTTCTGACGGACATACGCATGCCAGGCATGAGCGGATTGGAATTGACGGAGAGCATCCGCGCTCTCTGGCCAAGGTGCAGAATTATCTTTTTGACCGGGTACAGTAATTTCGATTACGCTTATCAAGCGATCCAGATGCCCAATATTCGCTATTTGTTGAAGACGGAAGGTTTCGATAGGATCATGGAGGTCGTGAAGGAAGTTATCCATGAAATCGAGAGCGGCAACCGCATGAAAGAATGGCTCAAGCAATCTCGCATGCAGATCGAAGCGCTGGAGTGGATGGAGCAGGGGGAGTACTTCCGGCAATTCGTAGCGGACAGCAGCTTGCTTGGAGCGGATAACGAAGCGATGATTGACGATTTCCAATCCTTGAACATTGGGCTGGATCCTAAACTCCCTGTACTGTTAGCGCTTGGCCGCGTAGCGTATTCAGCAGGCAAAGCATATGCAGAAAAGAAAAATGGTCATCGATCGGTAAGATGGATATGGAATTCTTTTATGGAGGAGCATGTCCGCAGCATCGGCGTCGTGGACAAACACGGGGATTTATTATGGTTGCTCCAGCCGCGGTCCGAGAACCCAATCGGGGATCGTCTGGTTCTTTATTTGGAGGGTACGCTTGAACTCATCCAGGAAGCCTGCCTTGATTCTCTTGAACTTACCGTATCATTCACCATAAGCGGCTTCCCGTGCCGGTGGGAGGATGTGACACCACAGTATGAAAGGCTGCGAAGGCTGCAGCAGCTAAAGATGGGCGACGGAATTCCGNTGATTCTGAAGGATCAAACCGACTCTGACAAATCGCCGTACTGCAAGGANGGAGTGGAGGCGAGTCATAAGGCGGACATCTTGGAAGCGCATTTGGAGGCCGGAAGGGAAAATGAATTTATGGAAGAATTGGAGCAGATGTCGGAATTCGTGCTGACCATGGACGATCTTTATCAGCACGCTGCCCAAGCTTATTATTCTATTGCGCTGGTGCTGTATGCGAAGCTGACCAGGCTAGGTCTTCAGGATCCTACAGGTGAACGGGGAAAGCTTCTGGACTTGGAAGGCCATGATTCCATGAAGGAAGCTTTTCGGTATTTGAGGCGAACGGCCGAAGATATCTTCGCTTTCAAACGTATGGATGAACGAGGCAAAACGGCGCATGTCATTGATCGGGTATGTCAATATATCGAGGAGCATTTGGATCAGGACGTGACCCTTGTGCATCTTGCCGAACGCTATTATTTCAATCCGTCCTATCTATCGCGCTTGTTTAAGCAAGAACGGGGAATCAACATCTCCGAATATATCGAGAAATGCCGAATACGAAGAGCCAAGGAGCTGCTTAAGGAAGGGGATTTGAAGGTAAGGGACGTGGCTCCTCTTGTCGGATACGATGCCGCCCATTCCTTCACCCGCTTCTTCAAAAAGGCGACGGGGTTAACGCCGCAGGAGTACAGGGACAATCTCGTGAATTAGGCCGGCACCTACCATTAGTCCGGTGTTTTCAGATGGAATGTCGGGTTGTTGCCTTGCTTAGCAAGAGGTACACTTTTTACGACCACTTCCGGAATGTCGACCCGCGATGGGAATGACAGGTCCCCAAGTAACGATGGAGGAGGGCGTGTTCAGGGGTGAAGCCCGTAAAGCCGTTACTGGTCATATCTACCGTATTCGCGTTCGTTTGCATACTGTGTGTCTTTGCAAACCTTGCGAATCGTGACCAAGACGATCCAAAACTGTTAAACCAGGAGTTGAGTGACAAGGTGACTGATGATATCAAAGCAGGCAAGGCGGGAACTGAAACGATGGACCAGAGCAGCAGCATGGATACGATTCGGGATGCGGACAGCACCCGCAGCGAGCCGTACGCGGTCGCGATCGGCAAGATTCCTCCGAATGGGAATCCGGTCGTCTCCCATAAATTCGGCGCGGATCCCTATGCGCTGGTAGTAGACGGGCGAGTTTATTTATATAACACGTACGACGCACTAGAGTATGACGATGACGGGAACGTCAAGGACAACAGCTACAGCACGATCAACAAGCTGTCCGTCATCTCTTCATCGGATTTGGTCAACTGGACTGATCACGGCGCAATCCAGGTTGCAGGACCGACCGGCGCTGCCGCATGGGCAACGCAATCGTGGGCACCAGCGGCCGCGCACAAGGTGATTCACGGGGAAGATCGATTCTTCCTCTATTTTGCCAACAATGCCAGCGGCATCGGTGTACTGACGAGCGACAGCCCCGTTGGCCCGTGGATAGATCCTATAGGAAAGCCGCTGATCACAAGAAACACGCCGGGCGTGGAAGGAGTCACGTGGTTGTTTGATCCCGCCGTGCTCGTTGACGATGACGGGAAAGCTTATATCTATTTTGGCGGCGGCATTCCGGAAGGCAAAGCCGAAATGCCGGATACGGCTCGCGTCATGCAGCTTGGCGAAGATATGGTCAGCGTGCTTGGAGAAGCCGTCACGATTCCAGCTCCTTATATGTTCGAGGATTCAGGAATCAACAAGTTTGGTGGAAGGTATTACTATACATACTGTTCCAATTTCTCCGGAGGAACGCGGCCGGAGAACAGTCCTCCTCCAGGCGAGATCGCTTATATGGTCAGCGAGCACCCGATGGGACCCTGGACGTATCAAGGGACTATTTTGAAAAATCCAGGGCATTTCTTCGGGGTTGGAGGGAATAATCATCACGTCATCTTTCAGCTCCGACAAAACTGGTATATTGCCTATCACGCCCAAACGTTGTCGAAGTCCATGGGGGTTCCCAAAGGCTATCGCTCAACCCATCTGAACCGGGTTTATTTCGAGCCGGACGGTACCATCAGGGAGATTGAAGCTGACATGGAAGGCGTGAAAGGGATCCAGCCGCTCAATCCTTTCCAACGAACGGAGGCGGTAACGATGGCATGGAATGCCGGAATTCAAGCCAATACNTCTATGGCCGCTGAAGACTCGCAGGGCGGCCCGATATTGACGGTCACGGACANCCATGACCGGGATTGGATCGCAGTGGNCAATGCTGATTTCGGGAAAGGAGCATCTGCGTTTACGGCTTGGATCTCGGGTATTGATGCGGGAGGGCGGCTGGAGCTTCGGCTGGATCGTCCGGATGGAGAACGGATCGGCACGGTGGACGTACCGCCTTCATCCGGTACGGAACAGCGTATGGAATTCTCCATGGAGGTTTCGGGCGCATCCGGCATCCATCATCTTTACTTCGTATTTACCGGGCAGCGGGATCAGAGGCTATTTGATTTCGAAGCATGGAAATTTCATCATTGATTGCTGACATTGCCTGTTTGTTAATAACATGATTGCAATCTAAAAAGGCGCTCCCGAAAAAAGCAGCGCCTTTTTTAGGTTTCGAGGTTATAATGTACGTACAAGTTAATGCTGGCCAGAGGCGATCTCAACTGTCTGCGATCCATGCATTTTTCTAAACATGTTAGCGCTTACTCCGGCATAGGACTTGAATTTTTTATAGAACCAGTCCATATCGTTATAACCCACCATGTCAGCGATTTCGTATATCTTCATGTTGGTGTGCACGAGCAAGAATTTCGCTTTCTCCATCCTCTGCTGCAACAGATATTCGTTAAACGTCATCTTCTCGTGGAACTTGAATTTTTGGACTAAATAGGAGTAGTTGAAATGCATCCGCTCGGCAATTTCTTTCAAGGTGACGTTTTGATACTTCGAATCTTCCAAGTATTCCTTCACCTCTTGAATGATCTGATCCTCCTTTTCCGCATGGACATGGGACACTCTAAGACACGGATTCCCGTCACCGGAATTGGTTGTCGGCGTGATCATCTGCAAGCTGGAGCTGAGCTCTTTGATCGTGAACGGTGCTGGCAAATAATCGTTGACTTGCAGCTGCAAGGCTTTCCGGGTCCAATAAAAGTCCGTGCTGCCTCCGGCAACAATGATAGGGACTCGGCTTACGCACCGGATTTGTTCGCATAACTCCATGCCTGCGGAATCTGAACCGAACGCATGGATAATCACTACCGTGTAAGGCTCCAAGGCAACGAATTGCATAGCGGACGAGGAGGACCTGACGCAGCGGCACCGCGAGCATCTCAAATCATTCCAATCCGGCGGGCTTCCCGGTGTTTCTACATCATGAGTTTCCAGATCAACAAGCAGAATATCATGCACAATGCTTCCCCCTAACTTCTTTGTAATAACGCTTACATTCGGTTTGATAACATTATGGGGAACAGAAGGCCGGATCACAATGTGCCGATCTTTATATTTCTAACCGATATTTACTTCTTACTGAATATAACCGGTATGTGAACGCCTGAGAAATTTTGACAACCTGAGATTGGACGGGTGAAGGACCCCAATTTGGCAGGTTGTTGCAAAAAAATGTAAGCGCTAATATGGAGTTATGACCATTCGGGCGGGTTCCGGGTTCCGTACCGGATTTCTGTTTTTTTTGCTCGAAGCGGAAAGGAGGTAATGCTTTGCTTCGCATGCCTAAACGCGGCCGATGGGCGGCAACGGCAGTGGCGGCGTCCGTCGTTCTCGTGTTGATCGTGTCCTATATGGGCAGCCGCGACAAGCCGGTCACCGAAAGTCAGGCACCTGAAAAANTGGAGGAAGGAGTCGCGGAGCTAAAGGGGAACTCCGAAGCGCCGAACGGGAAGTCGAATGCCGAATCCCCTGCGGGCATTAACCAGCCTGCTCCAACTGAGCCGCAGGCACAACAGTCCATAGCTCAAGATATTCCCTCGCTGTATGAACTCTTCGAGGAAGACTTTCCGATCGGCGCCGCGATCGAACCGAATCAGACCATCGGCCCATCAGCGGAATTGCTGAAGAAGCATGTCCGCTGGCTGGTGGCCGAGAACGTCATGAAGCCGGATGCGATCCAACCATCGGAAGGCCGATTTANATGGACAAATGCCGACCGAATCGTGGAATTTGCCAAGGTGAACAACATGCAAGTCCGTTTCCATACGCTGGTCTGGCATACCCAAGTTGGCGAGTGGTTTTTCCAAGATGCGGAAGGCAAGCCGATGGTGGATGAGACAGACCCCAAGCGCCAGGAAGCGAACAAAAAATTGCTGCTGGAACGCCTGGATACCCACGTAAGGACGATCGTCAGCCGATATAAGGACGAGATTACGTCCTGGGACGTGGTGAATGAAGTCATTGAACCGGGGGATCCGGACGGGATGCGCGNGAGCGAATGGTACAAAATTGCCGGTACCGATTACATCGCAACGGCATTTCGAGCCGCTCGGGAAGCCGGAGGACCTGAAGCGAAGCTCTATATTAACGATTACGGAACGGATAACCCTGTGAAAAGGGACCGTTTGTTTCAGCTCGTGAAAGATTTGCTGGAGCAAGGTGTTCCGATCGACGGTGTCGGACATCAGACGCATATTGACATCTATGGTCCATCGGTGGATTCCATCATCGCGTCGATGCGAACATTCGCGGAGCTTGGCCTNGACAATCTCGTCACCGAGCTCGACATGAGCATGTATGCCTGGAACGACCGCAGCGATTACGGCCAAGATCTCCCGCAAGAAATCCTAAACCTGCAAGCCGAACGATATGGCGAGTTGTTTAAGGCATTCCGCCAAAACAAGGACATTCTTAGCGGCGTCGTGTTTTGGGGCATCGCCGANGATCATACCTGGCTTCATGGTTTTCCGGTCGCACGTACCAATGCGCCNTTGCTGTTCGATCAAAGACATCAACCCAAACCGGCATTTTGGGCCGTTGTTGAGGCGGCGAAGACCGAGTTATAAACAGACGTTACCGCAGAGTCGAGCAAGCATTATGGATAAATAATTTTATAGCTCAATGCCGCTTACCGAAAAAAACGTGATAAGGAGAAAGCCGAATGATGAGAATGAATGTGGAGAAGCTGCCCAAGCTTCATGAAGCCTTTGGAAATAGCTTCAACATCGGAGCTGCCGTGAATCCGATCACGATGGTGACTCAAAAGGAATTGTTGACGCACCATTACAACAGCGTTACGGCGGAAAATGAAATGAAATTCGAGCGATTGCACCCATCGGAAGAGGTATATACATTCGAGCAAGCCGACCAGATTGTATCGTTTGCCAAATCGAACGGAATGGCGGTGCGAGGACATACCCTCGTATGGCATAATCAGACGCCGGAATGGGTGTTTCAAAACGGCTCCGGCGGTAAAGCCGGCCGCGAGCTGCTGCTCGCGCGGATGAAATCGCACATCCATGAGGTCGTTGGCCGTTATCGTGGAGACATCTATGCATGGGATGTCGTAAACGAAGCCATTGCCGACAGTGGAAGCGATCTGCTTCGTTCCTCCCCGTGGCTTGCGTCAATCGGGGAGGATTTTATCGCAAAGGCATTTGAATACGCGCATGAAGCGGATCCGCAAGCGCTGCTGTTTTATAACGATTACAACGAATCCGTACCGGAGAAGAGGGAGAAGATTTACGCGCTCCTTAAATCGTTAAAGGAGCAGGATGTGCCGATTCACGGCGTCGGGCTTCAAGCTCATTGGAATCTGGAGTTCCCTTCGCTTGACGATATCCGCAGGGCCATCGAAAGATATGCAAGCCTTGACCTGATGCTCCATGTAACGGAGCTTGACGTATCCGTTTTCGCGCATGAGGATAAGCGGACCGATCTGGCNGCGCCGACGGAAGAAATGCTTGAGCGCCAGGCGGAGCGTTACGGACAATTGTTCCGGCTGCTTAAAGAGTACANCGGCAGCATAACTTCCGTAACCTTCTGGGGCGCGGCGGACGATTATACCTGGCTGGATCATTTCCCGGTAAGGGGCCGCAAAAATTGGCCGTTTGTCTTCGATGAGAATCATCATCCGAAGGAATCTTANTGGAACCTGTTGAAGGAAGCCAAGGCGGATCAGACATTTCAGGATGTTTGATCGCGTACCGTTCCCAGCAGTCTCCATTGGTTGAAGGGAGAAACCATCTATGAACAAGACATTGATCACAAATCCGATCATATGGGCGGACGTGCCGGATGTGGATGTCATCCGCGCAGAGGATGCTTATTATATGATCAGCACCAGCATGCATTCGATGCCGGGCTGCCCGATCATGAGGTCCGAGGATCTGATGCATTGGGAAATCGTTAGTTACGTATACGATACGCTCGAAGATAACGAGGCCCATCGTCTGGAAGGCGGCAGCAATATCTACGGGAAAGGCTCTTGGGCGGCCAGCCTGCGCCATCATCAGGGGAAATTCTATGTCTGCTTCTCCAGCAACGATACCGGACGGTTTTATGTGTACCGCACAGATGATGTCATTCAGGGACCATGGCAACGATCCGTCATCGATGGACTGCGGCATGATCCGGGCCTGCTTTTTGATGATGACGCAGTGTTCGTGATCTACGGCAACGGGGATATTTACATCACCGAGTTGACCGCGGATGCCACGGCCCTTAAGCCGGACGGAATCCACCAGCGGTTGTTCGAAACGGAAGCGGAGGGCATCGGATTGCGCTGCGAAGGCTGTCATGCCTACCGCATCAATGGTTANTATTATTTGCTGTTCATTGAGTGGCCGAAGGCAGGCGTCGGCAACGGCCGGCGTAGACAAATCTGTTACCGGTCTCGGGAATTGCTCGGCCCCTATGAAAGAAGAATCGTATTGGATGACGATCTCGGCTACCATAACAAGGGAATCGCCCAAGGCGGGATTTTTGATACGCCGGATGGCAAGTGGTACGCGATGCTGTTCCAGGATCATGATGCCGTCGGCAGAATCCCGTGCTTAGTGCCGGTGGCTTGGGAGGAGGATTGGCCCGTGTTCGGCATGGAGGGCAAGGTGCCGGAACGGTTTGAGGTCGACTTGCCGCAAGCTGCGGCCAAGCCGCTCGTGATCAGCGACGAATTCGAATATGAATCGGATAAGCTGGCGCTGAATTGGCAATGGAACCACAACCCGGATNATCGGCTGTGGTCGGTGACCGAACGCCCCGGTTTCCTGAGACTGACGACAGGCAGCTTGGCTGCAGNCGTGCTTCAGGCACGCAATACGCTGACGCAGCGTACGGAAGGGCCGGCGTGCACGGGGATGGTATTAATGGACACGGGACAAATGAAGCCCGGCGATCATGCGGGCCTTGTTGCGCTGCAAAACCATTTCGGCACCATCGGCATCAAGGTGGCAGAGAACGGCGACAAATTCATCGCGATGTGCGTGAACGACGGGAACGGCCTTGAGAAGGAGCTGGAAACGGTTCGTTTTCAAGGCAGGGATGTGCATTTGAGAATTCATTTTGATTTTGAGAACAGCAAAGATGTGGCTTCCTTTTCTTATTCGTCCGACGGGTTGGAGTGGATGCCGATCGGTGGAGAGCTGAACATGCGGTATACCTTGGATCACTTTATGGGTTATCGGATCGGGCTTTATTATTATGCGACCGGGCAAATCGGCGGCCATGCCGACTTCGNTTATTTCCGCTACGAGAAAGCCGAACGGTAGAGCAGGAGGATNACGAGTCATGGCAGACCATTGGACGACAGCCGTAAATGAAACGGAAGGCCCAGCCGCGCCGCGGGATCCGGTAGTCAAACGCCGCGGACTGTACATCCTGTATGAGACGATCATCGAAGCGACGATTCGTCCCGATGGGAAGTACACACAAGAGATGTACCTGGACGGGAGCCAGCTCGTCGATAAAGCCCGGTTTAACGGGGGTGTAACGGATGAAGCCATGCTGGAGCTTCTAAGAAGCTCCAGCGGACTTCGCCGACTGGTGGACCGTATCGGAATCTCTGTTCGTGCGCATGAGCCCGGCATATCGACCGTACAGTTTACATATTGGAATTGGGGGAAAACGAATCCATACGAAACAGGATCCCGCCTGAGCATAACCTGTCCAACTGACGGCACGGAAGCGCTCCTGGTTCTGGATGACGACGAAGGGCGATATCAGGATGACAACGTTCCCGGAAAATTCGTATTTGAATTCGAGCAAGAGGGCGCATTGGCAACGGCCACCATNGTGTTCTATCTTCGAGATGGTTTCCTAGCTCCCGACGTCACGGCCGACCCGCCTGTCGATGTTGAATCGCAAGCGTATCGAGACATGATCAAGAAATCACTCGTAAGCCCAGGCAACAACATCAGATTGAAGAAGGCGATCGAAAAAGCGAAGCGAGGCGAATACGTTTCCATTGCCTATATCGGTGGTTCCATTACGCAAGGCGCCGGCGCTGTGCCGCTCGATTCGCAATGCTACGCGTACCAATCTTATGACCTCTTTAAGCGAATGTTTGCACCAGCCGCCGATAGCCCGATTCGTCTCATCAAAGCCGGCGTAGGCGGCACGCCGTCGGAGCTGGGCATCGTCCGCTATGATCGGGATGTGCTTCGAGAAGGGGCGGTAGAGCCGGATATCGTGATCGTTGAGTTTGCCGTCAACGACGCCGGCGACGAAACGAAAGGAAATTGTTACGAGAGCCTGGTCCTCAAAGCTCTTCGTGCCGATCACAAGCCGGCGGTGATTTTGCTGTTCAGTGTATTCGNGAACGACTGGAATCTTCAAGACCGGCTAGCTCCCGTAGGCTGGCATTACAACCTTCCGATGGTCAGCGTGAAGGATGCGGTCACGGAACAGTTCCGATGGACCAGGGAACAAGGCAACGTGATTACGAAAAGACAGTTTTTCTACGACATTTATCATCCGACCAATGCAGGACATCGGGTGATGGCCGATTGTTTGGGTTGGTTATTCGAAGTAACCGACCATTCCAACGTTGACGAGGAAGATTTCGCTGATGTACTGCCTCCGTTAATCGGAAATGACTTCGTCGGGATTAAGCTGCTCGACCGACTGAANGGCGACCGTTTCGCCCGAATTGATGCTGGCGGTTTTTCGGACATCGACACGGATCTGCAGATGGCGGAAATGGGNGATCATGCATACGGGACGCCNCAATTTCCGCACAACTGGATGCATACGGCCGATTCCGGCAAGCACAGCTTCAGGATGACCATTCGGAGCAAGAGTCTCATCCTTGTTTATAAAGACTCCGGATGCCGGGAGTTCGGAACTGCGAAGATATGGGTGGACGGGAAGCTGAAGAAGACCGCCGATCCGCATGAAGTGAACTGGACCCACTGCAATGCTGTGATTTTATACAATGATCCAAATGCGGAAGAACATGCGGTAGAGATCGAAATGGCGGAAGNCCACGAGGATAAGCGATTCACGATTCTGGGCTTCGGCTATGTTCCATAGGGTTGTATTAGAGCACAGCTTGCCAAAAGCGGTGAGATTGCTTGGATATCGCCCAGCGCTAAACCTATGAACTGAAGGGGAGAGGAACATGAAGGAGAAGGCCCCGGCCGGATTCGACCGGCAACGGGAACATATCGCCAGGGGAATAATCGAAACGGTGGAATATGCATCTGAAACGGTAGGCAACTTTCGAAAGGCGACGATCTATACGCCACCAGGGTATGGCGATGATAAAACGTACAACGTGCTTTATTTATTGCATGGGATCGGTGGTGATGAGTCGGAATGGCACCGCCATGCGGATCCGCAGACGATTCTGGACAATCTATGCGCGGATGGGAAACTCGCGCCGATGATCGTCGTTTTTCCCAATGGCCGTGCGATGCCGAACGATCGGGCTGAAGGGGACCTGTTTGATCCGGACAAAGTGAAAGCATTCGTGACGTTCGAATTCGATTTGCTAAACGACCTGATTCCCTTTGTCGAGTCGCGTTATTCGGTATCGACAGGTCGGGAAAACCGTGCGATTGCGGGGTTGTCCATGGGCGGGGGGCAATCCTTGAATATCGGCTTGAAGCACCTCGACCGTTTCGCATGGATCGGCGCTTTTTCCCCGGCTCCCAATACGAAATCTCCGGAACAGCTCGTCCCGAATCCGGACGAAGCATCGGCCCTACTCAAATTGCTGTGGCTGTCATGCGGCGATGAAGACAATCTTAAGCCGATGAGCGATCGGACACATGCGTATTTATCGGAGCATCGCGTTCCTCATGTGTGGTATGAGGAAAGCGGGGGACATGATTGGTCCGTATGGAAGAACGATTTGTATCATTNTTCGCANCTCCTTTTTAAAGATAACTAATGTAAGAAGGAAGCCTTGCGCCTTATTGGCCGAGCTTTTTACTTTCAGCCAAATGAACGAAAGGGTAAAAACATGACGATATTGCCGAAGGAAATCATGTCCATGCTGGANAGAAACGGTACAAAAGCCGCTGATCTGGTGCACTGGATGGAGTGCGACCGGTTGCCGGACGGCGGCTTTGCGGACGGATATCTCGTCTTGTCCCGGGAATCACTCCACATCTTCCGTAGCAGCGGCATTTCGAAGGAGAAGACGTTTTCGGGTTATGCAGCCGGCCGGCATAAGGACGCTGGCAAGCTGGTGCAAGACGGTTCCGTCGATTGGGCATGGGAGCGCATTCCCCTTGAACGACTTGAAGCCTTGACCATCGTCAATCTGGTCGCTTCCGGCATGGTCGTGGCCAAGGAGCAGGAGGAACGAGTGATCGGCGCATTCACAAGCGGTCAAATGAAACAGGCCGTCCGATTTGCGCAAGCCTTCGACAAAATGAAGAAGAACGAGCCCTTTGAAGCCTTCGAACAGGACGAGGAATCGCATGGAGCTTACTGCCCGACATGTGGATTGATCTTCCCTGAAGAAGGCAGGCCGTTCTGCCCGAAATGCATGAAAAGACATGCCGTCTTCGCACGTTTGCTGTCATTTGCAGGCAAGTACAAGCGGTCCATCTTTTTTATCGTGTTGTTTATGCTGCTGAACTCGGCGACCGGTCTCGTCATTCCTTATTTTCAAGGCACGGTGCTATTTGATCAGGCGCTTGCCGGCAATGNGGCTTTCGCGGGGCGGATCGGCCTCGTTATTGTGATCATTCTGGCATTCCGTACGCTATCGCTGTTATTCGGAATCTTGTTCGGCACCATCATCGCAAAGCTGGCGGCAAAGGTCGCATTCGATTTGAAAACGGCCGTATTTACCGCGTTGCAGCGGTTATCGCTCGATTTTTTCATGCGGTAGGCAGACCGGCCACCTCATGACCAGAGTGAACAACGACGCACAGGAACTACAATATTTCTTCGTAGACGGGCTTTCTTATTTCATCGTAAACGCGATGAACATCATCGGCATCACCGCCGTGCTTCTGTGGATGGATTGGCGGCTTACGCTGATTTGCCTGCTGCCGATGCCGCTGGTACTATGGCTTGTCCGGAGCGCGTTTCCGAAACTGTGGCGCTTGTCCTGGCGGAGACACCGCAAGGTAAGCGCTCTGAATTCGATCATCAGCGATTCGGTTCGCGGCTCGCGGGTCGTCAAGGCATTCGGTAAAGAAAAGGTGGAGATCCGCCGCTTTCAGCGGTCGAACGATGCATTCTCCGTGGCCGAACAGCGTTTCAACAAATTGAGCGGAACGGTGTTCCCGATTCTCAATTTTCTGACNCAAGCGGGCGGGATATTGATTTGGGCGTTCGGCGGCTGGTACGTGATGCAAGGCCGGATGTCGTTCGGCGCNGTGCTGACGTTCGTNAACTATATGATGATGCTGTACGGGCCGATTCAGTTCATGAACAATATCGTCGGCTGGTGGTCCAATTGCATGGCGGCGGCGCAGCGTATCTTCGAGATCCAGGACGCCGTGCCGGATGTAGCAGAGCGTCCTGGCGCCGTTACGTTGCCGGCGATGAAAGGCGATATTGAAGTCGATAACGTCACGTTCGGCTACGAGCCGAACAAACCGATTTTGAAACAGGTGTCCTTGCGCGCGAGGCCGGGGCAGATGATCGGCATCGTCGGCCATTCGGGAGCTGGGAAATCGACGCTCGTCAATCTGGTGTCGCGATTGTACGACGTAACCGAGGGAGAAATCCGGATCGACGGCGTCAATGTCAAGGATCTTTCGACAGCTTCATTGCGGCGTCATATCGGGATCGTCTCTCAGGATGTCTATGTATTCTCGGGCAGCATCGCCGAAAATATCGCATACGCTGATCCCGATTGCTCGGTTGAGGACATCCTGCATGCAGCCAAGATCGCGAACGCGCACGATTTCATCGAGAAGCTGCCCGACGGCTACGATACGGAGGTCGGTACGGGCGGCTATAGCTTGTCCGGCGGGGAGAAGCAGCGGCTGTCGATCGCCAGAGCCGTGCTGCACAACCCGAAGGTGCTCATTCTCGACGAGGCGACCGCATCGCTTGATACGGAGACGGAGCTGCAAATCCAGCAGGCGCTCGATTCGCTTGTCAAAGGACGGACGACGATCGCGATCGCCCACCGGCTGTCCACGCTAAGGCAAGCCGACTATTTGGTCGTGATGGATAAAGGCGTTGTCGTCGAAGCGGGCACGCACGAAGAGCTGATGGCGATGGAGGGCGTCTATCGGGAACTCGTCCGCAAACATGATGAAGCGCTCAGAATGAAGGGAGAAATCATCGCATGAGGATGGAAGAACATCGGGGAATGGAGCTGGCGGATGCGGCGGGCATCCGATATTTAACGCCGGGCAATTCGGAGTTTATGGAGACAAGCGGCCGCATGCTGTCGGTCCAGACCGGAGGTGAGATGCATTCGCCGGTATACGTGCATTGCTCCTTCCCGCATACGAACCAGCGCTCATTCTTGTCGATTCGAACGGCGNACAACAAGGAGATCGGCATGATCCGCCATCTTGACGATTTTCCGCAGGGGACGTCCTCCCTGATCGAAAGGCAGATGAAGATCCGTTATTTTACGCCGGAAATTACGAAGGTCATTGCCGTAAGCGAGGAGTTCGGCTATTCCTATTGGGAAGTAGCAACGACGGCCGGACTGTGCCNGTTTACGGTGCGAAACGGCAGCGGCAACGTCAAGTTCGCGGCGGAGAACCGCCTGCTGATCACCGACGTCGATGGAAACCGCTTCGTCATCCCGCAGGTGGATCAGTTGAGCGACAAGGAATACCGAATGATCGAAATGAGAATGTAAACGGCGGCAACGGAGGAAAATCGATGAATTTGAATTTCACGCTTTCAGAGCAGGATCTAGCGGCGGTACGGCAAGTTGTCGGAGCGGAGATCGCTTATTGCGTCCCGGCCGACCTGTCGCTGGAAGGGCGGCGGGTGGAAGGCTATCTTGCGATCGGCGGTGGCAGGTGGGCGTATGTGCAAGACGGCCAGGTACGAGACGAGGGAAACATCGCGGACGCCAGCGATTATAAGCTGGTGCCGTTCGTTGGCAATGCGGTGCTCGAAGCCACGGAGAACGAGACGAAGCGAATCGTCGTCAGGGTGACGATGCAGCATGCGGCAAGGTACGGCTATATCGCCCAAATCTTGAACGACATGGCCGCCAGTCGCCCCGTCCGTATTTATCATGACGAAGCGGACCCGGTTTGTGCAGCATGCGGACGATCGCTCGTCCCGGGTACGCGGGTATGTCCCCGCTGTATGAGCAAGGCAGCCGCTTTCAAACGACTGCTTCTCGTATCGAGAAGGCACTGGCGTAGCTTGATGCTCGGGCTTGGCGTCCTGATCGCCGCTTCGGCGCTGGCGATGGCGGGACCTTATTTCCAGAAGCAACTCGTCAACGCTGCGCTGGTGCCCCCTGCCGGGCAAGAAGCGAGCGTTAGAGTGTTCTTCCTTGCACTTGCGGGGATGTTGTTCACCCTGGCCTTCGGCGAGCTGCTCGGCATCGCCAGAAATCGGATCATGGCCAGCGTCAGCACGGGCATTGCGGCCGATTTGCGCAAAACGGTATTCGATCGGATTCAGAACATGTCGCTCGGATTTTTGACGTCGCAGCGGGCGGGAGACCTGATGAACAGGGTGACGGCCGATACGGACCGCATCCGTCATTTGATTCAGGAGATGTGCACGACGGCCATCTACCAACTGATCATCCTGATCGCTTCAGCGACGCTGCTCTTTTCGGCGGATTGGCGGCTGGCGCTGATCGTGCTGCTTCCGGCGCCATTCGTTGCTTATCTGCACTACTATATTTGGAGACACGTGCTGCACAAGCTGTTTCACAAGCAGTGGCGTATCTCCGACAAGGCGAACTCGTTCCTTCATGACGTCCTGAGCGGCATTCGGGTCGTCAAGACGTTCGGCCAGGAAGAGCGGGAGATCCGCAGATTTCGGGAATACAACGGTGAATTCGCCGCTGCCGCGATCAAGAGCGAGAAGTTGTACAGCATTTTATCGCCCATCTCAAATTATTTGATTCAGATCGGGCAATATCTCGTTCTCATGATCGGCTGTTACATGATTATCGGCCGGGAAATGAACGTGGGCGAGCTGATCCAGTTCAGCGCCTATGCGGCAATGATATTCGGGCCGATCTCCTGGTTGATGTTCATGCCGCGCTGGATAGCGAATGCCGTCATTTCGATGCATCGCGTATTCTCGGTGATCGACGAACAGCCGGAAGTCATCGATGCAAAGGACGCAGTGGGGCACCGGATTCGGGGCTCGATCGAGTTCTCGGGCGTTTTTTTTGGTTACCGATCGTATGAGCCTGTTCTGAAGGAGTTCAATCTCACCGTAAAGCCGGGGGAAATGATCGGTCTCGTCGGTCATTCCGGTTCGGGAAAATCGACGACGATCAACCTGATTTCCCGTTTTTATGATGTCAATGAAGGNGAGATACGGATCGACGGCATCGATATCCGGATGATCCGGCAGGAGGATTTGCGCTCGCAGATCNGCGTTGTGCTGCAGGAGACCTTCCTGTTCAGCGGGACGATTGCGGAGAACATTCANTACTCGAAGCCGGGCGCGAAACCGGAANANGTAATCGAGGCGGCCAAAATCGCCAACGCGCATGATTTTATTATCAACTTGCCCGACGGTTACGACACGAGGCTNGAAGAGAACGGGAACAATTTGTCGGGAGGCGAGCGACAACGCATAGCGATCGCGCGCGCCGTGCTGAACGATCCCCGAATCCTCATTCTGGACGAGGCGACGGCTTCGCTGGACATTGAGACGGAAGCGGCCATCCAGGAGGCGCTGAAACGGGTGACGAAAAACCGCACGTCGATCGCGATCGCGCATCGTCTCTCTACGCTGCGCAATGCCGATCGTCTTATTGTCCTTGACAAGGGGCGGATCGCCGAAATCGGCACGCATCGCGAATTGATGGAGAAGCGGGGCATCTATTACAAGCTGATCGCCGNCCAGCGCGGCATGTCCCGCAAGAGTGATCCGTCCGCNGTGGTATGACGCCGCCAGATGCTTACTGTGAAAAAGACGATATGGAAAACACAAAGATGGATCTTTATGAACGTTGGAGAAATTGAGCCAAGTTTCCTATTCTGAGCTGCTGCCCGACATAGTAAAGATTACACTGAACTGTTCATCCGGGTGACCCTTAGTCTGCAAGATAACTGGGAAAAAACACGCTGTCGACCGGAGACAGGCTGAAACGGTTTAAGGGAGGGCTGAGAGGATAAGGGGCTGATCGAACCTATTTTCAATTCGGCCGATATTTACTTATTACCTCCAGCCAGCCGGGAGTGGATGGATGATTATGAGAAAGTGGTGCCGGGTCATCGCACATTTCCCATTTGTTTGCGTTTTATCCGGGCGAAGGTATTAACGTGAATTCCACGCCCGAGCTGACTGTGCAGCGGCTCGAACGACATGGATCGCAGGCTGGCTAACGGCGTCGGACATACCGGCTGGAGCCGAGCGTGGTTCATCAACTTCTGGGTACAACCGTCGGATGCCGACAAAGCTTACGGATACGTAAGAGCGATGCTCCACCAATCCACGCTGGTTTGATCCGTCTGCTGTCCGCTTTGCGTAACAGCTGGAGCGATGGGAAAGTTAGAGGGCTGCTGTCACGCTTATCCCGTTTCCNGGTTGGAAAATGGTGGTCGAATCCAGCAGTTATTTGCTCTTGATTTTGCCAGCCTGGTTCGGTGGCGGAGCGTTTAACATTTTATTAATAAGGCAGTTCATAGAACGATCCCCAATTCACTTGACGAAGCAGCTCTTGTTGACGGAGAAGGTTATTTTTACATTTTCACGCATGTTATTTTTCCTTTATCCAAATCGGCCGTCATTGTGGTTGCGCTGTTTCAGTTTCTGGGTGTGTGAAACGATTTTTTGGGCCCGCTTGTTTACATCACAACAAGGAATCTAAGTTCACGCTGGCGCTTGGCCTGCAGCAATTTATTGGCTATTACACAGCTCAATGGGAGTTGTTGATGGCGGCGGCCACGATGGTTCTCTTTCCGCCTATTATGCTGTTTATGTTAGGACAAAAGGACTTTATTAAAGGCATTGCGGTATCCGGGCTGAAAGATTAAAAGCTCGTTCTGCCAACATATCGAAGGGAGGAACTCAATGAAAGCATTGAGAGGCAAACAGGTCATTTTGAAAGAGCAAGAACTGATTCGCAGGGAAAGAGCGAACAGAAGCTATCTGATGAAGCTGGACAGCGGTCATCTGTTGTTTAATTATCATTTGGAGGCCGGAAGATTTCATGGGAGAACGATTCCCGAAGGTGCGCACGGCGGTTGGGAAACGCCGGTCTGNCAATTGCGCGGCCATTTTCTTGGTCATTGGTTGTCTGGTGCGGCGTTGCATTATGAAGAAAGCGGCGACATCGAATTAAAGGCCAAACTGGATGCTATTGTGCATGAGTTGCATGAATGCCAACGCGATAACGGCGGTCAGTGGGTCGGTCCGATTCCCGAAAAATATCTGCACTGGATTGCAAGCGGAAAAAGCATCTGGGCGCCCCAATACAATTTGCACAAAATATTAATGGGGTTGGTCGATGCCTGGCAATATGCCGGTAATCGGCAGGCCCTGAATATCGTGGATCGGTTCGCGGACTGGTTTGTCGAATGGAGCGGCACATTCACAAGAGAGCAATTCGACGATATTCTCGATGTGGAGACAGGCGGAATGCTTGAGGTTTGGGCCGATCTGTTGCACATAACCGGAGCGGACAAATATCGTGTGCTGTTAGACCGGTATTATCGCAGTCGGCTGTTTCAACCCTTGCTGGAGGGCAAGGATCCGCTTACGAATATGCATGCTAACACTACGATACCGGAAGTGCTCGGCTGTGCGAGAGCTTATGAGGTTACCGGANATGACAGGTGGCTGTCCATCGTCCAAGCGTATTGGAATTGCGCTGTAACGGAAAGGGGAAGCCTTGCGACAGGCGGTCAAACCGCTGGAGAGGTCTGGATGCCGAAGATGAAGATGAAGGCCCGCCTAGGTGACAAAAATCAGGAGCATTGTACTGTCTATAACATGATCCGACTAGCAGATTTCTTATTTCGTCAATCTGGCGACCCTACCTACGCGCAATATATCGAGTACAATCTATACAATGGCATTATGGCGCAAGCCTATTATCAGGAATATGGTTTGACTGGTAGTCAACATAACTATCCTAGAACCGGCCTGCTGACCTATTTCCTCCCCATGAAGGCCGGTCTGCGCAAGGAGTGGAGCACGGAAACCGACAGCTTCTTCTGCTGCCACGGCACGATGGTTCAGGCGAATGCGGCCTGGAACATGGGAATTTATTATCAGGACGGGGATATCGTCTATATCAATCAATATTTCGATTCCGAGTTGGACACAAGTATCGCTGGAACCCTCATACGGATCGTACAGACGCAGGACAAAATGAGCGGGAGCCTCCTATCTTCGTCTAACACGGCCGGGTACCAAGCTATTAATGATACAGCGTCGATAAATGAAAATATACCTACTTTTCGCAAATACGATTTCATTGTATCTGCTGCNGCACCGACAACATTCACGCTCCGCTTCCGCATACCTGAGTGGATCATGGCGGNAGCATCCGTGTACGTCAATGACGTTCTGCAGGGGACGACTCTGGACAGCGAGAACTTCTATGACATTCACAGAGCATGGAAGGAAGGCGATACCGTCTCGATTATGCTGCCAATCGGCATTCGGTTTGTTCCGCTACCGGACGACGAACGAACAGGTGCCTTCCGATACGGGCCAGAAGTGTTGGCAGGCTTGTGCGAATCAGAACGGCAGCTCTATATGAAGGATGAGGATATTGCGTCCGCTATCGAGAACGAAAATGAACGTGAATGGGGGAGTTGGCGGTATTTCTTCAAGACAGTCAACCAGGAACCTGCCATCACGTTCAAACGAATTCGGGATATCGGGTACGAACCTTATCAAATTTACTTCAAAGTAACGCGTACAAAATTATAGTGAAGAGAGAAAATAAAATATTCTGTGTGTCCAGCCGATCAACATCCATTCCTGCGATAGATCTAGGCTGAGGACTAGTACGATCAAACAGGCGGATACTGAGATCGGTAAAATTGGCATTTCCGTAATGAAGATTTGAGAGATGTAAGCTGTCGGAGGTCTCATATAACGTTCCTGTTCGGGGGGACGATCGGAGTGAATATTCATTACTCGAAACCGAGTGCAAAGCTGGAAGAGATTATTCTTGAAAAGCCTTATCCGTTAGGAGGGAAGGAGCAGCGTATGGTAAATGAAATTCACAGCGTTCTCTGCTATACGAGAGAACCACTTGAACCGGAAATCTATTCCCCGAAGCTTGCATATAGCATGCATCTCGCTTACACCGATGACGGGATGAGTTATCGGGAGCTTAATCACAACTCGGGGGTGCTGTTCGCTAAAGCCGCCGAGCTCTCAAACGCCACGCTGTCCGCCAAGAGTTTGAAGAATCCGTACCTGTTCCACATGGCTGACGGAAACTTTGGCGTACTGGCCATTCAGACGGAAGCGGACGGTTCTCCCGATCAGCAGAGCAAGGGCTCGGTGCTTTTGTTCACTTCCCCGGACTTGCTGCAGTATCGGGAGCTCGGTCTGTTGAACCTAACGAACGGGCTTCATGTACAAGATATCATGTGCGAATATGAGCATGCTTCCCGAAGGTATATCCTTCGTTGGCGTGAAGAAGACGGTAGGTATTATCAAAGGGAAATGGCGGACGTGACATGCCCGGACGACGCTGCCAAGCCGAAGCCGTGCGAAGCTTTCACGCTAAGCCCGAGACGCGTCGACATTGAAGGAGCAGTGCCCCGCAATGCGATTCGTGTATCGCGAGGCGTGGCTCAGAGGCTGATTCATAAGCTTACGGTACCGGTTCATGTGCGTAATGAACTGCCGGAGCGTGTGGCCGTTACGTCCAAAGAACAGTTACAAGCCGTTAAAGTGACGGCGATATACAGTGATGGCACAACCGCGATCAAGCCGATTGAGTGGGATGCGTCCGAGATCGATTGGAGCCGTCCCGGAACTTATCGCATTTCTGGAAGCATTCGGCAGGATCGCTATACGTTTCCGATGGCGATGAACCGTGCCGACCCTTGCATTGCGCAGTGGGACGGAAGGTATTATTTTGTCGCGACCAATGATGCCGACGGCAACCATAAGATAACGATCCGGGAGGCGGATTCCATATTCGGTCTGGTCTTGGCAGAAGAAACCAAAATCCTGGATACAGGCATGCATGATCATCTGAAGCGATTTCTGTGGGCGCCTGAGCTTCATGGCATCGGCGGCGATCTGTATATTTTTCTTGCCGGCAGCAGCGGCGAATTCAAAGACATTCAATCGCATGTTATGCGGTTAAAGAATGGCGGCAATCCGAGAATGGCTGCGGATTGGGGGACCCCGATCCGGGCCGTCAGGCATGACGGAAGCCCGCTGTTTCAAGCCGGCATAACGCTGGACATGACCGTATTAGAGCGGAAAGGCCGTTTATATGTGCTCTGGGCGCAAAGGGAATTGGTACCGCATGACCTGGGCTCGTGGATCTATATCGCCGAGGCGGATCCGAGGGAACCGTGGAGACTGATATCGGAGCCTGTCCTGCTGTCCAAGCCCGATTACGGCTGGGCGAACAATCAAACGTTCGTGGAGGAAGGGCCCTTTGCACTCATGACAGACCGGAAGATCTTCGTTACGATATCCGGTGCTCTGGTCGATGCCACGTATTGCGTCGGCATGCTCAGCGTCAATTCTGACGCTGATTTGCTTGACCCGAACCCATGGACGAAGCGAAATTACCCGCTGCTAACCTCCAGAAGCGTGCCGGGCGAATACGGGCCAGGACACAATTCTTATATGAAGGACGAGGAAGGAACGATCTGGAGCGTATATCACGCTCGTCCAGGCATCGGCCAACCCCGCTGCTCGGGTCTCCGTCGCGTGCATTTCGACGTTGACGGTGAACCGATGCTGGGCTTGACGGAAGAGAAGGACCTGAATCCAGCGCTTGCGTCCGTATACCTGGATGTGCAGGTGGAAGGCTGACGGAACAACAACTTTTCTGGGTTTGTGCGAATTGTTGAACATGAAGAACAAAAGAAGCGCCGTGTTCCCGTGTGCAGGTACGCAGCGCTTCTTTTGCGTTTTGACGACGTGAACCCGAGGTTAATCCTTTGCCAATGATGGATTCAGATTGGGCACACCGTCTAGCCGACGCTCATGCGCTTTCCACTTTCCGGCCCTTTGCGTTGCCCAGAGCATCAACACGTTTAGAACTTACAAATCATGTTTAGTTTCTCTCTGGTCCGTTAACGCAAGCAGTTATATGATCTTGGTAGCTACAAAATGTAAGCGCTGCAACATGAATGCAGCCATGACCAAGGGAGGGGAATAACGCATGTGGATGCGAAAGATCAGCCTGCTGTTCTGCAGTCTGATTCTGGTGTTCATGATGGCATGCAGCAGCGGTTCGGGCGGTGATCTGAAGTCGAGCGAACCCGGCATAGCGAATGAGGCCGTCAACGAGCCTGCAGTGAAAGACGAGGAACCGGCAGTCGAACCAAGCGGCCAGGAAGACATATCCGGTACGCCGGAAATGGATTTTGATATGGGCGGCAGCACCATCAAATGGGTGTCCTGGTATGACGAGTCCATTCAGGAAGACAACCCTGACAACATTAATCGGAAACGAAATTTGGAAGAGTTAATGGAAAAGCATAATTTTAAAATGGAATACGTAACCGTGGATTTCGGCGAGTATCAGGACAAGGTGACAGCTTCGCTGGTAGCGGGCGAACCGATCGGCGATATCATCCGGGTTGCAAGGCCATGGATGATTCCGACACTGGTCAATCAAGGTTTGTTCGCGCCAGTGGATGAATACACCAAGAATGAGAAGGTATTCATACAGCAGTACACGAACGAGTACTCCCAATACGAAGGAAGAGGCTACGGATTTCGGACCGGCATCAACGGCGCATCATCCGGCATTTTCTATAATCGCACGCTAATGAATCAATTGGGCATAAAGCCATTGCAGGAATACGTCAACGAAGACAACTGGAACTGGGACACGTTCATTCAAGTCGCGAAAGAAGCGAACAAAGATTCAAATAACGACGGCAAGTTGGATATTTGGGGGCTTGCAACCGCTTCCCTGCTGGTTCCTGCCATGGCTTCGAACGAGGCGAATCTGGTCATTCTCGATCAGCAAGGACTCGAGGATCCAAAAACCTTGGAAGTATTGAACTTCTTATCGCGACTTGCAACCGAGGCGGTTGGCAGGCCTACGGAAGGAGGGGACTGGACTGAGGCGGGCCAATTTTTCCGCCAAGGCAACACATTGATGCTTGCCGGCAGCGACTATGAAATGGAGAACTTCAAGCAGGACATGCCGGATTACGATATCGGCTTTCTTCCATTCCCGAAAGGGCCAAGCGCCACAGGGTATCATTCGCATAATACGATCCCGAACTATCTGACGATACCAAGCGCGGTAGAACACCCCGAACGCCTGGTTTACATTTACGAGAAAATCAACGATATCGACTCAATCTACGATTATCCGAAACAATCCACGCTAGAAACACTATTAAGCAATGAGGACGATATTCAAAATGCCAAGATGGCCGGTGAGAGCATTAAAGTAATCGATACCGACAACGGATATCCATCGATGCCTTATTACGAGTTTATCGGGGAAATCATGGAAGGCATCCCGGTATCAACGGTTGTCGAGAAGTACAAATCGCCGTTCCAGGCTGCGATTGATGCGATTTGGAAAAAGTGAGCAGAGACCGTCAAGCATAAAACAGCTGCCCTCGCATCCTCTTTCGATTAGGAGGGCGGCTTCAGGTAAAGCCATTCGTGTTGGAAATCGATTTCGATTAATTCCACTTAATGGCAGAGGGAGGATAGCCTTTCGATTCCTTGAACACTTTGCTGAAATAGGAAAGGTCATAAAAACCGCAGCATTCCGCGGCTTCCGTAACAGTACAATTGCCGGTCGCCAGCATGATTTCAGCATTATTTACGCGAACGCGCTGCAGGTATTCCTTGTAGGTCGAACCGGTGTTCAGCTTGAATAGTTTTCCAAGGTAGACGGGGTGGAGATTGAGCTGCTCGGCAAAATCGTTTAACGTCAAGTCTTCCGCATAGTGCTCTTCGATGAATGTGGTCAGTTTCTTGATCCGGGGATCCATCAGCATCGTCGTTTGGCGATGCATGCAGCGGAGCAGCCGATGGAGAATGAGTTCGAACAATGCGCGCGCATGGATCATATAAAACGGTTGTTTATTCATCCACACTTGGTTGAACTCCCGGATGTAGGCAAGAATCTCCTTGGTGATCAATTTCTTTGTGACCACGCCAAACGGAAGCTGAATATGATTATGCGGCTCGGCCCAGAAAAAATTGAACGGATAAGCATGCATGGGCGACTCCTTAAATGTATGGGCTTCTCGTACGCTTCCTCCGGGAACGTATACCAGGTCGCCTGCTTCGACTGCAAATTTTTTGCCGTTAATGTAGTAGTTTGCCCGGCCTTCAACAACGAACGTCAAATCATGAAATCCGATTCGGGACTTCTGAATTTTCCAATCCGGATAACATCTGCGGTCTACGAANAGAAAGATATTCGGTACGAGATNAGGGTGATATTCAAGCTCCAAGCGAAGATCGCCTCCTTTTAAAAAAATTGTAACGTCCTAATGAACTTTTACAACCTGTGATTGGATTGTAATTTTACCATGGAATCGCCGCNTGCGATTATCGAAATTATCAGCTAAGAAAGGGAATGGTCGAATGATCACGTTAACGGGGTTTGCGGATGAGATTTCCCCGGATTTGGAGGAACAGCTGGATGTNCTTGAATCCGAAAGCATCCGTTATCTTGAGCTTCGAGGCGTATGGGGGAAAAACGTGCTGCAGTTGACGGAAGAAGAGTTGTCTGGCATAAAAGAACGATTATTGCAGCGGGGGGTCGGAGTCTCCTCAATCGGATCGCCGATCGGGAAAATCCAAATCACCGACGACTTTGAACCACATCTCGAACATGCCAAGCATGCCGTTCGTTTGGCTAAGTATTTCCAGGCGCCTTATGTCCGCGTGTTTTCCTTTTACATTCCCTACGGAGACCACGGGAAGTATCGGCCAGAGGTAATACGGCGCATGATTCGGCTCGCTCAGTTGGCAGAGCAGGAAGGCATTGTACTGCTTCATGAAAACGAAAGCCATATTTACGGAGACACCGGCGAGCGATGCTTGGAGTTGCTTCAATCAGTTTCGTCCCCCCATTTGCGGGCGGCATTCGATCCGGCGAATTTCGTGCAGTGTGGCGTGAAACCCGTAGGCGAGGCCTACCCANTGGTCAGCGACTATACGGCGTATATCCATGTCAAAGACGCCATGATGGGGAAGGGGATGGTCGTGCCCGCAGGCGATGGAGACGGCGAGCTGCGTCTGCTCCTTCAAGAGCTTAGCCGCAGGCGGTATTCCGGCTTTCTGTCTTTGGAGCCGCATCTGCGGGATGCCGGAAGGTTCGAGGGATTCACCAATCCCCAACTATTCGTCGAGGCTTCCAAAGCGATAAAGCGATTGCTAGCTGAGGAAGGGATGGAGTGGAATTGAAAGGCCGGATATGAAATCAACCCGAGTACATCCTGACACGAATCCAAAAAAAATTGGGAGGAGCAGTCTCATGAATCGTTTCTTGATTTCACGTTATAAGAAAGCCATAAGTGCATATTTGGCCCTTGTCCTTGCGTTGTCCCTTTTGCCGGCACCTGGCGATGTTGCCGCAGCCAGCGACGCCGTTGTGAATGTAT
>Ga0055538_1000164_pt1 | contig 43510 bp, 42 predicted proteins | sample AraplaCvi_mLB_r2_2_FD_55038 | JGI IMG/M metagenome (GOLD analysis project Ga0055538, IMG submission 55038) | Arabidopsis root microbial communities from North Carolina, USA - plate scrape CL_Cvi_mLB_r2 | ecosystem: Host-associated > Plants > Roots > Endosphere | place: USA: North Carolina | reverse complement strand
AGGCTTTTGTGTATTCAGGCATTAAATAATTACAGGAAATGACAGGTTTCAGCCATTCATAATCGAATAATTAATGGAGGAATGAATCACATGAAATCCAANTGGTATACACGCCTATCCGTCATCCTGCTGTTCAGTTTGCTTGCCGCATGCGGTGGAGGAGGNTCGGCTGAGCNCGGCGAAGCGCCGGGAAGCGGGGGAACCGAAGCCCCGTCCGGAGACAAGGGGAAAACCACGGTGCAGTTCTGGCACTCGCTGGGAGGCAAGAACGGGGAATACATGGATGCGCTCATTCAGCGCTTTAATGCATCCCATGAGGATATCGAAGTCGTTGGCACCTTCCAAGGCAGCTACGACGAAACGGTAACCAAGCTGCAGCAGGCGATTGCATCCGGNACCGGCCCGGATGTCAGCATGCTCGAGCGAGCCTACATCCAGATGTTCGCGGATTCGGAGGTCCTTGAGGATCTGACGCCTTTTCTTGAAGGCTCCGGCATCAGCGCAGACGACTTCACTGCCGGTTTAATGGGACACTCCACCTTCAATGATCAATTGGTGTCGCTGCCGCTGAATCGTTCCACCCCGATCCTGCACGTGAACAAAACCTTGCTGGATGAGCTCGGGCTTCAAATCCCGACGACATGGGAGAAAATGAAGGAGGTCGCGAACGCGCTGGTGGTCAAGGAAGGCAGCGAGTATAAGCGATACGGCGTCACGATGCCCTACGACACTTGGTATCCGATTGCCATGATTTCGCAAGCCGGCGGCACGTTCTTCAATGACGACAATACGTCGATCGGCTTTTCGGATAACGGCGCCGGTGCCAAAATGTTCACTTACCTGAAAGACCTGCAAAGCACGGGCGCTTTGTATTATCCGCCCGCTCAGGATTCCGGCAACATCGTAAACAGCATGTTTGTGGAAGGCAAAGTCGGGATGATGTACCAATCCACGGGATCGATCGGCGGATTGTCCAGCGCGGTGGATTTCGATTACGTGACGGCATTCCTGCCTAAGGACGAAGTGTATGCGAACCCGACCGGAGGCGCGAACGTGACGATGCTGTCTTCTTCCAAGAACAAGGAAGCGGCATGGGAGTTCATCCGGTGGATGGAGATGGAAGAGGAAGGCGCTCTTGAATTTATTTTGCAATCCGGTTACCTGCCTTTCACGAAGAAGATGGTGGAGTCGGAGAAGATCCAAGAGCTGTGGGCCAAAGAACCGAACCGCAAAGTCGCCTATGATCAGCTGGAATTCGCTACGGATACCAACAAGGATGTGGCATGGCCTGAGATTATGCATGAGTTCTTCTCCGCCATGGAAGCGATCATGTACGACAGCAAGGATATCCCGGCGACGCTGGATACCTTCAAGAAAGAGACGGAACGGATTCTGGCCCAATAACAACAGGTAAAGGAGTGGCAGGACATATGATCGAACGACTACGGGAGCCATCCTCTATGATGGTGGCTGCACATCGCGGGTATAAATCGGCTTATCCGGAAAATACGCTGCTGGCCTTTCGCAAGGCACTGGAGTTAGGCGTTGACATGCTGGAGTTTGATCTTCGGCTGACAAAGGATAAGGAGATTGTGGTTATCCATGATGCAACGGTTCAGCGTACGACCAATGGTGCCGGCGAGGTAAGGGACTACACGCTTGCGGAGCTGAAGGCTTTGGATGCGGGCAGCTGGTTTGCCCGGGAATTCGAAGGCTTGAAGATCCCGACGCTTGAGGAGCTTTGCGAACTGCTTCGGGAATATCCGGAGGTTCTATGCAACGTGGAGATTAAGCCCAGTCCCGATGCCCAAGAGGCCGCCGACCTGGCGATTGACATACTGAACCGGTATGGGTACCTGCCGCGCTGCGTATTCACCTGCTTCGATGCTCAGGTTCTGACCTATATCCATGAAACGCATGGCCAGAAGACTCAGGGGTTTCCGGGCGAGAAAATGTCCGGCTTTGACTTCGGGGAGGATGGCACCTACGCCAAAATGTGGGGGATCGGCGTGGAGATGTCACTGCTTACGCCCGAACTCGTTGCCCGGTTCCAGGCACAGGGGCTGCTGGTCTGGAGCTATTGCCCGGACGATGAGCAGGGCGTCCGGTATTCGCTGGAATGCGGGGTTACCGGCATGACCTGCAATGATCCGCTGCCGGCGATGACGGTAACCGGAAAGATGGGTACGCGGATATGACCTCCATTTTATCGAATGTCCGGAGTCTAGCCGCAGATTTACCGGCCCATCAGCTTGCGAATCTGGACGAAGTAGAGTTGGTTCAGATCCAGCACGGAGCGTTAGACGAGGTGGCGGGCTACCTTGAGACGAAACGGTGGACCTCGGTGGTCATGGTCGTGGACGGCAATACCTATGACCAAGCGGGCCAGAGGCTTTCGAATCTGCTAGCGAAATCCTCGATCGGGGTCCAGGTCACCCGGCTGCTTCCGGACCGGAAGGGAGATGTCATTGCGGATGAAGTATCCCTGATCCAGGTCATATTGGATATCCAGCATAGCGGGGCGAAGGCGGTGCTGGCGGTAGGCGGAGGGACGATTCACGATATTAGCCGTTACGCCGCCTATACCGCGGGCGTTCCGTTCATCTCCTTGCCTACGGCCGCATCGGTGGATGGATTTAATTCCAAAGGAGCGCCGGTCATTATACGGGGCGAGAAGATAACGATTCCTGCCATCGGACCGAGCGCGATATTCGCGGACGTCGATATTCTCATGGCTGCTCCCTCCCAGTTAACCGCCGCCGGATTCGGGGATATGCTGGGCAAGTACACATCGCTGTTCGACTGGAAGTTCGGGAGTTTGGTGGCCGACGAGCCCTATTTGCAAATTTCGGCGGATATGACCAAATCCGCGCTCAGCCAGTGCGTGAACGCGGTGGAACAGATTGCGAAGCGGAGCGAGGAGGGCGTACGCATCTTGATGGGGGCGCTCGTCGAATCCGGCCTGGCGATGCTGCTGTTCGGTCAATCCCATCCGGCTTCGGGTTCGGAGCATCACCTGTCCCATTATTGGGAGATGGAGTTTATCCGTCTAGGGAGGAAACAGCTGCTGCACGGTGCCAAGGTAGGCGCCGCTTGCGTGGAAATCTCGAAGCTGTATCATCGTATCGGAGAGCAGGGGATTGAGCTGAACGGAGGCTCCTCCCCGGGTGCGGAAGATATAAAACGGCGATTGGCGCTGCAGTGGAACGACATTCGGTCGCATATTACGCATCTCCCGGAGCCGGAAGTGCTGGGCGATCTGATGCGCATGGTAGGCGGACCGGCCGGGGTGTGGGAGCTTCCGATCGGCGATGAGTTGCTGGAACGGAGCCTGGCTGAAGCCCATAAGGTTCGATACAGCCGCTACACGCTGCTCCATGCTTACAACGAACAAAGATCTTTATTTGTCCATTAGGGCAGGTTAAGGGTCGACGAATGAAATAAGGCTGTCCCTCAAGCAGATCCTTCTGCTTCAATGGGGCAGCCTTTTTGGCTTTTATGCAGCTGTGTTTTTATTCCGCCTGGCCTTCCGAAAGGCGGCCAGCCGCCCCCAAGACTGAGGGTGGTGCAGCCGATGCTGATTCCAACAAGGTCTAAAGATATATGCGTTTTCTTCATTTAATTAGGGATTTAGAACCATTATTCATCTATTTGCACATACACGACCTAAAAGTCGAATTATGTAAAAAGTTTCGCCAAACTCTCAAAAATTGGACAAATGCTACCGATAACTTATAAAGCGGAGTCTTATCTCCCATTTTACACCAACATTTTTCGACATTGCCTGTTCGTTTTTGTATGTAGAGAGAAAGTCCTTACAGAAAAAAGAGCACTTGCAAAAATTTTGGACGAATGATCGGATAGGACCAAAGCGCTACTTATTGGGGGAGGATTTACAGCATGCTAAAGAGTCTTAAGCAAAAGATGATTACAATGATTTGTTTGCTCTTGCTAGTCAGTCTTGGATCTGTTTTTGCTATAACTTACAGTCGGTCATCTGACTTGCTGCAGGAGAGCTTGGACAAGGAAGCACAGCTTCGGGCAGAGAAGCTGGCGCTTCAGATCGACCAATTTCTTGATGTGGAGATTGCCAAGGTAGAAAGCATCGGGAAATTCATTACGGGGAACAAAGAGCAAGATCTGCAGTTGATTCAGGCTGCGCAGGAAGCGAACAAGGAATTTGAGACCTTCTTCTTCTCGTACGATTTGACGGGGAAGAACGTCATTAACTTTCTGGGCGAGGTGACCGACGTGTCCGATCGCGTCCATTATCAGGAAGCCGGGAAGGGCGAAGGCAAGCTGGTCGTGTCGGAGCCGGTGCTTTCCAAGCGGACGGGCAACAACATCGTTACGATGATCATTCCGCTGATGAGGGATGGAAAACAGTACGGTTACATGGGCTCCACCCTTCCGATTAACGAGGTTCAGAAAACAGTATCGTCCCAAACGTTCGGAGACACCGGATATGCCTTTCTTCTAAGCAAAGCGGGAACGTTTATGTGGCATCCGACCGAGGAATTCGTCCTTCAGAAGAAAGTCGAAGATGTGGAAAACACGGAATTATCGCAAGCTTTTGATAAGGTACGTCAAGGCGAGCTTGGAGGATTCGACTATGTGCTGGATAATGTTGAATACTCGGCGGCCTATGCACCGTCCAACTTGAACTGGGGGGTCTTCGTGACGGCACCGACCCATGAGCTGAATGCCCCGATCAAGGAGATGTCGTTTACGTTAGTCATTATCTCGGTTGCGGCCCTGATCGTTTCCGCGGGTGCAGCAATTTGGTTCACGGCCCAGATCGTCCGGCCGATCCGCAGGCTCAACACGGCTGTGAAGGAAGTCGCGGCGGGTGATTTGACCAAGACCATTCAGGTTAGCGGCAAGGATGAGGTTGCCGTTCTTTCCAGCGATTTCAACCAGACGGTATCGCATTTGAAGCATCTGGTTCTCGGCGTGAACGATTCCTCCCGCCAGGTCATGTCAGTTACGGAAACCGTCTCGAGCGGGGTGGATACGGCCATGGACAGCGTGGACCGAATCGGATCTTCCATTCGCCAGATTGCCAGCGGTGCGCACGCCCACGCCTCAAGCTCCAACGAAATCGCGACGTCCATGAGCGACATGGCCAGCGGGATCGTCAAAATCGCCGAGACGTCTTCCATGGTGTCCGAAGCCGCGCAGGAAGCTGCCAGCCAAGCGGAGACCGGATCGGTTGTCGTTGAGCAAGCCGTGAAACAGATCGGCAACATCGGCGAGGGTACATCCAAAGTCGGCACGGCGATCGAGCGTTTGAATGAGCGTTCCTCGGAAATCGAGCAAATTTTGAGCTTTATCACGGAAGTCACCTCCCGGATTCGACTGCTGTCCCTGAACGCTTCCATCGAGGCTGCCAGAGCGGGCGAGCATGGACGAGGCTTTGCGGTCGTGGCTGAAGAAGTCAAGAAGTTGGCGGGACAGTCGGAGGTTTCAACCGATCAGATCGCGAAGCTGATTACGGAAATACGCGAGGACACGATCAACGCCGTACAGGTCATGGACGTCAGCCGTAAGGATGTACAGGAAGGCATTGCATTGATTGAAGATGTGCGAGAGAAATTCGATAACATTCTGAATGCGACCCGCAACGTGGCGGATCACATTTTGGAAGTATCGGCGGCATCCGAAGAAATGTCCGCTGGATCGGAACAGGTCAGCGCTTCGGTTGAAGAGCTGAAGTCCATTGCGGATCTGACTTCCAATGACGCACAGAACGTGACGGCTGCCGTGGAAGATCAGATTGCAACGATTAAGGAAATTTCAAATTCCGTTAAACAACTGGAGACGGTCGCTCAGGAGCTTAGCAAAGAGCTCGGCAAATTCAGTCTCTAGCATTCCCTGGATCTTACGGACCGCGCGTAAGGGTACTTGAGAGGGGGGATGCCTGGAAGGAAAACGGTTCGAATCGCAAGCGTGCAAGGCAGTAAGTCAGAGGAAGTACAGGCAAGAAGAGGTTCAACGTGTTCAAGGCAGATCGATGCCACTGCCAACCAAGGGGCATCAGGAAGTACAACTAGAAGAAAACTGGAGGAAACGAAATCATGGCTAAAAATTGGAAAAAGGTATTATTGGCAGGGGTAGTCAGCTTATCATTGGTAGCAACGGGCTTTGCGGCAAACGAGGTCCTCACATCGCCTGAAGTATCGGCAAAATCGGCTTCAACCAATGCACCTGGTCAACTGAAGAAGCAGGCGGCTTCCCAGCTTGACGAAATTATCGAAAGAGGCTACATCCGGGTTGGTATGACAGGGGATTACAAACCGTTTACATATTTGAATCCTGCTACAAAAGAGTATGAAGGTTATGACGTTGACGCCATGGAAGAGCTCGGTAAAGACCTTGGCGTCGAAGTACGCTACGTCAACACGACTTGGTCCAACATGATGAAGGACTTGCAGGCTGATAAGTTCGACATCGCAGTGGGCGGCGTTACCCGCAACACGGCTAGACAAAAAACCGCTTATGTATCCCAAGGGTACATTTCCTTCGGTAAAGCTCCATTGATCCGTGCAGAAGACAAAGACAAATACCTGACGGTTGAAGATATCAATAAACCTTCCGTACGCATCGGCGTGAATCCGGGCGGAACGAACGAAGTATTCGTGCGCGAGCACTTGACCAAAGCGAATGTGACGGTTGTTCCGAACAACCTGGATATCCCGCATTTGGTAGCAGACGGTACGTATGACGTGATGATCACCGATACAATCGAAGCGATCACGTATGCGAAGGCGGATTCCAGACTGTATGCCGCTTTGACGGACAAGCCGTTCACGAACAGCGAAAAAGGCTACATGATCCCTCGCGGCGACTTTGAATATGCAAGCTATCTGGAAATGTGGATCGACGAAATGAAGCTGCAAGGCAAGTTTGCGGACATTCATAAAAAATGGCTGGAGTAGGTTGGATCAGGCTATAAACAAATAGCCAATCCCTGCCAGCAGATCAGGTTGAAGAACCTGATCTGCTGGCTTTTTTGTTGTGTTCAATAAGGGGAAGAGAGCGTCCCCTCGGCGTCGGGTAGGTTTACCAACCAAGCAAATAGGGTAGTAAATTAACATGGACATCGGCCATATAACATCAGGATAGGAAACGGGGGGCAGACCATGAAGTTAGCTAAATGGATTGCGGCGTGTTTGATGACCGTATGGATGCTGACCGCTTGCGGCGCTCAAGAGGAGTCAGGACGCGTGCAGATTGAGTTTTTTCAGAACAAGCCTGAAGCGAAAGGCTCCTTTGATGCACTCATCGAGAAATTTAACGAATCCCAATCCGAGATCAAGGTGGTTCAGGTGAACCCGCCGGATGCAGAGACGGTGCTCAAGACAAGAGTCGTCAAGAATGACATTCCCGACATTATCGGCATGGGTGCAACCGATACGTATTCATTGCTGGCCCAAAGCGGCATATTTATGGATTTGACGGATAACCCGCTGCTGAGCCGGGTGGATGAGACTTATGTCCAGATGCTGAAGGACGTAGCTGGCATGGACGAGGTTACGGGGATTCCCTATTCCACTAACGCTAACGGCGTCATGTACAATAAGGAAATTTTCAAGGAGCTGGGGCTCAGCGTTCCCAAGACCTGGGATGAGCTGCTGGCTACGGCGCAGAAGGCCAAGGATGCGGGGAAAATCCCGTTTTATTTCACATATAAAGACGATTGGCAGACGGTGCTGCCGTTTAACGCATTGGCTTCCAACCTGGAAGGCATTGAATTTTACATGGATCGGCGGGAAGGCACCGTAACGTTTGCCGAGAAATACCGGGAGATTGCGGAGAAACAGCTCGCGCTGATGGATTATGGCCATGGGGACAACTTCGGCAAAAACTATGCGGACGGGAACCGGGATTTCGCGAGGGGGGAATCCGCCATGTATATCCAGGGAACCTGGGCCATACCGGAAATCCGGAAGGCGAATCCGGATGCGCCGATCGGCTTCTTTCCGCTGCCGACCGGCGATCGTCCGGAGGAGAATAAACTGATTTCGGGCGTTGATACTTTACTGGCTATTTCCGAGGATTCGAAGCATAAAGAGGAGGCCCAGCGTTTCATTCAATTTCTGCTGGAGCCTGAGAATAGCAAGCAATATATAACGGAGCAAACGCTGTTCTCCACCGTGGAAGGCGTGAAGCAGGAGGATCCCGCCGTCGCAGAGCTGCTGCCTTATCTGGAGCGGGGCCAGGTCATCGATTTTGCCGACCACTACATTCCCGCGGCGGTGCAGCTGAACTCGGTGATCCAATCCTTCCTCCAGAACGGGGATATCGACGGGTATCTGAAGAAGCTGGACACCGAATGGGACAAGGTAGCTGACAGGCGTTAACGGGCGGAAGGCGGTATTTTCTTCACACGATATCCAAGAAGCATTGAGGAGGACCCAACATGAACAAGCGGCTTATGCCTTATTACTTGATGACCGTGCCGGCGGTCGTGCTGTTCTTCGTATTTCTGACGCTGCCGGCTTTGCAGGGGGTGTATTACTCCTTCACGAACTGGAATGGATTCGGCGATAACTTCGACTTCATCGGTTTCAAGAATTACGTCAATCTGTTCAAGGATGGCAACGTGGGCAATGCGTACTGGTTCACATTCAAATTCGCGGTCGTGGTCACCATCCTCATCAACATCTTCAGTCTGCTGATTGCCATGGGACTGAACGCCAGAATCAAGGCAAGAAATTTCTTTCGGGGCATCTATTTTCTTCCGAATATTCTGAGCGTGCTGATTGTAGGTTACATATTCAACTATCTGTTCTCGAATGTGTTCACCATTTGGGGACAGAACCTGGGGATCGGGTGGCTGTCGACCAATATCCTAGGCAGTGAACAGCATGCTTGGATCGGCATCGTGGTGGTCGCGGTATGGCAGGGCATTGCCTACAACACGATTCTGTATCTTGCCGGACTCCAGACCATTCCCGGTACGCTTTACGAGGCTTCCAACCTCGATGGAGCGAACCGCTGGCAGGAGTTCTGGAAAATAACGTTTCCTCTGATCGCGCCGTTCTTTACGATCAACATGGTGCTGGCGATGAAGAATTCCCTGATGGTCTTTGATCAGATCGTAGCCCTCACCAACGGCGGCCCGGGGCGGGCCACGCAGTCCATCTCCCACCTGATTTATACCGGCGGCTTCGAGGGAGGCGAGTTTGCTTACCAATCGGCTAACTCCGTGATCTACTTCATCTTGATTGCCACGATATCGATTGTGCAGATTCGGTTCCTGCAGAGAAGAGAGGGGGACATGTAATGCGGACGAAAACCAACTGGACGGTGATGATTCTCATCACATTGGGTACGATATTAATCCTGTTTCCGCTGTATATGACAATCACGATTGCGCTCAAAACGCCGGAAGACATGCTGGCATCGGTGTTCGGNCTGCCGAAAGACCTGCATTTCGAGAANTTCGCGAACGCCATAAAAATGACGAATTTCTTCCATGCGCTGGGCAATAGCGCCATGGTGACAACGGCAACGGTGGTGCTGACCCTGCTGACGAATTCGCTCGTCGCTTATGCCATTGCCCGCAATATGAACCGGAAGTTCTTCAAAGGCTTGTACTTCTATTTCATCAGCGCGATGTTTATTCCGTTCCCGATCATTATGTTGCCGCTGGTCAAGCTGACGGCCGGGTTCCATATGACGAATCTGGTCGGGCTCACCATCCTGCATACCGTCTATGCCTTGGCATTTAACGTATTTGTGTACGTAGGTTATATCAAATCCATCCCGGTGGCGCTGGAGGAAGCGGCCCGAGTGGACGGCACGTCGACTTGGGGAACATTCTGGAGAATCATATTCCCGATTATGGCACCGATCAATGCGACGGTAGGCATTCTGATCTGCCTCTCGACCTACAATGACTTCCTGCTGCCGCTCATCATTATCAGCGATACGAATTCCTACACGCTGCCGCTGGTGCAGTATATATTCCAAGGGCAGTTCAACACGGACTTCAATCTGGCCTTTGCCTCCTACCTGATGGCGATGCTGCCGATGATCATTATCTATCTATTCGCGCAAAAGTGGATCATCAACGGCATTACGCAGGGGGCTGTAAAATAAGGCGGCTTCGCATTTCCTAGGAATCCTTAGAAGTCCTCTCAGCCCATCGCTGCAGCAGGGGGCTGCGGAGCCCGAAATCAGCAGCATGTCCTTGTACGACCCATCATAACGAAAAGCTGTATTCCGGCATGATGTCATGACTGGAATACAGCTTTTTTGCTGCCGCCAGGGTTCGAATCGGCGGAGGATTCCCTGGTTTATGTCGTGTCCCTATTATAATTGCAGCATGTGCCGTTTCTCCGCATCCGGGTCCTCGATGATCCTGCTGTCGTTGTTGAATATCATCGTGGAACGCAAAGCCGGATCATAAGCTGGCCACGGCAGCGCCTCCGTATCCGGCGAGCCGTTCCGTGCAAATGCAATCCAGGCATCCTGGATCCGGTCCGACAGGGCCTGCGTGGCCGCATCGACTTGAACGCCGATATTCTCAAACAGCGCCAGCGTGTTGAATACAAACGGGATTTCCAGGGCATGCATCGCTTTGCCGAGCACCGGATGGTCCGGCAAGGTCCAATCGAACCGGTACATCCATACCGGAGCGTGTTGGCTCTGTGCGGAAGCGAATTGCAGGGCCGAGCGCCAGAAGTACAGATCGGTCATAATCTGGGCATGTCCGTCGATGCTGTACGGGTACTCCTTGGTGATGGGGGCGGCATCCTTAATGCCGGTCATCATCTCCACGGTGCGAACCAGAACGTCTTCCTTTACAAGCGGCATGTCCGGCCGGAAGAACAAAGCCCCTTCATCAAGATTCGTCCCGATCAGGATCGGCACGTCCTTGGCCCATCCCGATTGAATGGCCTGCAGCGGATCATGCGGCAAAGTGTCCGGATCCAGAACCGGCTGAAAGATCATGTTGACGCCGGGTCCGATCTGCTTCTTCAGCCGTTCCCCGGCTTCGAATATCGACTCGCCTGTCAGGGAAGCCAGCTGATGGATGTTGTCAGGCGAAATGTCCAGCTCTTTAAGCAGGCCGGCCGTTATCATCCGTGCCTGTTCCGGGACCATGACCTGGGCAGCGCCGCTCTCCATGATCGCCCGGTGGAACAGTCCCTTGGCTGCAGGCATCGCCAATAAGGCTGCAATGCTCATGCTGCCCGCTGATTCCCCGAATACCGTAACCCGCTCCGGATCGCCGCCGAAGGCCGCGATATTGTCCCGCACCCATTCCAGGGCAGCGATCTGGTCCAATAAACCGGTATTGGAGGAATAGGCTTCGCCGTATGGAGAGAGATGGAGAAAGCCGAGGGGACCCAGCCGGTAATTGAGGGTAACTACGATCACGTCTCCGCGGAGAACGAAGGGCGCGCCGTTATAGCTTGGCAAGCTGCCCGAGCCTGTGACAAAAGCGCCTCCGTGAATCCATACCATGACGGGCAGCGGCTCCGCCGGCATGTTCCGGGGTGCCCACACATTGAGATATAGGCAATCCTCGGATACCGTCTTGGTCATGCCGCCGCCAAGCATGCTGGATGTGGATTCAAGCGGCTGAAGGCACATGGGAGTGAAAGCGGTGGTTTCTCTAATCCCGTCCCATGAATCGGGGGGCACAGGAGAACGGAACCGCAGCGGGCCAACCGGTGGCTTCGCATACGGAATTCCCTTCCATACGCGCACTCCGTTTTCCGTAAAGCCTTGAATGCGCCCGTCTTTCGTTTGTACGACAAGTTCTGACATGTTCTCGCTACACCCTTTCTCTCTGCTCTATATATACACTTTACCAAGTTAGCGGCATAAGTTCAAAAAAGCACGAATCCTGAGGAATACAGGCAGGAATGTCATGTTACATGAAGAATGTTACAGGGTGGGCGGTATCGCGGACGGCGGATACGGCATCACCTGATGATCCATGTCATTATAGGCATACTGGAGGGATAAGCATGAACATAGCGATATTGGGCTGCGGAACGATGGGGACGGCCTATGCGCATAATTTGGCGAAAATGCCGGGAGTAACGGTCACGGGCGTGGTCGATATAAACGCCGAACGGGCGGAGCGCGCTGCAGCTTTGACCGGGGCGAAGGCATACACGGATGTAGAGTTGATGTTTGAACAAAAAGATTTGGAAACGGTTGCGGTGTGTCTGCCCACCTATCTCCACAAACCGTTTGTATTGAAACTGGCCGAAAAAGGGCTGCACGTCATCTGCGAAAAGCCGGCAGCATTAACGCTGGAGGATGCGCAGGAGATGAAGGCGGCATGCGAGAAGCACGGAGTCCGGTTATTTATCGGACATGTCGTCCGGTTCTTCCCGAACTATCACGATGCCTATCGGCAGGCCCGCTCGGGAAATATCGGAACGCCGAAGATGGCTCACTTTAAGCGGTACGGTTCCTATCCGCAGGGAATGGATGGATGGTACAACGACCCGGGCAAGAGCGGCGGCGTCATCATGGATCTGATGATTCATGACATCGATTTTGCCTGCTGGCTGTTCGGGGAAGTGGAGTCGGTATATGCTTCGACCGTGAAGCGGGCCGAGCCGCAGATGGAGTACGCCCAGCTTACGCTTCATTTTAAAAATAGCGCCATCGCGAGTCTAACCGGATATTGGGGGTATCCTGGCCCATTTACGACGCAGTTCGAGATCTCGGGAGACCAAGGCATCGTACGATTCGACAGCAATCAGGTACAGTCCCTGGACTTNAAATTGGTTGGCGCCGAGGCCGGGGAGGGAGCTGCTGTGCAGGTTCCTTCCAGTCCGAGCCTCCATGACCCTTATTATAACGAGGTGCAGCATTTTATCGAGTGCATCCGAAACGGCAGCGAGCCGCTCGTCAGCATCGAGGATGCTTGCTACGCCGTTGAAATCGCTCAGGCAGCGGAGCAATCGGCACAAACTGGACAGCCCGTGATGATCGGAGGGACGGTTTCATGAAAAAAGTGAAAGTAGGGTTTATCAGTTTTGCCCATATGCATGCGGCAAGCTATCTCTTCGGCATGCTGAAGCGGGATGACGTCGAGGTGATCGGAATCGCGGATGAAGACGCGGAGCGCGTTCGTCCTTACTCGGTGGACCGGGGGATTCCGTATTATGCCGACTATAATGAATTGCTGGCACAAGAACTGGATGCCGTTGTCATTTGTTCGGAGAACGCGCGTCATGCGGAAATTACCAAACGCGCTGCTGCGGCGGGCAAGCATGTGCTGTGCGAGAAGCCGCTGGGCCTATCGGAAGCCGAGATGCTGGAGATGATTCAGGTATGCAAGGATAACGGCGTTCAGCTCATGACCGCTTTTCCTTGCCGATATATTTCGTCCGTACGCCAGGCGAAGGAAACGATTGACGCAGGGCAGATCGGTGACATTTTGGCTATGAAGGGAACCAACCGGGGAACCATGCCGGGCGGCTGGTTTATTGAACGGGAGAAATCGGGCGGCGGCGCCGTATTGGATCATACCGTCCATGTGATGGACCTGATGCACTGGTTTACCGGCAGCCAGGCCGAGGAAGTGTATGCCCATGCGGAAACGCTGTTCAACGATACCGAAATTGACGACGCCGGCATGGTCCACGTCAAATTCGCGAACGGCGTCGTGGCCGTGCTGGACCCAAGCTGGTCCCGCAACCGCAGCTTTCCGACATGGGGAGACGTAACGCTTGAGATCATTGGCACCAAAGGCGTTCTGAACATTGATTCTTTTGCCCAGAAGAACGATGTATACAGCGATGTGACCGGTAAAGCATCGTGGAGCTTCTGGGGCGATGATATGGACGAAGGCCTCGTCAACAGCTTTGTCGAAAGCATCCGCGACGGCAAGCCGGTCGAAATTACCGGGGAAGACGGCTACCGCTCCGCCCGGGTTGCCATAGCTGCGTACGAGTCTGCAAGCACCAAGCGCACCGTTCAGCTGAAGCCGCAGGGATAGTGCGGTTTTGCCGATAAAGCCGGGGAGCGAGAAATTCCCGTTAGTAACATGTGAGCGTGCAGGGATTCGTCCTTGAAGAATAAGCAGCAGCGCAATCGTCTTTAGGATGACATGCCTGCTTCCGGCCGGAAGCGCCGCTGCCTGTGAAGTGCGGAGCTATGCCTTTGTTAGAGGCGCAGCCTGGCCTCTTTAGGATATGAAGTCATTGCATCTTAAGGATGGAGCGATGGCAGAGAACCTTGCAGTTTAAGCCCCTTCGATGTTCGAAATCGAGGGGCTTTTTTATATGAGAACAATGGGACTTCAAAGGATGAGGTTTCCGAGACCATGTGCTGACCGACGGTTTTCTTAAATTGGCAAAAAAGATCAAAAACGCTCTGCTCCCTTTTGGTATCCTTAATAACAAAGGAGGGCCTGACCTTGAGTACCCAGCGTATTATCCAAAAGAGCATCGCGTACATGGAGCAGCATCTGGAGGAGCAGCTGACCCTCGCGGATATTGCATCCTATGCCGGTTTTTCGCCGTATCATTTCCACCGATTGTTTCGGAGGGAGGTCGGCATGAACATCGCAGATTACCTTAGAAAACGAAGGCTCTGTTATGCGGCGCAGCTCCTGCTTCACACCGAGGCTGCGATTATCGACATTTCCCTGCACTGTCACTTCGAGAGCCAGGAGTCGTTTACGAGAGCATTCAAAAAATTGTACGGCATGCCGCCGGGACGTTACCGAAAAATTTTTGCGGTCCATGCCCATCATTCACATTATCCAAAAGGAGAGGATCACATGCAGCAGCAAGCTCAATCCCCATTAAAAGGCTGGTTCCTAAGCGGAAGCCACCCTCAAGATTATGAGATCGGCGTCGATCGGACCACCGTCCACCAGGGAAGTACCTCGGGTTACTTAAGAGCCCTCACGCCGATGGAGGATGGCGCTTTTGCAACCATGATGCAGCAGTTCAAAGCCGGCAAGTATGCGGGCAAGCGAATGCGGTTCTCCGGATTCGTCAAAACCGAAAACGTGAAGGACTACTGCGGATTGTGGATGCGCGTCGACAATCGCGCCGAAGACGTGCTCCAGTTCGATAATATGAACAATCGGCGGATCGTCGGCAGCACGCACTGGAATCACTATGCCATCGTGCTGGACGTGCCTGAAGATAGCGCCACGATCTCGATCGGCGTCCTGCTTATGGGGGCAGGCCAGGTGTGGGTGGACAGCTTCCGTTTTGAAGAGGTAGATCTCAGCGTACCGACGACGAACCTTGACGTTCATTATGAGCTGCTTGAGGAGCCCGCTAATTTATCGTTTGAAGAGTAAAGCATGGGGGGATACGCCCGTCTACGGGAATGATTGATCTTGGCTCGTTGATGGATAGGGGATTCCCCATACAACCATTAGGCAGAAGTCTCTCCATACCGGAGGGCTTCTCTTTTGTTGCCTTGGACGATGGCTTTGCATCATGATATTCTTGGGGGGATGTTTGACCGCTGAATATTGGCCAGATCGAGAACCATTTAAAGCATGAATATAGCCAAAAGGAGGGTGTGCCATGCAGGTGATTACACTATGCGGCTCGACCAAGTTTAAAGCGCAATTTCGAGAAGCCGAAGCTTCGCTCACGCTTAGCGGACATATCGTCCTTAGCGTTGGATTTTTTGAGCAGAGCGACGGAATCGAGATCACGGAGGAGCAGGAGCGCAGGCTCAAAGAGCTGCACTTCCGCAAAATCGATATGTCGGACGAAATCTTTGTGATCGATGTGAAAGGGTATATCGGCGAGAGCACGCGGGCCGAGATCGAATACGCCAATGGGCATGGGAAACAAGTGCGGTATTATTCAAAGTACCGACTGTAGTAGCATGCTCCCCGAAGTCCCCGCATTTATAATTTTATGATATACGTTGACAGACAGAGCGGACGTTGTTTACTAAATCGCTCTTCCGAAGAAGCTCGATATCATTCTCTGTATACCCGTTTTTACGAACTAGGATTCAGGATGGGCGCTAGCATTCACGCTCATAGCAATGATATTGAATCCATATGCTTTTTTTGTTATAATTCCCAAATGGCGGTGGTGGATTCAATGGATATATATATGGTTATTCAGCAGTTATATCCGAGTTTCTCGAAGAAAGAACAGTTGGTAGCGAATTATATTCTTCAAGAAGGTCAATCAATTAATAACATGAATATATCTGTGCTGGCGAACCATGTTGGTGTCTCAAACGGGACAATCACGCATTTTTGCAAGAAGATTGGCTGCAATAATTTTGCCGAATTGAAGGTTCAGTTGGGCAGGCTTCGCACTTCGACGGCTCCTTCGGCGGAGGACAATATTCTCATTCAAGTATCTAAATTCTATCAGACGGTCATTGAGCGTTCGAATCAATTACTGGACATTACATATTTGCATCGACTTGCTGAAGCGATTAAGAGCGCAGCACGAATTTACATATACGGAATCGGGAGCTCGGGACTTTCAGCGAAGGAGATGATGCTTCGCTTGCTGCGTATGGGCTTCAATGTGCAGAGTATTACGGATTCTCATTTAATGCTGATCAATAGTTCGATAGTGAATGAGAATGATTTCGTTATTGCGATTTCCAGTTCAGGGGAAACGTCTGTCATTGTCGACGCAACCAGAATTGCAAAGAATAATGGGTGCAAAGTCATCTGTCTGACCAGCTTCTCCGAAAGTACGCTGGCGCAACAAGTGGACTCTTTTGTTTTGGTCTCCAATACATTGTTTGTTGATAAAGAAAGGTTTGTAAATAGTCAATTTTCCGTCATGTATGCGATAGATATTTTATGTATGATTTTACTCGCGGATGCGGATTTAAATAGTCGGATGCAAATTACAGTGAATACGATTCTAGAACATAATCGAATGGATTAAAAATAAAGCTTTCATCGTACCTGTGAACCTCAGAAGTGGACGTATTTTTCGTCTACTGGAGGGGCACAGGTTTTTTATTGTGTGATTGTTCATACTAAGTGTCATAAATTAATTACCAATTAATAAAATAATTTCAGTTAATTTATATTTACTAAAATAATTTCATGATGTAGAATCTACATATCGCGATGGAATACAATGATTGATCCAATAGGAGGAAAGTCCATGTTTAAACAGTTGCAAAAGCTTGGTAAGTCATTTATGTTACCGATTGCAATCCTACCTGCTGCGGGTTTGCTGCTTGGGATTGGAGGAGCCTTATCGAATGCGAATACGATTGCTGCATACCCGATTCTGAATACGCGGTTTTTACAAGCTGTTTTTCAAATTATGTCGGCAGCCGGCAATGTTGTGTTTGCCAACTTAGCGCTAATCATGTGTATTGGTCTTGCCGTCGGGTTAGCGAAAAAAGATAAAGGTACTGCAGCGCTGGCGGCGGCCGTCTCGTTCCTGGTTATGAATGCATCGATTGGCGCAATGATCACGGTATTTAATCCAAGCGTTGAATCCATTGACACCGGAGTTGTAGGGGCTATTGTCATTGGTATCCTGGTTACTTATTTGAACAATCGATACCGGGGGATTCAATTACCTTCCTTTCTGGGTTTTTTTGGAGGCTCGCGGTTTATTCCGATCGTCTCATCGTTTAGTGCTATTTTTGTAGGCGGGATCTTTTTCTTAATCTGGCCTACATTTCAGGGCTGGCTGGTAGCGGCAGGGACTGCTATAGCCGGAATGGGGTATTTCGGTACCTATTTATACGGATTCTTGCTTCGTCTTACAGGTGCCGTCGGTCTACACCATATGATTTACCCGATGTTCTGGTTCACAGAGCTGGGCGGTGTCGCCACGGTTGCAGGTCAGCAAGTGGTGGGTGCGCAGAAAATCTTTTTTGCCGAACTGGCTGATCCGAATCATGTTGGAATGTTCTCTGAAGGAACCCGTTTTTTTGCAGGACGTTTTGCTACGATGATGTTTGGTCTTCCTGCAGCATGTCTTGCGATGTATCATTGCGTTCCGAAGCACCGTCGCAAGCTTGTGTTTGGTTTGTTCTTTAGTGCAGCGCTGACATCGTTCCTGACAGGGATTACGGAGCCGATTGAGTTTATGTTCTTATTCGTCGCTCCTTGGTTATATGTGATTCATGCGGCTCTAGATGGGCTATCCTTTATGATCGCGGATATGTTATCCGTTCGTATCGGGAATACCTTCTCTGGCGGGGCCATCGACTTCATGCTCTTTGGGGTTCTACAGGGGAATGCCAAAACGAATTGGATCTATGTCATTATTATGGGGCTCTTCTGGGCTATCATCTATTACCTGGTGTTCCGCTTCTTAATTGCGAAATTCAATGTGGCGACACCTGGACGTGAAAGCGATGGGGAGAGCGTATCGGTTGAAACCAAGGACAGCATTGGAGAGACCGCGATGAAAGTGCTGAATGCGCTTGGCGGCAAGGAGAACCTGGAAGATGTCGATGCATGTATTACAAGACTTCGTGTTGCAGTCAAAGATGTATCGAAAGTAGATAAGGATACAATCAAAGAACTGGGTGCTACTGCAGTATTGGAAGTAAAAGGCGGGGTTCAGGCTGTATTTGGCGCTAAAGCCGATTTGATTAAACAAAAGATAAATGAGGCTATTGGAGAAGAATAAAAGAGGATATGGCATGGAGGGAACATATTGTGAAACGAGGATTAATTGTATCATGTCAGGCTTTGCCAGGCGAACCGTTGCATAGTTCATTTATTATGGGACGTATGGCCATTGCGGCGGCCGCATCCGGTGCGGTGGGGATCCGTGCTAATAGCGTTGAAGACATCGAGGAAATAAAGAAGCAAGTTGAGCTGCCCATTATTGGCATTATCAAAAAAGACTATCCGGGCATGCAATCGTTCATTACGGCGACCATGACCGAAGTGGATGCGCTTGTTGGTACGGGGGTTGAGATTATTGCTGTGCAAGCAACGATGGACCAGGATGAGGCATTCCTGCAATCGATCTTTACAAAATATCCTTCCCAGAAGTTCATGGCGGATATCTCCACAACGGAAGAGGGGCTGCGAGCAGATCGATTGGGGTTCCACTACATTGGAACGACGCTTATTGGTTATACACCGCAGTCTCAGCATATGGAGAAGTTCACCGTGCTGGAAGAACTGATTAAGCAGTGTAAAAAGCCAGTCATTGCAGAAGGCAACTTCAACACACCGGAACAGGCTGCAAAAGCGATCGAAATGGGAGCTTATTGTGTGGTTGTAGGCAGCGCGATAACAAGGCCGCAAATTATCACGAAATGGTTCTCGAATGCGGTAAACGAAATTCTATAACATGACTTGGGAAGGGATTTGAGCCGCTTCCACCATAGTCTGTTAGTATGATAGCTATCCGCGAACCCTTAATAAAAGGCGGGGCAGTCCCCAAAGTCATTGAAAATGACTTTGGGGGAGCCCCGCTTTTTTTAATCTTGTGCATTCCTATACATGAACGAGCGTTTTTACAGATAAAGCACCAACGCAATAATGGCAGCGAGCACGATCCGATAGATCGCAAACGGCACCAGCTTGATCCGGTTGATCAGCTTCAGGAAGAAACGGATGGAGATCAAAGCGAAGACGAAAGCCGCCACGAATCCGGCGATGAAGAACGGAAGAGCCTCCAGCGTAAAGTATTCCCAGTTCTTCAGCAGCGACAGGAAGCTGGCCCCGAACATGATCGGCACGGCCATGATGAACGTAAAGTCCGCCGCCGCACGGTGGCTCATGCCCAGCATAACGCCTCCGGANATGGTGGAGCCGGAGCGGGAGAAGCCTGGCCAGAGCGACAGACANTGAATCAGCCCGACGCTGAATGCCTGCCTGTACGTAATTTGATCGACAGTCACCACTTTCGGCTCTTGTTTCGAGCTGACCTTGTCGGCAACGATCATGAAGATGGCTCCGATCACAAGACCGATCAGCACCGTTTCGGTAGAAAATAAATGCTCGTCAATGAGGTCTTCGAACAAGACGCCCAGAACGCCGGCCGGAATCAAACCGACGATAACCTGGCTGAGTCTCAGTCTGCCCGTACCGGCCGGTACGCCGGCCTCGGGCTTTTTGCGCTTGAGTCCCAAGAGATCCAGGAAGCGGTCCTTGAACACCACGATGACGGCGAGAATGGAGCCGAGCTGAATCACGACTTTGAACGTGTTGGCTACGTATTTCGTCAGAAACTCCTCGGATTTCAGCCACATGTCATCCACGATGATCATATGGCCGGTAGAGGATACAGGAGCAAACTCGGTCAGTCCCTCGACGATTCCCAGAATAATTGCTTTGAGGATGGTTAAAAAATCCATGACCTGCGGTCTCTCCCTTACTTAAAAATGTAAAATGTAATGATATGAATGATGCTTGGCATGAAATGCGTGGTTCCAGCTCAAGCCGATTTTCTCCGCTTGCGGAAGAAGAACAGGAATGCAATCACGGCCACGGCTATTACAGCATAAGCGATATTAGAATAGACGTCCATGAAGGCGACGATATTTTCCCATGAATCGCCGACGGCGGCCCCGACGGATACCAGAATGACGTTCCAGATCAAGGTNCCGATGGTCGTGAAGAGCAGGAACATGCCGAACTTCATGTTGGACATCCCCGCCGGGATGGAGATCAGGCTCCGGATCAGCGGAATCATGCGGCAGAACAGCACGGTCCAGTAGCCGTATTTATCGAACCAGGCATCCGCCTTGCGGATGTCTTCTTTTTTGACGCGGAGGATATGCCCCCAACGGTCCACGATTTTCTCGAGCCGTTCGACATCGAGCAGNCGTCCGATCCCGTACAGGATGACGGCACCGACCACGGAGCCGATGGTTGCTGCGATAATGACGCCGGGCACCGTCAGTTTCGTGTAGGTTGTCATGAANCCGCCGAAGGTCAGAATGACCTCGGAGGGAATCGGCGGGAACACGTTTTCCAGGGCAATCATCAGCAGGATGCCGACATAGCCGAACTTCTCCATAATGTCCGTAATCCAGTTTTCCAAAAGTTACACCTCTTTCAAAAGATAAGGAGGCCTTTGCCATCCTTTATATAAGGGTCTGCTTCAGCTTGCGCAGATATTGGCTGCGGATGAAGAAAAAGTACAGGACCTGCATCATCAGGAAGCTGATCAGCACGATGCCCATTTCAGCCGCTATGGATAAATAAAAATAGCTTTGCAGCGCGATGAAAGCAAAGATGCTGTGCACGATCGCAAGTCCGATCGGTACAAAAAACAGCAGCGNCAGCTGTCCGGTAACGATNCGCCTGAACTCCCTGTCCGTCATGCCGAGCCGGGATATGGTGGCATAATGCCTGCGGTCAAAATCCAGATCGGCATAGAGGCGGAAGTACAGGAAGCTTCCTGCCGCGATAAAAAACACCGTGCCCACAAGCAATGCCGCGAAGAGCAGCATGTTGTACAAGCTGTCCCTAAGGGCAAACAGCGTACCGCTGACCGCCAGCGCAAAGGACCGGTCCATCTCATAGCGCACGGCACCGCCCGGAGCCAAATGGGGAACGATNCCCTCCGTCTCCGTAAAATCGTCCACGTAGAAGCCGGTGTACCGTTCCTGCCGCACCGGANCNGTGACGGCGGCAAAGATGTCGTCGCTGACGACAAGACCGCCGAAACGGGAATCGTCGTCCATCTCCGGCAGCAAGTATTCCGGCACGCCGACATGATCGGAATAACCGATTTCACGCAGCCGGATGCCGGAATCCCGAAGCCGGTAAGAAGCGTAATCCCGGTTGCGGGTATAAGCTCTGTCGTTTTGCGAAGCAATGAGGACAAGGGCCTCCTCGCCGCTCGGCGGCTGTTCGTCAAACGGCAGTCCCGCCATCACGACGGCCGCCTTATAATCGGAGAACGCGATCATCGTCAACGGAATCTCCGATGGACCGGCCTGTGCGGATGCCGGTTCGGCATCCGTATATTTAACGCGAAACGATAGCGTTTCAAACGGTATTTTCCTCGACTCCAGCTCCTGCCGGATTTCGTTCAAATGCTGCTCTTCGGAGGTATCTCCCGTTTTGGCGAGATAACCGATGGCGGCCGGGAAGTCCTCGTTGAACTGCTTCGTGAGCACCGGAATGGAGGCGAATACGCCTACCGAGCAAAAAGACACGGCCAGCACGATCGTCACCATCGAAAACATCTGGGCATGATCTTTCAACCGGTACTGCAGGCTGGATAGCGAGATCAGCTTGGTTCTTCTCCAGGTAAAACGTCGACTTTCTTTCAGCCTGCGGACGAGAGCAACCCCTAACTGCGAATAAATCAGATAAGTGCCGATCATCGTCATCAAGGTAACCGGGAACATGCGCAGCGCGAGGGTCGANGCGCTTGTCGTGGCTGCCAGGCCGTAGCTGACAAGCAGCAGGACAGCCGCCAATATGGATAACCACGGCGATGTTCTGGGCGCGGTTTTCGGCCGCTGTCCGGACTGGAACAAGTCGATGAGCGCTTTGGGCCGCAGCAGCCAGGACGTGCACAGCGAGATGATGAGAAATAGCAGCGCGTAACTCGCGATCGTCAGTCCCAGCGCGCGCAGACTCAGCCGAAACGGCAGGGGCGGGACTCCGAGAAAGGCCGAGCCTGCCATCAGGAACAGCTTGCCTGTAATGATGCCGAACAGGATGCCCGTGGCGATCGCGCTTACGCCGATGATCATATTTTCAAGAAACACCATCTTGTTAAACTGGCGGTCCGTCATGCCGTGCATGAACAGAATGCCGAACTCGCGCTTGCGGGTCTTCAAGAAAGCCCCGACGGAATACAGCACGAAGAAAAACGAGAATACGTACATAATCAGTTCTGCCCCAACCATCGCCTGGATCACGACCGGATAGAACATCTCGTCCGTGATGGAAGGGTGAAACAGGAACAGCGCGCACACAAAGAAAATCATGACGGAGAATGCGCTGCTTAAGAAATAGGCCGCGTAGGTCCGCTTGTTCCTCAGGACATTCCTAAAAGCGAATTGTCGAAAGGTCATGACTTCCTCCTCCCAGCAGCGCCAGCATGTCGATGATTTTCTGGAAAAAGGCTTGGCGGTTGTCACCGCAATACATTTCATTATATAGTTGACCGTCCTTGATGAACAAGACGCGGTCACAGTAGCTGGCTGCCACCGGATCATGCGTGACCATGAGAATCGTTGCGGAAGCTTCTTTGCTCGAAGCGGAAAGCGTCTGCATCACTTCTTTGGAGGCTCTAGAGTCCAGGTTCCCCGTCGGCTCGTCGGCCAGAATCAGGGAGGGCTCCTGAATGAGCGCCCTGGCGATGGCGGTGCGCTGCATCTGCCCGCCGGAAATCTCATAGGTGTGCTTGTGCAGAATGGACCCGATCCCAAGCCGGTCTGCGATCCGCTTCAGCCGGATGCCCATTTCGTCCAGCGGCATACTCTCCAGCGTCAGTGGAAGAACGATGTTTTCCTGGACGGTCAGCGTATCCAGCAGATTGAAATGCTGGAAGACGAAGCCCAGCTCCCTGCGCCGAAACAGAGCGGTATCGCTCCTGCTGAGCAGATGGGGATTGCGTCCGCCTATGATCACTTCCCCGGCCGTGGGCTGATCAATGGTCGCAATCAGATTGAGGAGCGTCGTTTTTCCGCTGCCGGAAGGTCCCATAATACCGACGAATTCGCCTTTGGCGACGTTGAAGTGAATATTGTTGAGCGCTTGGAACGCCACTTTGCCCTCATAGATTTTGGATAGATGCTTGACGCTCAGGATGGGCATATCTTCACTCCCCTATAACGATGTTATCATTGTAAAAGATTCGTTTGCGTCCATGCCATATTCGCAACTTACAGTTACCTTACAACCTTGTAAGGTTTCTTTTGCCGGCGTAAGCGGATCGGGAAATGCCGCAGCGCCCTTAAAGAGCTTGTCCTGCCGATTCCTGCCATCTGCAGGTGAATTCATTGTGCGATATGGTCCGCAGCATCCGCGAAAATGATGCGGACCGTCGTTCCTTCACCGACCTTGGATTCGATTTCGAAGGCATGTCCAAGCTTATCGCATATTTGTTTGACCAGAAACAGGCCCATGCCTGTCGATTCCTGGAATCGGCGCCCGTTCTCTCCGGTGAAATAGGGATCGAACACCCGCGGGAGGTCGCTCTGGGGAATGCCGATGCCTTCGTCCCTTATCTCAAGCACGACTTGATTCTCCCGGGTGTAGCCGTTGAAAAAGAGGGTACCTTGTTCCTTCAGCGTATATCGAACCGCGTTGGTCAGCAGTTGCGTCAGCACAAAGGAGAGCCATTTCTCGTCCGTGGCCACCGTTAATCCGGAATCGATCCGGATGGACGGGTACATTCTCCGCCGGATAAACAGCCGTTTTTGCTCGGACGTGACCTTTCGGACGATTCGCTGAAGCGGCAGGTTTTCCACATGGAAATCGCGCTCGAACGTATCGAGCCTGGCGGTATACAGCACGAGATCGAGCCCTTTTTTGAGGCGGTCCAGCTCGTCGCCGATCGCGGCAAAACGGGGGTCATCATCATCCTGAAGAATCAGGTGAATGACCGAAATCGGCGTTTTCATCTGGTGGGCCCATTGGTTGATGAACTGCAGATGGCCTTCAATTTTATGCTTATAGTTATGCAGATCCGTGGTGTAATGCCGGAACTGGGTTTTCAGCAGCTGATGAAGCGCTTCGGCGAGCGGGGTGTGGGAGGATTCTGCCGAGGATTCGCCGGTGAGGGGTTCTCCCGGGAGCGGCTGCTCCAATCGTTTATAGAAGGAACGGTTGGCAATGAAGCGGAAGGCGAGATAGCCGACGAGCAGCAGCAAGCTGATGATGCCCGCGTACAGGCTGACCGTCAAATTGCGATAACCGTCCAGCCTGTAGATCAGGGTGACGACAAGAAGCTGGGCGATGTAAACAATCATCAAGGGACGCTGTTCTTGCAAAAATAGTCTCATGCTTCGTCCCTCCAGCTCGGTACCAGTCGGTAGCCGCGCCCCCGCACGGTTTGAAGGCCATCCTCGATTCCGAGGGCAGCGAGTTTCTTGCGGACGCGGGTGATGTACACATTCAGCGTATTATCGTCCACAAAGGCCTGATCATCCCATATTTTCTCCAGGAGCCGGTCCCTGCTAACGATCTGCTCGGGCTTCTTCATTAATTCATCCAATATTTTGGCTTCGGTATGGCTGAGCTCCGCTTGGGTCGGTCCGAGCGAAACAGAGAGACGCTCAACGTCAAGCGTGAGTCCGGCGATGCTGAGGACCCGCTCATTCTGACCGGCAGCATAGGACCCGTAGGCCCGCCGGAGCTGGCTTTTGATTTTGGCCATAACGATCTCGTAGTCAAAGGGTTTGGTTATATAATCATCGGCACCGTTCTCCAGCGCCATCACCTGATCCATTTTCCCGTCGCGGGCGGAGATGAAGATGATCGGGCAGGTGGAGAGGCTGCGGAACTGCCGGCACCAATAATAGCCGTCGAATTTAGGCAGATTGATATCCAGAAGCACAAGATGAGGGTCATACGATTCAAATTGATGGCGCACCGTCTCGAAATCATGAACGGACTGCGTTGCATAACCGAATTTATGAAGATATTCTTTCAGCAGGCCGACCAGCCCGGCATCGTCTTCGACAATGAAAATTTTGAACATATCGATCATAGTCCCTTCATTTGACATTCTCGTACCGTCTGTATTGTACCAAATTGTCAGGATATAAGGAAAAATTGCGTGAGCGAAGACAGTGGGTCTCAGGAAAGCGCGGAAGCGAATGTCTCGCTTTGTTAGGCGATCCTTCCGAAGAAATAATGTCTTGACGCTTGTGCCATCAGCTGATAATATACTTGATAATTCCAATCGAATAACTATGATAAATGTTAATCGACCAGTCTGCTGGAGATCATGAGCATCCTTCATGATCTCCTTTTTGTCGTATGGACCTCAATTTTACTATCAACCAAGGAGCGGGGGGATCAACGATTGCTTGTACAGGATGAATTGAAACTGACGGCGGATGTCCTCGTCATTGGCGGCGGTCCTGCAGGGGCTTGGGCAGCCTGGAGCGCGGCGTCCCAAGGTGCCAAGGTCGTACTGGCCGACAAAGGGTTTCTGGGCTCCAGCGGGGCAACGGCACCCGGAGGAACCAATCTGCTATATTTGCCTCCTGACGATAAGCTGCGCGATGAAGCCGTGGCCCAGCGGATGAAGGAGGGCGGTTATTTATCGGAACCGGATTGGATCCATCGCGTGCTGGATCAGGTATACATCAATCTGGAACGCGTGGAGGCATGGGGATACCCGTTTCGCCGCGATGAGGACGGGGTCCCTATGCGAGATCATTTGCAAGGCCCGGAATATATGAAGCTGATGCGAAGCGCGGTCAGCCGGGCGGGCGTACGGATCTTAGATCAGTCCCCGGCGCTCGAGCTGCTTGCCGACGAGCATGGGGTCGGTGGAGCACGAGGCATATGCAGGCAGAAGAACAGGGATTGGGAGGTACGGGCACAGTCGGTTGTCATTGCTACCGGCGGCTGCGCCTTTCTGAGCAAGGGCCTTGGCTGCAACGTGCTTACAGGAGAAGGGCTGCTCATGGCGGCGGAGCTTGGCGCTGAGCTATCCGGCATGGAATTCAGCCGCCAATACGCGCCGAGCGCGGCGTTTGGCACGGTGACCCGGGGGCGGCTTCTCAACTGGGCGACGTATTATGACGAAGACGGGAATACGTTGTACAGTCCCGGAGGGCCCAGGCCGCATGATTTTCTGCCGACGATGCTCCGCAAAGGACCGGTATACGCCATGCTGAATCATGCCGACACGGAAGAGAAACGGCGCATATTAAGGCAATCGCACGCCATCTTCTTTGTTCCGTATGATCGGGCGGGAATCGATCCGTTTAAGGAACGGTTTCCCTTAACCCTCCGCTATGAAGGGACGGTCCGCGGAACCGGAGGCATCCGGATCACCGGCGAAGATTGCGCGACGACGGTACCGGGTCTGTACGCCGCCGGCGATGCCGCAACCCGGGAGCGGGTGACCGGTGCCAAGTCGGGCGGAGGGGCTTTTAATGCCTCTTGGGCGATTTGCTCGGGAACGTGGGCTGGCGAATCGGCGGCGAAGCATGCGCTGAGTATGCGTTCTTCTGCGGACGGCCGTCGCCTGCAAGGTGCGGGGCGGGCCGGAATGTCCCATCCATCCGCAGCACATGGGCAGGGAATGGATGCATCAGGCCTGATTCAATCGGTACAGCGGGAGGTGTTTCCGCTGGATATCAATTATTTTCGCAGCGAACCGGTCCTGCAGCAATCGCTCGAACGGCTGAACGGGCTATGGCCGGAAGTGTACGCAAAGGTAACCGGGGGTTCGCGCGAGCGGATTAAGGCAAGGGAAGCGGCGGCCATGGCGGCAACGGCAAGATGGATGTATGCGGCTGCGCTGACCCGGCGGGAAACCAGAGGGATGCATACCCTTCTGGAATACCCGGATCCGAATCCGGAACAGCAGCATCGTCTGACCGTGAGCGGGATCGATCATATTCAGGTGTATCCTGAGGGGAGGCCGCCCCGGCAGGCAGGCCGAGGTACCATGGGCGCTTGCCGAAACTATGGCGATTTAAGGAATAGGAGCAGTGAAGCCGTGGGGGCTGCTGCCTGGATCGCGGCAGCGGCCGGGGAGGTGGAAGGCTCATGATCGAGGTTGTCAGTCGGCAGCGGTGCATCGAGTGCGGCCTGTGCGTCAAGGTCTGTCCGACCAATGTATTCGACCGGACGGAGACGGGGCTTCCGGTCATTGCCCGTCAGGAGGATTGCCAGACCTGCTTTATATGCGAGGCTTATTGTCCTGTCGATGCTCTGTATGTTTCTCCCTTTGCGGATATGGAGCAGAAGGTGACGGAAGAAGAGCTGATCGCGGTAGGAATCATCGGAAGCTGGAGAGAGACGGTCGGCTGGGGACGCGGGCGGACCCGGCTGGCCGAGATCGACGAGACCCCGTTCATCGATCGGATTCTCCCCCGGCGAAGTTAAAGCAGGAACTAAACCAAAAGCATTCATACTGTCAACCATTCTAATGGAGACATTCCTTCGGTTTTTCGAAGAATGTCTCCTTTTGCATTCGAGGAGAGAGGTGCGCTTATGAAACGGGTTCGGCTGATGTTCATGTTAGATGATGAAAGATTTGCGTTTCCCGTGCCGGAGCGTGATCGCAATGAGTGACCATGCACGATTGTACCGGCATGACCCTCCGGCTCCGGTCCACGGCAGCGAGTCGCTGGTACCGGAGCCCGCCGCCGGGCAGCGGCAGAGGGTCTCCCCGGGCGGAGCAGGTGCCGGGATATGGAGGAAGTCGCTGGGCACCTTTGCTGCGGGCGCGGTTCTTCCCGTGTCGCTGCTGGTTTTATGGCAGGTGCTCGGCGATCTTGGTTACATCTCGGAGCTGCTCTTCCCGACGCCGCTTCGCATTGCGGAGGCTTTTGCCCACTTGGCGGGCTCGGGTGACCTTGGCGGTCATGTGCGGATCAGTTTGGTTCGTGCCGCGGCGGGCTTTGCCCTTGGAGGGGCTCTCGGCCTAGCCTTCGGTATTCTGGTCGGGGTATTCCGCATATCCGAGCGTGTGCTCGATCCATCCATCCAGATGGTCCGCATGATTCCGCATTTAGCGGTTGCGCCGCTGTTCGTGCTTTGGTTCGGAATCGGGGAATCGTCCAAAATACTGCTGATCGCCAAAGGGGCTTTCTTTCCGCTCTATATCCAAACCTATCTGGGCATCCGCGGCGTGGATAACAAATGGTTCGAAGTAACAAGGGTTCTGGGTTTCACGCGTATCCAGCAAATCTTCAGGCTGGTCATTCCGTCCTCCCTGCCGCATATCTTCCTCGGGATCCGGCTGTCCCTCGGGCTGGCCTGGCTCGGGCTCGTCGTTGCCGAGATCATGGGCTCCACGTCCGGCATCGGCTATTTGATGACGGATGCCAGACAGTTCAGCAAAACCGCAACCGTGTTCGTGTGCATCGTCCTGTTTGCCGTNATCGGCAAAGCAGCAGACGCCGCGGTTAGGCTGATGGANCGCAGGCTGCTGAAATGGAACGACAGCTATGAGGGCTAAAGCACGGCTTCTGATTCCAAGAGAGAGGAGGAGACACGATGAATAACGCGAACGAACTTGCGCTGCCTGCGGCGGGGCAGTCACCCTCTGTATCGCAGCCGCCCAATCCTGCTGCCGTGCGCTCCAAACGCCGGCGTGCATCCTTACTACGGGCCATTACGCTCGGATCGGCCCTTCCGGTTCTGGTGTTGGCCCTATGGCAGCTGGCAGGCAATCTTGGCTGGATCGATGCGTTCTTCCTGCCGACGCCGGCGGCGATTTTCGAATCCCTCTGGAATCTGATCGCCTCGGGCAAGATGGCGACCCATCTGGGCATAAGCATCGGCCGCGCCGCTGCAGGCTTCGCACTGGGAGGCAGCCTGGGCTTGATATTNGGCCTGCTGACGGGCTTCTCCCGCAAGTCGGAAATATTCCTGGATCCGACGGTGCAGATGCTGCGGATGATCCCGCATTTGGCGATCGCTCCGCTTATTATTTTGTGGTTCGGATTCGGAGAAACGTCGAAGGTGCTNATCATTGCNAAGGGAGCTTTTTTTCCGCTGTACGTCAATACGTTTCTCGGCATCCGGAGCGTCGACAAAAAGCTGTTCGAGGTATCGAGGGTGCTGCAGTACANCCGGGTTCAGCAGATCATCAAGCTGATCATCCCGTCTTCGCTGCCTAACCTGTTAATGGGACTCCGCTTATCGCTGGCGGTATCCTGGCTCGGGCTCGTCGTTGCGGAGCTGATCGGTTCGCAGTCGGGGGTCGGGTTTCTCATCAATCTTGCCAAGCAATCCTCCTTAACGGAGCAAATTTTTGTGGGTGTATTGGTTTTTGCCGTCGTCGGCATGATGGTGGATCTGTTCGTCCGCTCTCTGGAACGCCGCTTGCTGAAGTGGCGGGATAGTTACAAGGGATGATCAGGCTTCGTGAATGAGAGAACAGAGGGACAATGATGATTAGGAGGGGAACACGCATGAGTTCACGTATGCAAGGCAGCACGCTTCAGTTGGAAGCGGATGTGCTGGTCATTGGCGGTGGCCCGGCCGGAGCATGGGCAGCTTTAACGGCTGCGGCGAAAGGCAGCAATGTCGTGCTGGCGGATAAGGGCTTCTGCGGATCAAGCGGGGCAACGGCGCCGTCGGGCACGGGCGTATGGTACGTGGAGCCTGAAGCGCGGCAGCGCCAGGAAGCGAAGATGAGCCGGTATTTGATGGGCGGACGCTTAGCCGAGAATGAGTGGATGGATCGGGTGCTGGAACAAACCTACGAGAATATGAACCGCCTTGGCGGCTGGGGGTATTCGTTCCCGGTCGATCCGGATGGCGGCATATTCCGGCGCGGCTTGCAGGGACCGGAGTATATGCGTCTCATGCGCAAGCTGGTAAAAAGAGCCGGCGTCAAAATACTCGACCACAGCCCAGCGCTGGAACTTCTGGCGGATGAACACGGAGTGGGGGGCGCTGCTGGCGTAAGCACGCAGGGCGGCGATCCCTGGAGAGTCACCGCGGGTGCCGTTGTCATCGCAACCGGCGGCTGCGCCTTCCTGAGCAAAGCGCTGGGATGCAACGTGTTGACCGGTGACGGCTATCTGATGGCGGCCGAGGCCGGGGCCGAAATGTCGGGCATGGAGTTCTCCAACGCCTACGCCATATCGCCAACGTTCTCCTCGGTGACCAAAACGGCGTATTACCGTTATGCAAGCTTTTACTACGAGGACGGCACGGTGGTAGAGGGAGCGGGCTCGACCAAGGGACGTTCCGTCATTGCCAAAAAACTGCTGGAGAACCGACAGGTATATGCCCGATTGGATCAGGCACCCGCCGACCTGCAGCCGCTGCTCCGGGTGGGGCAGACGAATTTTTTCCTGCCGTTTGACCGCATGGGCATCGACCCGTTCAAGGATATGTTCCCGGTCACGCTTCGGCTCGAAGGGACGGTGCGCGGGACCGGGGGCATTCATATCGTGGACGAAACGTGCGCCACGAAGGTCCCCGGCTTGTATGCCGCCGGAGACGCCGCAACGAGGGAGCTGATCTGCGGCGGATTTACCGGAGGCGGCAGCCACAATGCCGCCTGGGCGATGTCTTCCGGCAGCTTTGCGGGCGAAGGCGCGGCGTACTATGCCAAATCGCTNGGACGGCATGCCGCTAAACGCGAGGTGCACGGATTGTCTTCGGCTCNGATCGTGTCTTCCGGTACCTACGGCTCGCTGCAGGAAAAGCCGCCGATTGCCGCGGAGGAATACATTCGGGCGGTGCAGGAAGAGGTCATGCCTTATGACCGGAACCTGTTCCGTACGGATGAGGGACTTCGGGATTCGTTGCAACGGCTTGATGGCGTATGGAAATCGATCCGGCAAGAACCCATCCATCTTGATTATCAGGCGGTGAAGAAACGCGAGGCAGCGGCCATGGCTGCAACCGCCCGCTGGATGTACCGCTCGGCGCAGGCCAGGACGGAAACGCGGGGAATGCATAAGCGGGTTGATTATCCGGAGCTGGACGAGACGCAGCATTACCGCCTGATTACATCCGGGTTGGATGAAATCAGCGTCCGGGCGCAGCGCGTGAGCGGGGAGGCGGTTTCCCTTTGATCGAGCTGATCAGCGATGCCAGATGCGTGCAGTGCAATCTGTGCGTCTCCGTATGTCCGACCAACGTATTTGATACAGTCGATAACGATGTGCCTGTCATTGCGCGCCAGAACGATTGCCAAACCTGTTTTATGTGCGAGCTCTATTGTCCGGCGGACGCGATGTACGTCGCGCCTCATCCGGACCGGCTCAGCGGGCTAAGCGAGGCGGAGNTGGAGCAGGCCGAGCTGTTGGGGGGCTACCGCGAGAAGGTGGGATGGGGACCCGGCCGAACGTCCATATCCAGCCATGCGTTTCTGGCTCAGCTCGCGAAGCGTTCTGTTCCTTAACCGTCAGTCTGCCCCTTTTTCAGGCAGCTCCACTCTTCCCGTCTGCATGGGAAGCATGATCTGGGGCTCATTGAGGCCAGGGCTTGCCGGGGATTCCATGAAGCCCCGTAAGAAGCTAGAGGCGCAAGAAGCGAAAGCGAGGCAATGCCATATCGAGATGGGATCTGTGAGGGGAGAGAAATCGAATGGAGAATCGAAACGTTAAGCAACACAAGCGAAAGCGNTACGCGATTTTATTGACGCTGGTGGCGGCGGCGCTTGCTTTTTCGCAGGGCTGCGGCACCAAAGATCAAATAACGGAGGCATCAAGCTCCGGCGTGCCGAAGACGCTCAATTACGGATATATAGGAACCAATGCCCTGAATGTGCCTGGAGGCGCCGAGGGTTGGGGGTTCCATAAGGGCATTATTCAGGAAGAGCTTAAGAAGCACGGGATTGAAACGGTAAACCTGACCGCCTTTCCCAACGGTCCGGATTTGAGCGAATCGCTGATCAGCGGTCGCTTGGACTTTGGCAGCTTGGGCGATACGCCGGCCATCCTGTCACGTTCAACGGGAGCGAAGACCAAGGTCATTACCCAAGGCTCGACCGACAGCATCGGGTACCTCGTGGCGAAGAAGGGTGGCCCGTCTTCCCTGGAAGAGTTAAAGGGAAAGACGGTAGCCACTCAAAAAGGCTCCTTCCACCACCGATACTTGGCCGGTCTTTTGAAGAAAGAGGGGCTGGCTGAGGATGTGAAGGTCATCCACCTGCTTCGCGTGGATGCGGAGGCTGCCCTGGCCCGCGGGGAAATCGACGCGATGACCAATACCGGCGTGTATACACTCAAACAAATCGATGAAGGCTATACGCTGCTGGACGATGCCACCAAGCATCCCGAGCTGTACGGAACCAGCGTAACCGCGGTGTCGGAGGATTATCTGGCGAAATATCCGGATTTCGCCAAGGCATGGAATGAAGCCCGTTCCAAGGCGCTAGAGGATTTAAAGCAGCATCAGGAGGAGTACTATGCGTTTCTGGCCGAATTGCAGAGCACGAAGGTGGAGTACGTGAAGAAGGTAAGCCCGATCGAGCTGATTAAGGAGGTTCCATTTACCGAGGAAGGGCTGCAGCTGCTGGAGGGAACGAAGGCCTTCCTGGTCGAAGAGAAGCTGGCGGAAACCGATTTTGCATTGGACGATTGGCTGATCAAGCCTTAACCAAGCTTAGACCAAGCCGTATTACAATAACCCGCAAAGGGTAAGGAGAGATGATCTTATGACCAGACCTGATCCAACCGTAATCGTATCAGCCCTGTCGAAGCGGACGGTGGCGGAACAAACGCGCCGTCCCGAATATCCGGTGCATGCCCACTTTGTGAATCGATGGTCTTCGAGGGCCTTTGACTCCCGTCCGGTCGAAGAGGATGTGCTGTATACCGTCTTGGAGGCGGCCCGGTGGGCACCCTCCTCGGGCAACGGGCAGCCGTGGCGGTTTATCGTCGCCCGAACAGAGGAGGAGCGGGAGCGATTCCGGTCCTTTATCCGTCCCGGAAACCGCGTGTGGAGCGATCGCGCGCCGGCACTTGTCCTGCTCGTTTCCTACACGCTGAATGCCAATGGGGAACCGGGGGGAAGCCACGCGTTTGATGCGGGGGCTGCTTGGGGAATAATCGCTTCGCAGGCTGCTTTGCTTGGGCTGAATACTCGCGCGATTGGCGGCTTCGACCATAGGCTTGCCCGCGAAGTCCTGCATATTCCGGAAGAATATGATCTGCATGCGGTCATAACACTTGGATACCGCGGGGATAAATCGGTGCTGCCGGAGACGCTGCAGGAACGGGAGGTCCCTACGGACCGACGATCCTTGAATGAACTGGTGCATGAAGGAGTATTTCAGGCTAAGGAATGATGCCCGGCCACTCCGCTCGAAAAACCGTTCCTTGGTTAACCGTGCTGTCCACGCTCATTTGGCCGCCATGCGCGTTCATGATGGACTGGGTGATGGACAGTCCAAGACCGGCACCGCCGTGCTGCCGGGTCCGGGATTCATCGATGCGGTAGAACCGCTCGAACAGATGGGGCAGATGCTCCTTCGAAATCCCGGCTCCATTGTCGCTGACCCGCAGTACGGCGTGGTCCTTGGTTTTATCCACCGTAACGGTAATCCGCCCTGTGTCGGAATCGGTATGCTGTACCGCATTATGGAACAGGTTGTAGATGACCTGCTTGATCTTGTCGGGGTCACACCGGCACAGCACGGCTGCCGCTTGAATCGTTACGTTCCTGCCTTGAGCCAGCATCCTGAGATGGGGCTCCATCTCTAGCAGCAGCCGATCCAGCCGGGTATCCTGCAGATGAAGCTCCGGCTTACGGTCAAGTTTGGCCAACAGAAGCAAATCCTCGACCAATTTCTTCATGCGCTTCGATTCGCCGTGCATGCTGGACAGTGCTGCATGGAGCTGATCCTTGTTGTCGGCGGCGCCGCGGCCAAGCACCTCCAGAAAGCCGTGAATCGAAGTAAGCGGCGTGCGCAGCTCATGGGAAGCATCGGCAATAAACCTCTGCATCTGCTCTTTCGCCTCGCGTTCCGCTTCAAACGCTCCCTCAAGCCTATTCAACATGCCGTTAAACGATTGGGCCAAGCGGTCAATCTCCTGCTGACCCTGCATGGCCGGAAATCGCTCCGCCAAGTTTCCGGCATCCGTTCGTTCCACTGTTTCGACCATTCGGCTTAGCGGGTTAAGCGTCCTGCGCAGCAATGGCAGGTACAATGCAACCCCGCCAGCCATGGCAAGCAAAGCCAGCGCGGCAAATATCAGCAGCTGCCGCAGCAGAACGGCATGGAGCGGCTGCGTATCCATTCCAAGCTGCAGTATACCGGAAGGGCTGTTAGGGCTGCCGTAAGGGCGAAAAACAACGATCTGTTCGGTGCCGTGGGCATCGTCAATCACTTCGTACGGAACGGGCCGACGCTCTTTGAATTGCTCCAGAATCGAGGTATAAGCCTCTGCTGCCAGCTGCGGCGCGGACAGACCGTTGTCACTGGCCAGGTCGGTGTAGCTTCCGTTCGTTGCGATCTTGGCAAGCGACATATTCGGCAGAAAGAGCAGAGGTCTATCCTCCTGGCGGGGCATGCCCGCATGGGCGTCGTAATTCGGAACAGAAGGCCGGTTATGTTGCACGCGATCAGGCTCCCACATCTCCACGGGGATAGAGCGGACCTGAAGCGAAAGCGCCTCGGCCTGATTGCGGAACAGGGCGTTTTTCATCAGTACATATTGCAGCGCTCCGATCAGCACGAGCAGAAGCGCCAAGACGAGAAGGGAACGCGACAGGAGCTGCGTGCGCAGAGACGTTGGCCGAGATGCGCGTATACGGTTTCGGAAACTCATGGCAAATCCACCCGGTAGCCGGCTCCGCGAAGCGTGCGAATGACCCGATGCTCCTTGTCCCCAAGCTTCTCTCGCAGAGATCGGATATAGACCTCCACGATGTTATCCTCTCCCCCAAAGTCATAATCCCACACAATATTCAATATGTTCGATTTGCTCAGAACGCTGCCGTGTTTGGTCACAAGCAGTTTGAGCAGTTTATATTCCGTAGGGGAAAGCTCCAAGGCTACTCCCAGGTATGAAATTTCTTTCTTGCGGTCATCGATGGTGAATGGCCCAAGCCGGATTTCGCCAAGCAGGCTCGGGAACTGATTGCGGAGCCGAGCTTGAATGCGGGCCAGCAGCTCTTCAAAACTGAAGGGCTTGGCCATGTAGTCGTCCGCTCCGGTCATAAGGCCCGTTACACGGTCATCGATCTCATCCTTCGCGGTGAGCATTATGACCGCAACATCCCGGCCTTCCTCCTTCAAACGTCTGCACACCGCAAGACCGTCCATTCCCGGCATCATCACATCCAGAACGATGACATGCGGNTCGAAGCNGACGGCTTCCCTTAANGCACATTCTCCATCGGAGGCCGTGCGCACCTCAAACCCTTCATTTTGGAGACCAAGCTCCAGAAATTGCAGTATATGCGGCTCGTCATCCACAAGCAAAACGCGAATACGATGCATGGATCCCATGACAAAACTCCTCTTCTTTCATTCCTTCAACTTTATCATACGTGACGTAGCTGAATGAATTCTGAACGCGAACTGAAAATAAACTGAAAAATGATTCGCAAATATGCATTCTCAAATCAGGGAATTTAAGGATGTTGATATCTGTTCGGTTATCGTTAATACTATCTTAAAGCCAAGACAATCAATGCAGCACCTGTTCAAGATCCATCATGGATGGGTGAAAGGAGGAGACTGGACATGATAGGAAATGTATATCCACCCGAGAATCAGGGCAAGGGCTCACTCGATGGAGGAAGGATAACGGAGTTGAAGCCGATCGGTTTCTCCGGAGAAGGGTCAGCCGTGACCCGGGTAGGGCCTCTTTTCTATTGGTCCTGGTTTCGTGCGCCCGTCGAAGGCTATATCGCGTCTCATCCCCATCAGGGTTTTGAAATCGTGACTTATATGATTCAGGGAAAGTGCGACCATGAGGATTCGCATGGTACGCACAGCATAATAGGGCCAGGAGGCCTGCAATTGATGAGGGCAGGTTCCGGACTTACGCATGAGGAACTTCTGACCGGGCCGGATGCAGAAGGATTCCAGATTTGGTTTGAGCCGTATCTTCGCGATTCATTGAAGCAAAACCCGGCCTGTCGTCAGTATCGTCCGGACTCTTATCCGGTAACCCGCATCCAGGGGGGATTGGTCAAAACAATGATCGGCGGTTCCGCCCCAACCGATCTGTCCGTGGACGTGAAGATGCTCGATATTCAAATTCTGGCCGGGCACGAAGCACGATATGAACTGAAAACCGGCAGGCGCGCGGCTGCGCTAGCCGTAAGGGGAGCCGGCAGCTTTAGCACGGAAGAGGATAGCCTCATGTTTCATCATCGGGACTTTATGGTAATCGATACGGTGCCAGGTGAGACGATAAGCCTTAAGGCGCAAGAGAATGTCAGGGTCATCCTGATTGACGTACCGGAAAACCCTGGATATCCGCTCTATTCCAAGCGGCCATAGGGTCAAAAGTTTACAATATTGTAGTGGAATGAAATTGAGATGGTACGATAAACTAGAGCCTGTCAGATGGGGTATCCGTCTGATCAGGCTTTTTTTTAAAAAAAAGTATGACAGGGAATAGAGGTCATCTTCCACGCAGCAATCGCAAGGAAAAATACATATATTTGGTAAGCAGAAAGACCCAACAAAGAAATCCGGACTTCTTTAGGCCGGATTGGTTGGGTTATTTTGGCATGTTTTTTTGCTATAATAATCTATTTATACTAAATTTAAGTATAATAAGAGACTAAAGTCCTCCTCTTTACCAATAGTTGGCATGTGTTTTTGTGAGGATGGTAGCATGCGTCCCGAGATATAGCCTGTCTATAATGATTGCGGGATCACGAAAATGACATTTTCGTCATTCCACAATCAACGAGATGGGGGAGATCGTTATTTTCTCGAAAAAAAGATTTAAACAATTGATGGCCGGAGCGCTGTTATCAGCAGCGGTTCTTGGTTCTTATGGATATGGGTCCGTGAATGAAGTGTCTGCTGCCAGCGTGCAGTCTGTAACCAAAGGTGTAGCAAGCTCGAATGTGTACATGCGCAATAAGCCTTCGACTTCGGGTAAAGTCGTTGACCGCGTGCATAAGGGTGAGCGCGTTCAAATTCTGGGCAAGAGCTCAAGCTGGTATAAGATCAAAACTTCGGACGGCAAGCAAGGATATGCTTCGTCTAAATATATTAACCAAAGCAGCGGATCTTCTAACACTTCCGGCAATTCGGGAAGCACGGCGCCTTCTGCGAGCGCAAGCGTTGAAAAAGTAATCAGTGCAGGCATGAAGTATCTGGGCACGCCGTACGAATTCAGTTCTAACCGCAATTCAACGAGTACCTTTGACTGCTCGGCATTTGTTCGCCGCGCATTCATGGACGGCGCTAACATTACGTTGCCAAGCGATTCCCGCAAGCAAGGGCAGTACGTCAAAGATAAAGGAACGGCTGTTTACAACGTCAATCAATTAAAGCGCGGGGATCTGGTATTCTTCATGAGCTACCGAGGTTCATCAGCATCCGCTTATGCCGGATTGGACAAGTCCAAACAGCGGATTACGCACGTAGCGATCTATCTGGGAGACAACAAGCTGCTGCATACGTACTCGAAACAATCGGGCGGGGTCCTCGTAGGTAACTTCGGCGATTCTTGGAAACACCGCTTCATGCACGGCGGAAGCGTACTATAAAACATCGTTCCATGGTTAGAATAAAAACAGAAGGACTGTCCGGTTGGGAGATCTGAACGATCTTTAACGGGCAGTCCTTTGTGTTATGCGATTTGCATTTCGCTTTCGATTTCAGTAAGGTGGACAGTAGGAACGGGACAACAGCATGAAGATAGGAACAGGAGGGACGATGATGAACGGTGGGCAGCGTTCCAATATCAGACCGGGGCTTGAGGTTGATATCGTACTGAAGCAGGACCAGAGAACGGGCAAATTAACCCGCGGCGTGGTCAAAGATATTTTGACCAATTCGCCCAACCATCCGCACGGCATTAAAGTACGTCTTCAGGACGGCCAAGTGGGACGGGTGAAGAACATTTACGAGTCGTAACATTCGATGCGGTTCGAGACTAAAGGCCATAGGCTGCCTGGGATATAGCAAACCAAAAGCCGCATCCAAAACTTCGCAAATCTGAGGAGTTTTGGATGCGGCTTTTTTGCATTTCCATGCAACATTGCTCACAATCCATCCGTCTGGAGGTTGAGGTGAACAAAAAAGATGAGAAGATACCTTTATATGGGGTTTATCTTGATGTTGATGTTAACGGGCTGCGCGAAGCAGGAGACGCAGGGGGCAGATCCGACTGGACCTTCATTGAATAAAGCTGCCAGGGGGAATCAGGCGGAGATTACCGACGGGGACTTCGTGTATCGACTCGTTAGCGAGAAAGAAGAGTATGAACAGGGAGATCAAGTTCAAGTATACGGGGAACTGGAGTATATCGGCGAAGAGGATGAGATTACGATCGGCCATGCGGCCTCCGCTTTTTATTTCCCGATGAAAGAGCTCACAAGAGACTACAACATCAGTTATGCCATGAACGAGCCCTATATTACAACCAAGCTGAAAAAGGGCAAGCCGCTGCGCGAATATTACAAAATCGGCGGTGGATACGACAGCAGGGACGACAAGAAATTCAAAGATTTCATCCATTCGCTGAAGGATGGTTTTCCGGGCGGGCGCTACGTCGTCTACGGATCCGCGGATTTCGTGATTGATTCCATGTCGCAGGGCGCGAGTCAGAGCGGTTCGAACGGGGAAGAGCCAAAGCGCTATAAGATACAAGCCGAGATCGAATTCAGCGTAAGCGAGGAGAAGGAATAAAGCAATAGAGGGGTAACCTGCAGATTCTAGGAACCTGCGGGTTACCCCTTTTAGCATGCTTATTGGAAGCCTTGACCCTGATGTGTGTTAGGAAAACCTTGTTGGCCGTATGAAGGCTGAATATGCTGTGTTTGGTTGTGGGCTTGTACAGAGTACTCCACTTGTTTAACGATCTGGGAGATTTGCTGATACTGCTGCATCGCCTGTTGATGGCCTTGAAGGGCAGTTTGGATCATCTGCGCCGCTTGACGCTCACGCTGAGCGAGTTCCTCGAGTCGGGCTGCATTTTGCTGCTCTTGCTGCATCAGCTGCTGGTACATAGCCGAACCCTGCTGCGTTTGCTGGGTCAGCTGCTGAAGAATTTGCTCGCACTGACGAATTTGCTGCGAAATTTGCGAGTTGTTGTTATTCATTGGATACATGGCGTGTATTCCTCCTAAGAATTGTGGTTTCAAATCCTTGGTTAGTGTACGGAAGAATACGTCAAATCATCCTGAATTATAATGTGAGCTGCCCTTCCAATATATGGACAAANTCCTCCAAAAAGGCCTGATCCTCTTGGTCGAAACGGTTCTTGAGCGGACTATCGATATCCAGAACGCCATACAATGCGCCATCCACCATCATGGGCACCACAATCTCGCTGTTCGAAGCCGCATCGCAGGCAATGTGCCCCGGGAACTCATGTACATCGGCTACAAGCAGTGTCTGCTGTTTAGCCGCAGCGGTTCCGCAAACTCCACGATTCATCGGAATCCGGATGCAAGCGGGCAGTCCTTGGAATGGCCCGAGCACCAGCTCTTTGCCATCATANAGATAGAAGCCGACCCAATTCGTATCGGACAGGAACTGCTTNAGCAGCGCAGATGCATTGGACAAGTTGGCAATGGCATTCGGCTCGTCGTGGATAAGTGCTTTCAACTGATTCAGGACCTGGGCGTATTGNTCGCTCCTAGTGCCTTCATAGGGTGTGTTTTGAAACATGGATATCCGCCCTTCCTTCATTTGCGTTGATTCATTCACCTTAGTATAAGTATATGATATTCGTCAAGGGACAAGCCATGGGAAGAAAGGCTCCGGCGAATCCGGCTGATTCCTGACCATGCCGGAGGGGTAATGTATGACATGACCAGGTATCAATTCAATCAGGTGGAGGGAGAGAAGATCGAATGCGCGCAGACGTTCAGAATTTGTTTATCGGTATTCATATGCTCTATCACGCCCATGAGCGGGACCTTACGATCAGCGAGATGCAGCCCGAGCTGGAGCGTCATGGATACAAGGTCGGCGACCGGGAGGTTAAGCATGAACTCGAACGCTTGACCGAGGAGAACTTCCTGACCGCGCACGGTGAGGGGTACAGCCTCACGGGAGCCGGGATCGAGGAGTTCAAGGAAATCCAGATCAGGCTTAAGGAGCTTTGCGATGAAGTGCTTAAACCGGTGAACCCGAAAAAGGCCGATTCCATGGCGTAGGGCAGATAACAGCATAACAATTGAAAAAAGCCCCCGACTCACGCGGATCCAGCGTGTGGTGCGGGGGCTTTTTGAGCCGCCGTTCTATACCGTCTCAAGGGATCCGTCCAGCTCCAGCTGGAAGGTATTTTGGGCTGGCGCTGCTTCCGGCTGCGCTGCGCGGGCAGCTTCCGGCAGCGGTGCCTGGACGGGTTGATCTATATGTTCACGAAGGAAAGAGTGCACGCCTTCCCGATATTGCTCGGGATCTACATGATAAGCGTTCGCATGGATAGCGCCTTCGATAAGAAGAAGTTTTTTCGGGTCCGGTTTGGCTTCGTACATCTCGATGCTCATTCGGGTAGGCACGTAATTATCCTTGGTGCCATGGATGAACATAACCGGAAGCGTGCTGTTCCGAACAGCACGGATCGGGCTGACCTGATCGAGGCTGAACCCGGCTTTGCGCCGAATTCTGGCGTTTACCCAGGACAGGAACGGCACGGAGGGGATTTTGTTGATGCGCGTGAGCTGATGCCGCATTAAATCCGTCAAATCGGAATACGGGCAATCCGCGATGACAAGCTTGACCTGCGGATCGGCAATGGATAAATACTCCAGCACGGTTCCGCCTCCCAGCGACTGTCCATGAAGCCCGATCGCCACATCCTCGCCGTACTTGCGGGTAATCCAGCGCACCCACGCCTGCACGTCGTGTTTCTCATAATAACCGTAGGTGGTATAGCGTCCTTCGCTTCGTCCATGCCGGCGCTGATCGATCAGGAGCACGTTGTAACCCTCTTCCGTAAACAAATCAATGAATTGGGTGGAGACGGCTCGCGAACCGGTATAGCCGTGGGCAAGAAGCATCCAATGCTTGGAGCCGGGATTGTTTAGAATGGCTGCGCCGCACAGCTTCAACCCGTCAAAGCTCTTGATCGCCACTTCGTTCTTTTGAAGCGATTCATATTTCTCTCTGCTGTACAGTCCGGCTTTTTCCAGCACCGTGAACAGCTTGAGGTCATTCTTTACGCGCATCCGCGTAATCTGCAGATATCCGATTTGCGTAATGGCAGCGGCGATGACAACGACGGTGAACAGCAAGACAATCGCGATATACATACTCAGATGACTTCCTCCTTCTTCCGCACTGTACAAGGGAGCCGTGACAAGCATATTGACGGAAGCCTCCCGAATCCATCAATATATATACATCCAGCTCATAGATGTTGATGGGGGACCAGGATACGGATTGATTTTCGCTATACTCTTTTATACACGCACATAGTATCACCGGAAACAGCCGATGCAAGTCAGTTTTTTTGCGAGGGGGTGGAATACCATGTACAGATGCGAAGGNATCGTTCCGGAAATGAAGGGGCGGCGGATCCGGCTGCGAAGGATGGAGGCGGCGGATGCGGAAGCGATGNTCGGCTGCTGGTCCGATCCCGCGGTAACCGCCTTTCTGGATATGCCCGTCATGGATTCAGCCGAGGACGCAAAGGCACTGATTGAGTGGCTGCAACGGCTTGCCGAGCAGGACGAAGCCATTCGCTGGGGCATCGAGATCACCGAAACAGGCCAATTGATCGGCAGCTGCGGATTTAATATTTGGCAGCTGGAGGGCGCGTTCAAGGGCGAGTTTGGGTGTGANCTGGCAAGCCGTTATTGGGGNAAAAGCTATATGGCCGAGGCGGCCGAACTGGTTGCGGCTTTCGGGTACGGGTCCATGGGACTAAATCGAATCGAGGCTTTCGTCGATTCGAGAAATGAGCGTGCATGCCGATGGTTTGCGAAGAATGGTTATATGCGCGAGGGAGTACTTCGCGATTATCGCCTAACGTCCGGCGGTTATGTCGATGCCGTCGTTTTTTCGCGATTGAGAAAAGATTGGAACACGCTATAAGAGAGGCAGGTGTTGGAATTTGCTGATTCAATATGAGAAGGGCGGCACGCTTCTTCATCGATATGATCCTTTAAGCAAGCTGCTGATTCTGTTCTGTACAGCGGTAATCGCCATGCTGCTCGACCAAGCCTGGCAGCAGGCGTTGTTTCTCCTGTTATGCATCGGCCAAGCCCGATTCGCCGGCCGGGTGTCTTACAAGCGTCTGCTGGGAGNGATCCGGCTCATTGCAATCGTTGCGGTACCCTACTTCATTCTGACCAGCTTGACGGTCCAAGGGGACACCGTATGGCTGCAGTGGGGGCCCATCACCCTGACGGTTGAGGCTCTGAACGCCGCGGGTGCCATGTCGCTCCGGATGTTTACGTTGTTTCTGACCTCGATGGCGTATATCTTGACGACGGATCCGAGAGAACTGGTTGCCGAGCTGACCAGACGTCTTCGAATCCCTTACCGGTTCGCGTTTGGCGTATCCGCTGCGCTGACCTTCATTCNGCTGTTGGAGGAGGAGGGTNCCCATATTCTGGCTGCCCAGCAGGTAAGGGGCCATCGACCGCCCAAGGGACTCGGAAGCCGCATCGGCTACGGATTGAAGTTTGTTTCGGCTGTCCTGCTTAATGCGCTGCGTCGTGTTCAGCAAACGGCGGGCGCAATGGAATCCAAAGGATTTGGGGCATACCCGGACCGAACCTATCGCACGGAGGTTAACATTCCTTCATGGGCGGTTGCATCGGCAGTTATGTATGTACTGGCAACGGTTTTCGTGTGGTGGATTGCCT
>Ga0055538_1000163_pt1 | contig 43881 bp, 37 predicted proteins | sample AraplaCvi_mLB_r2_2_FD_55038 | JGI IMG/M metagenome (GOLD analysis project Ga0055538, IMG submission 55038) | Arabidopsis root microbial communities from North Carolina, USA - plate scrape CL_Cvi_mLB_r2 | ecosystem: Host-associated > Plants > Roots > Endosphere | place: USA: North Carolina | reverse complement strand
TCTGAACTAATGTAGGATCATCGTACAATGTCGCCGACGTCTGGACGATATCATCTACTTTATAGGCTACATTATCTCGGATCTGCTTGAGTGTTCCCTGGATGTTTACCCGGGTCTGTTTGCGCATGGTCTCATCATACATCGAGTGAGAAATATAAAAGTTCACGAAAACCAATAACAGGATAAATAACGTGAAGGTCAGCATGAGCTTGTAGCCGATCGGTATATACCCCAGCTTCTTGTCGTTTGGTCTGGACGATGTGATCCAGCGATGGTTCATCCCAATTCTCTCTTTCGATATTCCATGGGTGTCATCGCGAATTTTTCTTTGAATTGTCGGCTGAAGTAAGGGAGATAGCGGTAACCTACCTGATCGGCGACTTCATAGACTTTGAGGCCCGGCTGTTTCAGCAATTCGCATGCTTTTTCCATACGCAGTTGTACAAGCAGTTCATTAAACGTATTTCCCGACCTCTCTTTAATCAAAAATCCGATATGGCTCGGCGAAAAAGAAAAATGTTGTGCAATATCCTTTATCGTTAGATTCTCACTCATTCGCTCTTTCATCATTTGGATAACGCTGCGAATGAATTTACCGTCTTTTGAATTGGATTTCTCGAATAATCTTTCGGAAATCTCGAAAATATGCTGTATAAACCAAGAACGAATATCACTGACGGTTTCGAATTGCATCAGAATATCCAGATGATGAATCTCCATGCCTAACAGCTCAAACAAGTCTTCATTTCGACTGCTTAAATATTGTTCGAGCTTCCATATAATATAGTTCGACATATTGCGCACGGTAAATCGGGAGCGCAGATTCCTTATCGAACCGAATAACTTCTCTAACTCATCACAGATTTGGACCAGCTCGTATTCCTCCATTGCCTTTAAGAGGACATTCATACGTTCATCAAGCATCCTCGCATCAAGCATTCCTGGCTCAGCACAGACATCTTCGTACTTGATAATGCTTCCCTTGCCTAAAAACATTTTGCCTTCCACTGCTTCAACAGCTTGCCTATAAGAAAGCTGAAGTTGATTCAAGGTGTGTACAGGTTCGCCAATCCCCGTTGTCATGGATGTCGTCAAATGCTGCTGAACGTTATCCATCAATGTACGCATCGTTTGAGTGGCGTTATTGTCCTCAAGCAGTATCGCTACTCGTTTCGAGGACAGCTTGCAGTATGGAAGCATGCCACTATCCGTAATCGTCTCTTGAATACCTTGCAGAAATCTCCTCGCCATTTCCCTCTGGGAAGAAAGACTCCCTGCTTGGCGCCAAGATACATTATCGAGTTCCATGACAGCGACGCGTATCGGCCACTTCAACTGGTCGAATTCGTATGAAAAGTTCATCATTGTCAACGACTCTTCTGATTCTTCCCGTTCAAGCAAACGTATAAGAAAATCGCTTTTGACAATGGGAATCATCTCTTGATAGGCCATCTCCACTTCGCGCTGCTTGATTTCTTCATCGAGATCCCGTTTCACCTTAATTAACGAAGCGACGAGCTCTCTATCATTCATCGGCTTGAGAACATAACTGTACGCTTTCAATAAGAGCGCTTGCTGCACATAACTGAACTCCTGATATCCGCTGACAAATATGATTCGCATGTTAGGTTTATGTTCAAGCGCAATACGCGCAAGCTCAAGGCCGGACATATAGGGCATATTCACGTCGCTGACCAATATATCGATATCCTCGTTCTTGATAAGTTCACATGCCGACAACGCATTATTGACGCTTCCCACTACGGTCATACCCAAATCAGGCCAAGGAATGAACCTTTTCATTCCTTCAAGATCCAGCTCTTCATCATCCACTAGCAGCACCTTGTACACGAGAATCCCTCCAGGCATTGTAAAAAAATCCATATTCATATAGTATAATCGATCTAAAACAGGCATTTAGCAAAAGCAAAAAATAAACATGCATAATAAAAAGAGATCTCCCAAAGAACCTTAGGGTTCTTTGGGAAATTCACCTGCGACATCTTTGTTTAAATTAGTTGCCGTTCAGCTTAGCTACGTTCTCCTGCCATTTGGCCGTACGCCATTCTAATAGCNGATCNTAGCCCAGATCCATCAAATCTTTATGGCCTTGATCAAGCACTTTGTCAACTTCTTCATCGCTCTTCGCCATAACCGATTTTGCATAGATTTCGAGGAACAATTCGTCTACCGATGTTTTGATAATCCCTTCATCTGAATCTGGAGCCGGATTCAGGTTCGCAAATTCCGTGACGTTTAACTGCGTAGGCCATGTAATCGTCTGTTGGTAACGCGTTCTCCAATCCTGCTCTTCGAAAGGAAGCTTCTCCATGTACTTGTATTTGGCAGGGTCAATATAACTCGTATTCCCAACAAACATAACAGGTTCATTCTTGGATTGGATTTCCGCTACTTCAGCCGGGTCATAGGTTTCCGTGAAGTTCGGCTTGCCCTCCTCATCGAATCCATCCCAGTTCTTGCCCTCTGGTCCGAAGTATTGAACATTCATTCCTTCAGGACCTGTATACCAGTCAAGGAATGCGAAGATCGCTTCAGGGTCTTCGGCAGCTGTTGTAATATAAGCAGCATTCCATCCGAAACTGGTGTAAGTACCCGGATAGATTTTATTCTTATCCAAACCTGGCTTATGAATCGGCCAGATCATGAAATATCCGCTATCTGGATCATTCTTGGTCAATTCCGGCTGCGCCTCGCCCGCCATCGTAGTTGGACTAGCTCCTGCAAATACAGCCACTCGTCCAGTCATGACTTTCTCTAAAATCTGATCCTCGGTTTGGCTGAAGGCATCTTGAGANATAAGCTTCTCTCTGTATAGCTTAGCAATATATTTCTGTGCCTCACGGAATACCGGATCCGTTAGCAGAGGCGTCAGCTTCCCGTCCTTTGGAACTGCAAGCAGACTAGCGTTAAGGTTAGTGTAGCTCGCACCTTCTCCGAATGCGGTGTACAGCACGCCGAGCCCCTGTCTTTCCTGCGCACGGTGCGGTTCGAACGGAACAATTTCGCTACCATACTTCTCTTTAACCTTTACCAAGTAGTTGTATAAATCATCTGTTGTTTCAAGCGGCGGCTCGCCTAGCTCTTTGTAGATCTTCTTGTTAACTACGTAACCCGCGTTACCATACGGATTGGATGAATACCAGTTCGGGAACATATACAGCTTGCCGTCATCGGAGCGAAGCATGTTCAGATCGCCCATCCATGTTTTCAAATTAGGATATTTATCGAGATAATCATCATAAGCTACCAATTTCCCCTCTTTACGGAGTCTCTCCATGTCCGGATGGTTACGATCGGTCCAGATCATATCCGGAAGATCATCCGAAGCCATCATCGCACTCAGCTTTTGGGTATGTGCTCCAGCAGCCGCAATCATATTGATTTTCACTTGCTTCTCTTCGCTCAAATATTTACCGATAGGCGTACTTTCCCATTTAGGGAAGTCCGAGTTCTCATAGTGAGCATAAGCTGAAAATTCAAGCGGCTTCTCCCCGAGCACCCATTTGCCATCACCATTACCCTCTGCCGGCGGATCGGTTTTCTTCTCGCCATCATTGTTCGCTGCCGGTGGTGGTGGGGTTGGATCCGCCGATTTTCCGCATCCTGCTAGAGCTGTGACCAGTACCAAAAGCAAAGATACCATCAACAGCAACGACTTTCTTGTCTTTCTCATTCACTAAACCCCTCTCATTTACAAAAATATATATGTTCAAAGCTGTTCGCCTTAAACCGTTCCTGGGCCTACTCTTTCAGCGAGCCTACCAGCACGCCTTTGACAAAATATTTTTGGACAAAGGGATAGACCAGAATGATGGGTAGCGTCACAACGATCATCATCGCCATCGTGAGCGACTTGGACGTAATCTGTCTCGCATTCTCCAGCAGTGCCGTCGAAGCACTATCGAGTACAGAGCTTGAACCGGTTACAATATTGGCATTCAAGGTTTGTCGAAGAATGGTCTGGATCGGGAGCAAATTATCGTTGGTGATGTAAATGNTTGGCAGAAACCAGTCGTTCCAGTGCCCAACGGCAGTCAGCAAAGCAAGCGTCGCGATAACCGGTCCGGACAAGGGGAGGATAATCCGAAAGAAAGTGCCCCAATTGCTGCAACCGTCGATATTAGCCGATTCCTCCAAGCCAACAGGAAGGCCTTTAAAGAAGGTTCGGAATATGATCATGTTCCACACACTGATGAGGGATGGAATAATAAATACTAGAAAGCTATCCATCAGTCCCAAGGAACGGATCAGGAGATACGTTGGAATCAATCCTCCACCAAAGTAGAGGGTAAATATAAAGAACAATGTGTAATATTTGCGTCCGATCAGATACGAACGGGTCATCCCGAATGCCAGGAGCGCTGTCATGAATATGGAGGTTGCCGTTCCGATTATGGTACGGCTTACGGATATAAAGAATCCGTTAAGCAGTCGATCATCTTGGAGTATGATATTGTAATTTTCGGTTGTGAACTCTCTTGGCCAGAAGGTGATTCCGCCTTTTGCGGTGTCCACGCCTACGTTGAAGGAAACNGCAACTGCATTCCAGAANGGATAGAGCGCCGAGAAGGCCAGCAAACTGAGAAAGACGTATATCACGATAAGCGTAACCTTGTCACTGAAGCTAATTCTTTTTAACATGCCGTACCTCCCGAGGGCTGCTGATTTACCATAAGCTATTACCNGATCTTCGAGCCAGATAGTTCGCGATCGTAAGCAGTCCTACACTAATAATCGCCTTGAACAATCCGATNGCAACCGCATAAGAATAACGGTGTGACCCTAGGCCCACTCGATAGACATACGTATCAATAACATCGGAAACCGGCCTCAGCACAGGATTGGATGCCAGGAGCAAGATGTCCTCGAAGCCTGCATTGAGCAAGTTGCCGATAGCAAGAATCATGAAGATGATGACGACCGGCATAATCGAAGGAAGCGTAATCAGATAGATCTGCTTGGTTTTGGAAGCCCCGTCAATGTCTGCAGCCTCGTACAGCGCCGGATCAATACTCGCAATTGCAGCCAGGAATACAATCGAGTTAAATCCGATCTCCTTCCAAACGTTAGCCGAAATGAGTATTGTCCAGAAATATTCTTTCAATGAGAGGAAATTGATCGGTTCATCAATGGCCCCTATCCTCTCCAGCAAAATGTTGATGCTTCCGTTCTCCGTTGATAGCAAGGCGGTGGTGAACCCTGCCACAATAACCCATGATAAGAAATGGGGCAGATATGTAATCGTCTGGATGACTCTTTTGAAGAGCATATGGCGAACTTCATTCAATAAAAGTGCCAGTACGATCGGTGCCGGAAATCCGATGAAGAACTTCAACAAACTGATAACAATGGTATTNCGCAAAATCCTTTCAAACTCGGGAGCGGCAAAAAAGGCTTCAAAATGTTTAAAACCAACCCANGGGTTATCCCAAATCCTTGANCCGGTGAACANGTTATAATCCATAAAACCCGTTATTACGCCGTACATAGGCAGATAGGCAAAAATAAAAACCAGAATCACTCCTGGTAACACCATGAGTTGAACATCCCATTGCTTCATTAATCGCCTAAGGAAACTTTTACTATGGATTTTTGGCTGCCGGGAAATGGGTGATTGCTGCTGTTCTGTAGTCGCTTGCGGCATATTTATCCTCCCGTTACGAAATGATGTAAAAGCATGCTGGGTCTCTGGATTTGTAGCATTCCGAAACCGTTTGCAAGTAGCTTAGTATCATTCTACCTATGGAAATATATTGAAGCTATATAATAAAACCCCGATTTTTTATACTTCCACCGGAATGTTTTATCGTTTCCAAATAATTAAAAAAGACTGCCTTCAGGTCATATAGACCTATAAGACAGTCTCTGTATGCATCTTTAGGCAGCCATCATTTAGCCCTGACCTCGACCACCGTCGAGAAGAAGGTAGCCCCTTCGCCCAAGTCGGACAGCCTGTCCGGCGTAAGGGCATTGGCGCGCTGCTTGCGGCCCTCGCCTTCCCACCACAGGCCTTGGCTGACTACGGTGCCCGGCAGCATTTTATCCGTCACCTTCGCCCGGACTTCATAGGTTCCGCGGTCATTATATACGATGACCATCTCGCCGTCCTGGAGCCCGCGTTCCTCCGCATCCGCCGGGTGAATCTGCAGGGCCGGTTCCTTCTCCAGCTTCTGATGCTTCTCCACGTTCGCAAAGGTCGAGTTCAAGAAGTTATGGTTCGGCGGCGATATGAACATAAGCGGATATTGACGCCCGCGGCCGCGCCTTACCCCGTCATATCCTTCCTTCAGCGGCACGTAGGTCGGAAGAGGCGGCAGACCTGCTTCCTCCAACTGCGCAGAGTATAACTCGATGCGCCCCGAAGGCGTCGGCAAACGGTCCAGATACGTGTCAAGCGGCGTCATGTCCAGCTTCACGTGGCGGTGTTCCCTCAGCTTGTCCAGCGTGACGCCGTTTAGATAAGGGTTATCCGGGAAGTCGAGCGCTCTTGCGATCATCTCTTCTTCGGTCTCATGAAAAGCCGGTTCCTGGAATCCCATAGCCCGTCCCAGCATGGAGAACAGCTCTGCGTTGCCCTTGCTCTCCCCAAGTGCCGGAATGACCGGCTCCTGCAGCTGAACGTACTGATGCCAGTAGGAAGCGTACAGGTCCGTATTCTCGAACGAAGAGGTTGCCGGGAGCACGATATCGGCATACTTAGCCGTATCCGTCATAAACAGGTCATGCACAACCGTAAACAGGTCTTCCCGTGCAAACCCTTCCCTGACCCGCTCCGTATCGGGAGCCACAACCAGCGGATTGCTGCAATAAACGAAGAGCGACTTAATCGGCTGTTCGGTCATGGCAAGCGCTTCGCCGATCCGGTTCATGTTAATCGTGCGCGCTTCGGGATTCGGCCGGAGATCGGGACGCTCAAGCGCGTCGCTATCCATGCTGTTGTATCCGCCGTTCGACTTGGCGGCCCCTCCGCCCCGCTTCAGCCATTGTCCGGTCAAAGCGGGAAGCGCGGCAATGCTGCGCACCGTCAAGCCGCCGTTGTCGTGATGCTGAAGACCGTTGCCGATATGGATGTAGGAGGTATCGGCCCGGCCGTAGAGTTCNGCCAATTTCTCGATATCCTCGATCGAGATGCCGGTAATGGAAGAAACGTACTCCGGCGTGTATTCTTTGACGTGCTCGCGCAAGGCTTCATGGCCAATCGTATACTTCCGGAGGAATTCTTCATTCACCATGCCGTCGCGGAACATGATGTGCATGAGGCCGACGGCCAGCGCCGCATCCGTGCCTGGATACAGCGGAATGAACCAGTCGGCCCATTGCCCCGTCTGATTCTTGTGNACATCGATCACAACGACCTTGGCACCGGCTTTGCGNGCTTTCTCTGCAATCACCATCTGGTGCATATTGGTGCTGACGATGTTGCCGCCCCAGACGAGGATGACGTCGGCTCGTACGGTGTCCTCCGGAACGGTTCCCCCATTAAACCCCATCACCGATTTCCAGCCCTCATTGCCCGCGGAATTGCAGATCGACTGCTTCAGGCGGCTGGCACCNAGCCTGTTGAAGAATCTGCGGTCCATGCCGTNGACGCTCAATATCCCCATATTGCCGTAGAAGCTGTAAGGCAGGATGCTCTCGGAACCGTATTCCTCGATCAAGTCCTTATAGCGTCCCGCAATCTCCTGAATGGCTTCGTCCCAGCTGATCCGCTCGAAGGCGCCCTCTCCCTTGGGACCTACCCTTCGCAGCGGATAGAGCACGCGTTCCGGATGGTACACCCGGTGTGCCATATTACGGACTTTATTGCAGATGGCTCCCTGCGTAATCGGATGCTCCGGATTACCGGTCACCTTGACGATTTTTCCGTTCTCTTTATGCAGCAGCAGGCCGCATGTATCGGGACAATCCAACGGACATACCGCCGGAAATACGCCGTTTTCCTGATGAATCATCGCTTGAGTCATTTCGTAATTCCCCCTTTTGCTCGGCTGCATCATATCCCTTTATCTTAAAAGAAAATCGGGGTTCCAGTAAAGTCATACATTTTTTTCTAATCAGGTGATTCACTTTTCTTCCCCCAGGGTATATTCCTATCAAGAGCAAAGAAGAGGAACCCAGACCCTTTCTCTTCCTTGCCGAATCATGGACCACTCCCAAAAAAATTCGCCATGCCAGTGTCTCCTCCCCCGAGACCGGCATGGCGAATTTGTTTATATGGCATCCTCCCAGTGACCGATGTCCCCACACCTAAACCTCCATATTATAGAAACTCGTGATTTTCGCAGAAAACATGCAAAATAAAAAGCCTGTCAAAGCCAGGTCGTTATGTAAGCGCTTATCTGTCATTTTTTATAAATAATTCTGTTCGAATGATCGTTGAAGGATGTTTTACAAACGATTGGAGCAGGCGTAATATACTATTCAGCTTCGAAAACATTCTTCATATTCACATGACATTCGCTTAATTTCCATGATGGAAAGCGGGGGAACCAACCGTATGGAGGGATACCTATAGGATCCTTCATCCATACTATGGGGTGAATCCTGATTCATTCGCGTACGTACGCCGCGATGGAGTCAGGTAGGGCGACTCTCACCGCCCGAATCCGACAGCTAACCTCGTCAGCGTTGATCGGGAGGGTTGTGAACTTGTGATCAAACACAGGGTTCTAACCTGTGTTTTTTGTTTGCCAAAAATCAGCATAGGAATGGCGACCGTTCCTATGTCCAGCTCATAAAAAACACCGATAGAAGTCCGTTCAGTAAGCTTCTACCATGAACTTAATCTTAAGCGGCGGTGAAAACAACCATGTTATCCTCAATCAAGCGCTTCCTCATCGGAAGACCGCTTAAATCAACGGAATTAGGCGAACAAAAGCTGAATAAAACCAAGGCCCTGGCCATCCTGTCATCCGATGCGTTATCGTCCGTGGCTTATGGCCCGGAACAAATCCTCATTGTGTTGATGACCGTCGGNGCAGCTGCCTATTGGTATTCCATACCGATTGCCGTCGGCGTCCTGGTCTTATTGCTGGCACTTATCCTGTCGTACAGACAAATTATTTTCTCCTATCCGCACGGCGGCGGCGCATATGTCGTGTCCAAACGGAATTTGGGCATGTACCCGGGGCTGGTGGCCGGCGGTTCCTTGCTCGTGGACTATATCCTGACGGTTGCGGTCAGCGTGTCGGCCGGGACGGATGCGATCACGTCGGCTTTTCCGGAATTGCACGCCTATAATCTGCCGATCTCCATCGTGTTCGTTCTATGCTTGACCGTATTGAATTTAAGAGGGGTCACGGAGTCGGCCTCCATATTGGCTTATCCGGTTTACCTGTTCGTCCTTGCGTTATTCATCCTGATCGGGGTGGGGATATTCAATATTGCCACAGGCCATGCATCTCCGGACCTTCACACGCCGATCGGCACGCCCGTAGCCGGGCTGAGCTTGTTCCTGCTCCTGCGCGCATTTGCCTCGGGCAGCTCCGCCCTGACCGGCGTGGAGGCGATTTCCAACGCCATTCCGAATTTCAAAGACCCGGCCCCGAATAACGCGGCCAAAACCTTGGTGGCGATGGGATCGCTGCTGGCCCTGTTATTTTCGGGCATCGTCTTCCTGGCTTATTACTATGGGGTCAGTCCCAGCGAACAAGTCACGGTCGTTTCCCAAATTGCCGAGCATACCTTCGGGCGAAATGCGCTTTATTACTTCATACAAGGGACAACGGCCTTAATTCTGATCCTCGCCGCCAACACCGGGTATTCCGCTTTTCCCCTGTTGGCCGTCAATCTGGCGAAGGATAAGTTCATTCCTAGAATGTTCACCGTCCGCGGCGACCGTCTGGGATATTCAAACGGAATCATTATTCTTGGATTTTTCTCCATTCTGCTGCTGCTGGCTTTCGAAGGCAAAACCGAGCATCTGATTCCGCTGTATGCCGTCGGCGTGTTTATCCCGTTTACCCTCTCCCAGACGGGGATGATGGTGAAATGGATCCGCGAAAAGCCCGAAGGCTGGATCGTCAAGCTGATCATTAACACCACCGGCGCATGCATCAGCTTTATCGTGACCATGATCTTTTTCTTTACGAAATTCGCCCAGGTGTGGACCGTNCTGATATTCCTGCCGCTGATCATCTGGATTTTCACCCGGATCCGCAAGCATTACGAGGCGGTAGCGGACCAGCTCCGGATTACGACCTGCGAGCCGGTTANGCCGATTGAGGGGAATGTCATCATCCTGCCTGTGGCAGGAATCACGCATGTGGTGGAGAACTCGCTGAATTACGCCAAATCGCTGGGAGCGGGCCAAATCATCGCAGTGTACGTGCCGTTCGAGCGGGAGGAGGAAGTCGCCTTCCAGGAAAAATGGAAAAAGTGGCAGCCGGACATCCGGCTGGTGACGCTGCACTCGCCTTATCGGAGCATCATTCAGCCGCTGACGAAATTCATCGATACCGTGCAGCGCAAGGCAAGCGAATCCGACTATCAGGTTACCGTCGTCATTCCGCAGTTCATTCCCAAGAAGGGCTGGCATAATTTCCTGCACAATCAATCCAGCCTGCTCATCCGGGCACATCTCCTGTATCGGAGAGACGTGATCATTACGACGGTTCCCTACCACTTAAAAAAATAGCGGGCTTGTTCCCTGCCTGATTCATTACGGCAGCCTCGCCCATCACGACAAAAAAGCTGCGATCAACCGATGCCTTTCATCAAGGACGGTTGAACGCAGCTTTTTCTTTAAACCAAAAGCTCGCCAGGCTTCCGGCATCAGGAAACGTTCTGCGCCGAATGAACCTGTTGAGGGACGCCGGCCGATGGCACAGGCGTCTGCTCGCCGCGCGGAGCGGCTGCGGCCTGTTTCTCCTTCTTTAAATACACGGTTCCGTATGTCGCCCCCACAAATAACGCGCCGCCAACGAAATTGCCCAGCCATACCGGAATGAAGTTCATCAGATACGCGCCCCAGCTGTAATAGCCTTCAAAAATCGCGGCCGGGATGAGAAACATGTTAGCCACCACGTGCTGAAATCCGATGGCGACAAACGCCATGGTCGGAAACCAGATCCCAAGAATTTTCCCGCTCATCTGATCCGATCCGTAGGAGAGCCATACGGCGAGGGCTACGAGCCAGTTGCACCCGATGCCCGACAGGAATGCTTGCAGGAAGCTGTCGTCCAGCTTATGCCCCGCCATGTCCACCAGCTTCTCCAGGTAAACGCCGCTGCCTGTCAGACCGGTCACATGGCCGAAAAAGTAAGCGACGAATAACGCACCCAACATATTGCTGACCGTGACAAGCGCTAAATTCCGCATCATCTCCTTCGTGGAAATTCGCCTCTTGAATCTGGCCAAGGACACGGCCATCATGTTGCCCGTCAGCAGCTCCCCGCCTGCAAGCAGGACAAGAATCANNCCGACGGGGAATACCGCCGCGCCTATAAAACCGGCAATNCCTCCCCATTCCGGAGACGCTCCGGCAATCACGCGTATGTCAAGCAAAAAGCCGAGCGCAATAAATGCCCCCGCAAGGAATCCTAATATCATCACGTTTATGGCGGAGTTATGCGCTTTTTTCACCCCGTTCTCCACGGTAATCTCCGCAATGCGCTCAGGTTTATGGTAAGCCATGGTCACTCCCTCATTTCTTCCGCATCCGCCTTGTTCTATCTATCCGAATGCAGCTCATGGTATTCGTGTTTCGTTACCAACATTGTAACGCAGCTTCTTTGGCAAGAACGTGAATTATATCACGATCGTGTCCGTCAGGGACGGACATGTGCAGATATGATGTTCGGTATGCCATATGCTGACCACGCTGCAGCGAATAACATGGATCGGATTCGGCGTGGCCATTTACGCGAGATATGGATATAGGCACAGCACCTTGTCCATGGGTGGAGCTTCGGATCAACTTTAGCGGGGTGACTGCCTTTCGCTTCCCTCGAGGAATCGCATATGCCGAAAAAGCGGCGCCCGGTTTTCTCCGCGGCACCGCTCTTTTGGATTGCTTTTACCAGTACGAAATTTGTTCGTGTTGGATACCATTCTGCCNGATTCGGCTTAAATGTATAGATTTTTACTCACCTGCTAGGCTTTGGCCGCAGTCTCTACCCTGACAGGCGCCTCCGTTTCCTGCACCGGCACCTTGGCGATCGGCAGCTTCATGCTGATGAACGACGAGAGCAGGAATAGCGCGCCTGCCGTAAAATACACCACGACAATGGAGGTGACCGACATATACCATCCCGTCAGCCCGGAGCCGATGAGCAGCATGCCGGTAAATATCGGCGTCATCACGCCGTTCAGCCGGCCAATGAATTTTTCCTCCACCTGCTGCATCATCACCGCCATCAGGACCGTCTGCGCCATGGCCATCAGCACCCCGGTGACAAAGCGCATCGAGCCGGTCAGGATCGGCCACTGGGACAGCACCTCGACAAAGGTCGAGAATCCAAGGAAGGCCAGCCCGGCAAACAGCAAGTAGGAGCCTTTCACTTTGCCCGCAATCACCGCTGCGATCACACCGCCGATCAACATGCCCAAGCCCTCAAGCGCGGTGAACCACTGGACGCTGGACATCTCCAGCTGGAGACGCTCGGTGATGACAAAGATGTCAAGCGGCTGTACGAGCCCGCTGCCCAGCGCCAACAAAACATAGACCACCAGCAGCACCTTCAACAGCCGGCTGGAACCGATGTAGGCGAAGCCTGCCTTCATGTCCTTCACGAAAGAACCGGCCGACTCCGAGTTCTTCGAAGGTTCGTCCACGGTGGAAGGCAGAANGGCCAACACGATCGCCGAAGCGCCGAACAGAACCAGCAAGCTGATTAAAGAGGCCTGCAATCCAANTGCCTGATAAATCGTCGTGCCTACCATAGGCCCCAAAATGATAAACAGCGACATCGAGGTCTGGGATAACGCCGTGGCCGCGGGCACATGCTCATCCGGCAAACACCGCTTGATGATCTTCATGGACGATGGCTGCGAGAATTGCGANACGACGGCCGAGACCAGCGTCACCGCAAACACGGCCTGCCAATATCCCGCATACACAACAAACAAAATAAGCAGAATGGATATGAAGCTTAAAATATCCCCCCATATCATCGTTCGCTTGGGACGCCAACGGTCAGCCAGTACGCCGCCAACCATGGAAATCACGAAGATCGGCGCGTATTCAATCACGGTCAGCAGCGATACGGCGACCGGGTCATGGTTGCTCTGCTCCATAATAAAGAACAACAGCGCCATGTTGCGGATCCAGATCCCGATATTTTGCATAAAATCAGATACCATCAACAGTACGAACGCGCGGTTGCCAAACAAATGCTTCATACTCCATCCCCCTGTTAAAACCGACCATTCGGTTTATTTATATTTGCGAAAACGCCCTCTCCTGAAAATCAAAAGAAGCGTTTTTCGATAGATAAAACCACACATTGTATCCTACGCTATGAACCTTCACCCGATAACACACCGTTCAAAAAGTACATCACGCTCTTGCGGTACAGCTGCCTCAATTCCTCCTGGGACCGTTCGAAGTACGAAACCGACAACCCGTCCAGCAGCGATCCGAAAATAACGGCTATTTCGTCGATATCCTCTGNCGCTATGCGTCCCTCGTCCGCTCCCTCTGCCAGAATTTCGCGGTAGAGCATACGCGGACCTTGCAGAATCGCCAGCATTTCGCCCACAATNGTCTTATTTTCCGGCTGGTTGATATAGAATTCCTCCGCGATTTTGGTAAGCGGATTCTGGAAGTCGTCGACCATGTGATCGGCGATCCCGTACAGCTTCTCCTCAAAGCTGGCGTAACCGGCCTTTTTGTCGTCCCAGGCTTCCATCCATTCCCGATTCTGCTTTGTCAGCAGCTTAACGAACAAATCTTCCTTGCTCTCAAAGTGATAATAGATGCTTCCCTTGCTGGCCCCCGTGTACTTGACCAGTTCATCCATTGACGTTGCTGCATATCCGCGCTGGATGAACAGCTCCTTGGCTTTATCCAGAATCATATCCCGCTTTCGCTGCGCTTTTTCTGATGACATCGGTGTGAGCACTCCTTGCCTTGGATTTAAAAGTCCGCATCAATCAGCGGAAACTCGTGATCCGTAATAATAAGATCTATTCTATGGATGCACATCATCCCTCATTAAAAACCGACTGTACGGTTTAATCATACGGTAAACCTTCCTCCATGTAAAGGACGTTCCTCTGATACAACGAAAAAAGGATTTTGCCGAAGCAAAATCCTTGCCCACCTCGCACAGTCCAAAATAACAACATGCGAGTTATTATTGCATTATTCCAAGGCCCAAATGGCTCTTCCTTCTTTCATCGGATCGCCGTAACTCAGCTGCAGCCCCTGAACGTCCTGCTTCACCTCGTACGGAATCTCGCCCGTCAGCTCGCCGCCCGGAGGAATGGTGCCGTCCAGCATCTTCACGTCATCCGTAATTGGAACCGTATAGTTAAGATCGCTTGAATCCGTCATGGAAAAAGACAGTGCCGAAGAGATGACCAACGGCTCCTGACCGTTGTTCTTCACGGTAATGTCGACCACCTTAAACGTATGGCCGGGCTGGGGCTTCAAGTACTCGTCGCCTTCGGAATCGCGTACGCCGTTCAGCGTGATGACCGCGCCGTGGTAATCGACCGTATCGCCTACAGCGGCAGGCTCGTCGATCGGTTTCGTCTCTCCATCGGCAGGTTGACCCTCCTCTTGGGATGGTTCTGCCGGCGGATCCTCTTCCGCCGCCCCCGTCTGATCGGCTCCCTCGCTATCCACGACAGCCGGCGGAGTTTCTGCCGGCGGGTCCGCCTGATTGCTGGAACATGCAGCCGTTAGCAGCATGGAGAACAACACAGCCGAGACCAGCATTATTTTTTTATTCATACTTTATCCTACCTCCTGAAAGTCGATATCGATATGTCCGGATATTTTCCAATTCGCTGTCAAAATCCATATTCCTTCTAAAACAAGTAAAAAGACCCCCGAATAAGGGGGTCTTCGTCATTGCCTTGAATGAATTAAGCGTGTATCGGCGCTTTGGTCTCAACCGCCGGCAAAGCCTGCAAGCCGGCCGTGTTAAGGAAATTCCACGGCTTATTGTAATGCGGCTGGAAGAAGAAATCGATGAAGGCCAGCTGGTCGATCGTCATGCGGTTCTGGATGCACACCGACAAGGTGTTGATGGACTGCGTCATATCCGCCTTAGAGATCACCTGTGCACCGAGCATCCGGCGGCTTTCCTGTTCATACACCACTTTCAGCGTAACCTCCTCGAAGGTAGGCATGAACTCCGGACGATAATGGTCTGTAATCGTGACAGTATCCACCTTCAAACCTTCATCCTTGGCCGCTCCCTCGGTTAATCCCGTCGAGGCAATGTTGTGTTCGTATATTTTTAATCCGGACGTACCCTGGGTTCCCATATAAGGCGTTGTGGGCTGCACCAAATTCCGTGCAACAAGCGTACCCATCCGGACAGCGTTGGTCGCCAGCGGAATGTACATCATTTTACCCGTCGGGTTATAGAGCACCGAGCAGCAATCGCCCGCTGCATAGACATCCTGCTTGCTGCTTTGCATATATGCGTCCACGACGATGGCGCCGTTCTTCAGCATATCGACCTGCCCCTTCAACAGCTCCGTATTCGGTCGGAAGCCGATGCAGAGAATGACCAGATCCGTGTCGATCTCCCCTTTGTCGGTGATGACCTTATTCACCTTGCCATCCTGGCCTTGGAAGGACGTCACGGTCTGCCCCATGGCCATCTCGATTCCTTTTTCACGGAACGATTCCTCAATCTTGCCACTGAACTCAGGATCCAGGTATTTGTTCAGAATCCGATCGGCACTGTCAATCAAAGTCACCTGCTTGCCGTTCTGTTGGAAGGCCTCCACCAGCTCCACGCCGATGTAACCGGCGCCGACAACGGTAACATGTTTCGCTCCTTGCGCTTTATCAATGATCGCGTTGGAATGATCGTAGTTTTTGCAGAGCAAAATATTATTCAAATCGATGCCTTCAAGCATCGGTACGATCGGCCAGGATCCGGTGGTAACAATCAGTTTGTCATAGGTATCCTCAAAAGTATCCTCCGTGGCCAGATTGCGGACCTTCAAAGTTTTCCGGTCCGTATCCACCGAGATGATCTCATGCTTCATCTTGGTTTCGACACCAAGCTCGTCGAGTTTCTGCGGCGAAGAATAGAACAACCCGTCCGGATCCTTCACAACGCCCCCGACGTAAAGCGCAATGCCGCACGACAAGAATGAGATGTTATCATTGCGTTCGTAAACGGTAATCTGTGCATCGGGATAAAGTTTGGCGGTATTCACGATGGCGGACGTTCCTGCATGGGTACAACCGATAACTGCAACTTTCATGGTTTTTCCTCCTCCAAGTATAAAGCTTTATATTGGTTTAAGATGATCATTTTTGCCTGGATTCATGCTTGGTAACGCTTGTTGAGCATGAACGGGTGACTGGCAGTTCTGATTGTGAATAATTTCACTTCATGATCTTATTATAATGTGATTTATTTCACAGTTCAATAGGCGAGTTGCCTTTTTCACATATTGTTCATAATTTCACATAGTGGGAATGATGAATGATCTTGACTCCAAGAATAATGTCTTGATGCCACCGAATAAGGTGAAATCGAGAATACCGGTACGGGATCCGGGGAAGCTAAAAGAGGCCCGCTTGCCAACATCCTGGATACCGGAATAGGTTTTTCTTATTAATAACGGATTATTCCCTTTTTGAAACAATCGGCTGCGGGTAATGTTGTGCAGGAGGTGCTTAATCATGACAACCGTATTTGTTGCAGGAGCGCATGGTAATACCGGAAGACGGATCGCGAAGCTTCTCGCCGAGAAGGGGTATCAAGTCCGCGGCCTGATCCCGGATGAGATTCATAAACGGAAGATGGAGCAAGAGGGTGCCGTGGGAATTATCGGTGATTTGACGCAGTCTTATTCCGATGGTTTAAGGGACGTTGACGCCGTCATCTGCGCAGTTGGCGCCGGGGTAACGGAGGATCCGCAGGAGACGGATCATGTCGGCACCGTGAGGCTGATCGAACAATGCGTGCTTCTAGGAATCAATCGTTTCATTATGATTAGCTGCATGGAGACCAAGCACCCGGAGCACTTCTCCGAACTGAAGCCCTATTTGCTTGCCAAACATAAAGCCGAGACCATTCTTGAAGAAAGTACGCTGACTCACACGATCATAAGGGCCGGCGAGTTAACGGATGACGCTCCTGCCGGCCGGGTTCAGGCACATCCCGATCTCCGGGAAACCGGATCCATATCCCGTCAAGATGTCGCTGAAGCAGCCGTGATGTGCCTCTCCACGCCAGAGACGGAACTTNAGGCGTTCGATCTGATTCTAGGCGATCATCCCATACAAGATGCCCTGAAGGGTCTTGCTTCGGGCTGAATGGACGAAATGGCGAGGAATTTCCCAAAAAAACAGGACTGTTTCTCCTCCGGGACTAATCCCCCGACGAAAACAGCCCTGTTATGTGCTCGTTACTTCCTGCCATTAACCCAGCAGGGATTCAATGGCGCCCTTCATGGATTCAGGCGATTCCTTCGGTTCAAACCGCTGAACCACCTTGCCTTCGCGGTCCACCAGGAACTTCGTAAAATTCCAAGCGATCTCTCCGCCTTCATTCGGTCCGGGCTGCTCCGATTTCAGATACTGAAATAACGGATGAGCATGCTCCCCATTCACGTCAATCTTCTGGAAAACCGGAAAGTTCACGCCATAGTTCAATTGACAGAACGATTCAGCCTCTTCGCTCGTACCCGGCTCCTGTCCGCCAAACTGATTGCACGGAAAGCCAAGAACCTGAAGCCCTTGCTGGCNGTATTGGTCATACAGCTGTTGAAGCTCTCCATATTGCGGCGTTAGGCCGCATTGGCTTGCCGTATTCGCGATGATCAAGACTTTGCCCGAATACTGATCGAGCGAGACTTCCTGCCCCTTGGTATTGGTTGCANGATATTCATAAACTGACATCCTCGAATCTCCTCTCCAGCTTGTATTGGAATGAACCGCTTGCTTNCAAGCTTCTCAGCCTGGCCCATCTTCTTACATCATACCGAATATACGTCCCTAAACCAAATTTTCGGTTCCAATACCTCTACCCCGCCATCCGTAAATCCATTATGATAAACTTATATCCGCTTCAAGCAAGAGCTACATAGACTCATGACAGCTGTTTAGTCAGCAAGTCAACAGGGTAATGATTTAGGNTTTGGAAAATATTGCGTGATCCCGCATTTCAACAACAGTAAGCGAGGAAACGAAATGAAATTGTATCCCGAAATGTTTATATCCCCATGGCATCTCATCGTCGTTGTCCTGGCCCTGATTGCCTTCATCGGACTGATCAAAGGGNGGTATGATCGAAGGACNGTGCTTCGCAGCACAGGGCTGTCGACGCTGGTTTTCTATTTTGTTCTGACGATCCCCATTGGCCTGATCACCCAGGAATCGCTTTACAAAGAAGAAACGATGCTGACCGACCTGGATCAGAACTTTGAGGACAAGAAGGCCGATTCCCAGTTGCAGAGTTTGAAAGACTATGTCGTACTTCACGTTGGAGCCTATAAAAATGAGGATGATGCCGACATCGTCGTCTATGCCGGCAACTATCACGAAAGCCAAACGTTCAACGGTCATATTACCTTGTTCGTGTACGACAAGAACGATGAGGAAGTCTTCACCGAGATGTACAGGGACATCACCCTCGCCCCCGGCGAGAAGAAAAAACTGGACACCTCTTTTACCAGCCAGCCCATGGATACCTACAGGTACCGATACGAAACGCACCCCCAAATGTGAAGGGTGCGTTTCTTTCTCTTCCGTATCAGGTTGACAGCCGGTCTCCAGACTCGAACCCTGACTTATCGTTTTCCGTAAGAGGCTGGTACGACCCCGGCATCGGCGGAAGATTCTTCGCATCCCGCCCTTTGCGCACATACCGGATTCCCAAATAGAAGAGAGCCGCCACAGGCAGCGACAGCATGGCTATCGCAAGGAGCATGCTGGACATTTGGTAGGAAGGATCGGTCTCGATCTCCGAGAAGTCCAGAAACATAAACGATANAAAAGTAACCAGCGAGAACATGATGATCTGTAACCAGCGCATCCATTTCACCAGGAAGAAGAACAGGANCGCCGACAGCGCAACAAGAAGAACGGGGTACAGCGGCTGTTCCGGGTCCGCGTTACCCAGCTCCGCCTGTCGCGTCAGCCAAAAACCGACGGCGAACTGAACCGGGAAAACCAGCCAAGCAAGCAAACCGGTTCCACGAAAAGCCGATCTTCGCTTTTGCAGTGCTTCTTCGTATTCGAGGAGCTTCATTTCGTATTCCAGCTGATCCCGTTCTTCCTCCGTCAGCTCCCTGTCTTCCTCCTCGTTNTCCTGTACCAGCCGATCCAGATACGGACGGAATTGTCGCTCGATATTCCCGTCAAATTCGGCACGCTCTAAATCCTCGTCCTCGCGAAGNAATGACGCCACCGATTCATCCCCCAGATCTTGGATGATGACGGATGTCAGATATAAAGGAATCCCTCTTCTGCCGATGACCTCCAGCCAGCGGTTCGCCTCCATCGGATCCGTGAAAGGAACGGCGACTGCCCGTTCAGCCTGCCCTTCTCCAGCAACAAGGTACATGATGGGCATTAGCTCCGCCATAGGCACCGACTCGGTCATTTTGCTGTTCCTATAAGCATAACTGAATTGAAAAATATATCGCCCGTAATATATCGCCTTTATATCGCCAATCCGAAGGCTCCCCTTCAAGGAGTCTTTCGTTTCGATATTCCATCGCTCATATTCAATGTGGTCTTCGTATAACAAATACTCATCCAGATGCGTATTATTCCAGATATGCCCTTTCAGACTCTTGGATAGTCGAATCACCATGAAGATGCCGGCGGGTATAGCCGCCAGGCTCATCCACGTCCAGACATTGGCCCAGAGGTACAGCAGAATGAAAGGTCCCATCGTAAACGCCAGGCCCAGCAAAATGCCCAGCACATGCATTTCGAACGTAAGCACCCAATAAAAAGGCTGCATTTTGGGTTTTCTCTGCTCATGAATCACCAGAGACATTCAGGCAGCGCCTCCTCCTCTAATCTTTCGAAGTTACCCAACCCAACAGATGGAATTAAGACATTGGAGATCATATTATGTATAAAGCCTAATATCAAGCCCTTCATCCTATAGTTATGTTAATCCCTGCCTTCGAACCAAAAAACCTTCCCCGGTAAGTCGGCCGGGGAAGGACTTCCATCTCACGCTTTGCCTTATGGAGCCGTACGGTTTTGAGCCAGCTTAACCAGCAGATGAGCCAGCTGATGCTGCTCCGCTTGCGTCCCGACCCTCCATAACTCCTGAAGGAGCTTCTCCTCGGAATTGCGGGGCTCCTCGTTAGCGGCGAGGTATCCGGCTACCTTCTCTGCCGCCTGCGCCAGCTGCTCTTCATTCAAACCAATGCTCTCGGCAAGCTGAATTCGTTTGCTCAAATAGGATTGAAAGGCATCGAAGTCAGCCAGGATCCGTTCCTTCTCCTTGTCGTCAATCCGGTCCATTGCGTCATCGACCTTACTCACATCCAGCTCACCGTTCTTGTTCACCACATGATTATGTTCAGACATGGTAACGCCTCCTTGTCATTGACTGGGTAACGCTCTCTACTTAAACGTGAACTCCCGGATTGAAACAGATCGTCTCCTAAAATTTTCCTACAATTTCTAGCGGCTCCGGCCGCCACGTCGTCCACCGCTTTGGCCTCTGGCAGCGCGGCCTTCGGAGGATCGGGTTCCGCCTTGTCCGCCGCGGCCTACGAGATTCCCCCGCCCCTCGGTTCTGGACGGTCCGCGGCTGCTGCCTCGTGTTCCGGCTTGCTGCCCACGGCCCTCGCTTGCACGACCACCTTCACGCGCGCCGCTGCCTCGGCCTCCGGCCGCCGATGGTCCGCGGCCCTCTCCGGTACGGCCTCCTGTCCGGCCCGAATCGCGGTCATCCCTGCGCGATGATCCTGCCCTTCCTCTACCCTGCTCGTTACCGGAGCTACGCCCGGAACCCGTGCCCCGTTCGGCACGGCTTCTGCCTTGACCACGTTCATTATCGGATTCAAGTGACGAGACATTTCTTGCTTTTTTCGAGCGGCCCGTATCCCTGCCCGAGCCGCCGGAGCTTTCCCTAAGGCTTCCTGCAGCAGAATCATAGCGTACTCGCTTCAACCGCTGGGAGATTCCTTCTTCGATGCGCTGCAGATCATTAAGGTCTTTCCCGGCCGCAAACGTGATGGCCATACCGCTCCCCCCCGCCCGACCGGTCCGGCCGATACGATGGATGTAACTTTCAACATCATGGGGCATATCGTAGTTAAAGACATGGGTAACGCCTTCGACGTCCAGCCCCCTCGCGGCAACATCCGTTGCAACGAGCAGCTGCAGCTTGGCTTCGCGGAATCGCTTCATGACCGCTTCCCGCTTCGCCTGGGACAGATCCCCGTGCAGCTCGTCCGATTGATAGCCATGGGCGAGCAGCGCCTCGTTCAACGTGGTGGCTCTGCGCTTCGTCCGGCAGAAGATGATCGCGAGGAATGGATTATGCTCTTCGATCATTGCACGCAAGGCATCCTGTTTGGAACGGTCCGTACATTCGACCACCACCTGCTGGATCTGCTCCAGCGGGATCGGGGAGGCCCCTTTAATCACGATATCGACAGGTTGATTCATATAATTGCCGGCAAGCTGCTTCACGCCGGCAGGCATCGTCGCCGAGAAGAGCATCGTTTGGCGTCGATACGGAAGCGCATGGATCAGCGCCTCCACCTCATCCANAAAGCCCATATGCAGCATCTGGTCGGCTTCGTCCAGCACCAGCTGCTTCACGCCGCCAAGCTCTAACGTGCCCCGNCGCAAATGNTCCAGCAGCCGGCCCGGCGTGCCGATGATCAATTGGCGTCCGCCTTCAAGCTTGCGNAGCTGTTTCTCCACGTCCTGCCCGCCATAGACNGCCAGAATTTTGATGCCNTCCGGCTCTCCTGCCGTCAGCTTCTTGGCTTCTTCCGTAATTTGCAATGCCAATTCCCGTGTCGGCGCAACGATGAGCGCCTGCGGGTACGCCCGCTTGGGATCGATATGCTGCAGAATCGGCAGCATGAAAGCCAGCGTCTTGCCTGTGCCGGTCTTCGCCCGGGCAATGACGTCCTTTCCCTGCAGCAGCAGCGGAATNCTCTCTTGCTGTACCGGAGTCGGTTCCGTAATTCCCTGCTCCTTCAATTTCCGTACTCTTTGTTCGTCAATGCCCAGCTGTTGAAAGTTCGGCAAACGTTCCACCTCATTTAATTTATTTAGCATCTTATAATTTAATTAGCATCCCATGGTCTCAATCCATTCGATTCAGCAATCAAAACCAACATATTTTCATACATAAATCCCAACAAAAGGCCGATACCATTCGTTCTTAGAAGAACAGGGCGCTTCCCTTATGTGTCCAGTGAATGAAAATATGGTTTGAATCCATTTACTATTTTCGCCAGAAAACTGACAAACGACCCTGACTTTGGTAATGTCAATGATATAGAAATCCAGTATACGCCAGCAAGGAGGTGTCCCCGATATGCATATTCTACAGCTCATCCTGACAGCCTTGATCTTGATGATCCTATTCGGCCTTATCAATCTAATGATGAATTATATTTCAAGGCGCGACGGGGAGCCCATCGTTCCCTTCCGGAAGAAGCTGTGGCTCATTCCNCTGTTGTCGGCCTTTATCATAATGCCGTTGGAGCTCTTTTCCATGCTGTATGCCCAGTGGTTCCCCATGCCCGATCCTTCAGGAACAGGCGAAACGCTTGCATACGACGGCCAAGGCGTGCTGCTTGGCTTCTCGCTTTTGGTCCTGATCGGGTTCCTGATCTTCGAAGGTCTCATACATCCACTGGTCATCGCCTTGCTGCGGCTTCTGCTTCGCAAGGATACCTCCATCTATATGAAACAGGCAGTGACGGTCGTGACCGATACGCTGCTGCTGTATATAGCCTCTCTGATCGTGCCCGCCATTCCCGTGAAGGGCTGGCTGCAACCGTTGGTCATCGCCGTATTTTTCCATCTCATAGAGTGGATCCTGATCGGTGTCCAGGCCTGGATGCAGCAGCGCAAACGGACAAGAGCCGAATCGGCAGGCTAGAACCTGCCGGATTTGAATATGGCGTACAGCAGCCANGCCACCATCAGCAGGGCTACGATGAATCCGACTTCAATCACCGGGAAGCTCCATATCATCATCGGCTCCCGGCTGAGCGACGATCCGATAATCAGCCCTACCATGATGATGCTGAAAGCCAGAAGCACGATGCTGAAGGACAGCCGGTTACTGATCTGATCCAACTTGCGCATCAGCATTTTCAGTTCCGGAACGCTGATCTCCACCCGCAGTTTTCCTTTGCTGATCAGNGCCGACAGCTGCCGGGCTTGACCNGGCAGATCGAGCAANCTCTCGGCAAGNCCCGCNACCCCATCCAGCACCTTCCTGCTGATCCGGCGGGTATTGTACCGCTTCTTCAGCAGCTTCCTTCCNAAAGGCTCCGCCATATCGATAATGCTCAGGNTCGGGTCCAGCATCTCGATGACCCCTTCCAGGGTCAGCAATGATTTGCCAAGCAGCGTCATATCCGGAGGCAGCATAATCCGGTGCCGCTGGGCAACGGCAAACAGATCGGTCAANGCCTTGCCGATGCGCACNTGAGCAAAAGGCACGTCATAATACTCTTCCCGCAGACGGTCCATATCCGACCGCAGCGCATCCATNTCGCAATCGTCCGGAATCAAACCCATTCTGGAAATCGCCCGGATCATCCCTTCCGAATTCCGCCTCATCAATGCAATAATGAGTCCTGACAGATGATCCTTCATATCTTCNCTGAGGTGACCGACCAGCCCGAAATCCAGAAAGACCAGCTTGCCGTCCTCCCTGACGAGCAGGTTCCCCGGATGAGGGTCGGCATGAAAGAAGCCCTCAATAAAAATCTGCTGCAGCATGCCGTCGGTCAGATGCTCGGCGATCGCCTTGAGATCATGCCCCTTGGCCACAATCTCCTGCCTGCGGCTTAAGGTAAGACCCTCGGCATANTCCATCATCAGCACCTTCGATGATGTATAATCCCAATAAATCCGCGGGATATGGACAAATTCCTGCTCCGTCATCCGGGATGCGATCTTCTCCGCATTCCGGGCTTCATGGCTGTAATCCAGCTCCGCCATCATCGCTCTGGCAAACTCGTCGACGATCCGATCCACGCGGTACTGCTTTACCCATTCCCAATGGCGCTCGGCAATCGAAATTAAATCCCGCAGGATTTCCAAGTCGCGGCCGATCATGCGGGCCACGCCCGGACGCTGAACCTTGATCGCTACAAGCTCTCCGGATTTCAGCCTCCCGGCGTGAACCTGCCCGATTGAGGCGGCAGCCAGCGGCTTGTCCTCAAACTCACTCAACACGTCATTGATCGGCATGCCCCATTCTTGTTCAATCAGCTCCCGCGCACTGGCGGAAGGAAACGGAGGCACCCGTTCCTGCAGTTTGACCAATTCCTGGATAATATGGTCTGGCAGCAGGTCCGATCTGGTGCTCGCCAATTGGCCCAGCTTCACAAAGGCAGGCCCCAGATCCTCCAGCACTCGCCGGATGCGTTCCCCAAGCGTAATCGTCTCCGGCTGCTCCTTGGAGCTCCAGCGGACAGGCAGCGACAGAACATGGAACAGTCCCATCTCCTCCACCATATAGCCAAAGCCATGACGCATGAGCGCCATGGCGATTTCCCGGTAACGTCCGGCATGTCGAATTCGGACCGCCATCTATTCCTGCCGCGATCCTTCCAGTTCTACAACCTTCTTCTCCAGAGCGGCAATGCGCTGTTCCAGGCTGGCGACATCGCTCTCTTTGGGAACATCCAGATCGGACAACACGCGCTGCACCTGCTCATAAATATATGACTTGATCTGGGATTGCTCCTCTTCGCCGCGCTCGACGAGGCGGTTCACCAGCGCCTTGGATTCCGCAGGAGCCAGCTCCCCGCGTTTGACCAGATCATCCACGATTTTCTCTACTTTTTCCTTGCTGACCACGGTAAGGCCCAATCCTAACGAGATGGCTTTCTTAAAAAGATCACTCACGATATATCCCTCCCGGTCGTTGTCTGGTTCCATTATAACCTTTAACGCTGGCAAAAACATCTATCCTTGGACTTGCTTTCATAAGTATCGAGAAGCTCCCTTATCAATGTCCCCTGATTTTCCATGAAATATGAGGGCCAATCGGGNGGACGGCGGGAATGCNCTTAATGCCACGACAAAAAAGCGAACGCCCGGGTTACATCCCGTGCTGTTCGCTGATACGGCTATCCTACGCAGATGAAGAACGGTTTAATCGTCATCCCGATCGTCATCGTGGTCGTCATCGTCATGGTCGTCGTATTTCTCGTATTCTGCCTTGATCACTTTGCCGCTGACCGCGTTAACCTCTACCTCGGACAAACCTTTGGCCGTCTTCACTTCGACGTCATACACCCACCGGCCGTCATCGTGGTCCAGATCAACCTCTACGGCTGTCCCGCTCTTGACGTGCTTGACAGCGATCGCGGATGCCTTGCCGGCACCGATCAGATTCCCCGGAATGCTGTNACGGTCATCATCGTCATCATCCCGATCTACTATGACGCCAAGGGATTTGCCTGTATAGGCATCAATCCATACATCGACATCCCGGTTGCTCTGCTGAATCTCAACATCGTACACCAGCTTGCCCTTTTTGCGGTCGATGTCAATGCTCTCCACTTTACCGCTGGCAGCCGCGAGTGCCAATTGTTCGGCTTTTTCCATTCCAATGAGCTGTTTCTCCTGCNTGGCTGCTGCCTGGACTCCTGCCGGCGTTGTCTGTCCTGATCCTGCAGCCTGCACGGCACTATAGCCGTATACTCCACTTGCCGCGATCGCTATAGACAGCGCACCTGCCCACCATGTTCTTTTGTTCATCATCTTACGCCTCCTCAAAACTCTCTGTGTGATCTCTACAAACCCAATATAACGTCACAACATGAGAGCTTTCGGAGAGAAAGATTAGAATACGATGAGAAAATGCGAACAGGCCTCTAATCTATTCATCGTCATCCTCGTCATCCCAAGTCACGGTCATGATCTTGCCGGTAATCGCGTGGACCTGAATGGTGGCTTCGCGCCCGTCTTCCCGCTCGATCTCGACCAGATAATAACGGCTGCTCTTGCTCTCGCGATATTCCACGTCTTCCACCGTTCCCGGTACCTTCTCTAAAGAAAGCTTGATCGCGTACTCTTTGGTGATCATCGTTGCAGGCGGCTCCGCAGTTCCGCTTTCACCATCTGCTGATCCCTTCTCGCCATTCTCAGCAGGCTCCGCAGGAGTCGTGCTTGGATTGTTGTTTGGCTGCTTGGTTTCTCCGGGTTCCGGCTCTGGCTCCGCTTTGGCTTTTTCCAGCTGCTTGATGGACACGATATCGCCTTGACGGGCATCCACCGTCATCTCATACCTTCCGGTATTGGACTCCAGCTCCATCCGGTACATCTCCCCATCCAGCGTTGCCTTTGTAATCTCACCGTCCGGATATTGTTTCAATACTCCGCTTACGGCTTCCTCCTGCGACATCGCCTCCGTCGAACGGGTAAACGGACTCCATACCGCATTCACGATGATCATGACAGCAACCACGATAATGACGCCCAGCAGCACACTCACTTTTTTACGCATTGAATCACCTCGCAACCCATTCGGTCTTTACCGTCAGTATAGCGCAGCATGGTTAGAATTCGATGAGAAAACGGTGGGCTGCTGACGTTTATTTCGATTCTTGGAGCCGAATGGTGGCCGTTGTACCCACGCCGGGCAGGCTGTCCAGCTCCAGCTCAGCNGAGATGGCCTCCGCGATATCCTTGGCCAAGGACAATCCAAGGCCGGCTCCCCCGCCCCGGCGGGTACGAGCTTCGTCCACCCGGTAGAAACGGTCGAAGACGTGCTCCAGCTCTTCTTTGGCAATGCCGATTCCGCGGTCGATGACCCGGATATATACCTCCGACGGCTTTCTGCCCACCTGGATGACGATATGTTCGTCACTGTATTTCCGTGCATTATCCAGCAGAATGAACAAGAGCTGCTTGAGCCTGCGGCTGTCCGTCCAGCCCAGAACCTCGCCNTCGGCTTCAACCTCGACCGTGCGGTTATANGCGTCGCGAAATGCACGGGCGGAAGACTCCGCTAATGCCGCGAGATCNAGCTGCTCCATCTCGACCTGCCATTGGTCCTGATTGCGGGCAAGCAGGAGCAGCTGCTCCGTCATCTCCTTCATCCGGATTGCTTCCGAATGGATCGCATCGACGGACTCCATGAACAGCTCCGGCCGATCCAGGCCACGCCGCTTCAACAAACTGGCGTAACTCTCGATGATGGTGAGCGGTGTTTTTAACTCGTGGGAAGCGTTGGACACGAATTGTTCCTGCCTCGCATGGTTGCTCTCCANCAGCGTGATCATGTCATTGAACGCAGCTCCCATCTCCACCAGCTCATCCTTGGATGTTTCCTTCAGCTCGATCCGACGGAACCGTCCGCTCTGCCGAATCTCCCGCATCGTACGGATCAAGGCCGTAATCGGCTGCACGATTAAACGCCCCAATATCCGCGTCGAAATGATGACCGGAACCAAAGCAATCGCGGTTACGGCCACCAGCACGATCCGCAGCACCTGCAGCGTCTCCATCGTAGCGGCAAGGCTGCGGGAAATTTGGATGTTGTATACCGCCCCGTCGCTCCAAATGACAGGCAGGGACACCAGCACATAACGCATTCCTTCATANCGGATCTGCTCGACCTGCTTATTGGCGTTATAAGGCAGCTTCAGNTCATCCATATCCTCGCCGGAGGAGGTCACGTAAGGAGACTTCGCCTTGCTGTCAGCCGGGACGAATTGAATCTTTCCGTCAGCCGGGACATAACTTCGCAACAGATCGTCAATGGGAATGGTCGCGGCAGAATGCGCAATGCTTCTGACGATGCTTCCCGCCTCGGCTTCCGCCTGCTCCANCTGGCTGTCCACCGTCATTTTGCTGAACACGTAATACACGGATAAGTTCATGACTATCAGGATGGCGGCCATCAGCACCGACGAATAGAGATGGATTTTGCTGCTGAGCTTCATGGGGTCTCTTTCAGCACGTAGCCGACGCCGCGAACGGTGTGGATAAGCTCTTGCGTGCCGCCATGATCGATTTTCTTGCGGACGTAACGTATGTATACATCAACGACGTTGGTATCGCCGTAATAATCGTACCCCCACACGGCAGCAAGAATCTGCTCGCGGTTCAGCACCTGCCGCTTGTTCTTCAGCAAATAGACGAGCAAGTCAAATTCACGCGGCGTCAGATCGATCCTTCTGCCGTCGCGAATCACTTCCCGCGTGCCTTCATTCAATTTCAAATCCGCGGCCGTAAGCCACTCCCCAGCCGCTTCCTCTTCCGGATGAGTCTTTCCTTGAAGCCGTAGTGCGGCACGAATCCGGGCCAGCAGCTCTTCGATCTGAAACGGCTTCGTAATATAATCATTGGCTCCAAGATCCAGCCCCGATACCTTATCTTCAACGGAGCTCTTCGCCGTAAGCAGCAGCACGGCCGTATGGGAATCATGGGCACGAATCCGCCGCAGCAGTTCAATCCCGCTCATACCCGGAAGCATGACATCCAGCAGAATGAGATCCACCTCCTGGCTGCGGTATGCCTCAAGCGCATCCAGCCCGTTATCCGCCTTGGTGACCTGGTATCCTTCACTCTCCAGCTCGATTTCAAGCAAACGGGAGATTTTCGCTTCATCCTCAACAATTAGTACCTTGCCGCTCACGCGCGTCCCTCCTGCCCGATCATTTCGAAATGCCTTAACCCGGAACGCGCGCCGCCCACTTGGCCGCTTGCGTAATCATTAAACGCAGCTGAGGCTGGAGAAAGGACGGCTCATGATGGCCCGGCATCAAGAAGACCACGCGTCCAATGCCATACGTATGGCACCAAGCGGCAGGCCACTGCTTGCCTTCGTACTCATAATGCAGCAGCACGGTTTTTTCCGTGAACGGACTGAATACGAACCGGTAAGGCTCCTCGTCCAGCACAAACGGCTCAACGCCCTCCGTAATATCGTGATCGGTCTCCCCCGGAACGAAATACAGCTTCTCCATCGGCGGGTGCCCGTCAAAACGGGCGCCAATCAGCTGCGCCAGCTCATAACGGTTTGCCAAGGTAACGCCATTATGAATCACGACCAAGCCGCCGCCTCCGCTTACGTAGGACAGCAGGCCTGCGGTCTGCCGCGGCGAAACCCGCTCGTCCCACAAGTCGCTATAGGCGATGCACAGCTCGTAAGGGTAGAGATTGCTTTCATGAAGCATTTTATGGTTTTCCGTGCACTGCACGGTGAACATGTCGTTCAGCAGATGCGTGATCTGTTTATCAATGCCTTGCAGCGGATGAAACTTCGGGTGCGTGTAGCTGCCGAGCAGCAATGCTTTTCTCNTATCCATCGGNCATCCTCCTATTTACTACTCAATATTTCACATGAACCTGNGGAACATGCATCGACGAGCTGGAATGGATCGAAATCCTTAGCTTCGTTACGTTATATCATGACATTATTCTTGATTTTGAGCAAAATAACGGCCAAGCGTCACCATCATGCTGCCCATTCGNTCTTCCTCGGGAACCACCATGCGTTCAATGCCTTCCTCCCGGAGCCCCTGAGCCGTCACCNTGCCGACAGCCGCCGCCACNACCGGTCCGCGGAACGCCTCCAGCACGGCTTCCAGCTTGCCATGGGCACGAGCATAATCCGCAAGAAAACGAAACTGTGGCGCACTTGTAAAAGCAACCGCATGAACCTTGCCGCCAACGATTTCGTCAACGAGCAGGGAAATATCCTCCTCCAGCGGCGGTATATGCTGATACGGCAGGATCTGCTGCACCTCNGCTCCCCGTTGCTGAAGCCAATCGACCAGCTTAGGCGCAGACTCGCCATGCAGCTGCAAAATGACGCGTTGACCCGACAAGTCATGCNGCGCTAGCGACCGGATCAGTCCGGACGTGCTGCCGTCATCGTCTCTGACCACCGGTGCCAAACCGCGTTTTTTCAGAGCATTCGCGGTCTTGTACCCTCTTGCCGCAATCGAGGTGCGCTCCAGCGTTTCATTCAATGTATCCAACAGGCCCATCTGCTCGGCCGTATCGTAAATGGCCTCCAGGCCGATTCCCGTCGTAAAGATCGCCCACGGCGCAGGCGCCTCGAGCCAAGCTTCGATGGAACGCCGGAGCACTTCATCATCCAAAAATACCGTCCCCTGCGCCGGGCGAAGCACCGCCGTGCCTCCCATCTTCTCCACCAGCTTGGCCATGTCCGCCGCTTTGCGCGGGCCTGCCAAGGCTACAACCCGATCTTTCATATGCTGTGCCATGATATATGCCTCACTCTCTTAAATTCTAGCTNGTGCAGCCTTCATGCTGTATAGCTTCTAGCAGNTGACTCCAGTATAAAGGCCATGATCCCATAGATAAAGCCACTAAGGTCTTATTCTTCCAAAAAACCCCCTTTCCTGCCGCATGCAAAAAAGCAGCAAAGGAATAGGCGTTCCTCTGCTGCTCAGCTTAAATATTTCAGTGGATGATACACCGCCTTGGATTCTCTTAAATCCTAAAGCGTTTGACCATCTCCTGCAGTTCTTCCGCCAACCGGCTTAAATCTGCCGCGGACGCCGTTACCTCTTCCATGGAAGCAAGCTGTTCCTGGGAGGCTGCCGATATGGTCTGCGTTTGGCTGATCTCTAAAGAAAAAAGAGGCACCCATTTATGCGGGTACCTCTTTTGGCCGGCGACCGCCGTCTATATAAAGGCCTTCCATCCTGCACAGCGGAAACAGGATGGCGGGCTCTTATATGCTTAGTCGTGTTACTTCGGCTGACCGGCCGGGATGAATCCGCTCAGGTCCACGCCAAGCCCTGCGGCAAGTCTTGCGCCATATTCGGCGTCTGCACGGTAAAAATTGCATACGGCACGGAGCTGGATGTCGGATTTGACCTGGCTCAGGTCATCAACCAGATTGCGAAGCAGATGATCCTTCTGCTGCTCCGTAAACGAACGGTACAATTCGCCGGCTTGGGTGAAGTCATCCGTTTTCTCGATGCGCTGGCGAACGACATGACCGCTCAGCGGAGCTTCGCTCTCATTCACGGACGGATCTTCCACAGGGCCCGTTGTATAGCTGTTCGGTTCATAGTTCACCGGCGATGGATCTTGATTCACGTTCATCAAGCCGTCGCGTTGATGATTGCGCACAGGGGCATACGGGCAGTTGATCGGGATCTGCAAATAATTGGCGCCCAGACGATGACGCTGCGTATCCGGGTAAGAGAATAACCGGCCCTGAAGCAATTTATCCTCGGACGGCTCAATGCCAGGCACCAATGCGCTTGGGGAGAAAGCCGCCTGCTCCACCTCGGCGAAGAAATTCTGCGGGTTACGGTTCAGGGTCATCGTACCCACGGTTATGAACGGGAAGCGATCCTCCGGCCAAGTCTTGGTCGGGTCCAGGGGATCAAAGGACAAATCATCCATTGCTTCCGGAGACATCAGCTGCACCNGCAGGCGCCATTTCGGGAAATTCCCGTTAGCGATGTGTTCGCGAAGATCACGGGTGGCATGATTGAAGTCCTTGCCCTGCACCGCCCCCACTTCGTCTGCATTCAGCGTGTTGATGCCTTGCACGGATTCCCATTTGTATTTAATGTAGGTCACTTTGCCTTCGCTGTTCACCCACTTGAACGCATGGACGCTGAAGCCGTCCAACTCGCGATAGTTCGCCGGCGTGCCATGATCCGAGAACAGCCAGGTCATCATATGGGTGGATTCCGGGGACAGCGTCATGAAGTCCCAATACCGGCCGGGCTCTTGAATGTTGCTCTCCGGCGAAGGCTTCAAGGAATGCACCATATCGGGGAATTTGATCGCGTCCCGAATGAAGAAGACCGGGAGATGATTNCCTACAATGTCATAGTTCCCTTCTTCCGTATAGAACTTCACGGCGAATCCGCGCGGATCGCGTGCCGTTTCGGGCGACCCGGTTCCATGGATGACCGTGGAGAACCGGACGAACACGGGGGTTTCCTGACCGATTTCCTGCAGGAATGCCGCTTTGGTATACGGCTTCATGTCATGCTCGACCACAAATACGCCGTGGGCACCTGCTCCGCGTGCATGAACGACGCGTTCCGGAATCCGTTCACGGTCGAAGTGGGCGATTTTCTCGATCAGATGATAATCCTCAAGCAGTGTNGGTCCGCGGCGGCCCGCCGTTTTGGAATTTTGGTTATCTCCTACGGGAGCACCTTGGTTGGTTGTCAATCTATCCATCTATNAACCCTCCATCATTTCTATAATTGATTTTAGACTGAATCTAAATTTATGAAATGATTGTATCATCGNAGGTTCCCTCGGATCATGATTGTCGCGTGAGCGTTAAGTGACCCTTCCATGAGCCTTATATGAAGTTCGGATGAATCATTGCGACAATCGCGTATGAACAAAAAAAGGGAGGGGATTAATCCGCCAGGCGGTATCCCACTCCTCTAACCGTTGCGATATAGCGCGGGGCACCCGCGTTGTCGTTCAGCTTTTTGCGCAAGCTTTTGATGTGGACATCCACCACGTTGCTGCCGCCCATAAAATCGGTATCCCAAATTTTGCACATCAGGTCCTCACGCGTGCATACGGCCCCTTCGCTGTCCAGCAGCAGCATCAGCAGATGATACTCCGTCTTGGTCAAGTGAATTGGGGTGCTGCCCCGGTGGATGGTCATTTTATCACGGTCGATCGATAAATCTTTATAGATCATGCCCCGCATGACCTCTTCTCCACCCGACAAACCCGCTGCCGGGGAGAATAATCGGATCGTCCGCTGCACCTGATACATCATCGTATCTTTGGAACGGGCCGGCCATACCATCAGCTCTTCATCCAACAGGCTTGATCCTGCATTGCTCATGAGCTCCTCGCCTACAAGATACAAGATCGGAATCGTGGTATGTTCCGGCAGCAGAAGCTCCTTCTCCTTGTTGAACGCCGCCATATTCCGGCACCCCGTCATGTCGGCGATAATNAGTCCCGTGTTCAGGGCAGACTGCAGTCGCGGTTCCCATTTACGGAACATCATGACCTCGAAGCAGTTCTCCGTCAAGGTTATGAACATTTCGTTCACTCGGCCCGGAGAACGGCTGATCAATGCGGCCCGAAGCGTGGTGGGACAAGCATCTCCAATCGCCATCGGCGTCGTGGGACGCACATACAGATTACCGGATTGGAAATCCGGAAACGCATAGACTTTCCCGAGCTCCGTCATTTCTTCCGTTTGATTTGACATTCTGGACACACCCCCCCGAATACGACGTGAGCATGATGGATAACGTAGTTGGTTTCACCGGCTACCGTAGCAGCCCAATCCTCTGGCACCTCCGTCATGACCTCGTCCACTTTGCCGCAGACTTCACAAATAATATGCTGGTGCTCGTCGGTACGGGCATCGTATCGACTCGCGCTCTCGCCCAGCTTCAATTCCCGGATCAGCTGTTTATCCGTCAAATAACGCAGGGAATTATAAACGGTCCCGTACGCGAGATTATATCCTTTCTCCACCAGCCGGTTCATGATATCCGCAGCAGTCGGATGATCATGCGATTCCCGAAGGACATCGTACACCGCTTGGCGTTGCGTCGTCAGATTTAAAGATTTCAAGGTATTCACCCTTTTAATTTATTTTTAGATCAAGTATAAATCCTATTCGCCTCAAGGTCAACATCCCGCACCAAAAACGCTGCTGGTAATCTTTAAGATTTCTTTAGATTCAATTAAAAATTACTTTAGTTTGTCTGGCTAGACTTAGAACATACATAAATGAGACGTATAACCAGTCAAAGGAGACGATAGAGCGTCATGGAATCCATAACCAAGCATCCCCGCAAAACATCTCCAGCCCCTGAAACATCCCGGCAGCAAGCCGGCACGCTTCGGCATCAACGTGCGAACCGCCGCAAGGGACGGGCGAAATTAAGCCTGTTGCTGCTGCTGTTCGGCGTCATTCTGATAGCCGTGTTCATAGCGAGGGTATTTATCCCCCCTCCCATCAAAGCGAGCTCGGCCATCCTGATTCATGCGGATACGGGCCGCGTGCTCTACGCGATGCATGCCGATCTCCCCCTTCCTCCCGCAAGCATGTCCAAGATGATGACCGAGCTGCTGGTGCTGGATGCGGTTCGTTCCGGGCAGCATGCCTGGGACGAGAACGTACCGGTCAGCCGATATGCCGCAGAGGTACCCGGTTCGGCCATCGGCATGCATGAAGGCGAACGTTACACGCTGAAGCAGCTGTTCGAAGCACTCATCATCCATTCGGCCAATGATGCGGCCGTTGCTATTGCGGAGCACCTCGGCGGGTCGGAGGCCCGATTCGTGGAGACCATGAATGTCCGGGCGAAGGAAATCGGCCTCTCTGACCGCACCATATTCGCCAATGCTTCCGGTTTGCCTGCGGCCGACCTGGTTCCTTTTGCCGAGGCGGCCTCCGAAGAGGACACCGTCATGACGGCCCGGGACTCGGCCATGCTCGCCAGATGGCTGGTGAACAAACACCCGGAAATGCTTGAGGTAACCAGCCAGCGGGATTTGCCCGTCCCGCAGAAGGAACTCTCCCTGCACACCACGAATCTCATGCTGCCCGGCGAGCCGCATGCTTACCAAGGCAATGACGGCTTTAAGACCGGGTATACAGCCTCGGCCGGTTATTGCTTCACAGGAACCGCATCACGGGGCGGGAACCGGCTGATTTCCGTCGTGATGGGAACCGGGGACGCCGATCAGCGGTTTACGGAAACCCGGAAGCTGATGGATTACGGATTCGATCGCCAAGGCATTCTTTCGAATCTCGTATCCGGCCTTTTTAAATAGCTATTGTGCAGGTACTCCCTATTTTTTGAAGGCAAAGCTGCACTTTATGCGGTTGATTTAGGGTACACTGTTCCTAAAGGAATCATAGTTTTCATGGGAGATGTACGGGAGGATATCAATGAGAAGCGTATTAATCGTAGATGACGATAAAGAAATATCCGGGCTGATCTCCATTTATCTGGAGAATGAAGGATACCGCGTAATCCAAGCCCACGACGGGGAAGAAGCCCTGCAGGCCATGACCTCGAACAACGGAATGATAGATCTCGTGATTCTGGACGTCATGATGCCCAAGCTGAACGGGATCGACACCTGCCGCAGAATCCGGGAAACCTCGTCCATTCCCATTCTGATGCTGAGCGCGAAGAGCGAGGATATGGATAAAATACTGGGGCTCATGACAGGCGCGGATGATTATATGATTAAACCGTTCAATCCGCTGGAACTGACGACACGAGTCAAAACACTGCTGCGGCGCTCCACCCAGTACAACGTGGACCTTCACCAGGGGGACAGCGACCGGATCCGGATCGACGGGCTCGACATTAACCGGACAACGCATGAGGTAACGGCCAATGGCCATGCCATCTCCCTGACGGCCAGGGAATTCGAGATTTTGTACTTGCTTGCCCGTCAACCGGGGAGAATCTTTAGCGCCGAGGATATCTTCCAGCAGGTCTGGAAGGAAAAATATTACGTCTCCAACAATACGGTCATGGTTCATATCAGCAACCTGAGGGACAAGCTCGAGAAGGAACTCGGTTATAAACTCATCCAAACGGTATGGGGCGTCGGGTACAAAATCCATGCGTAAGCTGCAGTGGAAGATTATCACGCTGTTCTTCGCCAGCGGTGCCTTGACCTTGTCCATATTGTTCATCGCACAGCAGATCATGCGATTGATCGGCCGGGAGTATTGGAAGGAGCCCTGGGTGGATACCCTTTTCAGAGTGGAACGCACGCTGTCGAGTTTCTTCGGCTTTCCGGTCGTCCCGACGATCATCGGCATCGTGCTGTTTATCTGCATGGTGCTTCTCTTAAGTCAAGGCACCATTCGCCAAATCAATCAATTGATGCAGGGGACGCAGCGTTTGGCGAAGGGCGAGTTGGACCAGGCGATCATCGTAAGCTCGAACGACGAGCTGGGCCAGATGGCCGTGCAAATCAATCAAATGGCCCAGCAGCTCAAGCTGTCGCTGGCAGAAGAGCGGATGGCGGTCCAGTCCAAAAACGAGCTTATCAGCAACGTATCGCATGATCTGCGCACCCCGCTCACCTCCATCATCGGGTACTTGCGGCTGGTCAACGAAGACCATTACAAGGATGAGGTCGAACTCCGCTATTACACTGATATCGCCTACGATAAATCGCTGCGTCTGGGCGGGCTCGTGAACGATTTGTTTGAGTACACCCGGATGGGGTATTCCCCGATTAACCGTGTGGACATCAATTTGGTTGAGCTGCTTGCCCAATTGGCCGTGGACTTTTCATTGACCGGGCAGCATGAAGGAGTACAGGTCGTGTTTACGCCTGCCGCGGAGAAAATCATGATCTCATCGGACGGGGATAAGCTGATGCGCACCTTCGAGAATCTGCTGTCCAATGCGGTAAGGCACGGACGGGAGGCCGGGCGTGTGGATTTAAAAGTATCGCAGGATCCCAAGTTTGCCATCGTGCAGGTGATCAACTACGGTCCTCCGATTCCCCAGCATGCCATTCCCCACTTGTTCGAGCGGTTTTACCGGGCAGATGAATCGCGGACCGATCAAACCGGCGGCTCGGGGCTTGGCCTGGCCATCGTAAAAACCATCGTCGATGCCCATCATGGCACGATCCAGGTGACCAGTACGACAGAGTTGACGATGTTCGAGGTTCGCCTGCCATTGCAGGTCCCAGAAAATTAACAAACATTACGTTTGTCATTCGACATACAATTCCATTTTCCGATAAAATAGGGGGGAATGTCTTCATCGCTCTGTCGTTCTTACCGCAGGGTACGTGAAAGGAATGATCCCCTATGACTAATATTCTATTTACCAATTTTTGTATATTTGTAACCTTCTTATACTTATCCGGACTGCTGTCCCAAAAATATGTCGCAGGTGTCGTGGCGCCATCCTTCACCGTCAAGATCAACGCCGGACTGCTCTTTGGCATCTATGGGATCATTTTGATGTACTACTCGTTCCCCATCGACCCGCGGTTTTTTGCCGATTTGCGGCATCTGGCCATTATGGTGATCGCCACCTACCTGGGATGGCTTCCGTCCTTGATTGCCGGCATGCTGATTGCACTCGGACGGTTGATCCTGTTCGGCATGTCCGCCTCCTCGGCCATTGCAGGTGCCGGTATGCTGCTGATCAGCGTCGTCTGCGGAATCCTTTCCCGTACCCATTGGAATCGTCTGAACAAAATGCTGATGATGAGCGTATCCAGCATGTTGATCATCTTGTTCATTATGTGGATGAACATCCCGAACCACCAAAAGGTGTTTACCGTCTTCACGCAGCAGCTCGTCATATCGGTGCTGGCCACGGTGGTCATCTACATGCTGACCGAATATATCAGCACCTCGAATAAACTGTTCCTGCAGATGAAGAAGAACGCGGAAACGGATTACCTGACCAGCCTGCACAATTTGCGCCAGTTCGAGCAGCTGTTGTCGGAACGCTTCCTCGAAGCCCAGCATTTCAGCGAGCGGCTGGGTGTCCTGGTCGTGGACATCGATCATTTCAAACAAATAAACGACACCTACGGCCATGCGGCCGGAGATGTCGTTTTGCAGCAGCTNAGCAAAGTGCTGAGGGATCATTCCCGTTCTTTTGATGAGNTATCCCGCAACGGNGGGGAGGAATTCTCGGTGCTGGTCCCGGAAGCCACCATCGACGAGACGGCCGCGATCGCGGAACGAATCCGAGCCGCGGTAGAGGACCACGTCTTCACCCTCGAAGACGGAGCNAAGCTTCGAATCACCGTGTCCATCGGCGCTGCCGTGCATCCCGATACGATCCGGTCCAAAAATGCCAAGGAGCTGCTCCAGCAAGCGGACCGCGAGCTGTACCGCGCCAAGGAAAGCGGGCGCAACCGCGTATGCTCCGCACCCGAAATCAACGACCTGATTCTCTCCTAATTCGGATCCGCCTTCAGGATGTCCTCGATGACAGCCACCGTATCCGAGGACAATTTCATACCGGAAGCCTTCACGTTCTCTTCCACCTGCTCCGGACGGCTGGCACCCACCAGCGCGCTGGCTACGTTGTTCTGGCGCAGAATCCAGGCCAAAGCCAATTGGCCGACGGTCATGTCCAGCTCGCTTGCGACAAGGCTCAGCGCCTGCACCTTTTGGATGCGATCTTCGTTTATTTTGAGCCGGTCGGCTCCAATCTTCGAAGCGCGACTGTTCTCCGGGACGTCCTGCTTCGAGGCGTACTTGCCGGTCAAAAGCCCTTGAGCGAGCGGCGAGTATACGACCTGTCCAATCCCCTTCTTCTCGCCAAGCGGAATTATCTCCTCCTCGATCTTGCGCTCGAACATGTTGTACAGCGGCTGATTCACCACGATGCGGTCCAGTAAATACCGGTCCGCCACGGCCAAGGCCGCTTCCATCTGGGCCGCCGTCCACATGCTGACGCCGACATAGAGCACCTTGCCTTGGCGGACAAGATCATCCAGCGCGCGAAGCGTCTCCTCAAGCGGCGTTTCCTCATGATATCGATGGCAGTAGTAGATGTCGATGTAATCGGTGCCCAGCCGCTTTAGACTGGCATCGCACTGCTCTTTGATATGCTTGCGGGACAGCCCCTGATCATTCGGTCCGTCTCCCATCTTGCCGAATACCTTTGTGGCCAGCACATAGGATTCTCTCGGAAATGCCCTTAAGGTCTCGCCCACGACGACTTCAGCCGCTCCTTGAGCATAGACGTTCGCCGTATCGAAAAAATTGACGCCGAGTCCATAGGCAGTCTGAATCGACTTGATCGCATTTTCCCGTTCCACGTACCCCCCGTAGGTCAGCCAGCTCCCAAGACTGATATCGCTAACCTTCAGTCCGCTTCCGCCCAATCTTCTGAATTCCATATGTGAAACCTCCTTCATACAAGATAGATGCTTATCCTTATTGTAACATCTTCCTGTACGATAAACAGATATCCCCCGCCTAGCGTTTGTAGCCGGTAGACTTTATTTTTACCTTAACCGATACATTAAACTTGGCATGCGGATAAATGGCCGCCCATTCCTCCATCTCCGTCCGGTTGTTCCAATGCGTGCCGCCATACCGGAGGCCGAAACCCAGCGGATCCAGTCCTGTTTTTTGAATTTTCTCCAGAACGCTTTTGACCGCTTGGGATAACTCCTTGCCGAATTGCGCTTCGATGTTGTCCAGATCCCTCGGATCCAGCTGCGCGGGATCCTCTTTCTCCTCCAATATCGCCGTGATCCTTATCTTATAATCAATCGTTTCTTCACCCCGTTTATCCGTTACGATCTTGTATCTGGCCCGGGTTCTGTCCGTGTTCACTTCAAGCAATTTGCCGCCAATCTTCGTTCCGAAATTCGTGCTTAAATTCGGGAGGTCCAGCAGATTATACAGCCTGGTTTCATCCGGGGTCAGGATGTACTTCACTTTCTTCTTGTCCATCAAGGCTACTTTATCGATATTCAGAACCTTGTCTTCGGTCGTTTCCACAACGGGCATAACCGGGTCCTCCCCCTCCTCCATCATTCGGCGGCTCAGATCGAAGGAATAGGTCTTNGTGATGAAAGGGGATTCGGTGCCATCCTCGCTGAGTGCCAGAAATATGGCGTTCCCGGCGATCCGCTCCGTAGGGGGGTCCGCTTTCAATACGGCTTCTGCGGTAGGTACGGCAACAGCCGGATACATGAGCAGCTGCATGTCCCGTCTCCGAACGGTCCAGTCCTGGACTTTGCTGATATCTGTCCGTGCGAAAGCCTCGCCGTACATCACACCCTTGCAATGTCCGAAGTCAAGCTCCTTATCCACCTTGGATTTGACCTCCCGGATCGCCTCCGCTATGCTTGTCGATTCCTGCGTAATGAGCAGGGATTTTTTGTCCCCAGTTTTCGGATCGCCCGAAGGAATGGCGATTTTGAAGCTGAAACGGTGCATTTCGGGATTTTTCTCCGAGACATCGATCCCTATGGAAACTACGAATAGCCTAAGATCGATATCCCGAAATTCGCAGCCCGACAGTAACAAAAAAGAGCAGCACATGAGACAGAGCAGCCCTCGTTTCAGGCCATTCATGCTCTCTTCCTCCTTTTCTTCCATACCGCATAGATTAACATGGCAATAAGCAGGAACTCGCCCGCAAACCGGACGTCCAGAAATACGATCGCCATATCGTTCAATATGTATTGATTCACTATTAACGAGGTTCCGTAGGTAATAAGGGAAAAGAGCAACAGGACCCACCATTCGACTTTTCGCTTCTTATCTATCGATTTGCCCTTATCCCCCGTTAAACCGAAGCCTCCCAGGATCAATTCCTTGCCAACATGCCAGTGAATGATGGAATTCACGAGGGAAAGGCACATATAGGCCACATAGAAGACGTAAATCATCCGTTCAACGATGAAATAACGGATCCGGAGTGCGTCTATCGTCGAGAAGGCAGGATACACATGTCCTCCGGCTCCCGCGGCTCCCAATATCCCGATGGGCGCGAACATCGAAACGAGAAGGGTCAGTATGCTGACTACCACGATTGCCCAAATATGGCGAACTCTGAATTGGTGAAAGATCCGGTTGAATACCACCATGTTCACGTATCCCGTAAAAATATAGGTTGCTGCCGCAACCGTCCCGTAATTAGGTATATTCCAGGCATGGGTAATGATCTGCCTCACGGCATCCCAGCTGAAATACGGATTGCTGAAGACGCGCCATGACATATAAGCGATCAGAGGAACGGTGATGTACAAAATCATCTCCAACCCGTAAAGAATCGACTCGGAATCGAGCCTGGCGCTAAGCGCCACAACCACCAGAAATCCCATCAGAACGATATAGGGAGACACGTCCGGACTGACGTAACGGTTGGTAATATCCACGAAGCTGGTCAAGGTAATGACGCTGGAGAAATACCACGCAAGTCCGTATAACACAAGCAGGATGCCGGATATCCCTTTCGGCATCACCGATAGGAAAATCTCCGGCAGCCCTTGTCCCGGAAATTTCTGAATCAGTTTGATGAAGCCAAACATAATCAGGGTCCCGATCGGGATGGATACGAGGATCGACATCATCGCACCGTCAAAGCGATCCGTAATCAAGATGCGGGGGACATAATTAATCAGGTTGATGGTTGCGTTGAGCAGGAAGAGGTAATAAAAATATTTGTTTCTAACCACTTCGCTGGTCCCCTTTCTTGTTCCGATCCACGGCAAACATCTTCAAGTAAGGTTTGCCGAAGGACCGTAGGCTCGTGAGGTACATGATCATGGCCACCACACCCANCACGATGCCAACCAAGCCGAAGAAGGTCGCAAGCACGATGAACAGATACTTCGTAACGCGGATGCCGGAGCTCATCATCGTGATCGGGATGACGAAGTTAGTAATGGCAACCGCGGACACCAGAATGATCATGATGTTGCTGACCAGTCCGGCCTCCGTAGCGGCGGTTCCCAGAATGAGACCCCCGACCGTGGTCGCGGTCTGGCCAATCGCTTTGGGCAGCCGAACGCTGGCCTCCGTCAGAAATTCCATCGCGAGCAGCATAAAGATCACTTCGAAGAAGGACGGGTACGGTACCGTGGCCCGGCTTCCTGCAATGAGAAGCGTAACTTGCATCCTCAATATTTCCGGGTTATACGAAGTGAATGCCACGTATAGACTTGGCATCAGCACGGTTACAAACAAGGCGATATACCGAATGGCCTTGAGAAACCAGCCGATAGGAGGAAGCTGGATTTTATCGTCCATCGCGGTAAAGAAATCATTGAATATGGCCGGCAGCAGAAGGGCATACCCCGTTGAATCCATCAACACGGCGATCTTTCCCTGCGATATATTCANNACAGTCCGGTCTGGGCGCTCGGTCAGCATCAGCGTCGGATACAACCGAAATCGGGGGTGCATCGTGTGTCTCTCGATTTCGGATGCCGACTGCACAATATCCGCTTTGAGCTCGGACAGTCGCTTTTTAAGCTCCTGCAGCACCGTTTCTTCCACTTTGAGCGCATCGTACATAATGATGATCCGGGTCTGCGATATTTTGCCGACGGTCATGAATTCCGTCTTCAAATCGGTGGTTTGGTATCGATGGCGAACCAGGTTCAGGTTCACCTCGATATTCTCCGTAAACGAATCATCGGGTCCCTGAATGACGTTCTCCGTACTGGCTGGTTGGATAAAACTGGCATTAACCAANACGGCGTCAAAAAGCAGCACGGTGTCCCGTATGAATATGGCAACGCAGCCCCTCAGTATATTGCGGAGCAATTCCTGCTCATCTTTCGGCTCCATGCTCGATGGAAAGGATCGGATGAATTGCTCGTATAAGTCCAAGGAGTTCAGCTCATAAAAGCGGTTAATCAAATTTTCGTTGATCATGACAGGATCGCACATGCTCTTTAAATAGACCAGCAGCGCGTGCTCACCCTCGTTCTTCAGCTCGCGCTGCTCGATATCACCGATGCGGTTAAGCTGCTCCTTCAGGCAGTTCTTGGCTTGGTCCGCGTTCAAATACTGTTCGCTGGTCAAGATACCATCCCCCATCTTCTTATATTTCCGTGAACTCCCGCTTGTTTCCCTAGGTTCTGCACAAATGTCCCAAAATATTTACAATCCTCCAGAAAACTTCAAGAAGCATCTTTCCATCCAAACGGCATAGTTTCTAATCATTCCCATGTGGTAATAATGAAGACAAGAGACTGAGTTTATGGGTGATCCCCATAGTAACCAAGGAGGAATCGTGAATGAACCCATCCAATTCATCGCATCAGGAACTGCCGCAATTTCCGGAGTCGCTGTGGGTAGCAACAACCGAACTGCCTGCCTTTCCCCGCTTGGCCGAAGATATTGAGACGGATGTGGCCATAGTCGGGGCCGGTATAACCGGCATCACGACCGCTTATTTGCTGGCCAAAGCAGGCAAAGATGTCGTGCTGATCGAGGCAGGGCAAATCCTGAACGGGACCACCGGCCATACTACAGCCAAGGTCACGGCCCAGCACGGGCTGATTTATCATGAATTCCTAAATCATTTCGGGGATGAGAAGACAAGGCTCTATTACGAAGGAAATCGGGAAGCGATTGAATTCATTAGGGACATTGTTGGCGGAGACGAGGAAAAGTTTGGGCTAAAGCTGGAGGATGCCTATATTTACGCTCAAACGGATGACAAATACCTCTCCAAGCTGGAGGACGAAATCAAAGCCTACGAGAAGCTCGGCATCCCGGGAGAATGGCAGGAAAGCCTCCCTCTGCCTATGCCCGTCCGCGGAGCGATCAAGATGCCGGGGCAATATCAGTTCCATCCCCTACAATACCTTAAGCATCTGACGGAGCAATTTCTGAAGCTCGGTGGGCGAATCTATGAGAATACGACCATGGATGAAAAAGTCGAAACCGACGGACCCATCACGCTGCTCACCAAGCGGGGCGGCCACCGGATTACTTGCAATCACGCCGTATCCGCGTCTCATTTTCCGTTCTATGACGGGAAAGGGCTGTTCTTCACGCGGCTGCATGTGGAACGTTCCTATGCGGTTGCCGTCAAACCCGAAACCGCTTATCC